>ENA-OWNT01000494-OWNT01000494.1-seawater-metagenome-genome-assembly--contig:-NODE-494-length-89696-cov-13.184559_pt1 | contig 89696 bp, 62 predicted proteins | sample MGYA00238136_ERZ651165 | MGnify/ENA primary metagenome ERZ651165 (study PRJEB26861, sample SAMN08777766) | seawater metagenome | isolation source: coastal seawater | place: USA: Florida | collected...
CTCGACGCCGACGGCATCCCCGACATCGTCGTAGGAGAGCGGGTCTCGGGGGGCTCGTCGACAGACCCCACCGGGTCGTTCCATGTGGTGCTCGGCGGGCCGCACGTCGCCGACCTGGCCCTGACCGACGCCGACGCACACATCCAGTCGGGCAGCACCACCGGCACCAACTGGGGCAGCTACATGCGCGTGGCCGACCTCGACGGAGACGGCGTCGACGAAGCCGTCTTGGGCAGCGTGAACCGCGGCGACGTCGGTGCTCTGATCAAGTACGACCTCGACTTGTCCACCACGGTCTCCCCCGACTCCCTCGGAGACCGTGTGATGTCCGACGACCCCGACCGAGAGGTCTGGATCCTCTTCGACACCCCCGGCGACTACGACGGCGACGGCTTCGACGACCTGGTCCTCACACTCGAGGTGTCCGGCGGAAGCACCCACACCTACGAGACCGCCCTCGTCTTCGGGCCCATCTCCGGCGTGGTCACCCTCGGCACCACCCCACCCGACGCCGTCGTCATCCACCCCGAAGCCTCCAGCGCCCCCCGCGCCTTCACCGGCGGTGACTTCGACGGCGACGGCTTTGACGACTTCGCCATCGGCCTGCCCAACGCCGAACACACCCCCGACCACATCGGCCGCGTGCTCGTGTTCCCTGGCGGCTAGCGCTTTCAACCGCCGCCTGCCTCTCTCCAGACACACCCCTCGCCCTCGCGTCCCATGTCCCGTCCACCTCCCGACTGGTCCGACCGACTCCACGCCCTGGCCCGCCGCTGGGCCACGCGCTTCGCTCGGTCCACTGAAGCGCAAGACGACCTGGCACAGGCCGCTCTCGCACGCGCGCTCGAGACGGGAGGTGGCTCCGAGCCAGAGGTCACCGTCTCCCAGATGCGGTCGCTGGTACGCAATGCCGCCAAGCGTGAGTGGACCCGCCAGCGCCAAGGCCTCGCCGCCGGCACCGACGACGACCCCACCCAACACCTGAAGGCCCCCACCCCCGACCCCGAGGCCGCCGTGTCCTGGCTCCGCCGCGAGTCCATCATCGAGCACTGCCTCAAGCGCCTGTCCGAGGTGGAACAGCTCGTCTTCACACTCGGTCGAGCAGGAGCCACCAGCGCAGAGATCGGCGCCGAGCTGGTCCGTCGCGGCCAGGCCACCTCCAAAGCCCCCGGAGCCGTCGCCCCCAAGCGCGCCCGCGCACGCCACAAGATGGCCCTGTGCATCGGTGCCTCCCTGTCCGCTGGAGCGTCCCATGAGCACGTGTGACCGCCGCGAAGAGGCCCCCGCCTTCCTCGAAGGTGTCCTGTCCACCTCCGAAGCCCTCGCCTATGCCCAGCACGCCGCCAGCTGTCCCGACTGCAAGAAGGCCCTGTCCGACGCCGCCATCGGCCTCGCCGTCCTGCGCGCCCACGACCCCGAGGTCTTCGAAGACCCCACGTCCCACACCACCACCGCCCCGCCCCCGGTCACGCCGCCGGCCAACAACGTCCGCTGGTTCGCGGGCGTGGTCATGGTGGCCGCCGCCGTCTTGCTCGTCGTCACCATGGGCACCCCACCCACCCACATCCAGCAGCTCGGCGACGGTCCCGGTCAGCAGGTCGACCCAACCCCACCCACCCTCTTCCTCTCCGCCGCTCATGGGGCCGTCCACCCCGGCGCCACCATCCCCGCCGACGTTCCCCTGCACATCGAGGTCTCCCACCCCGCGCGCCTCTTCGTGCTCGACGCTAGCGGCTTCGTCCCGCTCGTGCCCGCCGGTACCGGCGTCACCACCGGACGGTCCTTCGCTCCCGGGAACGTCCAGATCGTCGCCGTCCGACCCGACCCCGTCTCTCCCCTCGACGCCGCCGACCTCCTCCGCAACCCCACCGCCGCCCTCCGCCACCGAGAGGCCACCACCCACACCTTCGAGGTCGCCCCACCCCCTCCCTGAAGAAATCTCCGAGAATTCCTCCGGGAGCCCTAGCCCCTCTCAGCCGGGCCTGCCTTCGGGGGGGTGGACGACGACGACACGTCGCCCATCACCTCGGAGAACACCATGCTCGCCCTCGCACTCACCCTCGGCCTCACCACCGCCACCGCCGGCCCCGGCGTCAAGGTCAAGCGGGTCCACGCTCCCCCCGTCGTCCTGCGCGGAGTGCGGTCCCTCCAGGTTCGAGACTTCAAGGGACCCTACGGAAGCCAGGTCGCATCCGGACTCCGCCAGGCCCTCCAAGACCCCGACCGGTCGACCGGTGGCTCGGGCGGTGTCGTGGGCGGACTCCTCGAGGTCGGCGGCGCGGTCGCCGGCGAAGCGGTGGGCGGAAGTGCCGGTCAGCTCGTGCGACAGGTGGGCTCGGCTGCCGGCTCGGTCGCAGACGAGGGCGGTCGGGTCCACATCGCCGATGATGGCCTCAAGGTCGACGTCTTCCGCATCGAGTCCAGCGGCGCCGATGCCGCCATCAGCGGTCAGATCCAGGTCTCCGACAAGGTCGAGTCGTACAAGGCCAAGCAGAAGAAGCGCAACGCCAAGGGACAGGTCGTCAAGAACAAGGATGGCAAGCCCATCTACATCACCGTCAGCTGCAAGCGTCGCACCGTGACCACGTCCATCCAGTGGAAGGTCGACAGTGCCGACGGCAGCCTGCTCACCGAAAAGACCATCCAACGCAAGCTCAAAGACAACCGCTGTGGCGACGACATCGGCAACCTCAAGTCCAAGGACGAGCTCGGTCGGGCGAGCGTTCGTGGCGTGGGACCACAGATTGCCAACACAATCGCGCCCTCTTGGGGTGTCGACCGCCTGAGCTACGACCGGTCCAAGACCATCAAAGAGCCCATCCGGCTCGCCCGCCAAGGCGAAGTCGCCGAAGCCGCCTGTGCCGCCCGCGCCATCGCCAAGGCCGACCCCTACGCCACCGAGCCCAAGCTCGCCCTCGGCGTGTACATGGAAGCCCTCGGCTACGTGCAGGAGGCCGGCACGCTCTACAGCTCTGCGGCCGCTGTCAACGGCGACAAGCTCGCCCGCAAGCGCGCCGACAGCCTGCGGACCCGCATGGCCGAGGTCGAGACCCTCACCGCTGCATACGGCCTCACCTACGCCTTCGGCGAGACGCAGTACGGCTGGTGCCCCGAGCTCCCCGACGGTCGCCCCGTCGTGAGCAAGCGCTCCACCGCCCTGTGGACCTCCCGCGAGCTCGACGCGTCCACCAAGGTGTCCAGCATTCCCAAGGGCATGAAGCTCTTCGTGGTCGAGGAGACCGGCAGTGCATTCAAGGTAGCCACCCTCGACGGCCAGGAGGGCTGGGTGCCCGCCAAGCACGTGAAGTAGACCCATCGGCCACACCACACGCCGGGATACCGGACCACACCACGGACCCACCGCGCCTCGGGGAGCACCACCACATGCTGGGCAGCCCACTGCACCTCTGGATGCTCGCGTTGTCCCTCGGCAGCGCGACCGAACCACGCAAGGTGGCCGTGCTGGTGGGGCTGGACGGACAGGTCAACGCCACCGGCGACAACATCACCTCGGCAGAACGGGGCGTGCAGGAGCTCGCCTCCACCCTCGGCACCGCCGGCTTCGAGACGCGGGTGCTCGTGGGCGAACAGGTCGACCTGCCAGCCATCCGCGACACCCTCGAGTCCCTCATCCTCACCGAAGACGACACCCTCGTCGTCTACATCGCCACCCACGGCGCCACCTGCCCCCTCAAAGACCGTCGACGCCGCATCCAGTACCTCCGTCTCGCCGACACCACCGCCACATCCACGTGCTGGGACGACGCCCTCACCGACGAACAGCTCTTCCGCTGGGCCGACGACGTGGGCGCCCGTGATGTCGTGGTGGGCATCGACGCCTGCATGACCCGTGTGGGCGTCCGGACCGCCGGCGCTGTCGTCGACCTGGGCTCGGCCCGCGACCAATACGAGGACTTCCAGAGCCTCATCCTCCGGTCCACCAGCCCCGGCCGACCCGCCTACGAAGTCGACGGCCAGCTCCTCTACACCACCGCCTTCCGCGAGGGCATCGCCACCGAGGACGCCGACCTCGACTGCGACGGCGCCATCACCGCCCTCGAAGCCCACGACTACGCCGCATCGGCCGTGCTCGCCGCCACACGCACCCTCGACCGTCCCGCCATCGCCCTGCGCCAGCACACCAGCGCCGGAAGCCCCCGAGCCGTCGTCCTGTCCGGCCAGGTGGGCGAACCCGCGTGCAGCGTCTTCCACGACCTGCCCCCGTCCCTGGGCTGGGCCATCGGCGAAGCCTCCGAGTACCTGGGCCTTGGCCCCTCCGGCTCGGCCCGCGTCCCGCCCCAAAGCAGCGGCCCCCTCGTCCTCGAGCGCCCCGTCCCCACCGCCGACCTCGAAGCCGGCACCCTCCCGGGCTCCGGCCCACCCCGCCTCCGCGTCCACGGCGTGCCCTCCCGCACCCCCACCACCGTCCAGGCCGGCCCCTGGATGCCCGGACGCTCCCGCGGCCTCCCCGCCACCATCTTCTGGACCGGCGTGGCCACCGCGCCGCCCCACGCCGCCCACCTCCAAGCGGGCCTCACCCTCCGCGAACAGCTCCTTCCCGAGCTCTCTCTCGGCGCCGAGCTCTCCACCCGGGCCGACGGCGTCGCCACCGCAGGCTTCGTCGGCGGCGGCATCCACGTCCAGCGCTGGACCCTCGAAGGCACCGGCCGCATGGGCCTCACCTCCGCCCACGGCCAGGCCCACCCCACCCCCGGCGCGGGCGCCCACATCCGCATGGGCCTCACACGCACCACCGCCCTCGAATGGTCCGTCGTCCACGACCGCCCCCGGTCGCTCCCCGCCACCACCCAGCTGCGGGCGGGCGTCCTCTGGGATGCCGAGAGCCACCGGTCCTACGCCCGCGCCACCGCCCTGTCCCAAGGCGACCGCTCCGAGCTGCGCGCGCCCCTGCTCGCCGGCGCCATCACATCTTCACTCATCTCCGCCGGCACCTACGCCATGGCCGCCAGCGCCCGGGCCCGGTTCGACGCCGACACCGTGCCCTCCGAAGACCTCCCCGCCCTGCGCGACCGCACCAACAGCATGTTCATCACCTCCATGGCCTCGGGCGGGCTGGCCGTGGGCCTGTTCGGAGGCTGGGCCGCCACACGCGACCGCTGCCCCCCGTCGACGTTTGTCGACGTCGAGAAATCACCCCCACTTCTCTCCAAGCACTACCCCGTACCCCCTTCCGCCGCGGCCTCCAGAATCTCCCGCAGCTCAGCACACCGAGCCACCAACGCATCCAGCTCCGACAGAACATCATCCGCCGCCGCCCGCTCCTCCGGGTCGTCCAGCAGCGCCCGTGCGTCGTCGATGGCCTGCTGCACCACCCGCGTCGACCGCTTCAGCCCCGTGTGCAGCGTGCGCAGCGGCCCCTTCGGCACCACCACCTCGCCATTCGCAGCCTGCACCGCCGCCCGCAGGTCGCGCACCGACCACTTCTCGGCCACCGCCTGCTCCGCCAGCTCCTGCTCCCGGTCGCGGTCTTTCAGCCGGAGCAGCTCCGCCAGGTGGGAGAACGACAGCCCTTCCTCCTCGTCCTGCTCCCCCAGCTGCAGCCGATGTAGAAGCGCCACCACCCGCAGCATCCGCACCAGCGTGGCATACCCCACCTGCAGGTCCCCCCGCCCCCGCAGCGCCTGAAACGTGGCGTGGCGGTCCGTCCCGGTCAGCGCCCGCTCCAACGACCCGTTCCAGAACGTCTCCACCAACACCGCCACCAGCTCCCGCGCCGTCTGCAGCCCCCGCTGCACATAGATGGCATTGAGCTGGGAGACCGCCGCATCCAGCAGCTCGGGGTCGACCTCCCGGGCACCCGGCGCCCCCATCGGAAGGCCGGCAGGACGGTGGGCAGCGAGGCCCGGAGAACGACGAGAGAGCGCTCGGGAAGTAGGCGACATGGAGTCCTCGGGTGGTGTCGGAGGACTCTACCGTACGGAGTCCTCCCCCGACACGCCATCACCCACCCCGCCTGCTACCATGCGCCCCCACCACCACGGGAAAGACGATGAACCGGATTGTGCTGACCAGCCTGCTGTGCGTGGCCTGCTCCCCGCCGCCATCCAGCAAAGACGACCCCGGCACCACCGCCCCATCCGGCGAGACCGGCACCACCGCCGACACCGCCACCCTCTCCGACGCCACCGTGGTCGTCGACGACGGCACCGCCCCCACCGTCGCGTCCACCCTGTCCTGCGACTATGCCGTCGACGGCGACGTCACCGACCTCTCCGTGTCCTGGTCCGTCAACGGCCTCGACCTCTCCATCGACGACGACACCCTCGCCGCCCCCTCCTTCCAGCGCGACGACGAGGTCCGCTGCACCATCTCCGGCACCTCCGCCGCCGGCACCGCGCTGTCCGACACCTCCGACGGCCTGCTCATCGGCAACAGCCCACCCCCGGCCCCCGTCGTCTCCCTGTCCCTCGTCGACCCACCCGCCGGCACCGGCGACATCGTCTGCTCGGTCGCCAGCTCCGACCCCGACCCCGACGGCGACGACCTCCTCGTCACCTACGCCTGGACCCGCAACGGCACCGACTTCTCCGCCACCGCCGAGACCGACACCCCCGGCGACACCATCCCCGTGGGCGCCGCCTTCGAAGGCGACGTCTTCCTGTGCACCGCCACCGTCACCGACGGCATCGACCACGTCTCCGACCGCGAGAGCACCACCATCGGTGCCCCCATCGAGCGCGACGGCCAGCTCGCCCCCACCGCCCTGCTCGACTGCGACGACCTGTCCCGTTCAGGCGCCGTCAACGCCGACTACTACGTCCATCCCGGCGGAGAGATGAGCACCCCGCCCGAGCTCGTCCCCTGCATCTTCGACTTCTACGAGCACGAGTGGTCCTACACCGGCACCGCCGAGACCTTCGAGGTGCCCGACGGCGTGGGCTACGTCACCATCTACGCCTGGGGCGGCGCCGGCGGCTCGGTCCAGGACACCGGCTGCGGCGGCAATGTCTTCGAGTGGGGTGGCGCCGGAGCGGCCGTCCACGCCACCGTGCCCGTCTCCGACACCGACACCCTCACCATCCTCGTCGGCCGCGGCGGCAGCGACGGCAGCGACCGCCCTGGCGCCGAGACCTTCAGCAACATCGGCTACCTCGGCGGCGGCGGACCGGGCGCCCCCCTCGACGCCACCTGCGGCACGTACGGCGGCGCTTCCGGAGCCGGGTTCTCCGGTGTGTTCAACGGTTCCGTCGACCAGGCCAACACCCTCGCCATCGCCGGTGGGGGCGGAGGAGCCGGCTCCCATGGTCCGGGCGGTGGGGGCGGCGGTCCCGATGGAGAGGTCGGCGGCTGTCGGTCCGGACGCATCTGCTTGCCCGGCGACGGCGGCACCACCACAGCGGGCGGCGACAACGGCCACGCCACCACACCCCGCGACTGCACCACCAACGGCGCCGCCACCGACGGCAACGGCGCCCCTCTCTACGGCGGCTCGGGCTGCTGGTTTGGAAGCGCACACACCAGTGTCGAAGGCGCCGGCGGCGGCGGCGGCGGCGGCAGCGGCTACTTCGGCGGCGGCGGCGGCTCCACCACCCGGTCCGACTACGGTGCAGGCGGCGGGGGCGGCGGCGCCAGCTACATCCACACCGACGCCATCGTGGCCGTCATCGAGGGCGCGGTCGGCAACAGCGTGGGCGGCTCGAGCTGGAGCGTCTACACCAACCGGGCCGGCCAGTCCTCCACCGGGAGCCGGGGCGGCGATGGGCACGTGATCATCCGGTACTGACAAGCCGGAGTCGGCGAGAAGCCCGTAGGTCCCGCTGGTCGGGGCTTCCAGCGGCCGGCAGCCAGCAACCAGCCCGGTCGCGCCACGGCGTCGTGTCAAAGCCAAAGGAAATCGGACCTGCCACTGCGCATTCTCGGCGACCACCTCCAACGGAGCAAGCGTGAGAAGGCTGGCGACTGGTGGCTGGCAGCTGGCGGCCGAAGCACCACGCCCCACCCATCCGGCTGATACCGACTCCGTGTCAGCCCTCCGCCGGCCGCTCCAGCACCACAATCCGGTCCCCCACCGCCACCGCACCATCCAACACAACCCGCCAATACACCCCGCGCCGATTCTGCGACCGCAGCGCCTTGTCCGCCACCGCCGCCATCGCCGCCTTGCCCACACGCGCCGCCAGCTTGTTGCACCCATCGTGCGGCTCCGGCGTCACCACCACCTCCGCCGCCCCCACCTTCAGCCGCGTTCCCGGCGGTAGGTTGGCTTCCGACAGGTCCAGGTCGACAAACAGGTTGTCGCCCAAGATTTCGATCGCCTGCCCATTCGCCAGCACCTCCGCCACCGACGCCTCCATCACCGCCACCTGCTCGAGCGGCTTGTGCTTGCGCCGACGCTGCCAGGCATCGCCCTCCATCCCGTTTTCCGTCGACAGAAACCCCTTCTCCGGCAGCGCCCGCGCCCCACCCCGCACCCGGTACACCACCTTCACCACCCGCCCTTCATCCCGAGGCGCCGCCGGCCGCGCAGCCAATGCAGCCTCGATGGTCTCCCGGTCCAAGTGCAGAGACGCATCCCCCGCCGGAAACACATCCGGCTTGCCCTTCTTCGTGCGCTCAAAACGCAACACAGGCAGCCCCGTTGCAGAGTCGGCTTCCGTGGTGCGCGCCAGCAGCCCCGCATCCACCAGCTCCGCCATCAAGCGCTCCGAGAACGGCACCCCGATGAACAGCGGCACCTTCCCCAGAGCATCCGTCCCCAGCGGACCCTCACGGCCCACAAGCTGCAGCATCGCCGCACAACGCCCCCCAAGCCGCGCCCGAACCGTTTCCCACGCATCCTGCAGAATCGGCCCCACAGCCGCCCCCGCAAGCAACGCATCCACCTGGTCGCGCTCCGGACCCGGCGCGTCCCACGGCTCCCGTGGCGGCAACACACCCGACTCCGCCACCCGTAGTGCACACACGTGCTCCAGCGCCCCCATCAAGGCCACCCGACCCTTCCGGTCCCGCCCAAAGCACACCTGGCGCTCCGCCTCGTGCAGCGCCTCCACCGCGCGGGCCGTGCTGCGCAGAACAGCGAGGTCACGGGCGTTCGGGTCCATCCGCGACAGCAGCGCACACGCCGCCGTGAGCTCCCCACCGCGGTCGAACCACACGTCCGCCGACCCCAGCGCCCGCGCCAGCCCCGACCCCCGGTTCACCCCCGCCGTCTCCTGAAACGACCCCACCGAGAGCGTCTGGAAGTGCACCTCCCAGCCCTCCCACCACAGCATGCGGCTCTCCCAGTGTTCACCGTCTTGGTCCACCACCACGATGAGGTCGATGTCCGAGTGGGCCCACGTCCGACCCTCGCGCGCACTCCCGAAGAACGCCACCCCACGCACCGTCGGCGCATCACGCAGCGCCGCTTGCAGGGAAGCCAATGCAGTGGACAGGGGCGCGCGCTCGGACATGAAACCTCCAGGCCACACCCCTCACCCGATGCCACCCCCAGAGCCAGCCCCGCGTGTGTGGTCCGCTCTGGGCGAGCCCCTTCGGGTCGGGCCACTCCGTGGGGTCGCCTTCCGAGACGGCGCCAGCCCCCGGACAAGCCGGGGGTCTGCCGCCTGAAGGCTCCGTGCCCTGCGGGCACCGGCTGCGCCGCCCACTCCGGCCCCTCTCGCGTCCTTCCGAGGCACCAGCAGAATTCCCACACACACCCGTTCGTCCACGTTAGTGTCCATCCGACACCACAAAGAACAAGTGACCGCAAGCCATGCTCGACCTCGAACTCTGGACCACCCAGCGCACCCGCTGGCCCGCTACCGGCCGCCACATCCTCGCCCAGTACACCGATGATTGGGTCGTCGTGTACCAGGCCTACCGCCCCGACATCGCCGAGTGGGCCGTTGCCCACCAGGCCTTCGGTGGCCCCTGGTCCTTCTCCCGAATGACCTGGGTGAAGCCCAATTTCATGTGGATGATGTATCGGTGCGGCTGGGCCACGAAGCCCGGCCAGGAACGCGTCCTTGCCATCAAGCTCGCCCGCGCCGGCTTCGACACCATCCTCGAAGACGCCAGGCAGTCCTCGGCCCCACCCGGCATCTCCGTCGAGGAGTGGCGGCGCACCCTCGCCAAGAGCGATGTTCGGCTCCAGTGGGACCCCGACCATGGCCCCAACGGCGAGAAGCTCGAACGTCGCGCCATCCAGCTCGGCCTCCGCGGGCAAACCACCAAGCGCTTCTCATCCGAGTGGATTGTCGAGATCGAAGACATCACAGGCTTTGTGCACGAACAGCACCAGGTCCTACACACCGCCGGCCGCGAGCACATCCTCTGTCCCCTCGAGCGCGTCTACACCCCCACCTCCACCCGCGCAGCCCAAAACGTGCGGCTGGATCCCCCCCCTGCATCGTAGACTCGACGCCGTCCTCCAATGCCCCCATCGGAGCCCCATGACGCCCGGTCCCCTCCTCGTCATCGCTACTTTGGCGACGTCGCCCCCTCCCGGCGAACCCAACCCACCCACGGTCACACTCCAGACCGGCGACCTCGTCTTCCACCGCTCCCGGTCGTCCCAAGCCCGGGCCATCGCCCTGGCCACCGGGAGCAACTACACCCACGTCGGCGTCATCTTCGTCGAAGGCGACCAGCTCCGGGTCCTCGAAGCCGTCGAGCCCGTCAAGTTCACCGCGCTCGACGCCTGGCTCGCCCGCAGCGAAGACGCACAGGTGCTCGTCCGTCGCCCCACCAACCCCGAGCTCGTCAACGAGTCAGTCGAAGCCAAGATGCGGGAGCTCGCCACATCCTGGCTCGGACACCCCTACGACGCCGCCTTCCAGTGGTCCGACCACCGCCTCTATTGCTCCGAGCTCGTCTACAAGCTCTACGACCAGACCACGCCCATTCAAGTCGGCGAGCTGCAGCCCATGAGCGCCTTCCACATCGACCACCCCGTGGTCGCACGGAAGCTGCACGGGCGCTACGGCTCGGTCACCCCGGTCGAGCGGCAGGTGGTCAGCCCCGCAAGCCAGGCAACCGACACCGACTTCCACACCCTCTACGCAGGCTCCATCAACGAAGCGACGTTCGTCTCCAACACAGCCCCATAGGCCAACGTCCGTCCGTGCCGAGCACCACAAGACGGAGAGGTCAACGACCGTCCTCCCCTGCATCGCGGGGGAGGTGCCGAGCAAAGCGAGGCGGAGGGGGCCGGCCGAAGGCCGGAACAAGCCCAACCATCACCGAAGATACGTACTCTCCGCAATATATCCGTCGTCCGGATACCACGTCCAAACCAATGTACCCCCCGCCACATCGTCGATGAGCGCCTCCACCAAGTCGTCGTCCACCGCCGGACACCCCCAGCTTCGCCCCAGGTACCCGTTCGTGTCTACGAACTCCTGCGTCGCGTACGACGCCCCGTGCACCACAATCGCCCGCCGCCGCACCGCATCGTTGAAGCCCACCTCCAGCCCATCCAGCCGCAGGCTCGTGCCATTGCTCCCCCAGTACGTCTCGGCCGTCACCATCGCCCCCAGGCTCGACTGGTGGCTGCCCTCTACATTGGAGAATGTGTCTGCATAGCGGATGTCGGCGTCGCTGCCGCTGCCCTCGCCGTGGGTCACGTACAGCTGCCACATCAGGCTGCCGTCCACCAGGTCGATGGTCCACTGGCGCTTGTCCGTGCTGGGTAGGCTGAAGTCGATGATGGTGTACTCGAAGCGGTCCACGTCCCCCCAGAACCACGCCGAGTCGAACACCGCCAGCCCACGCGCCAACACATCGCGGTCCAGCCCCGTGTGCTCGAAGTCCGCATACGCCGTGTGTCCCATGAACACGTCGTACTGGCCCGCATGCTCCACCCCATCGCTCGTCCAGGAGTCCACCACCACGTAGTACCGACCCGCCGGCAGCAGCGCACCCGCATCGTAGTGGCCCCGGTCGATGCAGTCGTCGGGGTCGAGGCTGCCCAGGATGTGCACGTCCACGTCGTCGTCCCAGTCGTCCAGAGCCACCGCCAGGTACCCGTCTTCATCGAGGTCCACCCGATACACGAGCTCCGGCCCCGACTCGTCCGTGTCGGGCGCACACCCGTAGGCGTCAAAGTCGCGGACATCGCTCGTGCGGGTGTCGTTGGACTCCATGAAGGGGAAGCTGTCCACACAGATCACACCGTCCGGGCAGGCGTCCGGGTCGCCCGTGTCTGCATCTTCACCACCCGTGTCGGTCGTGTCGTCTTCGCCCCCGCCGTCGTCGCTCCCGGAGCCTCCCGCGTCAGCCAGCGCCCCCGTGTCAGCGCTCCCGTCATCGGTCGTCCCATCCAGCGCGGTGGGTTGCTTCAGACCATCGGCGAAGTCGTCACTACACGCCACCACGCCCGTCATCCCAACCACCCACACCAAGGAGACTCGAACGCGCATCAGACCCTCTCCACGCGGTCCCGACCAGTGCGCGGAACCCCGGGGCGCATCTTCCCGCGTGCGGCACCAGCTGGCAATCCTGCTCGGGTCCGACCTGCACCGCGCCGCTGCGTGCCCCCCTCCCACACACACCGCGAAGACATTCCGAGACACTCTTTCGTGAGGGAGGTCCACCACCGGCCCCGTTCGCCCCGGTACCCACCCACCGGCGCTCCTTGCCGAGTGGGCGGGCCCAACCTTGGAGCTCATCCATGTCTCGCACGCTTGCTGTGGCTTTCTCGCTCACCACCCTCACAGCCGCCGCCTGCACCTTCGGCGCCTACGATGCCATCGTCGCCTACGGCCACCTCAATGTCGCGGACACCGCAGCGCTCGCCGTCAGCGCCGATGCCACCACCCTCTACGCCGTCGACCAGCAGGGCACGCTCGGCACCTGGTCCGAGTCCCTCAAGTCCTTCGACGCCGCCACCGGCAGCCCGCTCGGCGAGGTTGCGTTCCCATCGACCTGGGCCGTGTCTGCACTCGCTCCCGCCACTCTCGCCGGGTACGAAGACTCGGTCTGGACCCTCCACGCCAACGGCTACCGCATCCGCTACGACGCCTCTTTCAGCGGATACTCGGAGATCGAGGTTCCCATCCCGCTCACCGGCGACACCTCCGCGTCCGCGCGCTTGTATTGCGACATGGATCGCGCAGACGATGTGTTCTACATCACCACCGTCGACATGGGTCGGGCCGGCTCGGTCGCCTACCTCTACCGCGAACCCTCCGAGGGCGTGTGGGAGCGCGTGGCTCTGCCCCACCTCAACGGCAAGTGCGGCCGGGTGGCAGCGGATGAGAGCGCCGGTGAAGTGGTGGTTCTCGACCTGGCCCTGGACCGTGTCGACGCGTTCGATGCCGAGACCCTCGCCGCCATCGACACCACCGACGTGAGCGGCTTCGGGGACGATGTCTTGGATGTGGCCGCCACCGCCGGTCACCTCCACCTCGCCGTCACGGTGTCCGGTGCCAACGACCTCCTCGTGTCGCTCGACGACACCGGCGCACTCGACGACTCCACGTCCGTCGGCTCCCTCGCCGCCATCGCCACGCACGTCGACCAGTCGGCCGGGACCGGGGCGCTGGTTTGGTCCGGGATGGACACCTGGCCCGTGAAGTACACCGTCGGCCGGTTCGAGCTGGGTCAGTAGGCGGCGTCGGCCGGTCGGGGCTGTGGGGCGTTCCGACATACCCGCCACCGCCCCGGCCACAGGGGGGCGTCGAGTGACCTCTACAGCTCCCGGGTCAGCTCGCTGACCGCGCCACATCCACCACCACGCTCGGACTGACCGACACCCGGTTCCGGCCTGCCTCTTTGGCCGCATAGAGCGCCGCGTCCGACTGTCGAAACAGCAGCTGCGCAGATGCCCCATGCACCGGGAAGCAGGCCACACCAATCGAGATGGTCACCGACACATGCCCGCCCGTCGGCAGCGCCATCGGAGCCCCCGCCACCGCACTGCGGATGACCTCCGCACGGCGTCGAGCCGACTCTGCATCTGCCGTTGGAAGGACCACCACGAACTCCTCGCCGCCATACCGACACACGCAGTCCTCATCGCGCACCGACCCACGAAGCAGCTCCGCCACATGGATGAGGGCCTCGTCGCCGATCTGGTGGCCATAGTCGTCGTTGAAGCGCTTGAAGTGGTCCACGTCGATCACCAGCAACGACACGGGCGCCCCCGTCCGGCTCGACCGGCGGACCTCCCACGCCAGCACCTGCTCGAAGTGTCGGCGGTTGAACAGCTTCGTGAGTGGGTCGCGCAGCGACTGTTCTTCCATCTTGCGTTGGAGGTGGATGTTGGTCAGCGCCTGACCCAGGCGGTCCGACAGCGACGACACCCGCCGAATCCGCGAGTATTCACCGCGTACCTGGTCGGCTTCGAGCGAGTCGACAAAATGCACAGACAGCAGCCCCACCGTCCCGGCCCGTGTCTGCACCGGCACACACACGCTCCACTGCACCCCTTCGGGCACATCGTCCAGGTGCGGACACCGCAGCGCACCTCCATCCGGCCGCGAGATGTGGGGGCGCCCCAGCCGCATCGCCCAGCAGTCGTGCGTGGCAAAGCCCTGCACAAGGGGCATCTCACCCCACCGGGCCACGGGCTCGGTGGCTGGCCCCCCCGACGCCTCGAAGTACATGCCGAGGCTCTCCGGCAGCAGCGTCTCTGCATGCTGGGCCAGCACACAGTAGGCCTCGCCTTCCGTCCGGCACGCCTGCATGAACCGCGACATCTCCGCCATCAGGTCCGTCGCAGCCAACAGCTCGTCCAGCGCGTGCACCCGTCTCTGCAGCTCTCGGTTGAGGTCGCTGAGCGCCTGGTGGCCTTCCCGTTCCTTCGAGATGTCGCGGATGATGCCCGTGAAGAACCCACGTCCCTCCACCCGGGCATGGGCCACGCCAAGACTCATGGGAAAGGTCGACCCATCCTTGCGCAGCCCCTCCACATTCCGCCCCTTCCCGATGATGCGGGCGTGGCCAGTCTGCAGGTAGGACCGGATGTATTGGTCGTGGTTGTGGGCATGGCTGTCCGGCATCAACATCTTCACGTTGCGCCCCACCATCTCATCCGGTGCGTAGCCAAACAGCCGACTCGCCGCCGGGTTCACCCCATCGATGGTGCCCCGCTCGTCGATGGTGATGATGCCATCCACCGCATTCTCCAGGATTGCCCTGGACCGGGCCTCCGCACGCCGCAGCCCATGCTCGCTCTCCTTGCGCTTCCGCTCGGTGAGGTGGGCCTGGAGGAGCACCGTCGTGGCCAACAGGACCGGGGCCAGCCGGGCGCGCGCTGCAGACGCCTCATGCGGCGTGTCCACCTGCAACGCAGCATCCATCACACCCACCAGCCCCGCCAGCTCACCGTCCACCACCAACGGAAAGAACAAACACCAGCCCTTCTCCGGCTTCGGCGAACACACCGTGAAGTCCACGTCGCGCGGCCCGGTCTGCAGATACGCAGCCACCTTCGCTTGCAGGTCGGATCGCAGTCTTGGCGGCACGGCCACCGCACTCTCCAGGAGAGCCGCGTCGGTCGCCGCCACCACCTCGAACCGAGGCCTGTCACCGGCCCCCGCGTGCACCAGGCCGGCCACGCCACCCGACGCCCCCACCGCCCCCACCAGGTCATCAAGAATGCCGCCAAACACGGCATTCCCATCATCCACACGCTCAAAGCGTTGCAGACAGGTCGACACGGCTTGGAGCACATGCGCTTGATCGGTCATCGGGGCCTCCGGGGCGCCCTTCGGCCCGCACCCCCATGAGCTTGAGCCTCGCACCGACCCATTCGCGTCTCATCATGCCGCCACATCATGACCCATTTTGGCCTAACCCCGGTCGCCACGGCATCAGAAGCGTACATTCACCCCCACCTGTCCACCACCCGGCGCCGCCGACACCACGGGCTGCACCCGCTTCGGGTCGAGCCCACGCCAGGCGTACACCGTGATGAAGCTGGTCGTTGCCATCTCGATGATGCTGCTCGCCAGGTAGTACTTGGACGGCTTGCCCACGAACAACGAGGCGCCCTGGACCAGCGTGGTCGTCGCGCCTGCCGCAATGTTGGCCACTCGCGACGCACGGGGATTGAGCGCGGTGGACAGCACCACCATCGACAGCGGCACCTGCATGTAGAGGGTCGCCCCCATCAAGAACGTCTCGTTCAGGGTCATCCCCTCCACCGTCCCCGACGCATACTGCTCCAGCATGCCCGCATCCATGAGGCTGACGACATCGCAGTACAGGTAGTTCAGGCTCGCAAACACCCACAAGCTCGACAGAGTGCGCTGGCGACGCTCGAGGGTGTCGCGGGTCATCTCATCGAGCGGGTCGCCGGCCTCGAACCGAACCCGGGCCACCATGGGTGCCGGCTCGAACCGTGGTGCAGCCCCGACCGTCGGCTCGGGTTGGCTGGCGCCCGCAGTCGACACCGCGGACCAGAACGAAAGAGCGAACATAGACGCAGCAACGCCCATCACAGACCTCCAATGTTGGAAAGCAATCCAAGCGATGCGCCCGCACCGCCCACATCCCAACCGTAGTGGCCCCACCGTCGCGCAGCGCCCACCAATCCTCGTCACCCGGTGTGCACCGATGCACACCCCACCTCTCGACCGCACCCCGACGCTACACCCGGAAGGCGTCCTGGCGTGGCAAGTGTTCGCTCATGTGGTCGAGGAACGCCCGCACCCTTCGGTTGTGTCGCAGATCTCGGTGGGTGAGCAGCCACACATCCGAGGGAAGGTCTCGCATCGGCTCCCCCACCCGATGCAATCCAAGGGCCTCACCTTCCCACAGCGGCAGAAAGAACACGCCCACCCCACTCAACACCAGGTCGCGCAGCAGAGAGGAGCTGTCATCCGCCCACACCACCACCTTCGCCGTGGGGGCATGCTCTGCCATCCACATCTCGAGCCAGCGCGCGTTGCTCCGCCGGTCGAGTCCCACCCACGGATAGGCGCTGTAGTCGACCGACCGCCCACACCGGTCGGCCAGCTCGGGAAGCGCAAAGATCGCCATCGGCATGCGCCCCACCCGGCGCCCCACCAGACCTTCCGGCGGCGACGACGACATCCGAATGACCACATCCGTCTCACGACGTGTCAGCGACACCGGCGTAGACGTCAGCCCCACCGTGAGCTCGACGGTGGGGAACCGCGAGACAAACGAAGCGAACGCACCTCGACACGCCGAAAACAGCAGGTCGAACGTCGACACGCGCAGCTCTCCGTGCAGCTCCTCATCCCGGCCCTCCACCCGCCCCTGGACAGCGAGAACCGTGCGCTCCACCTCTTCGGCGGCATCGATGAGCTCCCGGCCCGCGTCCGTCGGCACCAACCCCTCGGGCGTGCGGTCGAACAGCTGCACCCCGAGCCCCTGCTCAAAGGTCCGGAGCCGTCGCCCCACCGTGGAGTGGGCCACACCCAGGGCCTTCGCCGCACCCACCAGCGTGGGAACCCGAGCCACAGCCAACACAACGCGGAGGTCGTCCCAATTCATCCGGCCACACGACCAGAGCCCACCATCGGCAGCTCCCGCACCCGCTCACCTGTCAGCGCCGCCCACGCGTTGCAGATGGCCGGCACCACAGGGGGCAGCCCCGGCTCACCGATTCCACCCGGAGGACCGCCGCTTTCGTGGATCTCCACGTGGATGGCGCGGGGCGCCTGGTCCATGCGGGCCACCGGGAAGTCGTGGAAGTTGCCTTGCTGCACCGCTCCATCCTTCAGCGTGATGTTGCCGTGCAACGCAATGCTGATGCCAAACACCACCGCCCCTTCCATCTGGGCCGTCACGCGGTCCGGGTTGATGGCTTGCCCGGGGTCCACCACCACCCACGCCTCGTCCACCCGCGGTCGACCGAGGGCGTCCTTTGTCACCGCCACCACCACCGCAACATAGGTGTTGAACGACAGATGGGCCGCGAACCCGAACGCCCGACCTTCACCCGGATCGCCGTCATATCCGCTGTTCTTGCGCACACGGTCGGCCACATCGTGCCACCGCCCCACGTCCACCGGGTGGTCATCGAGCTTCAGGCCATAGTTCCAGATGGCCCCGCCCGTCTCCTTGGGCGTGAGGTGGCGCCGGGGCCCCAGCACCGTCTTCAGCATGTCGGGGGTCGCCACGCCCTTGTGTTGGGCCAGCTCGTCGATGAAGCATTGCGTCGCAAACGCATGGTTGATGTTGTAGACCGACCGCAGCCACCCGATGCGCACCTGGTTGACCGTCTTCTCCGCTTCCATCGACACGTTCGGCACGTCCAAGGCGAAGTCGAGCAGGCCCATGCCCATCTCCATGCCCAGGAGGGTCTCCATGAAGCCCACCAGAGTGGAGGCGATGGTGGGTGCCGCCACCCGGTGCCGCCAGGCCGTCAGAGTGCCGTCACGGTCGAAGCCCGCCTCCACCCGCTGGAGCGCACAGGCATGGTAGTAGCCGTGGCGCATGCAGTCCTCGCGGGTCCACTGGATGCGAACCGGCTTGCCCACCGCCTTCGACACAAGCGCGCCCTCCACGATGAAGTCCGGCTTGCCCTTGCGGCCGAACGCCCCACCCAGGTGCGTCACGTGGACCGTCACCTTCTTCTTCGGCAGCCCCACCGCCTTCGCCACCTGTCCGATGGTACGTTGGGGCGCTTGAGTGGGGCACCACACCTCACACCCTTCGTCTGTGTAGGACACCACCGCCGCCAGGGGCTCCATCATCGCGTGGGCCAGGTGGGGCACCAGATAGTCCGCCGTCACCACATCCGCGGCCTCGGCCAGCGCCTTCTCCGCGTTGCCCCGCTTGCGACGCACCTTGCCCTTCTCGTCGAGAGAGGCCCGCATTGCTGCATACTCGTCGCTGGTGTTCACCCCACCCCGGTCACCCTTCGTCCAGGTACACGCCAGGGCCTCCCGCCCCTTCAGCGCCGCCCAGGTGTGCTGCGCAACCACCGCCACCCCACCCACCGGCACGAAGCCACCCGGGTCCTTCCACTCGGGCAACCGGACAATGTCCACCACACCGGGCACCGCGCGGGCCGCCGCCTCGTCCATCGATGCCACCCGTCCCCCGAGGTCGGGCGGACGGGCCACCACCGCCGTCAGCATCCCGGGCAGCACCGTGTCTGCACCATAGACAATCGAGCCGTCCACAAAGCCGCGCGCATCCGGGTTGGGCAACGCATCGCGCACGCCCACCAGCTCCTGCTCGGGCCGAAGAGGTGCTGTGTGGGGCACCGACATCGTCGTGGCCCTGGCGACCAGCTCGCCAAAGCCAATGGAGCGCGTACCAGACCGCTCCTTCACCACGTGCCCCTGCGCAATCAGGCTGTCCTCGGACACCCCCCACTCCGCAGCCGCAGCCGCCACAAGCACCACCCGCGCCACAGCCCCCGCTTCCCGGAGCGCCCCCAGCAACAGGCGAATGCTCGTGGAACCATCGGTGTTCTGGTTGCCATACGCCTTGTCGCCCGGGGCCTGCACCACCACCACACGTGAGAGGTCTGCCCCCATCTCCGACGCAATCACGAACGGAACGGTCGCCCGCACCCCCTGGCCCATCTCCGACCGGGCACACGTGACCTGCAGCGAGCCATCCGACTCCAGGCGCACCCACACGTTGGGCTCGAACGCAGAGTCCGCCGCTCGCCCTTCTGTAGGCGACACACCAATCGACACTGCAGCCGCCGTACCCGTGAGCGCCACCAGGAACCCACGCCGAGACAGGACCGGGGTCATTCCACACCTCCCTCGGGTGCTGCGGGCGCCTCGGGGGCCTCCTCCATCGACGCCTCCGGGGCAGGCAGCTTCTGCGATGCATCGCGAATGCCGGCCCGGATGCGGGTGTAGGTGCCACATCGGCAGATGTTGCCGGCCATGGCGGCGTCGATGTCGTCGTCGGTGGGGCGGGGGTTCGTCGCCAGCAGCGCCGCCGCCGTCATCAGCTGCCCAGCCTGGCAGAACCCACACTGGGGCACGCCATGCGCAATCCAAGCCTCTTGGAGCGGATGCAGCCCGTCGGCACCCAACCCCTCGATGGTGGTGACCACCTTGCCTTCGGCCAGGGAAACCGGCGTGACACACGCGCGCATGGCCATCCCGTCCACATGCACCGTGCACGCGCCACACAAGCCCATGCCACATCCAAAGCGGGTTCCGGTGAGGCCAATCAGGTCGCGGATGACCCACAACAGCGGCATCTCGGGGGGAGCATCGACCTCATGGGCCTGTCCGTTCACGGTGAGCTGAGCCAAGGTGGGTCTCCATGAGCAAGGGAACAGCTCCCTCATCTCCCGTTCCCCTCCCTGCGTCCAACATTCCGCCCCACTCACTCACTCACTCCCCCCCCCCCCCGTCCACCGACGCCCCAGCCACGGCTCCAACACAAGCATCCAGCCCGTCGCCAACACCACCGACGACACCGTGGCCGCTGTCGGCGCCTGCAGCAGCCCCCACACCGCCCCACCCACAATCACCACCGGTCGCAACAGAGTCAGCGGTCCCAACACAAGAACCGACGCCAGGCTGCTCACATCCGGATGCGGCAGCCGGTACACCGACAGCGCCCCCAGCACCACCACCGCCGACGGCAGGTACACCTGCACCATCCCCAGCCCCACCCGGTGGTGGTCCGCCACCACCTGCCCCGCGTCCAGGCTCCAACACAGCACTCCAACCCAAGCCAGCACACCTACACACGCCAGCTGCCCGTGCCACAGCCCCCGCAGCAGCGCCCGTCGAAAGAACGCCCGCTTGTCCACCCGTGGGTTGCGTCCCGCAGAGTCGCGAAAGCCCACAAAGGCCGCGTCCATCGACGCCAGCAACCACACCACCCCCATCACCACCCACACACTCATCCCCCACCCCCCACACGCAGCTCCGACGCCAGCTCCCCGAGCTCTGCCCGCAGCGGCCCCTCCAGGTCTGCCCGCAAGCTCAACACCGGCCGGAGCACCCGCAACATCGGCATCCACGGACTCGGGCACTCGAACAACAGCGCCGACCGACCCGGCCCGCCCATGCGAGCCGCCGCCAGCAACACAGCGTCGTCATGGGCCCGCAGCGCCGACAACAGCCCATCGTGCCGCGCCAACGGCATCCGCATCCGCGCCCGATGGAACAGCCACGCCCCAAGCGGCGCCGCCCAGTTGGGCGTGATGTCGTAGTGCACCGCCGCCCACAACCCAGCCCGCGCCTGCGCCGCGAAGAAGTCCACCAGCGCATCGCCTTGGAAGTGGTGAATCACCCCCGTCGACAGGATGATGTGTGCCGGCTCCGCCAACGTGAGCGCATTGCCCACCACAAACCGACAGCGCAGCGACTCTGCATCCGCAAGCTGCTGTGCCCGCTCCACCAGAGCCCGGTTGTAGTCGCAGCCCACCAGCTCCACATCCGCCGGCAGCCCGCCGCGCGCCGCCAACCAACGCACCACAAAGCCCAGCCCACATCCCAGGTCCACCACCCGCAGCGGCCCCCTGTGCCCTGCAGCCCGAGCCGCCCGAACCAACGGCACCAGCAGCCGCAGCACCCGCCGTCCGTGCTGAAACTCCTCGTGCAGCCGCTGCAGCTCCGTGTGCGCCTGCACCAGGATGGCGTCTACTGCGTCATTGTCGAGCACCCCACCCACCGACGGTATCCCCCGCACAATCCGGGCCGCCGTGTGGTTCCCCGCCGCCAGGAAGCGCCCCACCACGTTGGCTTGTCGCACCGGTCGCCGCTGCAGGCTCTCGGGGTCGAAGTCCACGATGAGGTCGCTGATCTCAGGACGCATACACAGCCCGTGGCGGAAGTGTCGAGAGGCTATCCCATGGCGTCCCCCCCACCGTCCCAGTACACTTCCCGCCACCCACTCCAACCCCGGAAAGCCACCATGTCACTCTCCGAGAAGGCGCAAGCACTCTTCGATCAGATCGCCCCCGCCTCCACGCGGCGGGCCGAGCTCAAGCGACTCGCCAAGGGCATCAAGACCGACCACACCCTCGCCCTCGAGCTGTGGTCCACCGGCAACCAACAGTGCCGCATGCTGGCCGTGCTCATCTTCGACAAGAAGCAGATCGACCAGGCCTTCATCGACACCCTCGACGCCGACCTCCAGCAGCTCGACGACACCCCCCGGGTGCACCTGATGGAGTGGCTGCTCGCCAACCAGCTGATGAAGTCACGTCCGCTCACACGCCTCGTCGAGTCCTGGGAGAACAGCCCGTCTTCCCTCCAGCGACGCACCTTCTGGTACCTCCAGGCCCGCCAACGTTGGACCGGCCAGAAGTCTCCTCCCAACACCGAAGCCCTGCTCGACGCCCTCGAAGCCCGCCTGGAGGACGAAGTCCCCGAAGTGCAGTGGGCCATGAACTTCACCGCCTGTCAGATCGGCACCTTCCAGGAAGAACACCGCGCCCGCTGCGTGGCCCTGGGCGAGCGTGTCGGCCTGTACCGCGACGAGAAGGTGCCCCGTGGGTGTGTTCCGAGCTTCCTGCCCGAGTACATCCGGGTCCAGTCCGCGAAGGTGGCGAAGAAGTGAGGCACCCGGGCCCGATGTCCACGATGGAGGTCCCCGACGACCATCGTGGCCTACGCTCCGGCAGAACAGGGAGAGGGGCCCGGCTTGGAGTTGCTGGCTGAGGTGGGGGTGGTCATTCCAGACACGGCCAAAGTCCCGGGAATGCGACGAAACAAACCTAGTTGTTGCTTCCCAACACACCCCCCAAGGACAGACCATGATCCTCAGGCCGAAGGCCGACCCGTTCGAGCAGGAGGTCGGAAACCGAGATGATCAGCATCACTTCGCCATCCTGAACGCCCCTGGCGAACACGCTGTTTTGCTGTAGCGCAGGCGTGGTGGCACCCAGCTGAATGCCGTTGTAGTCCAGCATGAACCCCATCTGGACCGCAGCGAGCCCGCGTCCCTCGGTCGTCCCGGCGTCACCAGCCGTACCGGGCTCATCCGACTCGGCAACGGGGGTCTCGGCGACGACCAGCTCCGGCCCAACGACTGCACCGAAGCGGAGATGGTTCCGGCCATCGCCAACCCAAGACTCGCGACCCAAGAACACAGAAGCAGGCAACACCGACACAGGCAATGCTTCGTCCGGCCCCCGGTCCGACTCGAAGCGGATGACAGGCGCCGCCACGACAACGTCCGCCACAAGCGTTGGAGACCGCTTCAAGTGAGCTCGAAGACGCCGGGCATCGGCACCGTCAGCATTCACCAACGCGACCTCGAGCCGAGCCCCATCCGAAAGAGAGGACAAGTCCAGCCCCCGCATGGCTACATGAACTCCGGGGCCGTTGTGCCCGGATGACGCGTGAAGTGCGAGCTCTTTCAGAATCGTCGCGGTGCCGTCGGTGTTGACAGAGGACAGGATGAGCTTCATCCCCTCCACGGCATCTGTGTCCCAGCCAACAGCAGTCTCTCCCTCGAACAGCATCACCAGCACCACCCCCTTCTCCGACAGTCGCTCGAAGAACGCGTCGCCCTCGGCGCCCATCGGAACGACATCGTAGGTCTCCTTCCTGGCGGTTCTGGCCAGCTCTGTGGTGGTGCGCGACTGTCGCAAGTCCTTGACGGCGGTAGACCGAGTGTCTCCGTACACGTTGAGAACCGCGGCGCAGTGGGTGTCACCGACTGGCACCAGGCCATCTTGAATCCCTGCGGACTTCAGCTTGGCGCAAGGGTCCGGCTCAGGAACCTGCTGCTCACTCAGGGACGCCTTGTAGTCGAGAGCTACCTGGAGCCGTGCGCGGGCCTCCAACAAGGATTCGGGGAGACCACCCCCTTCCGACTGCTTCAGCGTGGGGTCGTCCCCTCGAAGTGTGGACCAGTCCTCGATTCGGTCCGCCGCACCTTCGACCAGGGCTGCAACCACCGCAGCCTCATCTGCTGCAGAGGATTGCAGGTCCCATGCGGCGACTTCGGAGACTACCCGAGCAAGCTCAGCCTCACATTGCAGCAAGCGCTTTCCGAGCTGTGCCGGATCGACCGGCGTGCCGGCATCCGACGGAACCACAAACTTGTCCGTGCAGGACACGGTGTTCGCCTTCGCCGCACCGGCCAGTGTGGGTAGGCCCAACGCGAGACTGATGGTCACAGGAAGAAGACCGCGGAAGAATGTCGACAGCATGAGAGGAGTCCCGGCTCTGGTTCATGGGGTTGATCCAACAGGATCACCACCAACAGGCCACAGGAGTAGAAGGGTGTAAAGGACTCGACCGCCCTTCAAAAGGGGAATCCACAGCTATTGTTGCCCACCAAGCTCCCCTGTCCACCCGCTGCACAGTGCACCCAAAGCGCCCAAATCATCAACACTTCGGCCGTTCTCAGCCTCTCCCGGGCGCACAACCAATAAGTGTCTCAAACGGCGAGACATCGATGTAGCCAAAGGCCAAAAACATCGCCGAAGCGATCGCGCAGCGGGTGTCTCATACTCTGAGACACCAATAGAACCAACATCGCTGGTCCATTCAGATAGCGCGAGTATACTGCGCATTCTGTCGTATCTGAAGGTCAATCCCAACCGACGCGCGCACAATCCACCCCGACGATTCTCGCAGGTGTGGTCCAGACGCCACGCCCCCTTCTCCACCAACCCCGAGCACGGCCCGCCCGTTCCGATAGGGCCCCGTCGACCGCCGCCCCAATCCCCCCGACTGCGGAAGACCATGAACAGCCCGGGCCCCCTCACCACCACCATGCAACAGCTCGCAGCACACGCCGACTACTCCCTGCTCGACACCCTGACGCCCGACCCCGACGCCACCCCGACCGGAATCGACCACCACCCCAGGCAGGTCTCTTCCGGACACTACGTCCCCGTCCGGCCCACCCCCCTGCCCGACCCCGCCCTCATCGCCTACAGCCCCGGCCTGTTCGCCGAGCTGGGTCTCTCCACCGACCTCGCCCACCAAGCTGCCTTCCTGCGCGTGTTCTCCGGCGACATCGACGCCGCACCCGCACCCATGCGACCCCACGGCTGGGCCACCGGCTACGCCCTGTCCATCTACGGGCAGGAATACACCAGCCAGTGCCCCTTCCGCACCGGCAACGGCTACGGCGATGGCCGCGCACTCTCCATCCTGGAGGGCCGCTTCCAAGGCAAGCGCTGGGAGATGCAACTCAAGGGAGCCGGACGCACCCCCTACTGTCGCGGAGCCGACGGACGCGCCGTGTTGCGGTCCAGCGTGCGCGAGTTCCTGGCCCAGGAGCACATGCACGCCCTCGGAGTGCCCACATCACGGTCGCTCAGCCTCATCGTGTCCACCACGCAGGGCATCCAGCGCCCCTGGTACGGCGAGAACTCCCGCTCCACCAACCCCGACCGCTGGGTGGTCGACCCCGCCGCAATCTCCACGCGGGTGGCCCCGTCATTCCTTCGCGTGGGCCAGCTCGAGCTCTTCGCCCGACGCGCCCGCAAGAACGAACACCCCCGCGCCGCCGCCGAGCTCGAGCAGATCCTCGTCCACGCCATCGAACGCGAGTATCGCCAAGACATCCCGTCCGACCTTCCCCCGGGAGAGCAGCTCCTCCGGTTCACCGAAGCCTTCCGCGACCGCCTCACCACCCTCGTCGCCCATTGGATCCGGGTCGGGTACTGCCAGGGCAACTTCAACAGCGACAACACCGCGGTGGGCGGCTTCACCCTCGACTACGGTCCCTTCGGCTTCATGGAGCTCTTCGACCCGGCCTACCAGCCCTGGACCGGCGGTGGACGCCACTTCGCGTTCTTCAACCAACCCGAAGCCGCCCAACAGAACTTCCACATGTTCTGGACGTCCGTGCGCACATGGCACGGCTTCGACGAACCCCAGCTCGAGGCACTCGACGCCCTTCGGGCAGGCTTTGCCGACGTGATGCAACACAAGCTCGACCAGATGTGGGCGTCCAAGCTCGGCCTGTCGTCCCCCGACCCGGCTCTGGTGCGCCGCCTCCACATGCTGATGGTGCAGACTCCCGTGGACTACACCATCCTGTTCCGGCTGCTCTCCAACCTACCCACCACCCCGTCCGCCCTGCATCCGGGCTTCTACCAGCCCGAGTCCGTCGACGAAGCCGCGTGGACCACCTGGCTTGCCGACTGGCACACCGCTCTCCAGCTCCATGACCCCACCCACACCACCGCGCAGATGCAGGCGACGAACCCCAAGTACATCCTGCGCGAGTGGCAGCTCGTGCCGGCCTACACCGAAGCAGCAGAGGGCGACATCCGCCGCATCCACGCCCTCCAGGACGTGATGACCCGACCCTACGCAGAACAAGCTGCAGACACGGAGCAGGCCTACTTCCAACGCAAGCCCTTGGAGACGTTCGGGCTGGGTGGCGTGTCGCACATGAGCTGCTCGTCGTGAGCGCGGCGCGGTAGCCTACTGCGTGTCGGCCTGCTCCAGCAGAGGCCGCAGCCCGCCGGCCGCGATGAGGGCCCGGAGGTCGCTGTTGCCCCCCACGAGCGTGCCCCGCACAAACACCATCGGGAACGTGGGCCAGCCCGCCCACATCTTGATGGCCAGGCGCTTGCGCCACTGGCCGAAGTAACCGCCATATTCGAGGTAGGTGTGCGGAATCTGCTGCTCGTCGAGCGCCCGGCGGGCCTTCTTGACCGACGTGTTGACCGTCATGCCCACCACCACCACATCATGTTCGGCGACCGCACGGGCCACTTCATCGACGGTGTCGCGGTGGAGGTCAGCTTGCGCGCGCGCCGCTGCAGGGGTGGCAGCGCCAGAGTGAAGGGGACGGGGCATGCAGCAGCTCCGAGGAGGATGGACAGCGCCGGAAGTCGGCAGCGGGCCCCTCCATACCCGACCCCAGCACGCAGAGGAGCGGCGAATCATCCGTCCCCGCAGACGACCCGCCACCACCGCTCGACGTACCCAAGAGCCTGCCCTCTCTCGATGCTCTCTGGACACACCCTCCGCAAGGCTCCACACTCGTTGCCGGGCCATGGCCGGTCACGCTTCCTGGACTTCCTGCATGTCATCCAAATCCTGGAACCTCCGCGGCCCCCTCCCGTCCACCGACCCCACCGCTATCGCCTCCTTCAAGGCCACCGTTCGACAGCTCTACACCGACGTCGACCACAGCGAAGCCCTCGTCCCGCTCGTCGAAGCCCTCTCCCCCCGCCTCGAGGCCGCCGGCCGCACCAGCCTCTGGGTGTTCGTGGAGTGGTGCCTCGCCACCCGACTCGCCATCTTGGGGCAGTACAGCGTCGCCGAGCCCCGCATCGCCGCAGCCCTCGCCCGGGCGAGCCCCGCCGACAGCCCCGACGGATACCTGAACCTGCTCAACCTCCGAGGTCTCATCTACAAGTTCCAGGGAGACTACGCGGGCGCTATCGACACCCAGGCGGCCCAGCTGCGGGTGGTCCGCGAACACCGCCTGCACGGCCTGGGAATGACCGGCCTCACCAACCTGGCATACACCCTCATGGAGATGGGGTGTTCCCTCCAAGCTGCCGATGTGCTCGCCGATCACACCGACCTCCTGGAGCACTCCCCTCCCAACAAGATGGCGAGCTACCACGCCGCCCGCCTCACCTGCGCAGACGCTCTGAACGACGACGTGACAGCCCGAGCGGCCATCCACACCCTCGACACCCTCCTCCAGCGAGGCCGCGAAGACGGAGCCACCGTCGACCCATCGGCACAGGCCGTCGCACGCACCCTGGGCCCGACCGCCCGCCTGCCCGAACACCCCACACACGCCCAGTGGGTGAGCGCCGGCACACAGCTGCTCCTCGCAGCCATCACCCACACCCGCTTCATGCCCGGCTACCGCCTCAAGGCCGCCGCCGAGTGCGCGCGCATCGCCCTGCGCCTGGACCAACCCGACCTCGCCCTCCAGCTCGTCGACCTCGGCCGCAGCGTGCAGCCCGACGACCTCCCCATCGCCTGGGCCATCGCGCTCGAAGACATCGCCGCATCCGTCCACGAGGCCCGTGGAGAGCTGGCCCCGGCCCTCGCAGCCACCCGCAAGGCCCGCGCACTGGAGCGCAAACAGGCCCAGAGCAGCCTGTCCAGCGCCGTTCAAGCCCTCCTCGCACGGGTCGACGAAGACTCCGAACACCTCCGGGCCGTCGAGCTCGAGCAGGTCAACCGCGCCCTGCGCACCACCACCGAGCGTCTCGACGCCGCCCTCGCCGAAGCCAGCACCGCCCGCGTCCAGGCCGAACGCGCCGCCGACGCCCGGCACCGCTTCCTCAGCCGGATGAGCCACGAGCTCCGCACACCACTCCAGGGCGTCACCGGGGGCATCGAGCTCCTCCAAGAGACCGCCCTGTCCAGCGAACAGACCGAGCTCGTGGCGCTCCTCGCCCACTCCACACGCCTCACGCAGGTCATCGTCGACGACATCCTCGAAGTCGGCAAGCTGGAGACCGGCACACTCCACGTCATCCGCCAGCCCGTCCACCTGTCCCGGCTCGTCGGCGAAGCCCTCGCCACCGTCCACACCCGCGCAAAGGCCCAAGGAACCACCCTCCGCCATGCCGTCGACCCCGACCTGCCCCCCAGAGTCCAAAGCGACCGTCGGCACTTGCTCCAGGTCCTGCTCAACCTGTTGAGCAACGCCGTGAAGTACACCCCGGGCGGCCACGTGGACCTCCTGGTGGAACGAGCGGGCACCTCCATCGCGTTTTCGGTCCACGACACCGGCTGCGGCATCGAACCCGACGAGCTGGCGTCCATCTTCGACCCCTACGTCCGCACCGACCGCTCCGAAGGACTCGCGGTCGAGGGCTCCGGCCTCGGGCTCGCGATTGCCCACGGCATCGTGCAAGCCATGGAAGGAAGCCTCACCGCCCACAGCACCCCCGGCGTGGGAAGCACCTTCCGGCTCACCCTTCCCCTCATCCCCGTCGCGCCCGAGCCCGCCCGTCCAGAGCCACCAGCCGGAACCGACCTCCACGGCATCCGAGTCCTCGTGGCAGAAGACAACGCCATCAGCCAGGTCGTTCTCAGGCGCCACCTCCGCGCACTGGGCACCATCCCCCACATCGTGCCCGACGGTCGGGCAGCCCTCGAACACCTCGACAGCCACGCCTACGACGTCGTCATCCTCGACTTCCACATGCCGGGCGTAGGCGGCCTCGAGGTCAGCCGACGCCTGCGCCAACAAGGCTCCACGCTCCCCATCATCGGCCTCACCGCCAGCGCCCTCCCCGAAGACGAAGAGGCCGCCCGTGCCGCCCACATGGACGCCTACGCCACCAAGCCCGTCACGCGAAGGCGCCTGGAGAGCTTGATGCGCGGGGTGTTGCGCGACGCAGGCTGACGCCCGAAGCCACCGTCCGAACCGACCACAAGACATCAGCCGAACCCTATACTCGGGCCATGCCGCTCCTCTACTACTGGCGTGGGGACAACCACCGCCGAGACCTCGACCTCGGCGCGGGCTACCACCTCAACCAGAAGAACGCCCTGCTCCACGAGATCGACGTGGGGGACAGCCTCTGGGCGTTCACCCGACGAACCGACGGCGCCTATGTGATGGCGGCCGAGCTGGTGGTCCAGGCCCGCACCCTCAACCCAGCCGACTTCCGCTACGGCGCCTACCGCGTCTGGGGCGACCTCCGGCGCTCCCGCTACTTCCAGGCCGAGGGACAGCCCCGCTTCGAGCACGTCCTCCGAGCACTGTCACCCAAGATGGGCGCCCGGGTGCTGGGGCGTTCCTTTCAGGGCAAGGCCGCCGTCCGCCGACTCACCGCCGAAGACCACCACATCCTGCGCGTCGCGTGTGCCGACCTCGCCCTGGAGCCCCGTGCCCGGCTGCTTCCCGAGGAGCGGCTCGAGGCCCTGGTGATCTCCGGAGACCCCGACGCGGTCGCTCGCCTGATGCAACAGGAAGACCCCGGCCTCGCCGACTCCCGCCGCCGCTACCTCCACACCGCCGCCCCCACCCGCTCGCGTGCCCTCGTCCGCAACCTGCGCTCCCTCTACGACGGCGCCTGCCAGGTCTGCGAGTGGCAGCCATCTCAGCACTACGGCGTCGAGCTGTGCGAAGCCCACCACATCCAGTGGCTGTCACGCGGTGGGCAGGACGCTCTGGCCAACCTGCTGCTGCTGTGTCCCAACCACCACCGGGCTGTCCACGCCCGCGATGCCCACCTCGACTTCGGGAGCCTCTCGCTCGACTTCGGCACCCATCGGGAGCGCCTGATGATGGACAGCCACCTCCAGTCGCTTCGTCGCTCGATGTGAGGGCCTGCGCGCCTCCCCACCAAGGCGGTGCGTGGCCCCGGTTCGATTGTCTCCCTCTCCACCCCGACCACGAGAACCCCCAAGCTCATCTGCCAGCGTACCCGAAGCATCTGCCGCGTAGAGGGAGGGCTGACCTGTGGAAGGCAGAATATCGGTGGGGCCGAGCCAATTGGGTCTTCGAGGACAGGGTGCGAATAGGGCGTCGGTGGGTCTGGCTTGCGCCTCGGCGAGGAGTTCACTCCACCACGGCCGCTTCTGCGAGAACACCGAAGCAAGGGAAGGCCACTTCCCAAAAGAACACGCAGGGCACTCCATTTAGGGTGCCGCCTCATCAGTGCAAGGGGATCTCTGTAGCCCAAAGGCTAGCTCACCCGTGCCCCCTTCAGCTTCCCCACCCTCCATGCTACCGTCCACCGCGCTCGGGAGCAGAACATGGGAACCTCACTGCCGTCCACGGACTGGCTGTTCGTGATGAGCGACCTCCACCTGTGTGGGGGGGCCTCCGAAGACCGGCTCTTTCGAAAAGACCACCTGTTCGCCAAGGAGGTTGCACACACAGACAATCTGGACGGTCACGTCACATTGGTCCTCAACGGTGATGTCGTCGACTTCCTGGCCGTCCCCGACAGCCCGGCGTTCCAGTCCGACGAACAGCAGGCAGCCGCCACCCTCGAGCGCATTCTCCAGGGGCACCCCCTCGTTGTGCAGGCCCTGCGGCATTTCGTCCAGCGGGAGCACCGCCATCTCGTCATCGCAGCCGGCAACCACGACCCAGAGCTCGCCTGGCCAGAAGCCATCGCCACGCTGCACACCCTCCTCGAGCCCCCCGACGCAAAGGGGAACCTCACCATCCGCACTGGCGGCCTCGGGTATGTATGCATGGTGGGAAACAAGCGAGTGGGCTGCATCCACGGCGACATCGCCGACTCTACCAACCGAGTCGACAGCGACGCCCTCCGGGGCCTCGACCAACACACCGTGACCACCACCACGGTCACCCCCTCTGCAGGAAGTTGTCTCGTCGTCGACTTCGTGCGTCCGCTGCGGGAGCCCTTTCCCCTCATCGACGTGCTGAAGCCCGAGGTCGGCGTCGCCATCATGCTGGCCCTGGAGATGGTCCCAAAAGAAGTCGGCGACGCCGTCACAGCACGCTCCGGCTTGCGGGTCGTCTTGGCCGCCGCCCGCGACGCCCTCCGCACGCCGCGTCTGTCCTACACCAAGATGGCCGGTCCCGAGGGGCCACCCGAGCTTCTGGACGACAGCGCACTCGACCAACCCGGCTCGCTGCCTGGTCCCCGCACCATGCTCCGCGTCACCGAGGCCCTCCTCGACCAACCGCCCGAGGCCCTGGTCGACACCACCGAAGGCCTCGAGCTTCTCGGTCCCGCGCGGTGGCTGGCCAAGCGGGCCGCCAAGGACGACCCCACCGCCGACCTCGAAGAGCCGGACATCGTGTGGGACTGGGCCCGCAACCAGCAGCTCGAGTCCGACATCCTCATCGCCGGCCACACCCACCTGCGCCGCCACATCCGGACCCGACGCCTCGAGTACCTCAACACGGGCACCTGGATTCCCATCTCCATCCTTGAGCCGCGCGACCTGGACACCTCCACCTTCGAGCGCACCCAGCGCCGCCTCGCCCGTGCAAAGAACCTCGAGGAGCTGCTCGAGGTGAAGCTCGTCAAAGGGCCCGAAGAGCCCACCCGCTACGCCGTGCGCTTCTACCCCACCGTCGCTTGTGTTGGACCCGTCAACAACCAAACCAAGGCGTGGCTCTACGAAGCCAGTGGCACCGCAACCGCCCGTCGCTGGTCCAATCGCCTGAGGTAGCCCATGCCCCGCATCCACACCCTCGACATCGAGCTGGTCCGGCCGGGCCCACCCCACAACCAGCTCCTCTCCCCAATGATGCCCTACTCGGTCCTGGTCGGCGGAAAGCCCCCGCTTACGCACCAGTTCCAGATGGAACATCGGCTGCTCCGACACCACCTCGCCGCCCTCCAGCGGGCTGCCGAAGGCGAGCAGGTCCGCCTCCTCGCCTCCCGAAGCGCCCTGCAAGACCTCATCGGAGGACTGTTGGGCCGCGTGGGCCTCCCCACCATTCCGGGCGATGACTGGCTTGAGCTTCGCTTTGTCATCAACCCCCGCGAGCTCGGCGTGGTCCCACTCGAGCTGGCCATAGACACCGCCACCCCCGGCTCTCCACCCCTCCTGGTCGATCCCGCGCGCCGGGTCATCATCACCCGCAAAGTCCGCCAGGGCATCGCCGACGACTACACACCAGCCCGGTCGCCCCGCATCCTCTACGTCGTGTCTGCAGCCGGCGGCCCCGTCCCCGCTCAAGCGCACCTGCATGCCCTCCGCACGGCCATGGACGGTATCCTCCCGCCGCGTCCCCACACCACGCTCCCGCGGGTGGGCGAGACCCTCCGCATCCTGACCAATGCAAGTCTCGCCGCGATTCGCGACACCATACGGACCGGTCGCTATACCCACGTCCACATCCTCGCCCATGGCCGGGCCATGGACACCGACCAGGGGCCATCGTTCGGCGTTGTGTTGGACTCAAGCCTCAACGCACGCAGTCAGCGGGTCGAGGTGGTATCGGGTGAGAAGCTGGCCGAGGCCCTCGGCGCATCGGGACGGCCCCCTGCCTTCGCCACCGTCTGCACCTGCGAGAGCGGCCGGGTAGTCGACGTCGTCGAGCCGAGCGGGAGCCTGGGCCACGCCCTGCACCGCGGCAAGATTCCGTTCGTCGTCGTCAGTCAGTTCCCCCTGGAACACCGCGCCTCGGTCACCTTCACCCACCGCTTCTACAGCTCACTGCTTCCCGGCGGCGACCCCAGGCTGGCGCTCAACGAAGCCCGCCGTGCCGTGTACAGCGGGGGTGGTGCACGCTTCGACTGGGCCAGCCTGGCAGCCTACTCCAACCTTCCGGCCAACCTCGAGGCCGGGCTACCCAAGCTCCGCCAGGACCGTCGTGAGCTGGCCTGGAGCACCGCTCTCATGTGGGCCGACGAGGTCCTGTGTCGGGTCGACCGGGAGGGCCGCGGCTGCTGGGAACAACCCAAGCACGACAAGGATGGCGCTCCCATCGGCCAGGAACCGCGTAGCTCCGTGGTCGCGCGGGTGGAGGACCGCCTCACCAGTGTCATCGCCGCGCTGCGAGCCGAGCTGGACGCTCCTCCCGAACACCCGTCAACCACCCCCGCCAGCCACCTCGAACATGAGCGCATCCTTGAGCGCTCCGACCTCGCCCGGGGGGCCATCCGTTCCCTTCAGGACGAAGTGTGGCGGGCCCGCCTGAACACCCTGCTGGGCGACGTCCACCTCCGCCTATCCGAGCTGCTTGCAACCACCGAAGAGCCCAGGCCAAACGCCCGCGGTGCGGGTGTCGTTGCCCGCCAGACCCAAGCCCTGGACCACCGCATCCGGGCACGAGATGCCTACGCCGCAAGCCAGGAGACCCCCATCCTGGCCTCCGCGTGGGGACGCATCCAACACACCATCCTCGCCGACCTCCCCACGGATGCATCCACCCCGATCCTCCAGGGAATCCCTGGTGTATGGGGAACTCCACTCGTGAGCGCCAAGGCCAACCTTGCGGCCGGTCTGCGCCTCGCACTCGCCGGCCATGGCTGCCCCCCCCTATGCAGCGCTATCCATGCCGTTCTCGAACCCAATCAGTTCGACCGCGGAGACCTCCAGGAGCTGTGGTGGGTGGTCGACCGCACTCTGCGACGGCGAGAGGTCGACCACCAGCCGACCCACGCGCCCGGTGTTCCGTGGTGGGAGCCCGGAGGCCTTGACGACGACACCCTGTACCAGCTGAACGACGCATGGACCGACCTCCTCCGTCTGGTGCAGCGGGTCGCGCCAAGACCCCACCACCACACCCCGATCCAAGCCAACGCAATGTCGAGCACGTCCCAGTAGACCGACGTCTTCACGCAGGACAACAAGGGAGGGAACAGTGGCCGACGACGGTTCGAACCCAACGCAAGACCAGGACCCCAAGCTGGACCCCCACAAGCCTCCCCCCTGGCTTCGTCGCCTCATGTCCACCTGGCTGCTCATCACCCCGTTCATCGCTGGCATCCTGATCTTCAGCATCCTGGGCGCGCTCGACCTCGGCATCTGCACCCCGGAGGAACCCGACGCCCAGAAGACAGGACACGCCTGGCTTGTCGCACCCTTCGACAAGGCGTCGTGTGGCCAGCACCTCTTCCTGCTCGCCGCCACCTCCGGAGCCCTCGGAAGCTCCATCCACGCGCTCACCTCGTTCGCCTCCTACCGAGGCAACGAAGCACTCCGGAAGTCCTGGTTCTTCTGGTATGTCGCCCGCGCCCCCGTTGGAGCGGCCCTCGCCGCGGTCACATACTTCGTCTTCCGTGGCGGAATGATGCCGGGCACCGAATCCCAGGCTGTCATCAACCCATACGCCACTGCGGCGATCTGCGCGCTGGCCGGCATGTTCAGCAAACAGGCCGTCGACAAGCTCCGCGAAGTCTTCGACGCCCTGTTCAGCACCAAGGCCGCCAAGGAACGCAAGCACAGCATCACAGCCGACCAGACCATCCCGCCAGCCCACAAGAACCCCTGACACCCATCCACGACCAGCGGAGGATGCACACAATCCCACCGCCGGTCGTCGGGAGGAACCATGGCCACGCCTCCAGCCCCAAACCAAGCCTCTGACGCGCCCTCCAAGGTGACGCTCACCACCCCGGTTACCGTGTACGTGGCCTTCCATCCTGCATCGAAGGAAGGACGCCGGCTCGCCACATTCATCTTCAAGTGGATGCGGCTGCGAGGCTTCGACGCCATCGAGGTTGGCCTGCCGGTGTACTTCCGAACACTTGTGGCACCGGCTACGACCGACCCGAACGCTTCCGTCCTCCCGCAGTTCTCCCCACCCATCCAACTCGACGCCGGACACACCGTCATCGTCCCCCTCGTCGACGCACACATGGTCCTCGACGAACACTGGAAGGCGGCACTCGAGGCCCTCGCACGTCATGGAACCGAACAGGACGACACTCCTGTTCGCATCGTCGACCCGGGCCGCAAGCCCGGACAGTTCCTTTCAGTCATGCCCGTCATGGTCGACCAGTCCTTCAATGCATCCGGCGCGTTCAACAAGACCCATGACCCACTCCGCATCTGGAGCGCCACCGACACCCCACCCAAGGGAGACGAGCCCTTCCTCCACAACGATCCACCCCCCACTCCCGAAGAACGGGCCGCCTACGAGACGGAACACGACGCGTGGGAGGCGCAATGGACGCCCTGGGTCGAGACCCGTGCCCTTCGACTCAGACGGGGCCTCACAGAAGCCATCGTTCGCCACCTCGACGAAGCGGAGTGGCTGCGAGCAGGCGGCCGACCAAAGGACCGCCCGGGGCGACTCAAGGTGTTCATCAGCCACGCCAAAGCCGACGGCGTCGACATCGCCCAGCGAATCCGCGACGGGCTGGCATCCGTGAGCCGTCTCGAGAGCTGGTTCGACCAGAACGACCTGCGCGTTGGCTCCTCGTGGGCAGACCAGATGGAGGAGGCCGCCCGGTCCAGCACGGGCGGCATGATCGCTGTCGTCACCGATGCCTACCCCACCCGACCGTGGTGCTGGCGAGAGTCGCACGCCGCCCAGACCCCGGTCGTGCTGGGCACCGGGAAGTGCGACACCCAGACCATCGGTGTCTTGCCCACCGTCGCCGTCCACGTGGCCACCGACCGCTGGGCCCGCATTCCCACCGCTCTGGCCCGTGTTCCTCGCATCGGTTGGCCACGCATGCCTGATTCCACCGGAACGTCCGAAGGCGCCCAGCTGTCCGAGCTGCGGGGCAAGCAGGCCTGGGAAGCCGAAGTCGACCGCCGAATCGCCCACATCGTCGACCGCCTGCTGCTGGAGCTCGTCCTGCACCGAGTGGGCAAGCTCAAGGCCCGTGCATTGTGCGCGGTCGGTCGGTCCATGCCCGGCCAACCCGCAGCCTGGGGTGAAGACTGGCGCGTGCTCACCTTCCCGCCCGACCCACGAACGCTCGGCTTGGCCATCCAAGGAGACCGCTCCAACCCCACACCAGCCAGTTCCACCGTCCAGACCGTGGTCTACCCCGGACACGGTCTCCGCACCGGCGAGCGAGCCACCCTCGCCCTCGCCATCCCGAAATCCCTGCGCCCACGCCTGCTCTCGTTCGACCAGGTGCTGATGAACCAGGTGCTGGTGCGCACCGGACAGGACCCCATCTCCGACTCCGACGGCTGCACAGGCAACCGTCCGCCCATCGCCGTCTCCACCAGCGGGTCCGACGCCGACCTCCTCCCGCTTGGCTACTCCACCGACCACATCCTCGACTTCACCGTGCGCCTGTCCCGCCTGCTCCTGCAGATGCGCTACCGCGTGGCCTATGGAGGAAGCCTTCAGCTCGCCAAAACCGCACACAACCTCACGCGAGCCCTCCTCGACACCGCCGAGGGCTGGCAGTACGGCAGTCCCGGTGAGTGGGGCGTTGCCAGCACGAACGCACCCACCCCGAGCCCCAAGCCCCCACTCGTCAACTACGCTGCCTGGTGGTACTCGCTGGGTGTAACCACAGCCATCCAGGCCCGCTACGCATCCACCTGCGCGTTTATCCCCGTGTATGCCGACGGAACCACCCACCTCACAGCAAGACAACACCCGAACACCCCGACCTTCACCGCCAATTCTCTCACCGCCATGCGAGAGAAGATGGCCAAGGAGTGTTCCGGCCGCATCGTTCTCGGAGGCAAGGTCCATGGGTCGGCGGGCTGGATTCCCGGCATTGCCGAAGAAGTCCTCACCACCATCGAGGCCGGGCATCCCGTGCTCGTGTTCGCCAAGGCCGGCGGCTGCGCGGGCTTGCTGGGCGAGTGGTTCAAGCCGGGGTCCGGCCCGACCGGCAAAAAGCTTGGCAAACAAGCTGTGCTCGACGCATTGGCTTACAAGGGGGGGGGCACCATCCCACCCACCCCTGGCTCCATCGAGGAAGCGCGCTCGAACCACCACTTGGAGATGGTGAACCGCCTGCAGGCCGCGAGCGAAACAGTCAAGACCAACGCGCTGGTCACAGTGTCCACCAAGTCCAACACGACCGCCATGCTGGCCGACGTGGTGAAGTGGCTTCGGGTCTGCAAGAGACCGCGGTCCTAGGCCAACCGATCCATCCCGGTCTGCACGAGCTCCCCCATTCGCTGTGGATTCGTGGTGCGGCTCAGCTCCTGGTTCTCCCCCTCATCGAGCCCATTGCGCAGTACCGCCGCGAGCCCCTGCTGTCCCAGTCCACGAAGCTCCTCCGCTACGTCCTCGCGGAGGAGCCACTCCCCGCCGTGCTCCGCATACAGGCTCACCAAAGCGTCGTGATGAAGCACATTCGTGCGTGCGGCAGCAGTCGTCATCTCCGGCCGGGCCACCCCTTTCAACAGATCGAGCACCACCGCAGCACTGCCACCGAAGCCACCCAACAGAAACAGCGGCTGACTAGCGCGCAGCGACAGCACGGCTTCCTCCACAATCCCCGCCAGCCGGCCCGTGTAGCCCTCCACCCTTCCGCCCAGGAGGATCCGCGCATCAGCGTGTGCCGTCACCCACTCCCGCATTGAAGTGAGTGACCGTGCCCATGCGTAGCGCTGCAGGGCGGATTTCGGTGGTACGAACCCTGTCTCGGTGGCCTCAAGCATGAGGTCGTCCACGGGGAGGTCAGGCCTCGGGTGGCGACGGACCTCTGCACAGTCCCCCACCTGCGCCAGCTCGGCGTCGGTGTAGGTGGTCCACAGCGGCCACGGGGCCACGTTCAGCACCAGGCGCTCGGTGCATTGCGTCCGCGCCATGTCCAACAAGCGATGGGTGTAGTTGCTGGGCACGTCGGGCTGGAGCCGTCCGCCATAGATGACCTGGATGCCGGCAGCGAGCAGCACCTCGTGGAGAGCGTCGAAGCACTGCTGCTGGTCGTGGGGCGTGAGGCCACGGGCTTCGAGGTCTGCGACCGGGGTCTCAGAGGTGCCGAGTGCGAGTCGGAATGCGGCCAAGGTGCCTCCGATGGGAAGGCCAGCGTATCGGGTCAGGGGGAAGAACCGAAAACGAAGTCGTAGAAGCAATCGCGCATGGCTCCTCCTTTCGGGCCTTCAACGAACCGAAGACCGGGGCTCACCTACCCGAGAATCGGGTTGCGCCGGGGTCACTACAGGTTGTTTGCGTTCGGTCCACCCCAGCCGCGCGCGCCGCTGGTACGTTCGGCGTCGCCCTGTTCAGGTCGGGCCTCATCTCCAATCAGACACACTCGTCGGCATGGACTCGGTCGATGGGAGCCAACATGTCACTCACAGTGATTCTCTCGGACCTCCACCTCGGTTTGGCTCCCTACAGCATCACCGCAGCCAACCGACTGTTGCCTGCAGCGCTCGAAGGTCTGGGTGGGCCGGAGCTACACCTCGTTCTGAACGGGGACACGTTCGACTTCTTGATGGACGATGGCCCGCTCGATCTCGCGCTGGCCCTCGCCCGAAGTCAAGCGCTGCTCGACCACAACAGAGAGACCGTCGACCAGTTGCGGCAGATGATGACCGCCGGCGCCAGCGTGACCATCCGGCTGGGCAACCACGATCCTGAGCTTGCGCTCGACGAGGTCCAGAACCACTTTCGCGAGAAAATCCACCACAAGCTCGCGTTCGACAACTCGCCCAAGTGGTGCCCCGAGCTTGGTGGGGTTCGGGTGATGGTGTCTCACGGCGCCCTCGTCGACGACTGGAATCGATTCGACCATTCCGCACTTGGGTCCGGCTCAGGCTTTCGATTCCCACCCGGGTCGGAGCTGGTCAAGAGCTTCCTCAATCCAGCCAAGCTCGAGTATGGCCTTCGCTTCCTGGATTTGCTGAAGCCCGAGTTCGAGGCGGCAGTCCTCACAACACTCCTGGTCCATCCAAACGCGTTGGCATTGTTGGCCCGAGGAGGCGAGCTGGCCCAGATTCGTCGTCGGCTACGGCGCCGAGCGAACGGAGAGGCATACGCGCTGACTCAACGCGAAGGTCCATCCTCTGTCTTGGCTGAACTCGCGCCCGTGGCTCTACGCGAGCTGAGCGACTACATCGACCAAGCAGGGGAAGAGCATGCCCTCTTCGGCGTAGGAGGAGGATGGACGCATCAACGTCGGGCCAGGCTCCTCCGTTGCCTGCTGGCCCCATTTGCCAAGGCACAAAGGTGGGTGGTTGGTGAGAAGGGGAACGCATACTTCAGCTTCGAACCCGAGACCAGCGAGTGGACGGAAGCCGAGGAGTTGGTGGCCCAAAGTAGCGCTTCGGTGGCCATCATCGGGCACACCCACGCTGCCCGGTTCGGTACGTTTGGCGGACTCACCCTTATCAACACGGGGACCTGGGCCGAGCTGCTCCGTCCACCAGCACCCGAGGCACCAGTCAGCGACTGGACCACCTTTCTCATGGAACTCCAAGAGGACCCGAAGTTGGCGGGTGTGGCGCAACATCGTGTCCTCGTTCGGCCCACTGCAGCGTTCCTTGCTGCCAGTGAAAATGGGCTCGAAGTCAGCCTTCGCTCATGGAGTCCGCAAGACAAAAGGTGGAACATCGAAGGTTCCCAACGGATCGAACCCTCACGCAGCGCCCCCCTCGCCCTGGCACAGGCGGGCGACACGGCCGTGGGGACCAACCGACACTTTCAAGTCCGTGTGGAGGCACTGAAGTCCGAGCTGGATGACAACTATGACGATCTCCTTCAAGTGGGAGAAGTGGTCCCCCCCGGGGCGCATCGGGATGCCCTCATCGACGTGGCTCGGGAGGCACTTCGGCTTGCCATCGAACAGAATGGCGACGGGAAGAGCAGAACAGCATTGGAACACCTGGCGCAGGCGCACGCCGTCTGGGACCTCTACCTGCAAGCCCGAGCGCAACGCCGTGACTACCCCGGTCTTCGTGCCGTCGACCGAATCGCAGAGAGCGGGTACACCTCCGTTCTGAAACGGGCCCACGAACTAGAACTTCGGGTCGCGAACCGGCGCCTTCCGTGCCCGATGGCTTGGCTCCAACCTGACATTGTGCCCGTCACGTTCCCACGCGGCCGACAAGTCCTCGCTCCGTCGCTTCGCTACCTCAAGCAGGTTCGGCTGCCGTTTCCCGTTGTGCTGCTGCCACACGACTACCTCCAGGCGCCGTGGTGGTTGACGTCGGTCCTGCATGAAGTGGGACACGACCTCGACCACGACCTGGGACTCACCCCCTTGGTGAAGCGGCACCTCGGCGCAGCTCTTGGCGACAAGCACGAGCGCAAAGACGCATGGCTCGAGTGGATTCCCGAAATTCTGGCGGACCTGTTCGGCCTCGCGCTAGCAGGCCCGGCGTATGCCTCGTCACTATTACAGATAGCCGCTCCCATCGTGGGCCTGGACACTACGCTCACGTCGGTCGGAACCCATCCTCCACTGCTCTTGCGCCTGGCGCTCTTGTCACGCTTCACTCCGCCGCTCTTGGGTACCAACCCGGGGTTGACTCCGCCTGGAGATGTCGGGCGGTTTGAGAAGCGGTATCTGGATGACCTGGACGTGGTGTGCGGGTCGGTCCTCGGCACACGCCTCACTCCGTGTGTCGTGCTGACCGAGCTCCTGCAGGTTGCGAGTGGGGGATGGAAGTCCCTACCGGGGCAGGTGCAGTCAGCGCGCGACAATGGCGCCGACGATGACTTCGCTCGTCGACTCTTCCACTCGAAAGCCACCACTCTTGTGGGTTCGGAGTGGACACTTCAAGAACAACACCTCGACTACGTTCGGGCTGGATACCGCAAGTTCTCCCCCACGATTCTCGATCAACCCGGCTCGCTGCACAAAGTCCCTCCATTGGCGCTTCTGGCCTTCTATGACGAGATTCACTTTGTGGGCTCCGACAACAGCCAGCTTGCGCCTCGGATCAGGGAAGCCTTCAAGCTGCGAAAACAGCGGAAATGGACCGCCATCACCTTGTATTTCCTCAATGATCCAGGCATGGATGCCCTCTATGGAGCATCTGCTGCTGAACGTAAGCGAGACCGCGACACCGCGAGCGCCGAGCTGGAGACTCTCCTGAACGCTGACCTGGTCAGCGGAAGTGTGACGATTCGCTACCACGAATCCACCGACCTGTACGGGAGCTTCTGGTCCAAGGGCACCCATCCAGAAATCCACCAACGCGTTCACCTGGCTCCCAAGTTGTGGGGAGTCGACCTTCGACAGTCTCCGGCCATCGACTTCGTGTCGGGACCCGGCAACCAGAATCCCCAGCTCGAAGCCTGTTGGAAGGGCTTGGAGCACATCCTCCAGAATAGTACAGCCACCCCCAAAAGGAATTGATGATGAACACAGTCCCCGTCACCGACGCTCTGAGCCTCGAACTCCCCGCCGGAGTCATTCCGCTCACAGACGACTCCATCGGCCTCCTCCCTGCAGGCCGAGACGCCAACCCCCTCGACGGTACCGAGGCCATGCTCGAAGCCACGACCGGCTTCATCATTCCCGACGATCTCCACGGCCTCCTGGAACTCGACGACGTCGCCGCCACGATTCAGCTTGGTGCAGGCCAGGTCGGAGCCATTCTGGTGGAGCATGAGGGGCTTTTCGAGTGGGCGATTGCACCGAACACCGCACGGGAAATCAACAGGGCCCGTCGACTGTCCTTGAAGCTCTTCAAGCGAAGCGGGCGTGGCTCGTGGCTCAAAAAGAGAAAAGGAAAGTTCCTGCTTCGCGTATACAAGTGGGCAATGCAGCCAGTAGCGGGTGCCATCACCAAAGCGTTCGTCCGACGCAACGAGCGGAACAAGCAAGATGAGCTGCTGCATGTCGTTCATGAAGACGGCAAAGCCAGGCTTCGCTCGCTGACTGACACAGCGCGCTTGAACCTGCCGTCAGACCGACCAGCAAAGGTTCTGCTGCTGATTCATGGCACCTTTGCCAGCGTCCGCCAAAGCTACAAGCTGATGCTAGACGGTCCCGGCTTCGAGTACCTCCAGCACGCATGGAATCAGTACGACGCGGTCATCGGGTACGATCACCGTACCCTCTCCAAGTCCCCGCGAGAAAACGCCCAACTCCTGGACAATCTGCTGAAGGACCTGGAGTGGCCACACCCACCCAAAGTCGACGTGGTCACCACGAGCCGTGGGGCGATGGTGGCGCGGGCCTGGTTCGAACAGATTCTTCCAGACAGCGACTTCAACCCGGCCATCTCTGATGCCTGCATGATCGCACCCGCCCTCGGGGGAACGCTTCTGCTCGAGGATGACAACTGGGAGGCGCTGGTCGACAACATGATCAAGGCCGCCAGCTGCCTGACCAGGCTCTCCAAGCTCTACGCCCCGGCCCAGCCCGCTGCGCAAGTCATCGGGCACATTCTGCGGGCGTCGGGTGCATTCGTCGCGGCCATCGCGGCAGACGCCATCACTCGCGAGTCGGTGCCCGGCCTGGCAGCGATGAACCCCACCGGACCGGTGCTGGCAGAGCTCAACAACCCCGAAAACACTATCCAGTCGGCCTCTCTCCCTGTGTACCATCGGGTCACCTCCGACTTCGAATTCACCGCACCGAACCTGGACGAACTCGACGCGAACCTGTCCGCCCGTGCTCTGCTAGGGATCGCAGACCTCGCTATTGACGGCTTCATGGACGGCCAGAAGAACGACCTGGTCGTCGACAATGCATCCGCAGACCGAGTACACCCTGCGATCCGTCCTGCATTGGGTGCGTACCTGCAGCTAGACCGGAACAGCTCGATTCACCATCTGAACTTCTTTCTGGCTCCCCAGACGCGGGCGTTCCTGAGGCAAGTCTTCGGAAGCGGACCCGACAACTGAGCTGAGGCGACCACACACCGACATACCAGACTCACTTGTCGGCCCCCCCGGTACCGCGCAGCTCCAAGCGGGCGGTGTGCGGACTACGGTCGGTAGTCTGTGGCGTTGGCCAGCCACCGCTCCACCAGCCAGATGTCCAAGCGGCGGTCGCATACAGTATGGTGCAGGACGTCGGGGGCCCAGTAGCGGGCTCCTTCCGCTCCTCTTGGGTCGCACCACTCGTCTACGGGAACCCAGACAGTCAGGTTATTTCCGAGCATCTGCCAGCAAACCGAAGGGGTCTGCTGGTCGCAGTTGGTGGGATCGGACTCGTGGACTGCCGCACCGGAAAACTGACCCTGAAGGTCGAGCTGCATTGCGATTCGCTCTGCCTTGGTCGGGGTGCTGTTCCCGAGGGTGGGCTCACCAAGCCACCAGTTGGAGTGGGCCGCTTGGATATGGACCAGTACACCAGCGATGTCGGTGCTGGTCGCGCCTCCACCGGGACGGTGCTTCTCCTCTTGGGCGTGCACTTGGACCGAGACTTCGGAGTGCAGAGTCTTGGCCTTCCGATGCTTGGTCTTGAGTATGTTCCACCGCGGTCCGAGACGGGACCCACGCGTGGGATGGTGGCAGCGGACAGCATACGGATTGCCGCGCTTCCATTGCATTCCTTCTCGGCGGGGCAGGTCGTTGTTGGCTCGAGCACGTTCCGTCCGATGGCACCGAAACCAGGTCTCTTGAAAGTGGTACTCTTGCTGCCGTAGGATGTCGGCTCCAGTGACCCGGTTGTTGTTGCCTCGAGGGTCGGCGGCCTTCGAGTAGTAGTTGTATTGCAGCTCGAAGCCCACCACCCGAGGGATTTCTCGGTCAGTGTTCGCGTTGTCGAACGACTTGACGAGCGGAAAGAAAAAGCTGAACGCTGCCACGGTCGACCAGGTCCCAAATCGGAAGTACGGACCGGACTCCACCAGCACGTAGGGGAGTCCTTGCATAGAGTCCGCGTGGTCGAACATTCCCCCGAACGCCTCCGGACCGAGCCAGCCGAGGTTCGCAGAGATGTAGAGATCCACGTCGGGCGGACTGGAGGGAGAAAGGCTGTAGATGGGACTCTCTTCGAAGCGTGGACGGTCCCAGATGTTTCCAACCAGCTCGCCCACATAGAAGTCCTGTCCCACGGTGAAGCCAGGCACCATCACATCAAGCTCTTCGTCCGTGAACAGGTCCACGTGGGGTGCAAACGCAAGGGTGGTTCGCTCGCCCGGGTAGAGGCTCCAGCCCACACCAATGTGCGGCATTGTGGCCCGCGTGTGGCCCGAATTCGGACGGAAGTCGGGCAGGCTTCGAGTGCCAAATCGAAAGCTGAGCTCTCCTCCGTAGGAGGTGTTGGCCCGATGTTGCACCCCTAGCGCGGTCACCTCGACGGGCTCGGACGGAACGGCATCCACCACCTCCGTGACCTCGAAGTGGAAGCGTCCCGGTACAGTCGTGAGGATCACCAGCTGGGGATCGGAGGTGGTGATGGTGAGGCCGTTGCGTTCACTGCAATTGGCCTCTCGGATCTGGTTGCCGCAATGCAACGCCGGTCCGTCTCCGGTCCGGGTCCATCGATAGTAGCGCTTGGTATGCACAGCGCGATCGGTTGGGGTCACGCGCAATACAACGGGCGGCAACGGATGGGAGTACTGCCATCGAGCTGGTCGGGTCATCGAGCGCCCGGACAGAGTGCTGGGAGAGCGCTGTCCACCCACCACTTGCAGCGGGCGCGTGTCACTCTGCAGCGATTTGGCGGGAACAATGTTCAAGGCGCAGCTGACTGTCGTGGGATTGGGGTCGACAGCATTGGAGACTTCGACCTCAAGGGTGGTGAGACCACTCGCAGCCTTCGTCGCCAGGGACCTTTGATCCAGCACGACTGCCGGCCCCGGTGGCTGGCGAAGCGGTTCGTCATCCACTTTCCAAGTGTACATGAGACCCGTGGCCGGCCGGAACGCATACCGCGGAGTCTCCGCTTCAACATGTAGAACCGAACGCTCCGATATCGTCATGGGCCGGCCGTCCTCGCACCATTTCCTGGTGGAGCGTCCTACATCCGTCTGCTCTACCACATATATCTTCGGCATTCCAATCGCGTGATCGATGTCGGCAGTGAGTCTCAGCACCCCACGCAACACTGTCTGAGCGCGGCTGTCTTCGAGGTCGGCCCACGAGATGTCCACCGCACGAAGAGAAAGGGCGTCTTGTTGGTGGAAGGGGGCATCGTCCCAATAGTCAGGCGGAATCCGTAGAACGAGGCGCAAGCCGTCCCCCACTGCACGCTCCACCCGAAGAATTCCGCTATTCGGTTGGAGGTGGGACCGGTCGAGTGTCTGCCCGTAGAAGCGCGCGAGGCAACGGTGTTCAGCAATCTCTTTCGAGAGCTGGCTGTAGACGCCGGTCCCTCGGTCAAGCTTGGCACGGACCTGCTGGTATCGGAACAGCGCGTCGGCCTGTTCTTGGTGATAGGCCACCCAACGCCCAAGGTCGGACCAGACCAACACCTCGTGAAAGACCTTTGCCTCCTTTTCATCCCGGCGCCAGGTCAGTGTCTGCAGAATCGACTCCAGCTCGGAGCCGATGGCTTCGCGTGCCTCGGCATCCGTGTATTTCACGATAAGCGGCCGACGAGGCAACGCAGGAACTTCTCCCGGGACACCCGACCTGCGACAGGTTTCTGCCGCAAGGCCCGCGGTGGCCACCGGCGTGCTGACAAGGATGCTGGCAAACCAGAACCAGGGGGTCATGGGGACTCCTCATGCGAGGAAGTGACGGTCCGGTTGCACGCCTGTCGGACGGCCCGCTGGACTGCATCGTGCTCGCGGTCGAGGTCGGACTGGAGAGGCCGCGGCTCGGGGTGCTTGGCCCGGGTATCGGCCCAGAGAAACGTATGCTGACGAGCTACGAGCTGGGCGTAGGTGAGCACAGAGCGCTGCCATCTTTCCGCGAGAGGGTCGGAATACCCATCGACGTGGACCGTACCCAACGCAGAGGTGACGTTCCATCGGCGGGTCCAGCGGGTTCCCCGGTGCGGGTCGATGGTCGCTCGCACAACCACATCGGGGGCTTCGTCCGCTCTACTCCAGTATCCGTGGGCAAACAGGGATTGCCACGCTCCTGTTGGCGAGACGTCTCCCGACGGATGGGGAGGCAGCCGGAGGTCGACACGACACAACCGCTTCAGGGGCTGTTCGGCCGTCAAGGACCAACGCTCAACCCGATCGGTCGCGACCAGGCAAGCCGCACACGTCCAAGTCCCGGGGGCCAGCTCCGAAACCAGCTCGGTGTCACCGGCTCGGGTACAGTGCGCGCCGGCAACCTGGTCACAAGCCGACGCGGGGGCCACGGCGGAGTGGGTAGGCAGCCAACACAAGCGTGACTCATACCTATTTTCGGCCAAGACATGTGGTGGCAGGTCCAGACGGCACGTCCCGATGGAGCCGTCGATTCGTCCCCGCAGCAATTCCTCCCACTCCGCGTCGAGCGGCTGGGCGCGCGGATGGCTTGGGACAGTCTTCCAAAGCAACCGGGCAGCGATACGACCAAGAACGGTCAACTGGCAGGTCTCCAGGCCGTTGGCGGCAGACGTGGACGTGCCACTTGGCCGGGGCAGCAAACGTCGAACAATCCCGAGTCCCCCCCGCCACTCGCATTCGACGGTCTGGTGTTCCTTGCTGTCCCAACGAGCCGAGGGAAGCGGCGCCGACAGGCCGGGCTGGATGTCCAGACGGTGATGGGAATCGCCGTGGGTGAGCTGGAGGTGAAGATCTTGATGAGTGGCGAGCAACAGTAGATAGAAGACCGCCAACCCAATGCCTAGTGCCGGAGCGGCTCGACGAAGCTGAAAGCGTAGGTAGGCGCCAGGCACATCGGTTCCCATCCAGGGAAGAGGCGCCCCCATCGCTCGGGCCGCCTGTTCAATGCGCGTTTTTTGGTGGGGCAGCCGGGCGCGAAGTGCTCCGAGGAGTCTCTGAGGCCGTCTCAAGCGGCTGGCAACCTCCAGGGCGGCTGTATCGACACCAACACCCCAGAACACGGCGTTCATGAGCGCTTTCGGGACGACATCCCGCTGGGAGTCCAAGAAGGCCCGGAGCTCATCCGTCGAGCGAAAGACATCCACAAGCAGGCGGTAGGTGCGGTGTTCGACCTCCCGTTCCACTCGGGAGACCTCGGGGTCGACCTGTTTTCCTTCCCGGACCTGGAGGAACCTGTGGATGGCGTCTGCCTGGCGCTGCTCCGCGAACTTGCGACTCAGGCCAGCCAAGAGCTCATCGGTGGGTAGACCTTCCCGCTCCATGACGTCGAGCAGCTCTTCCACCCAGTGGGTCAGTGGGAGACCTGGCGTCAAGTCGGGCACCACGGCTGCCCAGTCTCGGGACAGCTCGAAGCTTCGTAGCAGCTGAGCTGGCATGGGCACACAACGGAACAGATCGACCAGCAAGGCCGTCAGGTGACGGCGAAGGCGTCTGGAAGTCACCGACTGGCTCGTCTGTTCCGACAATACTTCCCCGCGGGACTGCTCGGCGCAAAGAATCATACCACTCCTGGCGCCAACAGCCCGCCACCGCCCCCCCCCTACCTCCTGTGCTACACCTCCGCTCCTGCGGCGCTCGGCGAGGCGTCCCAGAACGTCCGCCCGAGCCCAGAGGTCGACATGACGAACGGACTGCGCCGCATGACCGCCATCGTGTGGCTCACCACTATCGCATGTACTGGAGAACAGAAGCCCTCCACAGAGGAAGACACTGCATCCGGACACACCCCCGCCGGCGACACCGACACCGCGACACACGACCAAGAGACCGGCGACGCCCCACCTTCCTGCGCCGACGTAGGCGAGGGAGACGTCACCGTAGAGCTGCACCTCCGCGACCTCCAGTCATCCGCCGACATCACCGGCGCACACCTCCAGTACGGCAACCTCGACTGCACAGTTGACGAGACCGGGCGCGTCGACCTCGGCGGTACCCCCGGTTCCCTGCTTGGCGTCAGCGGCACGGCCGACGACTACCGGCCATTCTCCGTGCTGCGACCGTTCCCATCGTTCGATGCCCTCGCAAAGGCCGACCTTCCATCGAATGGCACTACATCTCTGCTCGCTTCAGCCTTGGAGATTCCAGCCAACCCAGACGCCGCCATCATGTCGGTCACCGTGTTCGCAGACGAGGGCGAGGCATTCATCGGCGAGGTCACCGTCAACATCGATGCTGCACACGATGCTGTGCTGGTCACCGACGACTCTGCAGCCTTCGGCATCCGGGAAGGCGACACCACTGTGGAAGGCTCCGAGTCCACCGTCGTGTTCGTCAACGTGGCGGCGGGCTCCGTCACCCCTACGTTCAGCCACCCGAGTGGCATCACCTGTCTCGATGTTCCGGGCACCGTCGAAGCAAAGGCCGGAGAATTGCTCATCACGAGCTACTTCTGCGCCACCGACTGACCTTGGCGTGCGCCTGTCGACCACCCCATGGGCCGAGCGTCGAACATAGACAGCTACTGCAGCCAGATGTCGACCGCTTCCCCCCAAAGCTCAGTAGGGGCGACCGGAAGGCGGGCGAGCGAGCGAAGCGCCGTGTCCGCACTGGCCGGGGAACCCAAGAGCTCGACCTGTCGCACCCGGCCGTGGGCGTCGACGTGGAGCCGTGCACGAACCGGCTCGTCCGCCCGACAGCACCCCTCCAGCGCTTCCTGGGCGACCATCGACCACCCCGGCGTGTCTCCAGCACCGCGATACCGCACCTCGGTCGGTCCGAACGCAGGACCTGCAGACACCACCACCAACATTGCAGCAGCGGCCGCCAGGCCCACGAACAGGCCCCAAGCACCTCGTTCGGGCGGCCCAACCGGCACAGGCTCCACCCTCGGTCGACTCCGGATGCCCGGATCGGTTGCTTCTCGCACCCGGTCCAACACTCCGTGGAGCCGCTCCAGCTCAGCGTCGGAGGGGGCACCCTCACTTGCCAGCGCCTCCTCCAAGGCGTCCAAAGCGTCGAAATCCAAGGACGCGTCGACCCGACCCAGAAGCTGGTCCAGTCCATCACTTGCCATGGGGAAGCCCCACTCGGGTCCCGACCACACGCTCGTCGAGGTGTGCCCGCACACGTGGCAACAACACCTTGGTCACGCGCATCCGGAGCGCAGCAGGGGAGCGCCGCGCCCCTTGCGTCACTTCAAAGACAACACTTCGCTCTCCATGAGCCCCGGAGTGAACCAACACACGCAGCTCGCCACCTCCTCCCGCCGAAGGCATGTGCTGCACCCGCAGCTGAGCCCGAAGCAGCGCGGCTACCCGCTCGGCGCGTTCCAACGCAAGCCCCTCTGCCTCATCTTCCGCCTGGCCACCACACACGCGAACCTGAGCGGCCAGACAGGTCTCCAGCAGGCGCACCACGGGCGCAAGGCGATGGGCGGCAAAGGTGGTGGAGCCTGCCGGGAACGGCACCACAGTCTCGATGTGCAGGTCGTGTTGCTCGGAGATGCGACTCCACGGAACCCGCTTCCCATCGCAGGTGTGCTCCAGCCAGACAGACAGAAGCCGCCAGTCCGACGGCAGAAAGTGCGCCTCCACAAAGGCCCGCACCTGCGGCAACACGCGGTTCAGGTCGATGGCAGCATCCATGCGGTCGCCTGACTGCTCCGGACCATCATGGGCTTCGTCCACGACATAGACCAGGCGGCTGTTTCGGCGCAGGGTGTCCCGTGCCGCGTTGCGCACGATGGCCACGTACCAGTTTCGGAAAGCCTTGGCGGCTTCGCCTGCGCGCACCGGGTCGAAGGTCTGTAGGGCCCGGAGAAATGCGGCGTCGGCCACCTCACTCGCAGCGTCGTCGGCATCGGGCAGACGCGCCAGGATGTGTCCGGCCACGGTCGTGGCAAGCCGTTGGTAGCGCACCCAGAGCGCGGCCACAGCATCTTCGTCCCGGTGGTGGTTCCACCGCAGGAACAGGTCGATGTCCGTGTCCGGCTGCTGGCCCGGTCGGCGCAAGTCGGTCATGATCCCCGTCGGAGGCAAGTGGTCGTTGATGCCGTGGCGGCAGTTTCCCACACCGAGGTGGCAGGGGCCAGTGGTCGGCCTCTGGTTGGCGGCCTGTGGTACCCCACTTCCACACTCCGAGCAGAACGACTGCCAGTCGCCAGGCCCGCCTGGAAGCACCCGGGCCCTCCTCATCGGCGTGTCCGACTACGACCAGGCAGACACTCCCAGTGGGTGGCCCGACCTCCGCAGTGATGTCGACCTCCAGCGAATGCGGGCAACGACCACCGCCCTGGGAATCGAGAGGGTGTGCGTTCTCGAGGACCACGCCGCCACCGCCACAGGGATTCGGGCTGCTCTGGACGACGCACTCCTCCCTGCAGTCCAGGCTGGCGACCACCTGCTCCTGTTCTACGCGGGACACGGCACCGCACTGCCCGATACCAACGGCGACGAAGCCGATGGTCAAGATGAAGCGCTGGCACCATTCGGGGCAGCTCCGAGCGGTCCGGAGGGAACGCTCACCGATGACGACCTCTCACGATCGCTCGCACAGCTTCGCTCCAGGGCCGGCTCCAACGGCAGCGTGGTGGTTGTGGTGGATGCGTGCCACAGCGGCACCATCACCCGAGGAGCGGATGCCGCAAGAGCTCCCGTCGGTGAGTCGAGCTGGGTCGATGACGCCGAAGGGGCCGCGCCGTTGGTCGTGTTCGCAGCTGCTCGGGACGCGGGACTGGCCACCGAGGGACTGCAAGGGGGACGCCTGACACGGGCCTGGTCCGACGCCATGCTGTCGTCCCACCAGCCCCGAACCTGGGGCAACATCGCCAGCGACGTCCAGCTGCGCGTCGGGCTCTCGGCCGCTGGGCAGGAGCCCGTCTTCAGCGGACCACCGGGCCTGGGCATGTTTGGCGGACCGAGCGAAGAAGGCGGCCTCTGGACCGTGCACGCAGTCGACGACACCGACCGCCTCACGCTTTCGGCAGGTGGGCTGCACGGACTTCGAAGCGGAGACCGGGTCCATGCCGAAGGGCTGCCCGATGGGACGGTCCTGTCCGTCTCGCCTGTCCACGCCAAAGTCCAGCTCGATGCAGCAGCCTCCCCCGCCCAGCTCGCACGCGCCCGCTTCACAGCGCTCTCCGCGCGGCGTGTTGTTTACGGACTCGAGGCCAAGGCGTGGACGGACGCGACTCTGCGGGTTGCCGCGAGCCGAACAGGCCGAGATGCCGCGTGTCGACCTTCTGCCCCCGTACCGTCCGAGCTCGGGCTCGGAGACCGCTACGGCGTGCGCCTCGAAGCAGGTGGAGACCGACCGGTCTGGGTGACGGTCTTCCTCACCGACAGCACCGGACACACCCAAGCCCTCTGGCCGCGCGACGGCGACCGGCCCTCCCTGCTCGTCCCCGGTCGTGCGTGGGACCTGCCCATCTGTCTCGAAGCGATCGAGCCTGTGGGGGTAGACCAGCTCCTGGTGCTTGCGACCGACCTTCCCGTCGAGCCCAACGGCTTGCTCGGCACCACCACCCGCGGCACGCCACAGCCTCCGAGCGTCCGAGGCTGGCTCGAGACGCTCGACATCCCCGTCCAGGTCAGCCACCACCCCGAGCAATGACCAACCGGAGCCCGGGCCCCGGGGCCGGTGCAACAAAGAGCCCCGGTCCTTCCACCGACTGTCCCACAACACCCGCACCCGACACACCCGGCGCACCGCCAGCCGCCGTCTGGACCCGGGTGAGCGCGTCGGGATCCTGCAGCCAGGCCCGCTCACCCGCCTCCAGCGACACACCCGACATGCTGTACGTGGCCAGGAGCACCACCCGGAGCCCCGTCCGCGCAGTCCAGTCCACACCCACCGAGGGTACCGCGAGCACCGTGGAGTCCCGCAGGTCACCCCGGGCGGTTGCTGCCACGACACCGCCCACCGTCGGCGAGCCCCATCGCACACCGGTCGATGCACCCGGCTGCGGCCACATCGCTTGTGCGTCCAGCGACCACCGCAGGTGGGTCCCACCACCCACCACAACGCCCATCCCCACACCATCCCCGCCCGTCTCGGTCGCCCAGCTCGCCCGTGGCTGCACCATCATGCGGGTGCGCCCGGTTCCGTTGGGAGGCGGCGCGAGGGCGATGGCACCCGACCACCCGGCCGGCGTCTCGGCGTCCAGCCCAGCGGTGGCTCCCACATCCACGTCGAGTCGCCAGGTGGCCAGGGCCGTGGTGAGGCCCGCCGCAACCCGCGCACCGGTCTCGTCGAGCTGTTGCACGCCCACACCGCTCGCCGAAGCCACACGCACCCGCCGAGCGGCCTGCGGCTGGACAGACACCCCCGCCCTCTGCGTCATCGTCGGCGGAGGACCCGGCTCCGGAAACACAATGCCCGGAACCGCATAGCCCCAGCTGCCGCCCCGCCGACGCTTCGGGATGCGGGGCACCGTCGCTTCGGGATCACCCATGGGCAGCAACACGAAGTCCCCGGAGCCGGCCACACGCGCGAAGTCGGGCGTCTGACGGTGCCCGAGGGCATAGGCGTCCTCACGCACAGCACGCTGTACGGTCGCAGCCAGGGCGCTCGCAGTCGTGTAGCTGTCGACATCCTCCAACCCATCGAGGAGCGCCGCGGTGAACACAGAGTGCCCTCCAGTGCCGCCATCCAGGACGGTCTCGTCTGCCCCACCCGCCGTGAGCACTGCCAACACAGGCCGTTGTGTCAGCTGGGACAGCGTCGCGCCGGGGTCAACCGCCCCACGTGTCGACAGGCTCCCGGCATAGCACGCATCTGCGATGACCAGCTTGTGCCGCGCGGGCACTTCCTCAAGCAAGAATCGCCGCAGCTCGGCCATAGATAGGTTGGCTTCAGGGTGGAAGCGCGGCGACGGGTCGCCATCAACCGGCACCAGATAGCCCTGCGGACGGCCCTGTTCATCGGTGGCACTCACCCCATGTCCAGCCCAGAACACCAACACAGCGTCGTCGGGATGGGACTCCGCGAGGTGGTGCAGAGCGCTCCACACTCCTGCCTTTGTGCTGTTCGCCTGGCTCAGGAGAACCACCTCGTCAAAGGCGTAGCGTTCGTCGAGCACCCGGGCGACGGCCTGTGCATCGTTCACGGCATGGCTCAGGTCGAAGCTCACCCCCGGGTAGTCGTCAATCCCCACCACCAGGGCCATACGGCGACGGTACAGGCCCCGGGTCTCCACCAGAGGCTCGACCTGAACACCCCGTACTCCAGGCCCGGCGAGCGCGACGCCGGCCCACATCCACATGCTCATGTCCGCCGTCTCCACACCATCGGCAACACAAGCCACCACGACAGCATTGCACCACCGCCCCCGGAGCACCCACACCCACCAAACTCGCTCTCGGGCGGCTCGGTCGTCGCGTCTGCGCCGTCGCAGTCCTGGTCGCGACCGTCATCGGGCCAGTCATAGGCCTCCGGATGGAAGGACGCGACCGTGTCGTCGCAGTCATTCCGCGCGGCAGTCTCGTCGACCAACCCAGACGCTCCACAAGTCAGATCCGCCGATGAGACGGGCACCGCCACAGGGTCCGCGTACCCATCACCATCCCTGTCCACGAAGCACAGCTCGAAGCCGTCGCAGTCGCTGTCGATGCCATCCCCCGCGGTCTCCGGCGCCCCCGGAAAGACCCCCGAGTCATCGTCCATGCAGTCGGAGGCGTCCAACACAGTGCCTTCGGGTTGCACACAACGCTGCAACGGCCGCTCCGGGTCACCGAAGCCGTCGCCATCGAGGTCCCGGTAGTAGGTGGTCTTCTGGCCAACCTCCGCATCGAGTGGGTCGCAGTCGTGGGCGTCCTTGGCACCGTCTCCATCTCGGTCTGGTCCCCCGATGAACACATACACCTCGCCGAGGCTGTACCTCCCGGAGGCGAACATGGCGTAGGTGGAGCGCGCGGTGCCGCCGTGGTGTTGCGGGCCGTCAAATTCGACGGCAGGTCGCGATCCCAGGTAGGCCAGGCCACCTCCGCCCCGAACGGTCGCCACCGGACCCACGAACCCAACCCCATCGCCGTAGTACACCCACGCCTCGTTGCGGTTCTCCACCGCGACCACCAGGTCCGGTTGCCCATCGCCGTTCAGGTCGAGGTTGCCCAACACAGACCGGCAGAACTTGTTGCCATCGTCGGGACCATCGAGTCCGAGCTGCTCTTCCAACACGTCGTCTTCCAGGCCCCACACCTCCAGGCGTCCGCGTCCTGCGCGTTCGCTCGGCGCACACACGCCCACTTCATCTCGGCCATCCCCGTCGATGTCACCCAGGTTGGCCAGGTACTGCCCAAAGTAGCTGCCCCGTTCATCCCCCTCGCCGGTGGCGATGCGCTCCAGGGAACCACCCACCTCGTCGACGACGTGGAGCTGGCCCCGGGCGCTGTCGAAACCAGAGGCACTCACCACCAGCTCCGACTCGCCGTCTCCATCCATGTCTACTGCGGCCATGGCCGAGCCAAAGCGGCTGAGGTCCTCGCCAAACAGCCACTGGTCGGGCGTCTCGGACAACACATCGCCCGAGTGGATGGCCACCGCACCCGCCTGGTCCCCCCAACCAGAGATCTGGTAGGCGAACATCCCAGCGGGCTTCCCAAAGAGCGAAGGAGCCGCAAAGACTGCGGCCCCCGCGAAGTCGTCGGTCTCAAGGCCCTCACCATCCAGCTCGGGCATCGAGGCGATTCCCGACGAGCTTCCCAAACGGAACGTCACTCCTCCTCGGCCTTCGGCAGCGGTCGGCTCTCCGATCGCCAGATCATCGCAGCCATCCCCGTTTACATCGCCCATGGACAGAGCTTCACCCAGCTGCCCACCCGCGGAACCCGGCTTCTCCCAGAATGGTACCGGGTCGATGGCGCCGTCCCAGCCTGTGTGGAGCTGGACCAACCCGAGCTCTACGCCATCGACCTCGTTCTCCGGGCTCGCAACCGCCAGCTCCAGCCAGCCGTCACAGTCGAAGTCTCCCGCTGCAAGGCGATTCCCGAAGGAGACGTGCCCGCCTTCCAGGGTCTGCACCGGTGTCCACTCCGCCGGTCCAGCCAGCGCCACCCCCAGCACCCACACCATCATCGCGGCACCTCCGGAATCAACCGCACACGGTAGGGCACCTCGAAGCCACCCACTTGCCCTTCCCGACGACTCGCCGTCGACTCCAATCCCACCAGCACGTCGACCGCTTCGCCAGCCTCGAGGTCCACAGGCACATCCAAGACGCCACGCTCCGAGACCGCACAATCGCAGACGTCCTCGGTGGACCAGACCATCACAATCGGCGTTCGAACACCCTGAGCACGCGCACTCTCGGCATCCGCAACTTCGCCGACCAGAGACCAGGTGCCAGACACCTCAGCGGTCCAAGACACCGACTTGGCAGCAAACACCTCACCACACGGTACAGCCCCCCAGTAGCCCGCGTCTCCCCAGCTCTCCCCCTGCGCGGTCAGGTGGACGTCCGCCTGCTCACCGGGCTCCGCCTGCACGCTGTCGAGCTCACCGGCATCCAGAGCCGGACAGAGCTGATCGGCAGGCGGAAGCTGCAGAGCAGAGTCGGGCTGACAGCCGAGTCCCCACACCGCGGCCACTATCGAGAAGGGCGCACGCATCGCGTGGTAGCATCCCCCCAATGGTGAACCGAGGTCAAGTGCTAGGGGCGAGCATCCTGCTGTGTGCAGTCGGCAGTCCGGCACGCGCGGCGACACGACCGGTCACAGCCGTACTCGTAGGCATCGACACTCCCGCACCCGGCTCCGGCTGGGCTCCGCTCCAAGCGGGGCGAGATGTGGCCCAGCTGGCCTCGGTTCTCGAAGACCTGGCCGGTCCAGAGCTGGTGGTGCACCGCTTGGTCGACGAAAGAGCCACCAAGCCCGCCATCCTCGCAGCCCTGGCACCCGACGCACACCACGAAGGTACCCACGTCTGGCTCCACTTTTCCGGCCATGGTGTCCAGGTCGTCGACACCAGCGGCGACGAGCCCGATGGAACCGACGAAGCCCTCGTGCCCTTCGGAGCGCGCATCGGGCAGGACGCCGACCTCCTGCTCGACGACACCCTCGGAGCCCAGCTCGACCTGCTCAGAGCCGGACTGGGCCCAACAGGACGGCTCACGGTCAGCATCGACGCCTGCCACGGTGGGGGCACAGTCCGAGGCCTCGCCACACCCCCCGGCTGGCTCGACGCCAGTAGCGCCCCCCATCTCGCCCCGATGACTGTCCTGGCCGCCACACGGTCGGGCGGCTTGACCACCGAGCAGCCCCGGGGTGGTGGAGGCGTGTGGACCGGTCGGCTTGTGGACGCCCTCCAAGCTGCGGGCCCGAGTGCCCTCTGGAACGATGTCCTCACACACCTCCAGGCCACGGAAGTTCCCGACAGCGTCGTGTTCTGGGGCGTGCCCACCACAGGCATCTGGACCCGACCCGAGGTCTCCCCCTCTCCCTCCAGCATCCAGCCATCCCTCACCGACGCCGCGGTCGCCGTCCGACCACAGCTGGTGGATGTCGACGTCCGTCAGGACTGCAGCGCCACGGGTCCGAGGTCGGGTCCCATCGAGCTCACAACCCGATACGGCTTGGAGGTGGCGCACACCGGCACCCAGCCCGCATGGCTGGAGGTCCACCACGAGGACAGCTCCGGGGCCACCACGCCCATCTGGCCTGCGTCGTTCGCACTCGCCGACCCCCTTCACCCGGGCTCGACCTGGCGTGTGCCGGTGTGTCTCGAGGCAACGGCTCCCACCGGCACCGAGGCCTTCGTGATCCGCAGCCGGTCGCGTCCTTCACATCACCAGGCCCTCCGGGGGGCGCGTGTCGTCGAGGCACCGCTGCTGGTCTGGGAAGCCAGGCTGGAGCTCGAGGTGGTCGACCCCTGAATGCGCGCCGTCGAGGCGTCCACGTTTCGCGCGGAGCGGCTGGTTCGTACAGCCTCCGATCGAACCTCGGACCCCTCACTCGGAGCCTCTCATGGCATCCAGCCCTCGCTCGGCCTTCCTGTTCCTTGCCCTCCTTGCCTGCAACGGCGACAAAGACTCGACCGGCGACACCGGCCCCGGCACCACGCAGCCCACCGACGACGCAGATGGCGACGGCTTCGGAGCGGACGACGACTGCGACGACTCCAACCCCGACATCCACCCCGACGCCACCGAGACATGCAACGGCACCGACGATGACTGCGACGGCCTGGTCGACGACGACGACGACAACCTCGACGACACCGCTGTCTCCACCACCTACACCGATGCAGATGGCGACGGCTTTGGAGACCCCGACACCGCACAGGCTACCTGCGAGGCCCCCGAGGACAGCGTCGAGGACGGCACAGACTGCGCCGACGATGATGCGACAACCCATCCGGGAGCGGCGGTTCTCGACTCTGCCACCGACTGCATGACCGACGCCGACGGGGATGGCTACGGCGACGACAACCCAGCTTCCGGTGTCACCGCAGGAACCGACTGCAACGACGGCGATGCCGGCCACCACCCGGGTGCGGATGAAGTCTGGTACGACGGCGCGGACGGCGACTGCGCCGGCAACAGCGACTACGACGCCGATGGCGACGGCGAAGACAGCATCGACCACGGCGGACCGGACTGTGACGACGGGGACGGCTCGATCCACACGTCCGCGGAAGAGGTGTGCGACGGCATCGACAACGACTGCAACGGCCTGATCGACCTCGGCCTGTGCGGCGAACAGGACCTGGCCGACTTCCCGCGCCTGTACGGCGCGTCGTCCACCGACTACCTCGCACTTCCCACGGTGGGGGACTTCGACGGAGATGGCCAAGACGACCTCATGGCCACCGCCTCCGGATACGGCACCACGGAATGGCCGGGAGAGGGCGCAGCCCATCTGTTCTATGGACCGGTCACCTCGTCCGCGGACGCCAGCTCGGCAGACTGGTTGGTGTACGGGGCTGGCGGAGGGGCTGGCCTCGGCGCGGGCGGCATCGCTGCCGGCGACTTCGACGGCGACTCCATCGATGACTTCATCGTCTCCGCACCATGGGCGAGCGGCACCAATGGAGAAGTCCTGTTGTACACCGGCTCGACCACCCGACGGAGCGGGGTCGAGAGCGCCGGGAGCTCGTACGACACCCGATACTACGCCGCGGGGGCCGAGGACTACCTGGGAGGAAGCCTGTCCGTCTTGGGTGACATCGACGCCGACGGCCTGGACGACTTCGGCATCGGCTTCCCCTACAACGACGCCGGCAGCACCAACGACAACCGTGGCTCGGTCCTCTTGATGCTGTCGAGCGTGGCCAACACATCGGACGGACGGTGGGACACCGTCTCGCTCACCAACGTCTACGGTCGGCCAAACGACGGCTTCATGGGCAGCGTGTCTGCAGCCGGAGACGTCGACGGAGACGGCCTCGACGACCTGATGATGGCGGCCAGCAACCCATCGTGGGTCACGAACACCCCCACCGTCTTCTTCGTCGCCGGCGACCAGGCCGACCTCGTGTCGGCAGCCGATGTCCGAGTCGACGCAGTCCACACCGCCATCTTCACCGAACACAGCACGGCCGGAGTCAGCGACGGGTTCACGCTGGGCGGTGGACGGACCACACACGGCGGAGGCGACATCGACGGCGATGGCTACGCCGACCTCATCATGACGGACAAGTACGCCACCGACACGAGCGGACTCGGAAACTCCGTTGGACACGTCTATGTCGTCCTGGGCTCCGCCTCCATCACCGGCACCACCGCCATCGACAGCACCTACGACCTCCTGATCGAAGGCGCTGTGTTCGGCACCGACCCCACGCGCTTCGGAGAGTCGGCCGCCGTCACCCCGGACCGCGACGACGACGGCACCTACGAAGACTTCGACGGCGACGGCCAGGCCGACCTCGTCGTCGGTCAGAACGACTCCAACGAAGGCGGCGTCTACGTGTTCTTCTCGAGCTCTCTGCAGTCCAGCCTCGCATCGGGACCCACGGTGTTGGATGCAGACACGGCCGCGGACGCCATCTTGCGTCAGCCGGGCGTAGGCGCCGAAGCTCGCGACCTGGCCTTTGGCGACCTCGACGGTGACGACCAGCTCGACCTTCTCGTGGGTGCAGGGAACCACGACGAGGGCGGTGTGTACGGCACGGGCGGCATCTTCATCATCTCGGGCGCACTCCAGTAGCCCCGCTCTCCACAACCAGCAGGGGCATCACCGACCCGGGTGCCCTGCTCCAGCTGGAGGTGTCGCGATGACACCGGCCTTGCCAGGACTCCTGCTGTCCGCTGTTGTGACCGCGGCAGACGTCATCGTCATCCGAGCGGACCTGTCGGCCACCGAGGCAGCCCGTCAGGTCGCTCGAGACGGTGGCCCGCCCGCAGCCACACTCGATCCCGTGACCCTCACGGGGCTGGCCGGGGGGCGTCCACCGTTCATTGTCGGAGACGGACACGTCATTCCATGCGGACGCGCACCCACCACCGCCCAAGCAGTCGCCGACCAGGCAGACAAGGCCCTGCGACTGCTCGTGAGGCTGGAGCCCCAAGCCGCCCGCGACGCACTGGACAGCGCCCTCCAAGAGCTGGGCTGCCAGAAGGACCGCGCATCCCCCGACACCAGCGCACGCCTCTACTACCTCTCCGGCCTGGTCCGCATCGACCAGCAGTGGCCCGAGAAGGCCCGAGCCGACTTCGTCCAGGCGCTGGTCTACGACCCTTCACTACAGTGGGACGCCCGCTTCGACCCCGAGGAGGGCAAGGGCGCCAGCCTGCTCGAGCAGGCACGCACCGAGCTTCGCACACAAGCCCCAGCCGAGCTCGAGCTGGTCCCCTCCACCCGGGCGCTCACCGTGGAAGTCGACGGCATCGCGGTCGAACACTGGCCCCTGCAGCTGCCTCCCGGCGAACACGTGGTCCAGCTCCACGGAGGCACCACCACCACCGTCCGGGCGTGGCTCGAACCCGGCGGACACGCAACCCTCGCGGTCCCGGGCCTCCTGGAAGAGCACCACGCATACGCACTTCCCGGCCCCGACTCGCACCAGCCCATCATCACCACCCTCGCGCCAGCCCTGCCAGAGCACACCGACCTCTGGCTGGCCACCCCAGCGGGAACCTGGCGGCAGACGACCGATGGCAGCTTCGGCCAGGTCGCCGCCCACAAGCCCCGCACACGGAAGTACGTCCCCGCCAACGCCTGGCTCGGCAGCGCCGGCGGTCTCGTGCTGGTGGGTGCAGGCACATGGTCCGCCATCCAGCTCTGGCAAGCCAACCGGGCAAGCACCGCGGCCGACCGCGCCCAAGCCCACCCCACCTACGTCGACCACTCCAACACCTACGCACAACACGCCAGCCGCTACCGCATCGGGCTGTCTGTAGCGGGTGGAGGCGCTGCCTTGGCACTTGTGGGCGCCACCTTCCCACTCGGACGCATCCAATACGGCGAGGAGACTCCATGAACGCTCTCCGCCCAACCTGGGCCCTTCTCCTTCCAAGCTGCCTGGTCGCCCCCGGAAGGTACGACGGAGAGGACGACCCCACCTTCGACCACGACCGCGACACCTACGTGGAAGCGCCCGACGATGGGCGACCGAAGGACTGTGCCCCCCAAGACCCCACGCGGTTCCCAACGGCAGCCGAATTCTGCGACGGCCGCTGGAACGACTGTCAGACCCGCGACACCTGGTCCATCGACCAAGAAGTCGGGCACGTCACGTTCTTCGACGAGCGGGGCCGGCCCACCGACCTCACCCGAGACTGGCAAGCAGCGGTCGAGTCCGGCGTGCCCATCGATGTCCAGCTCACAGAACCCGGAACGCTCTCCGTGTGCGCAGGCACCTGGCCAGTCGCGTTGGTCATCCACAGTCCGGATGTTGTCGTCCAAGGTCTCGGCACCCCGACACAACCCGCCACCTTGTCTGGCGCCGAGCAAACAACGGTGGTGGAGGTCTCGTCCACGGGGTCGGTCGTCCTCCGCGACCTCACCGTGTCGAATGGCCGCGGAACGTCCGACCGGCCGGGAGGCGGCATCTGGGCACGGCAGGGACAGCTCACCGTCGAAGACACCGTGGTGTCCCACAACGAAGGCCCTGGCGGTGCCGGCATCCTGGTCGAGACCGATGTGGTCCTGTCCAACGTCGAGGTCCAAGACAACGAAGCCACCGAGTCCCACGGCGGCGGCGTCCTGGTGACGGAAGCAGGCGAGCTGCTGGCCGACGGACTCCGTGCACACACCAACCACACCGGGCCCGGACTCACCGGTGACCCGGACGCTCCTCGCGGCGGTTCCCTGGCCAACCTGGGGTTCGCCACCATCCAGAGGAGCACGTTCGATGGCTCGGTCGCAGTCGGGGGCGGTGCAATCTACAACACCGGCATGCTCACCCTCGTCGACTCCGCACTCCGCGGAAACAACTCGGGCGAGGGCGGTGCCATCTCCAACGCAGAGGGCGCTGAGTTGGCGATTGCGCGGTGCACGCTATCGTCGAACAACGCGGGCTTCACCGGAGACGGCGGCGGCCTGTTCAACGCGGGCGAGCTGACCATCACCGACAGCGACATCGTCAACAACTGGACGGGAGACCGAGGCGGCGGCGTCTTCAACGCAGCGACTGGCGACCTGGACGTGTCCGGCTCCAACCTGGCCTCCAACTTTGGAAAGGAAGGGGGCAACTTCGCCGACGAAGGAAGGTCAACCTGGACCAACTCGGTGCTCACCGCTGGCATTGCCCAGACGGGCGGCGGGCTGTACACCAATGCCCATGCCGTCACCACTCTGGAGGACGTGGCCATCTGGTCGAACCGCGCCCGACCAGACAACCCCGACTCTGGAGAGGTCGAGCACGGCGGCGGAGGCGTCGCGGTCCGTGGCGGGACGCTCGTGTGCACCACCACAGACGCCTTTCGGGGTCCCGATGCCGAGCCCGGCGCGGTCTTTGTCGCCAACACAAGCGACGTGGTGTCCGGTGGAGGCATGGTCGTGGCCCAGGCTGTCGACCTCGAGACCTTCGTGAATTTCGATGGCTGCGGCTTCGGGGAGGGCGACCGGGCCAACACACCAATCCCCGTCCTGCTCTCATTTCGCGGGGTCGAGTACGCGCTCGATGGCTTCGATGGCAACCTCGTGTGCGACATCGACCGGTGCACGTGTGACGGAGAGCCCTGTCCGGAGGCCCTTCTCGAGTAGGTTGGCGGGGCCTGTCGTCCGACCGACAGCCCAAAGAGGGACCGCTCGGGCGCATCACCAAACAGGTTGATGGCCCGAGGGGTCAGGTCGCCGGCATGGGCGTTCGAGCCGAGCTCGGCCTATTCGAAGCCACCGAGGAACAGGTAGCCGGCACCAGAGGACGTGGCACTCGTAGACTCCGTGTAGGCGCCCACCACCAGGTCGTTGATGCCATCTCCATCGAAGTCGCCTCCACCGGCCATGCTGTAGCCGAAGTTCGATGAGCTCGACGGACCGGACAGTGTGGCGTCCGCTTCACTTCCAATGGGCAAGGTCCCAGTCAGAGATGTGGCGCCATACACCACATAGGCTGCACCCGTGGATGACGAAACATTGGGCGCACCCACCGCAAAGTCGACCAAGCCATCGCTGTCGAGGTCGCCGGTGGCCGCGAGAGACAGGCCGAGGTTGTCTCCAGCGCTGACTCCAGTGAGCGTGGCATCGGCGAAGTCGGAAATGGTCGAGCAGCCCGAGCAGCTGGACAGCGGGCCATACACGACGAACACGGCACCGGCGTCGGTTTCCGAGGAGTCGTCGTACGGATTTCCGAGTACCAGGTCACCGTAGCCATCGCCATTGAGGTCGCCCACGCCCGCCTGGTCGATGCCGAACGTGCCGAGGTTGTGACCCGTGGTGTCTCCGGTGATGGCATAGTCCGGCGTGCCGAACGTGTTCTCGACTGAGGTGTTGCCCATCATGACGTACACCACGCCGGTGTAGTTGCCATAGCCGTGGCTTCCCACCAGCGCGTCGTAGTAGCCATCTCCGTCCAGATCGCCTGCCGACCCGGTGCAATAGCCGATGCCATCGCGACCCGAGCCGGAGGTTCCACCCACAACCTCTGCATCGGCGCTGCTGAGCTCCCACTTGGCCGATCCCACCGAGCTGGCCCCGAGGATGAGGTAGGCCGTTCCTCCGTCGAAGGAACCACCAGACGAACCGGGCCCGTATGCACCCACCACCCAATCATCGTAGCCGTCGCTGTTCATGTCCCCCACTCCGGCCACACTGCGCCCAGCATACGAGCCAGCGCTCGAACCTTCGCCGTACACCGTCATGTCGGCACCGGCTTCCATCCGCAACGACCCCGAAAAGGGTCCGAAGATGAAGTACGCAGCCCCCGGCTTCTGGTTCGTGTGGTTGCGCGGGTCTGCATTGTTGGCACCCACCAACAAGTCGGCGTACCCGTCTCCGTCGTAGTCCCCACCATCTGCCGAAATCCCCAGCTGACCACCGTAGGATCCATACTCGTAGGCAAGGATGGTCGCGTCCACATCGCTCACAGACAGGGTCCCCGATGCCCCGCCGAACACCATGTACCCCCGTCCGCTGTCGTTGTGGGCGTCGTCGACACCCGTGGCACCGAAGAACAGGTCGTCCAGGCCATCTCCGTCAACGTCGCCCGTGAAGTCAACGTAGCCACCAAGATAGTCCTGACCCGCCGCGCCGTAGAGCGAGACCTCGGCCTCGGTGGAAGCCACCGTCCCGCACATCCCACCGTCGACGATGCCGTTGCAGTTGTTGTCGAGCGAGTCTCCACACACCTCGTCGGCACCCGGGTTCACCGCCGCCGCCGCATCATCACAGTCCGTCGAGTCACTCACATACGACGACGGCTGGGCACACGTCAGCGTCGACACCGCGCTGTCGCCATACCCATCGCCGTCGGCATCCGCGTAGTAGGTCGAGCCCCCGGACGACGTGTCCACCGAGCTGTCATCGTCGTCGATGTCCCCGTCACAGTCGTCGTCGATGGCGTTGCACACCTCAGACGCCGAAGGATGCACCCCGGAGTCCCCATCGTCGCAGTCCGTCGCGTCCGACACGTAGCCTGAGGGCTGGGCACAGGTCTGTGTCGAGACCGAGCTGTCGCCATACCCATCGCCATCCGAGTCAGCGTAGAAGGTGCTCCCTCCCGTGGACGTGTCCACCGAGGCGTCATCGTCGTCGATGTCACCGTCGCAGTCGTCGTCGACACCGCTGCACACCTCCGTCGCACCAGGATTGACGGCAGAGTCCGCATCATCACAGTCCGTCGAGTCCGTCACGAACCCGGAGGGCTGGTCGCAGGCATCGGTGGTGGTAAGCGCATCGCCATAGCCATCGGAGTCGCTGTCGGCGTAGAACGTGGTCTGTGTTGCAGCGCTCACCGAGCTGTCGGCATCATCCGCCAGGCCATCGCAGTCCTCGTCCTTGTCGGAGGCGTCGCAGACCTCTACCTCACCCGGATTGCGGTCGGCATCGCTGTCGTCGCAGTCCGAGTCGTCGGCCACGTAGCCACTGGGCTGGGCGCAAGCGAGCGTAGTGACCGCTGAGCTACCGTAGCCATCGGCGTCGCTGTCGCTGTACCAGGTATCGGCCGTCGCCGAGTCGAGCGAGCTGTCGGCATCGTCCGTGTCACCATCACAGTCATCGTCGATGGTGTTGCACACTTCGGTCGCGGCCGGGTTGACCGCAGAGTCGGAGTCATCGCAGTCGGTGGCGCCCACAACGAAGCCAGACGGCTGGGCACAGGCTTCGGTCGACGAAGCGGCATCCCCATAGCCATCGCCGTCGCTGTCCGCGTAGAACGTCGACCCGGCCGATGTGTCCACCGAGCTGTCGGCATCGTCGATGTCCCCGTCACAGTCATCGTCGATGGTGTTGCACACCTCGCTCGCACCCGGGTTCACCGCAGCAACGGTGTCATCACAGTCCCCGGTGAGTGCAGAGGCGGTGGCCTCTCCCGTGTCGGTACAGTCCGTGTCCGAAGACGACACCGTGCTCCCGTCGGTGTACCCGTCGCCGTCGCTGTCGGCGTAGCAGACCTCCGTTCCGTCGCAGTCCTGGTCCACCTCATCACCCGGCAGCTCCGTCGCAGTCGGATGAATCGAGGCGTCCGTGTCGTCGCAGTCGGTGGTGTCCGAGACGTACCCGGAGGGCACCGAGCAGGCGTCCAGCGTGGAGCCAAGGTCGCCGTAGCCGTCCGCATCCGAGTCGGCATAGAAGGTGGTCTGCACGCCGTTGTCGACCACACCGTCGCAGTCTTGGTCCACCTCGTCGCAGACCTCGGTCTCGGCGGGACTGATGCTGGCATCCGCGTCGTCGCAGTCGGTGCCCGCAGTGACCGCGGCGAAGGGCGTGCTGTCCCCGTAGTCATCGCCATCGGCATCGGTCATGCAGTCCGTTGCAGACTCGTAGGCGGCCGCACCGGGGAAGGTGTTGGCGTCGGTGTCGAGACAGTCGGTGTCGTCGGAGACAAAGCCAGACGGCTGCGAGCACGCCATGGTGGAAGAGGACGGGTTGCCGTACCCGTCGCTGTCGCTGTCGGCGTACCAGGAGGTGCCACCGGTGGAGGTGTCGACCGAGCTGTCGTCGTCGTCGACGAACCCGTCGCAGTCGTCGTCCCTTCCACTACACACTTCGGGAGCGCCCGGGTTTACAGAGGAATCACCATCGTCGCAGTCGGTGTCGTCCGCAACGAAACCCGACGGCACACTGCAGGCCAGTGTGGTGGTCGAGGCGTCGCCATAGCCATCGCCGTCACTGTCAGCGTAGAAGGTGGATGCCGTCGAGGTGTCGAGGGAGCTGTCGTCGTCGTCGACGGCCAGGTCACAGTCGTCGTCGATGCTGTTGCACACCTCGGTGGCCCCGGGATGCACTGCCGAGCTGGTGTCGTCGCAGTCGGAAGCGTCGGAGACGAAGCCGGAGGGGGCGGCACACGCATCCTGTGTGGAGGCCGGGTCGCCGTACCCGTCAGAGTCCGAGTCTGCGTAGAAGGTGGTGGTGACACCGTTGTCTTCGATGCCGTCGCAGTCTTGGTCGACGCCGTCGCAGACTTCGGTGGCCAGGGGGTGGATGGTGGGGTCAGAGTCGTCGCAGTCTTCGTCACCTCCCGCTTCGACGTATCCCTCGGGCTGGAGGCACCCCACGCGCTGGTCGCTCGAAACACCAAAATCATCGTCGTCGGCGTCCCGCCACCAGACGGTGTTGCACACCTCAACCGCCAGGTTCGCGACACAGTCCCCGCCATGAGGGTCGGTGACGGTGAACAGCATGTTGTGGACGCCAGGTGACAGCGTGTCCACCGCTGCCTCCCACTCCCCGTCGCTCGTGGCAGCCGTGGGACCGGCCACCACCCCGTCAAGCGAACTCTCGAGGACTCCCTGAAGTGTGTCCAGATCGTCGTCGCTGTCAGCCACTTCGACGGCAAATGGGATGAGGTCACCCACCGCATACTGGGCCCGGGAGGCGGGGGACACGAAACTGCACGGGTACGGGGCCTCGTTGGCGGCGCCGACATGCACGGTGATGGTGTCAGATCCCACACGGCCCAAGGAGTCGGTCGCCGACAGCTTGATGGGGTGGGAGCCCACTTCATCGATGTGCAGCACGGCCGAGAAGGTACCCTCGCTGTCCATGTCGGACGCATCCGCCTCATCCCAGCTCTCCCCGGAGACCTCCAGGTTCAGCGTCAAGCCGGCGTCGAAGTGATCGTCGCCAATCGCGGCTTCGAGCTCGAAGGACTCCCCGACCGTGAAAGTGGCTCCGTCCACGGGAGCGTTGATCTCGACGGAAGGAGTCTGGTTCGGCTGGACGACAATCTCGACCGCATCTTCGCCGGTGGCTCCGCTTGGATCTATGACAAGCAGCCTGACCGAACTCTCCGTCCCGACGACCGCCTCACAGGAAGTCGAGCCATCGGACTCGACCGCACTCCAATCACACCCGAGCTCAGACCCCACCCACCACTGGGCTTTCAACGTGTCGACGCCCGTGTTTGGGTCACCGACGACGCCAAGCATCGCAATCGCGTCACCTTCGGAAAATGATGCATTGGCTTCAGGCTCCGAGATCGCCGCGGTTGGCTCATCGTTGAACTTTCCAACACTGGTGTCGTGGCAGGCGCTCCCTGTTCCGATCAACAACGCCACCCAGCCCAGCCCACGCATCGTCCGTACCATCATCCACCTCGTCGTTCCGCTCGCTGAGCGGACAGGATTCCGACGCCCCTACGACTGACGACTCCCGAGGAGAAACGTCACCCCCACAATTCTTCGCGCGCTGGCTACCGACCCATCGCCCGAATGCCGCCACGCGCGTCCGCGAACGCCCTGGCCAGTAGTTGGTCGAGTTGGACGCGTTCCCAGTCGAGAGATGTCCGACTCCCCGCTTGCGGTAGCTCGCCCGTTCACGCCTTGCGGCGAAACCGACTCTGACCTGTTCCCCAATCCCGGAACATGGTAGATCTCCACCCGTCGAACTCCGTATGGGTGGAGGGGATTTGGCTGGTATCACCGTGTGGAAGGTGCTCGGCGGCGTGGCTGCCGGAGTGGGAACCGTAGTGGCACTGCCGGTGGCCGGTCCCATCGGAGCAGTGACCGCCACTGGAGCGGCAATCGCCGGTACCGTGGGGGCCCTCACCGCCGCAACCGCCAGCTATGTGGAAGGACGCCGCGAGCGGGTTGCCCGCCAGGAAGCGGTGGAGCAGGCCCGCGCATCTTGTCTGGCCGAGCTGTCCGCTCTGCGGTCCGCTCGTGCCCGGGACGACGCGTACTACCAGCTTCTGCTGGCCATGGTAGCGATGGGTCTGGCAGCCGCGACCTGTGATGGAGTGCTGCACCCCGACGAGCTGGCCGACATCGAGGAGTTCACCGCTGGCGTGGCATCCGGGAGCTTGCCGGAGCGGGTCCGGTCTCGCATCGACGCCCTCATCGCCAGTCCTCCCGACCTGGCCACCGCGTGGGCCTACGCCGAACCCCTGGCCCGGGAGGACCTCGGCTACCTGGAGGCCGTGGTACGGCTGGTCATCGGGTCGGACGGGGTGTTGGAGGCTGAGGAGTCGGCTTTCCTGGCCGCCTTCCTCGAACGGAGAGCCGCATGAGCGACCCCGTCGACCGCTTTCGTCGTCGTCGTCGGCAGCTCCAAGGCCAGCGCCCGGGGCTGCAGGTGGTCCCCGAGGAATCGGCAGTACAGGCCCTCCTCGATGCCTCTCCCGGAGAGGTGCACACCCTGCCGCCAGTGGTGGGAGAAGCACCGGAGGTCCTGCTGGCCCGCGTTCGTCAGCAGCAGCGCGTGGAGGTGGTGGACCGGCTGGCGGAGGACTGCGGTCGCGCCATACTGTCTGCACTGGTCCGCCCGTTTGGTCTGGCGGGTCTGCTGTTTCGGGGCCTGGACGCCTCCCGACAGACCGAGCTGCTCCAACAGCGCGAGAACGCCGACCTGAACTACCACGAGCGGCCGTATCACGACGGCAGCCGGGAGTATAGGGCGGCCCGCCGTGACCTCCATCGTCAGGCCGATGAAGGCACCCTCCACGACATCTACGCGCCCGACCGCAACCTCTCCGAGCGGGTGAATGGCCGCCGGCAGTACGACACCGAGCACGTCATCGCGAGCAAGGCCGTACACGACAAGGCCCATGGACGAGTGCTGAGTCGGCTGGCCACCAGCGAGACCGAGCGGGCAGCCATCGCCAACCAGTCGGAAAACCTCGGGGCGACCGACCAGAGCCTGAACCGTAGCAAGGGCGAGCACGCCCTCCTGGAGTGGATGGATGCCCCGAGCCGGCAGGACCCGAGCCGGACCAACGCCGAGTTCCATGGGATGGACCGGGAGGCCACCGAGGCGGCCTATGCGCGGGCCAGCGCCGCCATCGAGCGCGAGCTGCGGATGGCCGAGCTGCAGTTCGTCACGAAAAACACCTGGCACGCGGTGTCTTCCGGGGTTCGGATGGGCATCCAGCAGGCCCTCGGGCTGGTGCTGATCGAGGTGGTGGCGGGCGTGTGGACCGAGGTACGCCGACTGTGGCGCTTGGGCGAGATGCCCGTGGTGACGGACCTGTCGGAGGCCGTACGTGCGGTGGCCAAGCGGGTGGCCAGCCGCCGGGAAGCGGTGTGGACCGCCTTCAAGGTGGGCACCCTGGGGGGCTTTCTGGGAAGTGTGGCCGCCATCGTGGTCAACCAGCTCGTGCGCGGGGTGCGCAACCTGGCCCGGTTGGTGCGCGAAGGAGCCACCTCGGTGGTGGAGGCGGGCCGCCTGGTGGCCAACGCGTCGGGAGATCGCTCAGCCGGAGTCCATGCGGCGAGCAAGGTGCTGGTGACCGGGGCCGGTGTGCTGCTGGGCGTGGCGGTGGAGGAGGCCCTGGTGGCGACTCTGCACGGCTCGGCGGTGGGGCTGGCTCTGGGCCCGGCCGTTCAGCCACTGGCGATGGTGCTCGGGGCTCTCACGGCCGGTCTGGTGGGCGCTGTAGGCAGCCACTACATTGAGCAGGCCGATGTTCTGGAGGTTCGGGCCGAGGCAGAGCACGACCGGGTGATGGCCGAGCTGGACCGGTTGCTGCCAGGGTCGACTCCAACGCCTTGTTGATTGGCCAAGGGAACACAGCAAGGCCAAATCCACCCCGTTGCACTCGGTCTCGGCGATGACGGCGGCGGTGGAGCGAATCCCGAGGAAGGAGAGCTCCTGTTGGAAGTCGCGGCTCAAGTAGTGGCTGCCGTTGTCGTGCCGCAGAAGCGGCCACGGTCGGACTTGGGCATCGGGCACCCACGCCTGGTACACGATGCCCATCACGGCACTCTGGCGGCGGCTGCCGTTGCCCCGTTCCGCACCGAACCTGTGTCACACTTTGTGCCACCAACGACCCAATTTGATAGTATCCCCCTCCACCCCAACAACGAGAACCCCCATGCTCACGCTCATCTGCAAACGAACCTGAAGCACCTGTCGCAAGGCGGTCGCCTTGCTCAAAGAACACAACATCCCCCACACCTACCGCGAGTACACCCAAGAGCCCCTCTCCGAAGACGAGCTCCGCACCACCCTCCGCAAGCTCGGCCTGCCCGCCAGCGCCGTCTTCCGAAAGCGCGAAAAGATTCGCCGTGAGCTCGGCCTCACCGGCAACGAGTCCGACGACGTCCTCATCCCCCACATGGCCCGGCACCCCACCCTGCTGCAGCGGCCCATCGGGATTCTCGGAGACAACGCCGCCGTCGGCCGTCCGGTCGAAAACCTGCTCGCCCTCGTGAAGTGATCAGAAGTCCGTCAGGATCTTCTGCTTCATCGCCTCATAAGTCGCCTCGTCGATATGACCTGCCTTGTATGCGGCGGTCAGCTCGTCGAGGCGCTGCTTGAGGGACTTGTTGCCCTTGTGCTCGGCCATCTTCTCGCCTTTCTTCTGCTCATACACCTTGCGGAAGCGGCTCTTCAGGTCGCCGGGAGCCACCCCACGGCCATTCTCGAAGTAGAACGCCGCCACATCACCGATGGCCCAGGTGAGCCCATAGGCCATCGCAATGCTCGCCACCCAACCCGCGAACGGAACCAGCTTGGCCGCCGCCATGATGAGGTTCTGGGCCACGATGCTCGCGCCAAAGGTGCTGATCATCTCGATCACCGCCTTTTCGTCGAGACGGTGGCCATAGATGCGCCCGATGGCCCGCACCATCGCCACCTGGATGGGCGTGATGAGCACCACATCCAGCAGCGGGAAGGGCTGGAAGGCCACGGCACCGGCGGCCACCGAGCACACCTGAATCACTTCTGTGACGGCTTCTTGGCGCTCTTCGGGGGTGGCGGCGTCGAACTGGCCGTCGAGGATGCGGGTGATGGTGTCGGCGTAGCTCATGGGGACTCCGGCGGGCTCGGGTGCGCGGCTGCAACGACGTAGCGCGCCCGGTCTTTCACCGAAGTTTCGGTCTGCCAGCCTCACCTGTCCCGGGCGTCGATCCGTTCCCTCCGGTGCCCCCCGACCGGAGCCCACGGGAATGGTCTGTCCTGTCCCCGACTTCGACGTCCGCGTCAGCCACGACTCCGGTGCAGCCGCTGCTCTCTGGGCCCGCCTGCCGGTCGACCACCCCTACCAGCGCCTCGACTGGGCCTCCGACTGGCTGGCCACCGAAGGGACAGATTCCGCCTGCATCGTCAGCGTGGTCGACCGTCGAAACCACCGCCCCTGGCTCCTCCTGCCGCTGGTTCGACACCGGGTGGCCGGTCTGCGCACCCTGTCTTGGGTAGGCGGCCACCTCACGGACTACCCTGTCCCCCTGGTCGGCCCCGACTGCCCCGAGAGCGTCCTGTCCGACGGCTTTCCCACCATCTGGAAGGCCATCCGCCGCGCGCTTCCCACCGCCGACCTGCTGCTCGCCCCACGCCAGCTGCCCACGGTCGCCGGCCGCCCCAACCCCCTTGTCCAGCTCCGACACACCATGAGCGCAGTGTCGGCCCACCACGCCCACCCCGGACCCGACTGGGAGGCCTTCTACCGGAGCCACTGCAGCGGTCGCACCCGCCGTCGACACAACCAAAAGCTCCGCCAGATGGCCCGCGTGGGTCCCGTCCGCTTCTCCGTGGTCACCCACCCCACACAAGCCCGCGCGGTCCTGCCCACCTTCTTCGACATGAAGGCCCGTGGCTACCAGCGCCTCGGCGTCGCCAACCCGCTCGCGTCTCCCGCGGCCCGCGCGTTTCTGGAGCGTCAGGTCGTTGACCCCGGTCGACCCGGCCACCTGAGCATCCTCACCGTCGGCGACCAGATCTGGGCCGCACACGTGGGTTGGGTGCACGACGGCACCCTGTACATGCAGTTTCCCACCTACCGACAGGGGGCGCTGTCCAGTGCGTCACCCGGCGCGGCCCTGATTCGACACCTGCTGCGACACGCGGTGGAGACCGGGCTGCACACGGTCGACTTCACCATCGGCGACGACCCCCACAAGAACCGCTGGTGCGACGACCACGTGCCCCTCGTGGACGTGGTGGAGCCCCTGTCGATGCGTGGCCTGGCGGTCACCTCGGGGACCCGGGCATGGACCCGCGTGAAGCGCCACCTCAAGCAGTGTCCGACGACCTACGATGCATTGCGAACCGTTCGGTCCACCTTGGCGGGCGGGTAGCCATCACCCCGCGCAGTAGCGCTCAATCGCCGGTCGGAAGCGCTCCGATGCATCGCCGAGGATGCTCGCCCCGTGCGCTGGAACCAGGTTGACGAAGCCCAGGTCCAGGATGCTGCCGATCTGGCCACGGTCGGGCTTGAGCTGCTTGGCCCACTCGGGTCCGAGCTGCGCAGGCTTCAGGAAGCCCATGACCCGCATGCCCACTTTGGCCAGGAAGTTGAACTGTGCATCGGGCGTGGCCCAGTTCTGTAGGCAGTCGCCGGCCACCAGTGTTCCACCGCTATGTGGGATGCGGAGCAAGCCCTCGGTGGGCTTGGTGGAGATGACGTACAGAGACGCACCCTCGACCGGCAGGGGGCTGTCCTCGGAGAGCAGGACGTCGGGCTCGAAGTAGATCTCACCCTTTCGTGGGTCGAGGCCCGAGAAGTAGGTCTGGCCTTCCAAGGCATGGACCGTACAGTCGTAGCGGTCCTTGTAGAAAGGGTCGTCCGACCCATGGAAGCCAGCCAACCGAATGACGTCCGTGACTGTACCCAATGCATCGAGCGCTGCCAGCCCGGAGTCGTCCAGACGGACTGTGTTCACCAACACAAGCCGGTCCCCCTCGCGGATGACGGTCATGTTGCGGCTGAACTGCATCGGCCCCATCTTCATGGAGCCCCGCACCACGAAGACGTTGGGAAGGACCTCACGGAGGGCACCATGGGGGAGGACGGCAGGAAAGGGACGCGGCTTCATGGCCGAGACTGTAGCACCGGCGCGGAGACGACACCCGGCTCAAGCACCCCCATCACGCTACGATGGAGTGAGAGCAGCTTCGGGAGCCCGGTGTGACCCCACCACATTCCACCCCACACATCCTCATGATCGTGGGGTCGGTGGTTCTTGCGGCGGCCTGCCACCAGCCCGAAAAGGCCCCGGGCACGCCCGACAACGGCACCACCGACTCCGGCGGAACCACCGATCCGGCACCCGAGTGCGCCACCCTCGACGGTCCCGCACGCAGCCCAATGCGGCGCCTCACACCCACCGAGCTCGACCGCACGCTCACCGACCTCCTCGGCACCACCGGCAGTCCCGCCGCCCGCATCCTGCCCCCCGAGCAGGTCGGTGGATTCTCGAACAACGTCGACGTCCGAACGGTGGGCGCCGACACCACCGACGCCTACAGCCGCCTCGCCCTCGAGGTGGCCACCGATGTCACCGCGGTGCCCGAGTCGGTCCTCACCTGTCCCGACCTCTTCGAGGACATCGACCAACAGGTCGAAGCCGAAGATGGCACCGACGAAGGCGGCTACTACTACGAAGACCACGTGGCCCTGTGGTCGCCCGGCTGGGTGGAGGCGGAGTTCGACCTGTCCGACGACGGCACCTACACCGTCGGGGCGACCGTTCGGGGCACGGTGTGTGATGGCGAGATGGCCCAGTGGAACCTCTGGATCGACGGAGACGCCGTCGCGGAGGGTGACTCCACCGAAGACTGGGCCCGCGTGGGCATCGACCGCCACCTGTCCGCCGGCACCCACACCGTGCGCATTTCGTTCGCCAACGACTGCTACCTGCCCGAGGTGGGCGAGGACCGCAACCTCTACGTCGACGCCTTCCACCTCTCCGGCACATCCATCGCCACCGGCTCACCCGCCGCGTTTTCCGCGTGTGTGACCGACTGGCTCGAAGACCTCCTCCCACGCGCCTGGCGCCACCCAATCGAAGATGCGACGCACATCACACGCCTGGTCGACCTCTTCGATGCGGCATCTGCAGAGTGGGGCGAGCAGGCTGCGCTGCGGATTGTGTTGGAGGTGGTGCTCCAGTCGCCCCGGTTCCTCTACCGCGTCGAAGACACCGTGCTCGACGCCGCTCCCGGCCAGGTTGTGTCCCTCGACGACCACGAGATGGCGTCGCGGCTGTCGTACTTCCTCTGGGGCACGATGCCCGACGACACCCTGTTCGCGGCGGCCGACGCCGGCACGCTGTCCACGCCGGAGGGCTTGCAGGCCGAAGCCGAGCGGATGCTCGCCGACCCCCGGGCCACGGAAGTCGTGGACCTCTTCTTCACCGAGTGGCTCGAGCTCGACCACCTCGACGATGTGGAGAAGGACCTCACCGTCTACCCTGCCTGGACCGACGACCGCCCCGCCTCCTTCCGCGAAGAGACCGTCCGCTTCGTGCGCGCGGTGTGGGAAGACGAGGGGGCCAGCTTCGAGACCCTCCTCACGGCCGACTGGACCATCGCCGACCCCGAGCTGGCCGCCTACTACGGCTTCGACACCGACGGCACCGGCTGGCACCGCGTCTCGCGCGACCCCACCGCCCACGCCGGCCTGCTCACCCAGGGCGCCTTCCTCGCCTCCCGCGCCCGCTCGTACGGCAGCTCGCCCATCCACCGCGGCATGTTCATCCGCGGCTCGATGCTGTGTCACATCATCCCGGGCCCCGACCCCTCCCTCGAGATTGTGGTGCCCGACCCCGACCCCGACGCCACCACCCGCGAAATCCTCGAACAGCACCGCGAAGACCCCGCATGTGCCTCGTGCCACGACCTCATCGACCCACCCGGCCTGGCCTTCGAGCACTTCGACGGCATCGGCCTGTGGCGAGACTACGAAAATGGCCTGCCAGTCGACGCCTCCACCGACCTCACCGGCACGGATGTCAACGGCTTCATCGACGGCGCTGCCGACCTGGGCCAGGCGCTCGCCCGCAGCACGATGGTCCGCGAGTGCTTCGCCCGCCAATGGTTCCGCTTCGCCCACGGCCGCCGCGAGGCCGAAGGCGATGAGTGCGAGATCGAAGACGCCGCCCACACCTTCGCCGCCGACCACCTCGACATGCAGGCGCTGGTGCTCGCCACGGTCGGCTCCCCCGCCTTCGGCACCGCCGTGGGGAGCGACTGATGCCCATCCAACCCCTCTCTCGACGCGCTGTGTTGCGTGGTGCTGGCGGCATCGCCGTTGGCTTGCCCTTCCTGTCGGCCATGTTGCGTCCGCTGCGGTCCTACGCCGATACAGGCGGTCAGAAGCGACTCATCGTCTTCTTCACACCCAACGGCACCATCCCGGATGCGTGGCGTCCCACGGGCACCGAGCGCGACTTCACGCTGTCGTCCATCCTGTCGCCCCTCGAACGCCACAAGAGCGAGCTCATCGTGCTCGACGGCATCGACATGCGCTCGGCCCTCGAACATCCGGGCGGCGGCAACGGCCACGATGTGGGCACGGGCCACAGCCTCACCCCCTGGTCGCTCATCGAAGGCGAGAGTGGGGTGGGGGAGTTCGGTCACCTGTGGGACGGTTCGGCCGGCGGTCAGAGCTTCGACCAATACGTGGCCGAACGCTTGGGTGCGTCGCATCCATTCAGCAGCCTGGTGTGGGGCGTGCAGTGCGACATCGCCCAGGCCATCCCGTCTCGCATCTCGTGGAAGGCGCCCTTCGAGCCCATCCGGCCCATGCAAGAGCCCGCTGCGGCGTTTGACCGGGTCTTCGGGTCGGGCGTGACGGATGCGGCCTCTCTGGAGACGGCTCGGGCCCAGCGGTTGTCGGTCGTCGATGCCGTGCTGGCCGACTACAACCGTCTCTACGCCAAGGTGGGTGCGGAAGACCGCCACCGCCTCGACGCCCACATCGAGTCTCTGTACGAGCTGGAGCGCACGGTCGAGCGCCTCGACCTGGGCAGCTGCACCCTCCCCGACCGCATCGACTCCTCCGACCTCGGCCAGGTGGGCGACGCCAACCTCGCCATGTTGGTCGCCGCAGCCACCTGCGACCTCTCGCCTGTGTTGGTCCACCAGTGGGGCAGCGGCCAGTCTGCACGCACCTTCACCGAGCTCGGCCACACCGACAACCACCACGCCCTGTCCCACGAGCCACTGTCGGATGCCGAAGCGGTGGCCCAGCTCACGGCCATCAACCACTGGTATGCCGACCAGCTCGCCACTCTGCTCGACCGCCTGAGCGGCATCGAGTCGGGCGACGGCACCTCCATCCTTGACCAATCGGTGGTGCTGTGGTGCAACGAGCTGGGCAACGGCTACACCCACGAAGCCGCCAACATCCCCTATGTGTTGGCCGGCCGGTGTGGTGGCGCGCTCGACACGGGTCGCTTCCTCCAGTACGACTACCGCGGCCACGGCGAGCTCTTCGCGGCCATCGGTCAGGCGCTTGGGCTGGAGACGGCCACGTTCGGGATGCCCGAGGTGTTCGACTCTGCACTCACGGAAGTCCTGAGCTAGGCGGAGTCGACATCGACCGGATCGGTGCGGGGAGCTTCGGCCGCCAGCTGCCAGCCGCCAGTCGCCAGCCTTCTCGTGCCTGCGCCTTTGGAGCTGGTCGCCAACAACGCGCAGTGGCAGGTCCGAATCCCCTCAGGCTCGACACGACGGCGTGACGCGACCGGGCTGGCTGCTGGCTGCTGGCTGCTGGCTGCTGGCTGCTTCGGCCACCACCCCCATTCATGGACCGCAGCCCTTCCCCTTCAGGGGAAGGTGCCCTGGCCCCTCACGGTCGCCAGTCAATGTTCCCCAAGCCATCAATCGGCATCGGCGCCGACGCCATCACCGGCGCCAGGTCGAAGATGGGCGTCATCGCGCCCGTGTCGTCCACCGTGTACAGCTGGAGGTCTGCGGCCTGCGGTCCTCCCAGGGCCTCCTCGTACCAGTAGGTTCGGGTGGACCGAACGGCGTACAACGTGTCTTCATGGCCGAACGCGATGCCGTGCACCCGGTCCAGCTCGAACTCGAACACCGCCTCGCTGCAGTCGTGCGTCTGGTACAGCTCGAACGGAATCCACAGCCAGGGCTCGGGGATGTACGCGATCTCGTCGCCCGTGACCGGGTCTTCGTTCTCCTCAGGCACCTCGGCACACACCGCCCACAGGTCGCCAGCCGAGTCGGTCATCAGCCCACCACCCCAGTGGTCGATGTCGAAGGCCGGCGCATGCTGGATGGGGTTCGGCGGGCTGGTGGACAGGTCGAGCTCCACCAGGTTGGGCTGCTTCACTGTCATCCCCTCGACCGAAAACAGCGTGCCGTCCACGAAGTTGAGCCCACCGGGCGAGTACAGACCGGTCGAACCATCCACGAAGTCCGACGCCAACCCAGTGAACGAGTAGGCATCCGGGTTCATGTCCCACTGGTCGATGACCTGGTAGGTGTTGGTGTCGATGGCGATGAGGGTGTCCCAGCCATCGAGGTATTCGTCTTCGTAGTGGGGGTCGAAGTCCTCGGACGGGTTGTTCGGGTCGTACGAAAACGCCGTCACGTAGACGATGGGTTCGGTGGGATGCAATGCAAGGCCGCCCACCATCCAGATGTGGTCGAGCTCGGGGTCGAACCAGCGCACGATCTGCACCTGCTCGGTGTCGAGGTCCATGCGCCACACAAGCCCACCCGGTCGCTGTCCAAGGGGCGCCAGGTCCACATTCTCCAGCCAGATGCTGTCCCACTCGCCCATGTTGGCGCTGGCCGTGCCCCAGAGCTCACCGCGAGGGGGCTCCTCCACTTCGGTCTCGCAGCAGGAGTGGTCCCACGGCAGCTCGTTGGGCATCGTGTCGTACTCGGGAATGATGTCGGCGCCGTCGACAATCACGAGCACGCCGTCGGGGCCGAGGTCGTCCAGCGCCACCTCGATCTGCACCTCCTCGCCGAGCTCGCCGGGCGTGAGGGCATCGAGCACCGTGCCGCCGATGGGCGTCATGTCCGGCAGGGCGAGGATCTCGATCTCCGCGCCCGGCTCGGCGGGCATGTCGCCATAGTTGGACACTTGCACGGTGAGGCTCAGCACGTTGGCCTCGCAGTCCTCCTTCCAGTCGGTCACCACAAGGTACAGCTCGGGCAGCAGCGCTTCTTCCGTGCCGCCAGAGGCCGCTTCGGTGCCACCATCGGGTGGGGGTGCGAGCGACTCGGCTTTGTCTTCGAGCAGCTCACAGCCGGACAAGCCAGCAAGCAACACAAGGGCGACGGGGGACATGCAGGGGGTTCGGGTCATCGGTGGTCTCCTGTGCCACCCACGGTTGCCGCCGCATTCCCCATCCTCGCCTTATGTGGTCTTAAATCCCTGTCGAGACTCCAGACGAATCGCTGGATCCAGCCGCCAGCCGCCTTCTTGCGACTGCAGCACGGGTCCGAGGCCGGCCTTTCGCAGATGGCTCAGAGCCACGTACAGCCGGTTGCGGGCCGAGCTCCACGCCATCCGCTCGTCGGGCCACACGGCGTCCACCAGAGCTTCTGCCGACAGGCACGTCCCGGGTTGGTCTCGACGCGCATCCAAAAGAGACGTCCACAGTCGCCGCTGCACGTGTCGACGCCCCAGGTCCACCGAGCCGAAGCCCCGCGCATCCACCCGCAAGGCCGGCGACGCGGCCCGGTTGGCCCACCGAATGAGCTGCCGCTCGAAGATGGCTCGGGGAGGGGGCCCCGAGTATGGTCGGCCCTCCGCCAGCGCGTCCACAGCCGGCAGAATGGCCCGCTGCGGCGGGATGGCGTTCAGGTCGCGGATGGCCCTCGCTGCCTCCAAGAGGCCCTCACGGTCGCCATTCAGCGCATCCGACGCCACCATCAGGATCCGCGCCGTGAGCACATGGCGCGCCGTACCTCCCGCGGCCTGGTCCTCGGCCAAAGCGCGCAGCTCACGGCGGTCGACCGTACCGGCCTCCACCTCCGCCGACAGTCGAAAGGTGTCGACCTGCGTAGAGAAGTGGCGGTCTCCCAGCTCCAGCAGACGGTCCCGCAGCGCCCCGAGCCGGGCACACACGTCTTCCGTTGGGTCTGTCCCGAGGGCATCGTAGGCGAGCATGGCCGCGTAGTGCGTGGCCCGAACCAACAGCCCCCGTCCACGCAGTGCCTTCGCACACGCAGCCAGCTCATCCCGCGCCCCGGCATCCCCCACATCCACCGAGAAGTGGGCACGAGAGGCCCGCGCGAGCAGGGCGGGCAGCGGGTGGTCGACGGTCTGGGCCAGCTCCAGCCAGGCATCGAAGGCCCGCCTGGCGCGGAGCACCTCCACCCGCATCCCGAAGAGGTGGGTGACCAGGTGAAGCAACCGCACCCGCTCGACCACAAGACCGAGCTCGCGGGCATCGTCGTCGAGCTGAACCCACACGCGGTCGTCGAGGTTGTGGGAGAAGAGGACCCCAGCACGTGCCCGCGCCAGCCGAAACCGAAAGGCACTCCGCACGTCGGTGTCCACACCGTGCTCATGCGCCAGGAAGCCGGCCAGCTCATCGGGGTTTCGGGCCACCACGGCACCAAACGAGCTCAGTCGCGGGTCGGCGGCCAACACACCCACCTCACGGAGCAGGCGTGCAGCGGCAACCGAGTCCACCAACGCCAGCCACTCCACCACCAGCAGCACCGCGTCGGCACTCTGTGACCGGCGCAAGTGGCTGGCGTAGTGCTCCACTTCCGCTGGGTGGGCCCGCAGATGCGCCACGAGGAGGGCATCGATGTCGGGAAGACCATCAGGCGCGCTCTGCCCCGCCAAGAAGTCGCGGGTGAGGGCCGTCACGACCAGGCCGCCAGCCCCGAGACCCAGCCAGCCATGCTGCCGAAGCTCGGCGACCAGCTCCCCCCAGTCCGGACCGAACGCCCGCTCGAGGAAGTTCGGTCGGACCGGGCACTGGACGCCCGCCAACACATGCAGCGCACGCCGACTCTGCGGTGACAGCGCTGCCAGTGCAGAGTCGAGACCTGGCGCATCGGCCACCAGCGACGACGACACCGCCAGGAGCTCGGACGGCTGGGCCACCTCTGCACGGGCCGCCACCAGCCGCAGCAGGCCCGGACGTCCGCCGAGCTGCTCCACCAGGGTGCGCAGGGCCCGCTTCTGCCGCGGTGTGGATGCCCAGAGGGGCCGGTCCACCAGCTGGCGGATGAACTGTACGCCTTCATCCACCGTGAGCGGCGGCACCTCCACCACCGTCTCGGCATCCAAGCCAAGGGGGGTCTCGCGGGTGACCAGCAGACGCGCCCCCTGGTCGAGCCACCGCCCCAACAGGTCGGCCACATCGGCCATCAGGCCATCGAGCAACAACCAGGTTGTGGGCGGCTGGAAGCCCGGTGCCAGCTCCAGCTCGGCCGCCACGCGCTGCTCCAGGTCGAAGGCATCGCCCACGCCGTCACACAACACCAGCAGCCCATCCGCTGGACAGGCCCGCTCCGCCACGCGCGACTTCCCGATGCCCGGCGGCCCCACAACAGTCACGAGGCGGGCATTCTCGAGGGCACTTCGGAGCCGGGCGGTGGTGTCCATCGGGCTTCCTCCACGTCAGGCCGATGTCAAGACGGCCAACATGGACGATTTTTGCCAAGGGCGCCACTGTCGAGTGGGCGACCGTCCGATCAATCCGATCTTGCCCAACCCGGCACGCACGCAACGCATTCCCGACCGGGTGGCTACCCGCGACGGGACCGCAGCCCCATCAACCCCACGAACCACATCCAGCCCACGGCCACACCGCCAGCGGTGGCACACCCCGATGCCTTGGGTTGGTCGGCGACGCTCTTCTGGTCGTCGCTGATGGGGATGGGTGTGGGGTCTTCGTCGACCGCGGTGTCTTCGGCGACGTCGTCCGAGCCGTCGTCGACGGGCTCGGGGAGGGGTTCGTCGGGCGGACCGATGTAGCTGCGGATCCAGTCGTAGTGGTGGTCGATGCGGGTGGTGCCGGCGGCTGCATAGGGGCCTTCACAGTCGGGCTCCGTTCCGTCCAGGTTGAACACCACAGCATTGGCTCCGACCAGCTCCAGCTCCCCTGTTTCGTCGTCGAGACGAAGCGCTGCTCCGCCCGAGTCACCGTAGCAGACGTTGGTGCGACCATCGGGATCCCACGTGACGAGCAGGTCGCTGAGGATGCCTTCGATGGGGATGTCGGTGGTGCGCTTGATGCCACTCGGCGTGCCTTCCGAAGCGGTGGACCCGAAGCCCACATAGGTGATGAGCGACGCATCCCACGAAGGCTGATAGAAGTTGGTGTTGAGCGCCATCCGCGGTGTGTACGGCAGCCCGTCGTCCGCCAGCTCCAACACCGCGATGTCGCCGTAGGTGGGGCTCCGCGTGTAGTCGGGGCTCGGAATCGCTCGCTCGACGATGGCGTAGTCGTCGATTCCGTACGACTGCACCGATGTTCCCACCACAAAGACCACCTCGTACCCACGGTCCATGGCGTCAAGCGCCGCTTCGGCACAATGCGCCGCAGACACGGCCCACTTCGTGCGCACGAGCGTGCCCGAACAGAACGAGGTGAAGCCACCACCGGTGGAGTAGGCGAGCGACCCCACCTCCGGGAAGTCGTCGGTCTCGTAGCCCCCCCACGATGTCCTGCGCGCCCGCCGTTCCCACTGAAAGCAGCATCACCAGGCTCAATCCAATCATCTGTCCCCCCGAGTGCACAGGCAACCTGACTCCACAGACCATCGGTAATGCATCGCAGCCCGTCCTACGATGCTTTGGCGCGAGACTGTGTCCCCGCACACGGGACGGAACCGAACCGCACCCCGTGTGTCCCACCTCCACAGTCACCGGGGGACCATGTAAGAGCAACGCGTTGCTTTGCGTTGTGCCCCCGCTCGCATTGGAGGCTTCATGTTGCTCACCGCACTCACCCTCTCCGCCGCCCTGGCCGCCGAGACACCCGACTACGCCCAGCTGCTCGCCGAGCGGGAAGACCTCACCACCGACGCCTTCCTCGCCAGCCTTCCCCCCGGGCCCACCAGCACCCTGCCCTTCAAGGTGCAGAAAGCCCGCCACTACAAGGATGTGGTCGAGCGACTGCAGCTCACCAGCGCCGAAAGAGCAGCACTCCACCGCGACGGCTTCACCATCGTCGACCACGGCAAGCGGTACTCGATGGGCAGCATGTACTACGCCATCTACGCCCAAGACCTGCCCATCCTCATCACCACCGACTCCATCCTCCACGCCATGCACCGGTCCTTCGACGACCTCCTCATGCAGCTCGAGCTACGGGTCCTCCTCCCCGCCATCGACAGCCTGCTCGAGTCGCTCCACGCCGCTGTGGTGGCCGATGCAGGCGCGACCCCGTCCCAAGCCCACACCGACCTCGACCTCCACCTCACCATTGCGCGGGCTCTGCTCAACGGACAGGCGCTGCCGCCCCCCAAGTACGGCCCCGAGCTCCCGACCGCGCACACGTCCTTCGATCAAGATGACCAGGTCGACGCCATCCTCGCAAAGGTACGGTCGCTCGACCTCGAGACCCCCGACACCCCGAAGACCCAACTCTACGGCCGTACACGAATGGTCGACTGGTCGCAGTTCCGGCCCCGCGGTCACTACACCAAGGCCCACGAGCTCCAGCGCTACTTCCAAGCCATGATGTGGCTGGGACGCGCCGACACCGGCTTCGAGCTCAAGCACGACCGGGAAGTGCATGCCGCGGTCCTGCTGTCGGCAATGTTCGAAGACACCGGTGCACTCGCGTCCCTCGACGAGCTCGACCGCCTGCTTGGCTGGATCGTCGGCCCGTCCGACAACCTCGGACCTCCCCAGATGCTCGCCGCCATGGAGCACGCCGACCTCGCACCCGCCGACGTCTACGCACCGGGCGCCGTCGACACCCTCCGCAGCCACATGGACGGCAGCCAGCGCATCCGCAGCCAGGTCATCGTCTCCCATCCCCACGACCCCGAGCGGGTCCCGCCCCCCGAGCTGTTCCAGATCTTCGGCCAGCGCTTCGTTCCCGACAGCTTCGTGCTCTCGGAGGTGGTGTTCGACAGCATCCGCTTCGAGGGCAGGAAGGTGAAGCGCATGATGCCGTCGGGCCTCGACGTGGCCACCGCCCTCGGAAACAACGAAGCAGCCCGCATCCTGGGCGAGACCGACCTCCGCGAATACCCCTACGCCGCCAACCTGAGCGCCGCCCGCGCATGGATGGACGGGCAGCCCGAGTCCTTCTGGACCGACACCGCCACCAACACCTGGCTGGCCACACTGCGCCACCTCCACACCGACCTCTCCGACGAACCCAACGCTCCCGCCGCCATGAAGGGCGCCGCCTGGCAGCGCAAGCAGCTCCAGACCCAGCTCGCCTCCTGGGCCGAGTACCGACACGACACCATCCTCTACGCAAAGCAAAGCTACGCGGGGTGGCCCGCCTGCGAGTACCCCGCCGGCTACGTCGAGCCCTACCCGGCCGTCTACAGGGGCACGGCAGCCTTCGCCCAGTCGCTGGGTCAGGCCGTCGGACAGCTCCAGATCGACCGTCTCGTCAACACTTCCGACGACCGAAGGTTGGAGATGGCCGCCGAGGCCCAGCGCAGACAAGTGGCGTTCCTCGAAGGCTTCTCCACCCGTGCCGGGTGGCTCGCGTCGCTCGCCGAGAAGGAGCTGGCTGGCGAACCCTTCAGTCCCGCCGACGTCACGCTGCTCAAAGCCACCATCGACCAGCGGGGCGGGGGCTCCGGGCCGCCTCGCTACGACGGCTGGTACACCGAGATGTTCTATGGGGGCGGCATCCGGGCATCCGAGTGGTCGCCCGAGGTGGTCGACGTACACACCGACCCCGAGTCCGGACAGGTGCTCGAAGTGGGCACCGGAGACGTGGATTTCCTGGTGGCCGCCATCGACAATGAAGGCGACACGCGGGTGTACGTGGGACCGGTCTACTCGTACTACGAGACCACCTGGCCGGTGCAGGACCGCCTGACCGACGAAGCGTGGGGAGAGCTGATCTTCCAAGGACAGGCGCCCGACCGGCCGGCGTGGATGGACTCGCTGCTCCACGGCGAGACCGCACGCGAGCTGTAGACGCGGCCGGTTCTGTCACGCTTGGTCGCAATCGGGCTCGGAGGCCCCTCACGGCGCGGTCTGCTGGGGCGCAGCCTGTACCGTGGGGGCGTGTGGAGGGCCTCCCCTTGTCGTCCGTCGTCCGCGTCCTGGTTCCCTTCGCCCTGGTCGGCTGCACACGGGTCACCGAGCTGGGTGCCAATGGCGTGAAGCGGTCGATGGAGACGACAGCGAACGACTCCGGCCTCCCCGTCGACAGCGGCGTCCCCGTCTCTGGCGAGCCCGTCTGCATCCCCGGCGAGGCCCCCGGCTACCGTCTGCCGAGCACGCGCTGGGGTCTGTCCGTCCTGTTCGCCAGCAGGCGCCTGTCCGAGCCGGTCGACAACACCCTCCACCTCGACCCCGCCTGGTTCCTCGCCGCCGCCTGGCAGACCGACGCCTTCGGGTGTGGCGGCTACGGCACCCCCTGGTCCAACCACGAAAACACCGTCGACGGGGGCTGCTACGACCTCCAGCCCGGCACCCACTGGGTCGAGCTCGAGCGCCTCTTCCCCCGGTCCTTCCCCGCATCCGGCTGGCCCGAGTGGGTGCGCGGCGACTCCCCCGAGCGCAGCAGCCTCGCCCTCGCACAGGCCGCCTACGCCGGACACCTGCTCCTCCGACGCGTCGACCAGACCGACCCTGACACCTGGCTCTCGGCGTCCACCGACCCCCGCGTCGCCGAGCGCCTGGCCACCTTCTTCCACGTCGAAGGCCCCTGGTCCGCCACCGCCGCCCGCGCCATCACCGGCTGCGCCGACGACCTCCACGCCTGCGCCACCCACGACCTCATCCACCACCTCGAAGGCCTCGAAGACAAGCTCGCCACCTTGTCCACAGCCGACTGCGCCCGCGACCCCATCTCGCGCGCCGACCTCGACGCCTTCATCGACGGCCTCGCGGGCCCCTTCCCCGACGCCCACCTCCCCGCCGTGCGCACCGCCGCCCACGCCGCCAACAGTGGACACGGCTTCGATGTCGACGGCCTGGCCATCATCCACGCCGTCGAAGCCACCCTCGACGCCCCGCTCGCCTGCCCCGAGGACGGACTCTGGGACCAATACCGCTACTCCTGCTTCTGATGGGCACGGCATCGGCGGGCGTCCCTCTGGTGGTGCTCGACCGGTCCACCGCACCCGTCGAAGACCGCTTCTCCACCGAGCTGCGCCTGCTGCTGGGCGACGATGTGTCTGTGCTGGACGCCCCTCCCGGGTTCTCCGACTCCAGCTGGCTGGACGCCCTCCGACCGCTCGTTCCCGCCGGCCACACCGTCATCTGGCTCGACCCTGCACCCACCGGCGTGCTGCGGGCATCTGTGGCGGTGGTGGAGCCGGGCCGCGCCGAGGTCCAGGTGGTGGAAGTCCCCGAAGAAGAAGGCGCCGAGGCCGCTCTCGCCCTTGCCGTGCACGCGGTCGTGGCCACCCGGTACACCCTCCCCGCGCCCCTCCCACCCGAGCCGCCTGCTCCCAGTCGTCGCGACACCTTCGGTGCCAACACCTCCTCGCCCACGTCTGGTGCCGTGCGCGGTGGGCTCGTGGTCCAGACCGGCTGGTTCGTCCGTCCCAACACCGCGGTGGGGCCTCGCCTCGACCTCCAGCTGGGCGCCGACGGTCTGTGGCTCCAGCCCGGAATCGCCCTCCAGCACGGCGTCTTCACAGTCGACACCCACCTGGCGGTCGTCCGACATCCATGGGGTACCTTCGTCCGACCCGGCGTTCGTGCGGGCACCCGCTTCGGCCGAGAGCGGGCCATCGGCGTGGGCCTCACCGTGCTTCCCGTGCGCGACGTGGTCACCGAGGACGACCGGATTCGCTACGACAGCGGCCGCATCGAGCTGGGCCTCGACCTGCTCTGGGGTGCGTCCCGTGGCTGATGCGCCCGGACTGCCGGTTGAGATTCTCGCGAGGTTCCGCGACAGATTCGGCAGCGCCCACGGCATGGCGGGTGTGCCCCTCTCCGACTCCACGCCCGATGCCCGGCTCGTGGCGCACCTTCGCGACGGGGACCTCCAGGCTCTGGGGGTCCTCTACACCCGCTATGGCGCCGACGTCCGCAGGCTCGCGCTCCGGCTCGACCCCCACCGGGGCCCCTCCGCCGCCGACGACATCTGCCAGGCCGTCTTCTTGACCTTCCTCGACACCCTCCCCCGCTACACCCACCAAGACCGCCTGCGCGGCTGGCTGCTGGGCATCACGGCTCGGAGATGTCGGTCGGTGAAGCGACGGTGGTGGTCACGCCTGCGCATCCACGCCCTCGGAGGCCGCCAGTCCGCCGGTGTGGCCGCAGCGTCGGCCAACGCAGACACGCGCTTGGAGGCCCGCCAGGCCATCGCACACGCCCTCGCTGCCTTGCCGGAAGCCCAGCGAGAGGTCCTGGTCCTCCATCATCTGGAAGGGCTGTCCATCCCCGAGGTGGCCGAGGCGCTCGACATCTCTGAAAACGCTGTGTCCACCCGGCTGTACCGCGCCCGTCGCGCGATGGAGGCGTCCCGATGAGCTGGGAGACCGACCTCCAAGATTGGGCCGACACCCGCACCGCCGCCGCGCCCACGGAAGCGGAAGCAGCCCACCTCATCGCCCGCGCAAAGAACCGCCGGCCCAGCCCCGCCCGCATTGGCTTGTCGGTCGCGGTCGCCCTCGCAGCCGCCATCTTGCTGTGGTTCACGGTCGCTCCATCCCCCCACACCACCGGCTGGACCTGGACCCCCCGCGCCCCTGCGGTGGTGGCCCCCGAGGTCCTCGCCCAAGGCTCCCACCACCTCGCCGACGACATCGTCGAAGTGGGCGAAGCCACCACCGTCCGTCCGCTCCGCACCGGCCCCACCACCAAGCTGCGCCTCGACGCCGGCACCATCGCGCTCACCGTCTCCCCGCGGGCCGCCGGCGAGTCCTTCTCCGTGCACACCGATTCCTGGGCCGTCACGGTCATCGGCACCCGCTTCACCGTCCAGCAGGCGCCCTTCGAGGTTCGGGTCTCCGAGGGGACCGTGGCCGTGACACGTACAGGCTCCGGTGACCGCTGGCTGGTGAAGGCGGGAGAGTGGTTCGCCGACGGTCGCGTGCACCGTCCCGAACTCCGGAAGAAGAAGCCCGCCCCGCCGTCGCTCGACTCCCTCCAGCAGATGGTTCTCGACGGCGACCTCGACACCGCGCGCACCCATCTGAAGGTCCGGCTGGAGTCCACGCCAGACGACGCCCGGGCCTGGCGCCTGCTCGCCCAGCTCGAAGGCCGCGCAGGCAACACCAAGGCCACCACCAACGCCTGGCTCCAGGTGGTCGACCATGGCTCGCCCACCCACGCGCAGGCCGCCCGCTTCGAGGCCGCCCGCCTGCTCGCGTCGGAGCCCACGCGGGTGGTGCCACTCCTCGAGGCCTTCCTCCAGTCGCCCCACCCGCTGGCCGCCGATGCCCGTCTACGCTTGGCGGACGCCTATGCGTCGCTTGGCCAAGATGGCCGTGCACGCGCCATCCTCGAGGAGACCGTGGCGCGTCATGCGGGAACGGCAGCGGCAGCGGAGGCGCAGCGGAGGTTGAGGTAGGGGGAGATCCGTTGCGCTGTGGTGTCAGGTGTTGATCGTTGCGAGCCGGCGTCAGGTGTTGATCGTTGCGAGCCGGCGTCAGGTGTTGATCGTTGCGCCAATTTACGTACCATCACCCAGCAACCCACCGCCATCCCGACCACTCTCCGCACCCGGACCCCGGAAAGCACCCGGAATGTTGAGCAATGGCACCAGGTATCTGAGGCTCCCGGCACCACATAGAAGGGCATAGCGGCCACACACTACGACACAGTACGTAATCAGGCGCAACACACAACACCTGACACCGACTCACAACACACAACACCTGACACCACCGCGCAACACCCCACCCCTCTGTCACCACATGTCACCCCCACCCAACCCCCGACAGAACCCCCACCCCCCACCGCATGCACGGGCACCTGGAGGCCCCCAATGCTGTCCCGTCGCTCCCTCTTCCGCCGCGGTGGCGCCGCTCTCGTCGCTGCCCCGTTCCTGCCCGCCACCCTCGCCCACGCCGCCACCGCTCCCACCCGCCTGCTCGTCCTCTTCTCCCCCAACGGCACCATCCACGACCACTGGCGGCCCGTGACCGGTGACCGCGGCCTCTCCCTCCCCACCGGCTCCATCCTCGAGCCGCTCACCCACCACACCCACGACCTCCTCGTCCTCGACCACCTCGACTTCCTCTTCGGCGACAACCACGAAGGCGGCATGGCCGACATGCTCACCGCCGGCGGCAACACCAGCTTCGACCAACACGTCGCCCGGGCCCTCGGCGCCCACCACCGCTTCGAATGCCTCACCCTCGGCGTCCAGACCAGCGCCTGGGGCGGCAACGTCCAGACCCGCATGTCCTATCGAGACGGCGCCATGGTCCCCCCCGACGACGACCCTCTGAGCGTCTGGTACCGCCTCTTCGGCGACCTCGACGAGCCGCTCCTCGACCTCCGTCGCCAGAGCGTGCTCGACCGGGTCTCCTCCGAGCTCACCACCCTGCGCACCGGTCTCTCCACCACCGAGACCGCCCGCCTCGACGACCACCTCGACGCCATCCGCGACGTGGAGCGGGCCCTGTTCGCCGACGACACCTGCAGCCCCACCGCCGCACCCGGCAGCTGGAATCCCCAAGACAACGACCGCTTCCCCGACGCCTGCGCCGCCCAGATCGACCTCGCCGTCACTGCCCTCGCCTGCGGCGCCACCCCCGTCGCCAGTGTCCAGATGTCGCACACCATCAGCCCTCTCACCATGACCTGGCTCGGACACCACAGCGGCCACCACACCCTGTCCCACGCCGGAAACACCGACACCGCCGGCGTGTCCGCGTTCGTCGAGGCCGAGCGGTGGTTCGCCGAACAAGTCGCCTACGCCCTCGATGCCCTCGCCGCCCGCACCGACCCCACCACCGGCGGTCGCCTCCTCGACACCACCCTCGTGCTGTGGGCCAAGGAGCTGGGCGACGGCCGCGCCCACACCTGCGAAGGCGTGCCCTGGGTTCTCGCTGGCGGCGGCCTGACCGGCGGACGGCTCCTCGACCTCTCCGGACACACCCACGACGCCGTGCTCACCACCCTCCTCCAACATCTGGGCCTCCCCGACACCCACTTCGGCCGCGGCACCGCCGGCCCCCTCGAGGTGCTCGCATGACCCGCCCCCTCGTCCTCCTCCTCCTCGCCGGCTGCACCACCGCCCCCGCCGACCGCGCCCCCACCCTCGTCGACGACACCGGCCTCCCCGACACCACCACCCACACCACCACCAACGCCTGCCCCGCCCCCACACCGCTCCCCCGACGCCTCCGACGCCTCTCCCACCGCGAGTACCGCCACACCCTCCACGACCTCTTCGGCGTCACACCCAGCACCCCCCTCACCGCCGACCCCACCGTCGACGGCTTCGACAACGACGCCGACGCCCTGCGCGTGTCCGCCCTCCTGGCCGACCAGTACCGCGTCATCGCCGAGCAAGTCGCCTTCGAGGCCGACCTGTCCCCCTGGCTCACCTGCGACCTCCACACCGACGGCTGCGCCGAGGCCACCCTCCCCGCACTCGCCCGCTCCGTCTGGCGCCGCCCCCTCTCGTCAACCGAGCTCGACGACTACGCCCTGCTCCTCGACACCCTCACCGCCGACTCCAGCCGCGAAGACGGCCTGCGCTGGACCCTCGCCACCCTCCTCCAGTCGCCCCACTTCCTCTACCGGACCGAGCTCGGCACCCCCCAACCCGACGGCACCCACACCCTCACCGCCTGGGAACGCGCCAGCGCGCTGTCCTACACGCTGCTCGGCACCACCCCCGACGAAGCCCTCCTCGACGCCGCCGCCGACGGCCTCCTCGACACCGACACAGGTCTGGCCGACCACATCACCCTGCTCCTCGAAGACCCCCGGTCCGCCGAACACCTCGCCGACCTCACCGAAGCCTGGCTCCAC
>ENA-OWNT01000496-OWNT01000496.1-seawater-metagenome-genome-assembly--contig:-NODE-496-length-89057-cov-6.531243_pt1 | contig 89057 bp, 68 predicted proteins | sample MGYA00238136_ERZ651165 | MGnify/ENA primary metagenome ERZ651165 (study PRJEB26861, sample SAMN08777766) | seawater metagenome | isolation source: coastal seawater | place: USA: Florida | collected...
GCCAGCGGCGAAGGTGTCGTCGTGGCCGGTCTCTTCGATGGTCTGCTCGCGCAGCCGGCGGAGCTCGACCAGCAGCCGCCCGGTGTGCCCCATCCCCGGCCGGATGTGCTCAAGCACCGCATCCTCACCGGTGCCCACCGTGTGGTCCACATCGCCTCCCATGGCCGGTCGGGTGCGGTGGTGCTCGGGAGCACCCCGGGCGGTGTCGAGGTGCTGCTGGCCGCCGATGATGTGCGGCGGGCGGGGCATGTGCCGGAGCTGGTGGTGTTGAACTGCTGCTCGGTGGAGGGCGACGACTTCGAGCGTAGCAACCTGGCTCGGGCCTTTCGGGACCGTGGCTGCCGGGTGGTGGTGGGCACCGGTTGGGGCATCGACGACCGGGCCGGCCAGGCCTTCGCCCACGCGCTCTACGACGGCCTGTTGTCGGGCGAGACCATCGCTGAGGCCGCCTTTCAGGCCCGGCTGGCGGTGCGCAGCGAGCACGGCGACCTCAGCGACGCCCACTGGACGGCCTACCGCATCTGGGGCGACCCCGAGTGGCAGCTCACCGTGGGCTCCGTGGGTGAGCCCCGCCTGCGCCGACGCGACATAGACCGCATCGTCACCGAGGACCAGGCCATCGACGCCTGCATCACCTTGATGGGCATGCTGCGGTCCCGCGGTGAGGCGAAGGCGGGCGCATCGGTGCGGCAGATCGTGCAGAATACCTTGCTGCCGGCCCTTCTGGATCGGATGACCCGGGTGTCGCTGCCGGTGGCAGCCAACGGCCACCGCGTGTGTGAAGGGCTGGCTTCGGCCGAGCTTTCCCGTCGGCTGCGGGCCTTGCTGGCAGTGGTGGAGGCCTGAGCGCGGGCGCGTCGTGCTTCAGGTTGGCGGCAACGCCCCATCAGGTCACGCAGTTGTCCAGCTTCGCATCGAACGAAGCTGGACAGCTACCGGTCGTGCAGCAGCCAGGTGGTCCACCGTGGCGGGACCTGGGCCATGTGCATTCCCATCCGTATGGCGCCTTGTGGATCCCGGGACTCCACCACCACCTCCATCCGCATCTCGGGGATGTTGCCGGCGACGAAGGCGGCGTTGCCCGACCACGCTTCGAGGTAGCCCTCTCCGCTGGGGTGCAGGGCCACGAAGACCGAGCCCACATGCTGTCCGAGCGGACCGGTGAAGGTGACCACGCCGGGATCGAGCTGGCGGGTGGCGCCATTGGAGCTGGCATAGGCCTGTTGCACCTGCTCGAAGACGTCGCGGCCCTGGCCGACCCCTTCGGGGGTGCTCCAGGCGTTGTCGTCGGCGTCGCGCTCGGCCCACTTCATCGCAGCCACCCGCCCGCCGTCGAAGCGGTCGAAGCGAAACGGCCAGCCGATGCGCGCATCACGCAGAGCCCGGGGACGCAGATACCACCGCTGCTGGCGAAGGTCGCTCCCGGGAAGGAGCACGCCCACCCTCTGGCCAAGCGCGTTGTAGATGCCGTAGAAGAAGGCCATGGGGACCCCGGGGGTGTGGTGAGTCGGGCGCTGTTGCCGAGCCGCCGCTTGCCTGGCTGCCACCGCATCCTATGCGATGGGTCTGCGTCGGGCGGACAGACTCTGTCCGCTTGCGCCTGCCAGGCAGGAGTCCCCCATGACCGAGCCCGCCCGGGTGCTGTGCGTCTTCGGCACCGCCAGCGATGTCGGCAAGAGCTGGGTGACCGCCGGCTTGTGCCGCATCTATGCCCAGGATGGCGTGTCGGTGGCCCCGTACAAGGCTCAGAACCTGTCCAACAATGCGGGGGTCACTCCCGACGGACTGGAGATGGGGCGCGCCCAGATCGTGCAGGCCCAGGCCTGTGGGTTGGTGCCCCATGTCGACATGAACCCGCTGCTCCTCAAGCCCACGGCGGGCCACGGGGCCCAGGTGGTGGCCCTCGGCAGAGTGCTCCAAGATGACGATATGGAGGCCATGTTCGGCAGTTCGTTGCAGGCGCGTCGCGCGCTGGTGTTCGGGGCCCTCGACCGCTTGCGGGCCCGCTACGAGCTCATCGTGGCAGAAGGGGCCGGCTCGTGTGCCGAGGTGAACCTCCGGGCCCGGGACCTCGTGAATTTCCCGGTGGCCCACCACGCCGACGGCCGGGTCGTGGTGGTCGCCGACATCGACAAGGGCGGCGTGTTTGCCCAGTGTGTGGGCACCCTGGCCTGCATGCCACCCGAAGACCGCGCCCGGGTGTCGGGCTTCATCATCAACCGCTTTCGAGGTGAGCCGAGCCTGTTCGCCGAGGGGGTGCGCTGGCTGGAGAAGGAGACCGGACGGCCGGTGCTGGGCGTGGTGCCCTGGTCGCACTCCATCCACGTCGAGCTGGAGGACGAGCTGTCCCCCGATGCCCGGGTGGACGGGCCACCGCCCGACGACGACAGCCGCTTCCAGGTGGCTGTCCTGCGGGTCCCCCACCTGAGCAACATGAGCGACTTTGACGCGCTGGAGCGGCATGGGGTGGGTGTCCACTTCCTCAGCCGTCCCCGCGACCTGTCCGCCTACGACCTCGTGGTGTTGCCCGGCTCGAAGAACACCCTCAGCGATCTGTCCTGGCTGCATCGGCTCGGCTGGAACCGGGTGCTGGCGCGGCATGCGGCCGGAGGGGGTGCCATCCTCGGCATCTGTGGCGGCTTTCAGATGTTGGGACGCACGGTCGCCGACCCCCACGGCATCGAGGGGCAGCCCGGGACCTCGGTGGGACTGGGTCTGCTGGCGGTGGACACCGTCTTCGGGCCCACCAAGGTGACCCGGCCGGCCAGGGGACGCCTGGGGACGACCCGGCTCGAGGGCTACGAGATCCATGTGGGGCAGACCACCGTAGAGGGCGACCCGCTGCTGTGGCTCGACAAAGATGGCGGGGAGCGTCCCGATGGTGCCCGCCAGGGTGCGGTGATGGGCACCTACCTGCACGGCTTGTTCGATGGTGTGGGTGCGGTGGCTGCCTTGCTGTCCCCCATCCGCCCGGACCTCGACTGGCCAGAGCTGCCGCCACACGCCCACTGGCGCGAGACTCAGCTCGACGCGCTGGCCGACCACCTGCGCACCCACCTGGGAGAGGGACTGCGGGGCATGTGAGGGCTCAGCGCTTCTTCTTGCCGCCCTTCTTGCCGCCCTTCTTGCCCCCGGACTGGGTGCCGGGCTTGGGACGGCTGCCATCGGTGGCGCCGCTCGCGGCCTTCGCGATTCGCTCGACACACTTCGCGGTCTTGTCGGCGGCCTTCTGCAGGCGCTCGGCGTCGGCCACGCCCGCGGCAACCAGCTCGTCACCGTGCGCCTTGGTCCACGCGAGCTGCTCCTCCTGCACCTTCTTCACGCAGGCCAGGGTGTCGCAGGCGCAGGTGCGGGCTGCGAAGTGCTCTTGCTTGGCGAGCGCGCCCTCTCCGTCTCCGAGCATGCCGCAAGCGAGCGAGGTGGTGAGGAGCAGGGCGGCGGAGGCGAACAGCTTTTTCATGGGGGTCAGGATCTCCGATATCACATTTCAAGGGGAGCGAGCCGGGAGGCTGCTGCTGCAGGCCGTCAGTGTACGGTCGTCGAGACGATGCCGGAACGCATCCCCAAGAAGCAGGAGAGCGGGCGAGACCTCCTCCGTAGGGGGAGGGCTCGCCCGCTGGCGGCGAAGACCTTGGCTTCGCCGCCCCGCGGAGGTGCTGTGCACCGCAGCGGTTCCAACACGACAGCTAGATGCTCGGTGCGTAGGTAGCGCACCTCGCATCCAGCGTTTTCTTTGCGGGGGCGAGCTCCCGCGCCGCGCATCAAGATGCGCTCCCCCACAGCATCATCGCTGCGCGATGCTGCCGCCGACCGCCCCGGTGGGGCGTTCGGGATGACCGCGTCGGATTCTCCGCCGCGGTCATCTATGTCACCGCCGTCACGACTCCGGCGCCCACCGTTCGGGAGCCTTCTCGCACCGCGAAGCGCGAGCCGACCTCGAAGCCGGCGGGCTTGAACAGCGACACGTCGAGGCTCACCCGGTCACCGGGGGCCACCTGGGACACCTCGGCTGGGAGCGCGATGGTGCCGGTGACGTCGGTGGTGCCGAAGAAGAACTGCGGCGCGTAGCCGGTGGCGAACGGGCGTCGACGGCCCCCCTCGGCGGAGGTGAGCGTGTACAGCTCGGCCGAAAACGTGCGGTGCGAGGCGATGGATCCGGGGGCGGCGAGCACCTGGCCCCGTCGGATCTCGTTGCGCCGCACGCCGCGGAGCAGGATGCCCACGTTCATGCCGGCCAGGCCCTCGGGAATGTTCTTGCGGAACATCTGGACGCCCGTGACCACGACCTTGCGCGCACCGGTCTCCTCGTCGACCAGCCCCACGATCTCGACCTCGTCGCCCACCTTCACCCGACCGCGGTCGATGCGACCGGTGGCCACGGTGCCGCGCCCGGTGATGGTGACGACCTGCTCCACGCTCATGCGGAAGGGGGCGTCGACCTCGCGGACGGGGTCGGGGATGGCGGAGTCGAGGGCGTCGATGAGGGCCTTGATGCACGCGGTGTTCTCGGAGTCCACCTCGCCGCGCTGGGCGGCCTGCAGGGCGAGCAGAGCCGAGCCACGAACGAAGGTGACCTCGTCGAAGCCGTGGGCTTCGAGGATCTCGGCGGTCTCCATCTCCACCAGCTCGATGAGCTCGGGGTCGTCGCACCGGTCGATCTTGTTGACGAAGACGACGAGATGCGAGACCCCCACCTGGCTGGCGAGCAGCACATGCTCCCGGGTCTGGGGCTCGGGACCCTGCGAGCCGTCGACCATGAGGATGGCGCCGTCCATCTGGGCGGCACCGGTGATCATGTTCTTGATGTAGTCGGCGTGACCGGGGCAGTCGATGTGGGCGTAGTGCCGCGACTCCGACTCGTACTCGACGTGAGCCGTGTTGATGGTGATGCCGCGGGCGCGCTCCTCGGGGGCCTTGTCGATCTGGTCGAAGGCGATGGCCTCGCCCCCGAAGCGCAGGGCCTGAACAGCGGTGATGGCGGCGGTGAGCGTGGTCTTGCCGTGGTCGACGTGGCCGATGGTGCCGACGTTGACGTGCGTCTTTGTGGTCATGGTGGGCTCCTGTGTTGTCCCCTCGATCAATCGGAGGACGGCTGTGTGGGACCGCGACGCAATGCAAGTCTGCAGGCGCACGTCGGCCGGGAGGTGTGCCGACCCGGAATGGGGACACACCAGCTGTGGGATGCTTGAGTTGGGACCCGAGAACGCAGAAAGCCCGGGGGGGACCCGGGCTCTATCGACGCTCCAGCTTGGGAGGGTCAGCCCGGGGGGGCGGGAATGCTCAGGTCTTGTGCGGTGAGGAGGCCGTCTTCAGCGGAATCGACACGACCCTGCGCAGACGTGTCGACCACGCCGGCCACCAATGCAGACGCGCATGTGGTGAAGGGGAACATGTGGCGAAGGTTGCTGGACACGGAGACCTCGGGCGCGACCGTTGGGCCGCTTGTAGAGACGCCAGCAGACTACTGTGTTGGATTGTCGCGTGCAAGGAGAAATGTTCGAATTCTGTATTGCCAATATTGCAGAGCGTTGCGGGCGTACTCCTCCGCCCCCACCTCGCAGAAGGTGGACCGAAAACGACAGGACCCCGGGGTCCTCTTGGGGAGCCCGGGGTCCGTCTTGCGGCGAGTGGTCTGGGGGGACTACCGCGGGACACCACCGGGCTGGCGGGCATCTTCAGGTGCGAACAGGCCGCACGAGCTCAACAACGGGGTCGCTTCGGTGCGCACGGCTCCGCCCATCGGCAGCAGGCCGAGGAATTGGATGTGGTGATTGCGCACGGTGTGGGCCACGGGGGCCTCTCGAAGCGGGTTCGGCGCAGGTGTAGCCGGACGCAGTCGCGGTGTCATCTGGTTCGGGGTGCGGGCGTGGAGGGTCGTCGGTGGGCCGGCGCCCTACCTGCGATCGAGCTCGGCCTGCACCACCGGCAACAGGGCCTCGGCAAGCAAGCGGTGGCCGCGGGCCGATGGGTGCAGGGGGTCGACGAACAGGGCATCGGCACCCCGGGCTTCGGCGGGGTCGGCGCTGTAGGCCTCGTGAAAGAGGCGTGGACCGTCCACCAGCGGCATGCCGGCACGGAAGGCCTCCAAGGCGGTGGCGACGTTGAAGCCTTCTCGGTGCATCGGTGGGATGGACGCGAGCTGCTCCTCGGCGGCAATGGCGTCTGTCTCGGTGTGTACGCGCACGTCTTCTGGACGGATGCGGGCGAGTCCGGAGCGGGAGGGCGGAATCACGAAGACCACGAAGAAGTCGTGCTGTTTGGACAGGTCGACCAGCCGACGCAGGTTGTCCCGAAACTCCGCGCGGGTGACCCGACTGCCGCCCCCACCTGGCGCGAGCTGCTGTTGCTCCACCGCCTGGTGCTGGAGCCAGCGTCCCGTGGCCGTGTGCTGGAGGAGGAGTCGCCACAGGCCCGGGCTCATCGAACCGAAGTAGGCGGCATCAGGGGCGCTTCGACGCTCCATGAGGTCGCTGTTCATCAAGTAGGCCACCACCCCGTCGATGCCGAGTGGCAGGGCTTCTTCGAGCCGCAACAGGGCTTGGAAGCTGCTGTGGCCGGGCACTGCTGTGTTGATGACCTCCACCGCGCGGGGACCGGGCTCGGGCGACGGGTTGAGCGCCACCTCCAGCCGCTCCGGGAAGGCCTCCAGCCGCTGCACCCCCGCGCCGAACACCGACGAGTCTCCGACGCAGGCGATGCGCACCTGCCTGTCTGGCCGAGGGTGGTCGAGGGGCGTGTCGCGGTATGCCTCGGGGCTGATGGCCAGCCCTTCGGTGTCGCCCGGCACTCCGCCGTTGGCGCGGATCCAGTCGTCGCGAATCGGGTCGCCGGGGATGGCCCCCGGCTTGAGCGTCCAGCCGAAGGAGGGGTCGGCCGAGTACCAGGGCGGCATCCCGTGGTAGCCGGCCAGCGACTGGAATCGCTCCGGTGGGGCAGGGGCGAGGCGCAGGGCCAGCTCCACTCCCAGGCACCACAAGGTGACCGGGACGAGCGCGAAGGCGACCTTTCTGGGCAAGCGCATGGCTCACCCTACCCGAGCTGCTGCGGAGCCGGGTCGGTCGGTCCGTCGTGGGGGGGAATGCACGGACGCCTGAGCACAGACTGCGCGCTCGGGCCACCTTCAGCACATCCTGCAGGAAAAGCCGCTCGCCGACTGCAACGTGACAGACACGACCGACGTGTCGGCCCGTCACGTTACGCATCGAATCCGTGCCCCTTGGACGTGGACAGCGGCGGCCCACTCCACATGCGCGACCCCCCGGTTCTGCCGGGGAGGGTCCTGCGCATCACCACCCCCGGAGTCACGATGCCACGACCAGCCACAGCTCAGCGGCAGGTCCCTCTCGAGACGGGGTCCGTCGACCTCGCCACCCGACGTGTCACGCGCGACGGCGCCGACGGGCCCACGCTCACCCCAACCGAGACGGCCCTGTTTGAGCACCTGGTGCGCAACGCTGGCCAGACGGTCCCGCGGGCCGACCTGCTCCGCGACGTGTGGGGCTATCGCGAAGGTGTGCGCACTCGCACGGTCGACACCACCATGCGTCGCCTGCGGCGGAAGATCGAGCAGGTGCCCGGCGTCCCGCGCCACCTGCTCACCGAAGAAGGGGTCGGCTACCGCTTTGTGCCGTTGTCCGAGCTGAGCCTCGACACCACGGGCCAGGGTCCACTCGACCCCACAGTGGGCCGCGACGACGAGCTGGCTCTGCTCGACCGCCTCGCCGGCCAGGGTGCCCGCCTTGTCTCCATCGTGGGTCCGGGTGGTGTGGGCAAGACTCGGCTCGCCCGGGAGTGGGTCCGCAACAAGAAGGTGCTGGAGGTTCCGCTCGGGGATGTCGACGGAACGAGCGATGTGCTGGGTGCCATCGCAGCGGCTGCTTCCACCAACCCGGTGTCCCTCGCCGAGCTGGCCACCCGGCTGTCCCACCGGGGTGTGGAGTGGGTGCTGCTCGACAATGTGGAGCACCTGCTGCCAGAGGTCGGCGCCATGGCCCGCGCGTTGGCCTGCACGGAGCTGCGCGTGCTGGTCACCAGCCGGTGTGCGCTCAAGGTGGCCGGCGACACCCGCGTCGACCTCGTCCCCCTCGACGCCTTGGCGGGAGCGACCCTGCTCCGCACCCGCGCTCCGATGGCGCTGGGTTCGGCCGAAGACAGCGTGCTGGCCGACATTGTGGAGCGTGTCGACGGCCTGCCCCTCGCCCTGGAGATGGCGGCTGCCCGGGCGCCCCTGCTCGGCGCCCGAGGCCTGCGAGACCGCCTGTCCAAGCCCTTGAACGTGCTCGGACTCACCGAAGCCGGCGACCAGCAGCGCACCTTGCGCTCGGTGGCCCGCTGGTCGTGGGAGCTCCTCCCCGAGCCTGCCACCCGCGCCCTGGCCTGCCTGGCCGTCTTTCGCGGTGGCTTCACCGTCGAGGCGGCCGAAGCGGTGGTCGGACAGCCCGACGGCCTCGACCTGCTCCAGGTGCTGCGCGACCAGTCCTGGCTGCGCCGACGCTCGGGTCCCGATGGCTGGCGCCTCGACCTGTTGGTGCCCTTGCGGGACTTCGTGCGGGAACACGCCGGCGACAACCCCGATGCAGAGCTGCGACACGCCCGCCACTTCGCGACCTGGGGCGCAGACTCCGCCCGCGATGCCGCCGAGCGCGACGACGGGGAGCGTCGCCGAATGCTCGTGGCGGACTGGCCCAACCTGCTGCGTGCCATCGAGGTGGGCTTGTCCCGTGGCGAAGCTGCCACCGCGGCCGGTGCGGCTTGTGCAGCGTGGGACGTCACCCGAATCGGCCGTCCACCATCCGTGCTGATTCCCCTGGTGATGCAGGTGCTCGTGCAGCTTCCGGCCGAGTCTCCCTGGCGCTACCGCATGCTCATCGCCCTCGCCGACCTGAGGCGGAGCGAGACCGACCCCACCGCTCCGCTGGCCCTCGCCGAGGAAGGGCGCGAGCTTGCTCGGCTTGCGGCAGACCTCCGGTGGGCTGCCCGTGGCTTCGCGGTGGGCGGCGTCATCGCCCAGGAGCACTGCGACTACGACATCTCCGTCCCCATGCACGAAGCGGCCCTCGCGCTCGCCCGAACTGCGGGGGACCGCCGCCTCGAAGGGCTCGTGTTGTCCAACCTCGGCAACCTTCGGCAGCGCCAGGGGCGACTCGACGACGCCCGCACCCAGCTCGAAGCCGCCATCGCCCTGTTCGACGCCCACGGCTACCAGCGCCATGCGGCCGTCGCCCGCGGCAACCTGGGTGTGGTGTGGCACGACCTCGGTGAGCTGGAGCTGGCCGAGACCTGCTACCAGAGGGCCCTGCGCACCCACGAAGCCCACAACAACCAGCGCTACATCGGCCTCATCCATGGCAACCTCGGCGAGCTGGCCCTCGACCGAGGCGACCCCCGAGCCGCCCTTGCCCCCCTCGCCAAGGCTGCCGCCACCCACCGCACTCTGGGCGACCCTCGGCTGGAGTCGGTTGTGCGGCTCAGTGAGTCCGAGGCGGCGCGCCTGCTGGGCGACCGCGCGTTTGCCCGGGAGCTGGCCCTCGACAGTGGGTCCCTCGCCCGACGCGCGGGGGCCCAGATGTTCGTGCTGTCCGCCGACGCCATGTTGGCCGAGCTGTCCGACGACGCCGACCCCGTCCCCGCCTTGCGCCGCATCGTGGCCAGCATCCGCGGTCTCGATGCAATGGGGGTGGACGTCCCCACCCACATCACCCGCTGCCGACTCGTGCGGGCCTGGTCGCGCTCACCTCGGGTAGCTCCCGCCGAGATTGGCCTCACCATGGGCATCTCCGAGCTGGTCGACCGGGTGCGTGCCTTCACCGTCGCCCACTCCATCTCTCGTCGCAGCGAGCTCGGGCGCCACCTGTCCGAGGCGCTGGATGCCGTCCAGGCGGCCGATCTCGGGCATCGTTCCAGCACCTGAGGGCCCCCCCGTCGGTTAGCGGCGGGCGCCTGCCCAGGAGTTCCCATGTCTCGCCTGTTGCCCCTCTTCCTCCTGCTTGGGACGGCTCTGGCCACCGGCTGTGTGTCGAAGAAGAAGTACACCGAGCTGGAGGGCGTTCTCGCGCGCACCCGTGAAGCCGTGAAGGACCGGGACGACGAGCGACGCGACCTCGAGGCCCGCCTGGAGGAGTGCGCCGCCGACCGCAAGGTGCTGGCCGAGTGCCAGGAGGACTACGCCCGTCTGCTCGCGGAACAGGGCCAGCTCACGGCGGACATCCAGGAGATGACCCAGGCACTGCTGGAGCTCGCCCGCCAGCAGCAGGAGGCCCAGGCTCGAATCGACGAGTACAAGGCTGTGGTCGAAAAGTTCGCCGAGCTGGAGGCCGCTGGCAAGCTCAAGGTGCGCGTGGTCGATGGCCGGGTCGTGGTGGAGCTGGCCACCGACGTCCTCTTTGCGAGTGGCCGGGCCACCCTGTCGCCTGCGGGCAAGGACGCCATCAAGGAGGTGGGGGCCATCCTCGCGACGCTGTCCGACAGGCGCTTCCAGATCGAGGGCCACACCGACGACGTCCCCATCCGCACCGGCCAGTTCCCGAGCAACTGGGAGCTTGCGGCCGACCGGTCCATCATGGTGGTGAAGACGCTCATCGAAGGTGGGATGCCGCCCGAGTCGGTGAGCGCCGCCAGCTACGCCGAGTACAGCCCCGTGGCCGCCAATGACAGCAAGGAAGGCAAGGCCGCCAACCGGCGCATCGAGATTGTCATGGTGCCCGATCTCAGCCAGCTTCCGGGCTTCGATGAGCTCGAGAAGCTCGGCTCCGGGGAGTGACGGGGTAGACTTGCCGCGTCAAGACCCTCTCCAACCCGGGTGAAGATGTCGGCGTCTGCGACGTCGGGTCCGCCACGGAGGTTGCCATGATGCATGCCCTGGTCCTCGCCACCGCCCTGTCCGCCCCCGCCCAGGCCGCGGACGGTCCACCTCTGGAGGTGCGTCCCAAGCGCATCGCCGACGTCGACATCGGCCTGTCTGGAGCCAGCTTCGACGTGGTGCTCGAAGCCGAGCGGATGCGTGGGATCGCCGTGAAGTTGCGCAGTCTCGACTACACCATCCAGGTCGGCAAGACCGTGGTGGCCGAAGGCTCTCGCGCCTACGATGGCCTCAAGCTGAAGAAGGGACAGCCCGTCACCGTGCGGGTTCCCGTCGAGCTGAGTGGCGGACAAGCCCTCAAGGCGGCCTCGAAGATCGCTGCCGGACGCGACCTCAAGATCAAGGTGAAGGGCACGGCCGGACTCGGCATCTGGTTCATCCCCTTCAAGGTGCCATTCTCGGCCAAGGGCCCCTGACCCTCAGCGTCGCAGAGCCCGCGCGAAGTCGACGAAGCCCGCCACCTGAGCATCGAGCAGGCCAGCCACGGTCGGGTCGGTGGGCTCCCCAGAGCTGTCGAGCGCCTTGACCGCGCCTGCGATGAACACGCGGGGCGGGTAGATGTGGGCGTTGCGGTATCCGAAGATGCCCTGCAGCTGCTCGATGGGACGCAGTGCGCCGAAGCGCCCGGCGGCGATGCCCACGAAGGCCACGGGACGCCGCTCGAAGCTGTCGGGGAAGGGCAGGTGGTCGATGAACAGCTTGAGCACTCCGGGCATCCCCCCGTTGTACTCGGGCGAGACGATGTGCAGGCCGTCGCTGGCGAGCACCCGGTCGCTGAAGCGGGCGAATTCTGAGGGCTTGTCGGCGTAGGCCGCGGGGGAGAACAGTGCCGCGGGCAGCTCGGCGAGGTCGAGCAGCTCGGCCTGGACCCCCTCGATGCCGGCGTAGCGATCGAGCAGGCGCTGGCAGACGCGGCGGGTGCGGCTGCCGGGGCGGTTGGTGCCGGTGACGACCGTGATGACAAGGGGGGTGGACATGGCGACAGCTCCTGGGACGCGCTGGCGCTATCGTCCTGGGTGGTCGATGCCCGCGGGAACCCCTCCCTTCCCGCGCAGTCTGGCCTGGACCGACCCACCTGGAGGATGGACACCATGCGCCTGACTGGACTGCTCCTGCTGATGGCCTGTGGAGAGGCGGCGTCGGAGGCGCCCCCGACCGCCGCCCCTCCCGCCGAGACCGCCCAGACCCGGAGCACCCCTCTGAGCGCGCCGGTTCCCACCGGTTGTGTCGACACGTCGGTGCAGCTTCCGGGCGTCGAGAAGAACGAAGCGCGCCTGTCTTCCGAGCACCTCGTCGTCGTGCGCAAGGCGACCCGCACCGTGCAGCTGTTTCGACGCGGACGCGCCGTGGCCGGCAAGGGACTCGACGCGAAGGCCTGCTACAAGGTCGGTCTCGGCTTCGCCCCCGAAGGGCACAAGCAGGTGGAGGGCGATGGACGCACCCCTGAGGGCTGGTACCGCACCTCCGACAAGCCCTGGTCGAGCTTCTACGCCGCCATCGCCGTGCACTACCCCAACGCCGACGACGCTGCGGCCGGACTCGCCGACAAGCGCATCACCGCGAGTGTGGCCAGGTCGATCAGCGATGCGGTGAAGCGGGACGAGAAGCCTCCCCAGACGACGGCGCTCGGCGGAGAGATCCTGCTGCACGGAGGGGGCAGCGGCACGGACTGGACCCTCGGCTGCATCGCCCTCGACGATGCCGACATCGACGCTCTGCGCGCCGCACTGCCGAAGGACATGGCCGTCGATGTGCGCATCCTCCCTTGATGCCTCTTCCATAGAGGCGACCCGCCGGTGGGGTGGCTCCGGCGGGTCGAAAGGGGGTTCAGAGCGCCCAGCGGACCTGTATTCCAGTCGACCGCGCCCCCCGGCGGAGGTTGACCCGGTCCAACTGGCGCTCTGACTCCACCACAATACGTCACCGGGCTGTCGCAATTCGCCACCGTCTGGCCACAGGGCGCGCCGATCTCGTTGAGAAGTTCGGCCCCCGCGACATCTTGTGACATGCGACGACGGGGTCCGTTCAGGCCCTCGGTTGAAAACTGGAGTGGCGCGTCGGGCAATTGCTGCGGCGCCAGTCCCGCCAGCCCGCGGCCACCGCCCGAAGACGCCCGGGTCCTCCGCCTTCCCGCACCACCTGAGCCACGGCCAGGCCCAGCACGATTGGCGTCCGCGGTCCCCCCTTCACCAGCCGCAGGTGACCCGAGACCGCCGCGCGCTGAGCCTGAGGCGAGCGCCGGTCGACGGTCGCCCCGCCCACATGTCGGCAGCGCGCATCCCCCACCAACGACACCCGCCCCCCGGCCGCCCGGATGCGTTGGCACAAGGCGATGTCCTCCATGCCATGCCGAAAGGAGGGGTCCAGTCGCCAGCTCGTTCCCACCATCAGGCAGGCCCCGCTGAGCGCGTCCACCCGGTGTACGCCCCCACCTGGCGCCGTCCGACCCTCTCGCAGCCGTCCCCAGGAAGCGAGCTGGATGCCTGCGGAAGTGACGTGTCCATCACTGTCTTCGATAATTGGACCCACCGCTCCGCCCTGGGTTTCCCACACCCCCGCGAGCCGCTCGATGCACCCGGCCAGAGGGACCGCATCGTCGTTGAGCACCAGAGCAGCCCGCGCGCCCATGCCGGCCGCGGCCGTCAGTCCGAGGTTCACGGCCCGGGCAAAGCCGGTCTCACCTGCGCTGCGCACCCACCGCACACCTGCCATCGCTGGCAGACCCTCGGCCGAGTCGTCCACCACCACTACGGGCCACGGTACGCAGCCGGCCACCGCCTCGGCCAACAAGGCTGGACGCGAGTGGGTGGGAATGACGACGACGAGCCCTGGCACTCACTTTCCGGGGGGAGGCGCGCGCCGCACGAGCACGAGCTCCAGTCCGTCCCGGGCCTTGCTCATGTCCACCGGGTTGCCGTCGTACCAGCACTCGGGGTCGAGCGGCCCCGGCTTGCCGTCCCGGTCCTCGTCGGCGAAAGCACCCAGCCACACCCGCTCAACACCTTCGGGCACCACGACCTCGAAGGTCCCCGGCCCATCGAGCGTGGCCATCGCCACCACGCCGGGACGCTTGCCGCCCCCAGACGCGGCCTTCTGGTCGCCATCGAACACGTCGACCTTGATGACGCCGCCCTTGTGGTCGGGCAACACCACCTTGCCGGTCAGCTTGACCCCGGGGCCTTCCCCGGGCGGCGGTGGACCCACCTGAACGGGCTTGGGCTGGGCAGGTTGGGCGGCGGATGGCTCTCCAGGACTCCCGGGGGCGGGCTCACCGGCTTTTCCGGGCTTGGGTTCGGCGGGGCTGCCACGCCGAGGCGGGTCGGAGGCCTTGGCTGTGTGGCTGCCTCCCGAGGCGGCGGGCTTGGCGTCATTGTCGCCAGCAGCGGCCTTTTCGAGGATGGGGTCGGTGCCGGTACACGCGATGCTCGCGAGCAGGGACAACCAGATGAGTGGGTTTCGCAGCGAAGACATGGGCGCAGCCTACCCCAGCTCGTCCGCCCCAAGGACTAGAACGGCACCAACACAGCGGTCGTGGCTTCGACTCCCAGCGCGGTCTCGCCCTTTTTGAGCGCGATGCTGGGGCGCGCGGTGACCTCCCAGATGAAGCCACCGAGGTGCACCAGCTCCACCCCCGCCTCCGCTTGCAGCAGGGCCCACGACTCTCCGCGCCAGGCGTAGCCCACCCGCGCGCCGAGGAAGGGGTTGAAGGCAGCCCGCTCGCATCCGCCCAGCAGCTCGCTGCAGGTGGCGGCCCCCATCGACAGCGTCAGCATCCAGGGGTCCTCGCCCAGCGGAGCGGCGTAGGCGGCGTCCATGCTGAACTCCCGCTCGAAGAGCACCCGGGCGCCGATCGGACGCGCGAGGCCGAGGCCATCTCCCGCGATGGGCGCGGTGATGCCCACCGTCGGACCCACCTGGAGCAGGGGCTCGGCCTCCATGGGTGTGGAGACGTCGACCGACACCGCCACCACGCGCGCGCCTTCGCCCACCTGCTCGTCGGGTGTGAGTCGCCGCGTCTCGAAGTCGGCCCGGGGCAGGCCCAGCATCCACGCGCGCAGCTCGGGCCATTCCCTCTCGGGAACATGCCAGGTGACGTCGATCTCGATGTACTCGCCGCTCTTGCTCACCGAGCGCCCCACCTCGATGGCGCCGGTCGACAGCACCCTGCGCTCGATGTCCTGGACAAAGGTGCGCGGGGCGGCATCCGTGAGGGTGAGCCAGGCTTCGTCCACCACCCGCACCTGTTGCTCGGGCTCTGCGGGACCGTCTGGCGGCCACTCGTCGACCTCTTCGTAGGTCTCGGCCAGGGCCGGTGCGGCGAGGGCGGCGAGGAGACTGAGTGTGGCGACCATCTTCACCTCGGTGCGGGGGGAGGCTGTACTGCGAAGCCCCCAGACCCGCGGACCCCCAACACACATCCGCTCCATTTGCCCCATGGCCACGCACGAGCCAGCGCGCTCAGATACATGCGTCGGCCTGCCCAGCTCTCGGAGCCTCGATGGTCGCCCCTGCATCCCGTTGGTCCCTTCTCCTCCTGCTCGGCGCGGCCCCTGCGGTCGCCCAGGACACCGCCCCCGACACCGACACCCGGCTGTGGCTCGAAGAGGTGGAAGGGGAGGCGGCCCTCGATTGGGTCCGCCAACACAACGCCCGCACGCAGGCGGCCTATGCAGAGTCGGACACCTTCGGCAAGACAGAGGCCCGCATGCTCGCGGCCTTCGACTCCGACGACAAGATTCCCGGCGTCACCGAGCAGGCCGGCTTGCTCTACAACTTCTGGAAAGACGGCGAGCACCCCCGGGGCGTGTGGCGTCGCACCACCTGGGAGTCCTACAAGACCGATTCCCCCGAGTGGGAGACCATCATCGACGTCGATGCTCTCGCCGAGGCCGAAGGCGAGAGCTGGGTCTGGCACGGCGCCAACTGCCTCGCCCCCGACTACGACCGCTGCCTCATCCGCCTGTCGCCGGGCGGCACCGACGCCGACTTCGTGCGCGAGTTCGACGTCTCCGACCGATCCTTCGTGGAGGGCGGCTTCACCCTTGATGTGGCCAAGTCCGACACCTACTGGGTCGACATCGACCACCTCTTCGTGGGCACCGACTTCGGCGAAGGTTCGCTCACCGACTCAGGCTACCCCCGCATTGCCAGGCTTTGGAAGCGCGGCACCCCCCTCGAGTCTGCGGAGACCATCTACGAGGGCAACAAAGAAGACATCGCCGTGGTGGCCTGGCACGACGCCACCTTTGTCGACGGTGTCGAGACCTACGCGCGCAACTTCGTCTACCAGGGCCTCACCTTCTTCACCAACGACACCTTCGAGGTCACCGACGGCGGACTGGTGAAGATCGACAAGCCCGACCACACCCGCGTCTCCGTGAGTGGCCGCTTCGCCTACTTCCAGCCCCGCAAGGACTGGGACATCGACGGCACCACCTACAAGGGCGGCTCGCTGTTGGTGGCCGACTACAAGAAGTGGATGAAGGGCAAGAAGAAGGTCACCGTGCTCTTCGAACCCACCGACACCACCAGCCTGAAGTCCTGGGAGAAGACCCAGAATCATGTGGTGTTGACCATTCTCGATAATGTGCGCACCCGCGTGGAGGTGCTCACTCCCGACAAGAAGGGAAAGGTGTGGGACCGTGAGGCCTTGGCGGGGCTGCCCGAGCTGGCCCGCGTGTCCGTGTCTGCAGTCGAGTCCGACACCTCGGACAAGCTGTGGGCCTGGGTCACCGACTACCTCACCCCCTCCTCCTACGGCGTCATCGAGCCTGGCGGTGAGCTCGAGGTTCTCAAGGAGTCCCCGAGCTTCTTCGAGGCGGATGGCTACACCGTCACCCAACACTTCGCCACCTCGAAGGACGGCACCAGGATTCCCTACTTCCAGGTGGCCCCCGAGACCATCCCCGACGGTGGCCTGCCCACCCTGCTCTATGGCTATGGCGGCTTCGAGGTCTCTTTGCTGCCCCGCTACTCGTCGGCCGCGGGCATCGGCTGGCTGGAGCGCGGTGGTGTGTATGTCGTGGCCAACATTCGGGGCGGCGGCGAGTACGGTCCGCGTTGGCACCAGGCGGCCCTCAAGGAAAAGCGCCACAAGGCCTACGAAGACTTCGCAGCCGTCGGCGAGGACCTCGTCAAGCGCGGCGTCACCACCGTTCCCCAGCTTGGCATCCAGGGCGGCTCGAATGGCGGTCTGCTGATGGGCAACATGTACACCACCTATCCCCAACACTGGGGCGCGGTCGTGTGCCAGGTGCCTCTGCTCGACATGAAGCGCTACACAAAGCTGCTGGCCGGCGCGAGCTGGGCCGGCGAATATGGTGACCCCGACGACCCGGAGCAGTGGGCCTGGCTCGAGCAATACTCGGCCTACCACAACGTCGACGACAAGGCCGAGCATCCGCCCATCCTGTTCACCACCTCCACCCGCGACGACCGCGTGCACCCGGGCCACGCCCGCAAGATGGCCTCGCTCATCGGCGACCTCGGCAAGAACGTCGTCTACTACGAGAACATCGAGGGCGGTCACGGTGGCGCTGCCAACAACGCTCAGCAGGCCTACATGCGCACGCTTGCCTATGAATTCCTGTGGCGCCAGCTCACCGACTCTGCACCCGAGCTGGGCGCGCTGCCGGGCGAGGAGGCCGAGGCGCCGGCCGAAGACACGCCTGCTGAGTAGGTTGTATCCGCGGCGCTTCTGAGCCCGCAGGCGGTCTGCTCCGCGAAGTGGAGGCACAGCGCGGACGCCTCCGGGAAGCCGAGGAACGCCGGGCGGTCACCCTCAGCGGATGTCGATGTCCTGTTCGACGTCGACCTTCCCGTTGCGGTCGGGGTCGAGGCTGATGCGGAGGGTGTTGGGGTTCGTCCAGCTCAAGCGCACCGACGGCTTGCTCGCCTCCGAGGTGTCTGCTGGCCAGCGGCCCGGCTCCGCCGCTTCGCTTGGGTACAGGTGCAGGTAGGTGAACCAAGGCATGGCGTTTGGTGAGCGTGGGGGACCTTGCCCGCCTTCGGTCTCCAACAGGCAGTTGTCGCTCTGCAGGCGTCCTGGCGCGTAGGTGAGCTCCGGCTTGCCGTCGTTGTCGAGGTCGGCGCTCAGGACGAAGTGGCGCCGCTTGCCCAGCAGTCGCACCGTGACCGTCGGGCCGCCCGGAGCCGCGATGGTGAGGGGGGGAGGGGGCTCTGCGGTCGCTGCGGGCGACAGAAGCAGGAGCAGCGTGTGTATGGCGGTCATGGATCCCCCGTTGCGGCCTGTCGAGTCTACCGCACGCGTGTTGCTCCGCCTGGGCGGGCCGGTTGGGTCCAGTGCGATAGCCCCGTGGCCTGACTTGCATGGAGGCCCTGTGCCCGTATCGATGCTTTGGATGGAACGCTGGCTGCGGCTTGGCGCGGGGGCCACGATTGCTGCAGGACTGGCTGCGCTCGGGGCAAGCTGGCCCGCCACCGAGCTGCCCTGGACGTTCGCCATGGACCTCGTACACTGGCCGCTCGACGGTCACCCCGGTCCGTTCGATCTGGCAGCCCGGGCGTCGAGTGCGATGCTCGGTGGTGTGATGGTGGGCTGAGGCACCATGTTGATGCTCATCCCCTACCGCTCCGAGTCACGGCCCGCGCTGCTGGCAGGCTTGCTGGCCTGGTTCATCTGCGACTCGTTGGGGTCGGTTGCGAGTGGCTTCACGGGTAATGTCGTGGTGAACGTGCTGTTCCTTGTCGTGCTCGGACCACCCATTCTGTGGTTGCCCGGGGGTCAGGATTCCAAGCTACGGCCAGGTCGACACAACCAGCCGTAGGGGACGCGGAGGGTGGTCCCTGTCATGGATACGACTGGGGTGCGAACCAGTCGGTGGTCACGGGGCCCGAGTCGAAGGCGAGGATGCGGCTGCGCCTGGCGAGGTTGATGGTCTCCACCGTGCGTCCGGGGAAGCGACTCTGCAGATACCACACATACTCGTGTTCGGCCCGAATGGGGTTGTATTGGAGCATTCGCGCCCAGGCGGGGTCGGACACCAGGCGAGACCGCGCCTGAGCATAGCCGTCGAACCCCCGCTCCCACCGACGGCTCGCCAGCTTGTGTCCGAACACTCGGGGCAGCTCCATCAAGGTGGCGGGCCGGGCCACCATGTCCACCACCAGCAGGCGTCCCCCGGGACGCAACACACGGGCCACTTCCAGCAAGACGGGGTCCCAGTCGAGGTAGCGCCAAGATAGCATCGAGATGACTACGTCGAAGGTGTTCTCGGCGAATGGCAGGTGGGGTCCATCGAGCTGGACGAAGGTGCCTTGGGGCCGGTGAGCGCGTGCGCGGTCCAACATGGCGCCGGACACATCCGCACCCACGCCGGTCACCCCTTGCGGTTCCAGTGCGCGCAGGAGGGCGCCGGTCCCGCAGCCGAGATCCAACACATGGGCGCCTGGCTCCACCCGTGGGGACAGCCACCGCCACTCGGGTCCGCGCACCCGGATGTCTCGGAAAGTGTCGTCGTAGAGTCGGGCGACCCGGTTGTAGTCGGCGCCCTCGTGGGGTTGGGGGGAGTGGCACTGCATCGGCTCGGGCGGCAGCAGGCCGAGGTGTTTGCCGAGTGTGCCCCACACACCATGGGACTTGCGGCCGGGCTGGCCCACCACGTAGACCGGCGTCTCGCCCCGGGGTCGGTCGGGCACGCGTTGGTAGCGGTCGGGCGACAGAGACACCGTGGTGTAGAGGTGGTGCCCCCAGGTGGGCACGCCGAAGGTGCGGGCGAAGAAGGGGGCGAACCAGCGTCCGGTGCGACAGGCATGGAAGCGGGCATGGGCGTGGTCTGCGAAGGGGATGTCGAGCCCGCGCCACTCGTGGGGGCTGAATTGTTCGGGCAGCGCGGTGCTGCCGAACATGGGTCCGTACATGCCGCTGTGTCCGATGAGGTGGAGCTCGGAGATGGCGTCGGGCATGCCCTGCACCGCGTCCACGAACGCCCGCTTCGTCTCGGTGGCCTGCAACACCACCGGGTGGCCAGCCTGTCGGCGCTCTCGGGCCAGCGTCTCGGCCGCCCGCTTCAGCATCGGGCCGCCCTCGCGGTAGCCGGTGGTGTAGGCGACCAGGATCAAGGGGGCGTCTCCTGAGGGCCGTAGACGAAGCCGGGGCGCGGTTGGTGCGGGTTTCTCGGGTGGTGTACCAGCGGCAGGCGGTCGCCGTGTTCCACGCGGAACGCGCGCCAGGCGGACTCGGGCACCAGCGTGTAGCCCAGCATGAGGCGCACCGGGGCTACCGGGCTGTAGGGCGCCAGGCGGGCCTCGCCCATGCCGTAGACGATGCGCCACCAGTTGTCGGCACTGCCCTGTGGGTCGAAGTTCTCGCACTTTCGGGCGGCGACCGCCCACACGAAGCCACAGACGCCTCGGTGGGCCACCACGCGGGCATCGGGAGGCACATTCGCCTGGAGCAAGGGCACCACCTCGGCCCAGGCGGCGTAGTCGGGCTCGGGCCGCGCCTGGTGGGGAACGGTGGTGGTGGCGGACAGCAGCATCCCTGCCACAAGAGCCCCCGTGACCACCGAGGGCACGCGTGTGGCCAGCAAGGCCAGCGCATAGGAGGTCGGCACAAAAGCGAGCAGGACCAGCCGCCAGGAGGTGAGGTCGAAGCCGAAGGGCAGAGCCGGGGCCATCGTGGCCACCGCGATTGCAGCCAGTGGCAACCCCAGGGCGAGTCGACCGCATCGCCAGCTTCCCCATGCCAGCACCGCGGGCAGGACGTGGGCGAGGAGCAGAGTGAGTCGATGGAGGGGGTGGATGCGCTGAGAGCCGAGGATGGTGTCGATGCGACCCGGCCCGCCCCCGGACATGTCGACAAAGCGCGCGAAGTCCACCCCACGCAGCAGCCCGAAGGCCCCCACGGCCAGTCCCCCCAACACGGCCAACCCGAGCATGCTTCGCCAGGGGAGATGCTGTCGTCGGGCCGCCACCAGGGTCCCGATACCCAACACAAGTCCGAACACACCGGTCAGCTTGTGGACCATTGGTCCCAACAGCATCAGACCCAATGCAATCCCCGCCGACCAGCGACCCCGCACGCTCGGAACAGCTGCGAGCAGGAGGCCGAGAACAGCCAGTCCTGCCTCATTCTTGAGGAACTCGGTGCTGACGGCGAGGTGCCCGGGTGCCACGGCCCACCACACTCCCGCCACCAGCCCGCCGGCGAGACTGCCGGTCCAGCGGGAGGCCCCGACGCTCGCGCCACCAGCCCCCACGGCGGCAAAGAGGCAGGCCGCCACCTTGTTTCCGACGACCACGTCTTCCAGCAGCCAACCCAACAGAGCCAGGACGGGAAACACCAGCGAGCGGTCGGCGAACAGCGGGCTGCCGTCCATCCACGACCGGGTCTGCAGCACGTAGTACCAGCCGTCGTAGCCGGGGGCCCAGGGGTCGTCCCAGAGCAGAGGTATGCGCACCAGCACGGCCACCAGCGCACAGCCCAGGGCGGCGAGCCAGGCCGTGTGCTCCCCCGCGCGCGCGGTCACCCGTTGGGCAGCGGGATGGCTGAGCGAGACCAGCTTCCGCCCTTCCAGGTCCACAGCTCGGGGTCCTTCACAGCGGCATCCTGCAGGCTGAAGCGGGGCGCGCCGTGCCAGGTGATGACGTGGTTGGCGCCTCGGGCCACGTAGTATCGCTCCTCGCCTTCGTGGCCATACATCGAGTCGCCGTCGGAGATGACGAGCTCGTGGTCGCTCATGAACATGAGCTGGGCATACTGGCCATCCCGTGCCGGAGACTCGCCCTCGAAGGACTTGATGAGGGCGGCGTTGGCCTTGTCATTGTCGGTGAGCAGGGCGTCGGAGTAGTCGGCGCGGACTTTGTACCAGCTCTGTGCGCCAAAGTGTGCCTGCAGGTCGGCCGACTTGAACTGCCGGCCATAGCGCGCATAGATCTCATTGCGCTTGAGGCGATGCTGCTTGGGCGCCCAGGAGGCTACGCGTCCGGCGGACAGCTTGGGGTCGTTGACGTAGATGCCCTTGTAGCCGGCCAGCTGGCCCGAACTGGCCGGCGCTGCTGGCTTGGCTGGGGCCCCCTTCTTGGCAGGCTTGGCAGGCTTGGCAGGCTTGGCAGGCATCGCGGCCTTGTCCGCCTTGGTCGGGGAGGGGGAGGACGGGCTGGAGTCGCATCCAGCCAGCAGGGCGAAGCAGAGGAGGAGATGTCGCATGGCTCCTTGCTACCACGGTTCCTGGCTGGCGGCACCGCGGGTCCCACTCCGAGTGTTCCGTTTCGCGCCTGGATGCTCGGTGCGTAGGCAACGCACCGAGCATCTATTCTTTTCTTTGCGGGGGCACGCCCCCGCGCCGTGCATCAAGATGCGCTCCCCCACAGCATCATCGCTGCGCGATGCTGCCGCCGTCCGCCCCGGTGGGGCGTCCGGGATGACCGCGTCGGATCCTCCGCCGCGGTCATCTATGGACCAACTCAAGGAGGGGGCCGGGTCCCTACCGTTGCCACTCGGTGAAGGTCACTCCCTCGGTCCTGCCGGCCTCCCGAGAAACCTCTCGCCAGACCGAGCGGTCCCACTCCGGAAAGAAGGTGTCCCCCGCCACGTCGCGGTCCACCTCGGTCAGCAACAGCCGCGTGGCCACGGGCAGTGCCCAGGCGTACAGCGATGCCCCGCCGATGATGCGCGGCTCCTCGTCGCCCAGCGCACGGGCCAGAGCCACGCCGGCATCGGGGCTGGAGACGACGTGTGCGCCGTCGATCTGAAGGTCTGGGTTGCGGGAGACCACGATGCTGGTGCGGCCTGGCAGCGGCCGACCGATGGAGTCCCAGGTGCGCCGGCCCATGATGATGCAGTGGCCCATTGTGTTGCGCTTGAAGTGGCGGAGGTCCTCTCGGATGCGCCACGGAAGGTCGCCGTCCACGCCGATGACGCGCCTTGCGTTGGTGGCGACGATGATGGCCAGGGCGCTCACACCGACACCCGCGCCTTGATGTGGGGGTGGGGGGTGTAGTCCTCCAGGCGAATCTGGTCGAAGCGCACGGTGAACAGGTCGGTGATGTCGTCGTCGAGCACCAGGCGAGGCAGGGGACGCGGACCTCGGGTGAGCTGCAGCCGGGCCTGTTCGAGGTGGTCGTTGTAAAGATGGGCGTCGCCAAAGGTGTGCACGAAGTCCCCTGCCTCCAAGCCGCTCACCTTGGCCATCAGATGGGTGAGCAGGGCGTAGCTGGCGATGTTGAAGGGCACCCCCAGGAACACATCGGCGCTGCGTTGATAGAGCTGGCAGCTCAGGCGACCGTCGTTCACATAGAATTGGAACAGGGTGTGGCAGGGCGGCAGCGCGACCTGGTCCGCCTCCTGAGGGTTCCAGCCCGTCACCAGGATGCGGCGGCTGTTCGGGTTGTGTTGGATGAGCTCCAGTGCCCGCGCGATCTGGTCGACGCCATCGTTGGCGTAGGTGCCGTCGGGTCGGAGGGTGGCCCCGAAGTTGCGCCACTGGTGGCCATACACGGGGCCGAGCTCGCCGGCTTCCCGGCCGAAGCGCGCCGTCTGTTCTGCGGTGGCCCAGTCGTTCCAGATCCGCACACCCACGTCCTGCAGTGGCTTGACATGGGTCTGTCCCCGCAAGAACCACAACAGCTCGTGGATGATGCTGCGGAGGTGCAGCTTCTTTGTGGTGAGCGCCGGAAAGCCGTCGGCCAGGTCGATGCGGAGCTGGTGGCCGAACACGCTGCGGGTGCCGGTGCCGGTGCGGTCGCCCCGTGGACTGCCCTCGTCGAGGATGCGCTGGAGGAGGTCGAGGTACTGCTGCATGACAGGTCCACGGGGGTGGAGAGGACCGCGGCCCTATCCCGCGCGATACCCGTGGGCCCCATCCGATGGAGAGCCCCGATGTCCGAGCAGACCACCGTCTATGAAGCCCTCGGCGGCGACGCCGCTTTGCTGGCCGTCGTGACCCGCTTCTACGACCTCATGGAGTCCGAGCCCGAGTACGCCGAGCTGATGGCCACGCACGGCACCGATACCACCCGGGCTCGCCAGCGGCTCTACGAGTTCCTGTCGGGCCGCCTGGGTGGTCCCAACCTCTATTGGGAGCGCCACGGGCATCCCAAGCTCCGCATGCGACACATGCCCTTCGCCATCGGTCCGGCTGAGCGAGACCAGTGGGTGGCCTGCATGGACCGCGCGATGGACGAAGAAGAGGTGGCCCCGGCCCTTCGCACCGCACTCACCGAGTTCTTCACCACCGTCGCTCGGCACATGCAGAACCGACAGTGATGGCGACGCCGCCCGTGGCGTGTGTGTGACGGGCGTGGTCTATCACCGAACGACCGTTATCCATCCGGCATGTGCTGGAGGTCGAGATGCGTGCAGCGGTTCAGGTGTTGGCGATGGCCCTTGTCGTGGGCTGTGACAGCAAGTCCGAAGGGGACGGGTCCGGTGGGGAGGTCCTCGGAGGGATGCCCGCCGAAGACACCGGGGACACGGGCGCGGTCGACGACACGGAAGCGGGCTTCGATGCGGTCATGGAGCTGAAGGCCCTGCTGGTCGGTCACTACGACTCCTCGGGGCAGGCTGCCGAGGACCGTGACTACTACGACATCCTGCTCACCATGTGTCCCGTCGAGCTGCCCGAGCTGGGGACCGAGGTGCTCTACGTCGAACAGACCGCTGCCGACACCCCCGATGAGCCCTACCGACAGCGCTTGTATGTGCTCGAGCCCGGGGCGACCGAGACCCAGGCGGTGAGCCGCATCTACGAGATGAGTGGCGCACGGCAGATCATCGGCACCTGCGACAGCCCGGGCGAGTTCTCGCTCGACCTGGACCGCATCTTCGAGCTGGAAGGCTGCGAAGTGGTCCTCGACCACACGGGCGAGGGCTTCGCAGGCGGCACGGTCGACGACAATTGCGCCACCGACTGGAATGGCGCCGACTATGCCACCTCCGAGATCACCCTCGACGCCGAGCTTCTGGTGAGCTGGGACCGGGGTTGGTCCGCCGATGGTGAGTACGTGTGGGGTGCCACGGCGGGGGGCTACCAATTCGTTCGGCAGTCCGCTCTGGGCGAGTGGTAGGCGGGCTGCAGACTCTGCAGCTTCTGCGGCAACATCCGCAGTCCCCGTCGCCCCTGGGCGGTTGAAAGTCGAAGAAATTGGCTCCAGCACGTCGTCTTGGAGGAGTGCTCCCGGAACGGTTCGAAGCCTGCATTGGCACCGTCCGTCGACCGCGCTCACTTCAGACACCTCCGGTCGACGAGGAGCCCCGATGTCCTGCCGCCGCCTTGCCACCCTCCTGCTGTCCGCGACCGCACTCACCACCGGTTGCGGGATGGACTACGACCTGACCGCCATCGAGGAGCTCATCGTCACGGCCATCGACGGCGGCGAGGACTACCTTTCGGGCGACCCCAGCCAGGTGAGCGGGTCCGCGGACATGCTCCGTGACTGCGATGCATCCGGCAACTACGACGAGCTGTTCACCCAGTTCGACGAAGATGGGGATGGGGACCTGTCCCGCGGCGAGGCCAACAGCGTGGTCGACGAGCTGGCGGGAGGCTCCGACACCGGACGCGCCGCCTTGGCCGGTCTGGTACGATTCGTCTACGACGTCGATGACGACGGCATCATCGCGGGCGAAGAGGTCGACGCCGTCTTTGCGGACTTCACCGACCGTTGTGAGGAGCTGCAGGGCGAGCTGACGGCCAGCTACGACAGCGATGGCGATGGGCGGCTCAGTGGACCCGAGCAGGGCGAGGCCCGCGACGACCAGGGGCGCAAGGGCGACGAGCTGGGCGAGTGCCGCAAGTCGTGCAGTGGCCGAGAGGGTGGCGAGGCCGCCGGCGTGGGTCCGATCGAGGCCGAGTTCGACCGCGATGGCGACGGCGCGCTGTCCGACGGCGAGATTGATGAAGCACGCAGCACTCTGCGCAATCGACTCCGCCGTGGCGACAACCCACACCCCTCCTGCGGTTGACGCTCAGAGCAGCCCCAGCACCTCCGCCCATGGGGACTCCCAGGCACTCACGGTGTGGTCGGCCAGGCGGTCGGCCGCGTTCGAGAAGCGGCTGAATGCCCCCAGAGTGGCGAGGTCGCCCACCTGGACCAGCAGGCAGCGGGCCCGAGACCAGGCCACGGTGAGGCGGCGCTCGTCGGTGACGAAGCCGAGCGTTCCGTCGGGATTGGAGCGCACCCAGCTCACGACGATGACGGGGCGCTCGCGGCCTTGGAAGGCGTTCACCGAGCCGACGTCGACACCGACCAGCTCGGGCAGCACCCGCAGGGCCGCCACCTGGGCCGAGTAGGGCGTGATGACTCCGATGTCGTGGGCCGCCACACCGGCCTGTTGGAGCTGGTCGACGATGTGGGCCACCAGTCGGGCCTCTCCCGGATTGGCCAGCGACCGGGAGATGGGGTCCCGGGCTTCATCGGCGCTGGCGCCCGCCGTGTCGACCCACAGGTGGGCGCGTGCGGTGAGGGGAGTGGTGGACACGCCGGGTAGATCGCACAGGCGGGTGTTGGCGTTGGCGGGTGCGGCCCGGTAGCGGGGTCCGTAGGTTGGGCCCACGAGGGCCTGGACCGCCGTGCTCATGCGATGCTGCACCTCCAACATGGGCGGACTGCGGTCGGGGTCGGCGGCGACGATGCGCTGCAGCGCGCTGTCTTCGAGGGGATTGTCGGGGTCTTTCACCACTGGACCGAGCTGCTCGGGGTCCCCCACCAACACGAGGCGCTCCACCCTCGGCACGGCCACCCACACGGCGGGCTCGGTGGCCTGGGTGGCCTCATCGACGAAGGCGACCGCAGCGGGAGGCAGGCGGTCCCGCACGCGGGCGAGGGTGCCGAAGGTGCAGGCGATGACCTGGGCACCCGAGACGGCATGGGTCCAGGCTTGTTGGCGAAGGTCGTGGAGCTGCCGGCGCAGCTTGCGTCGCTCGGAGCGGGCTTGACGGTCATGGCCGTGAACCCGTGCGAGGTCGCGCTGGAGGGCCTTCACCGCCGACGCCAGCGGACCGCGCGTGAGGCGGGCATCCACCGTCGCGTCGCGGAGGCTGGGGTGGACGCGGGCGGGGTGTCCCAGGCGCACGACGTCGAGGCCCCGGGCGCGGGCGGTGGCGGTGAGGTGATCGACAGCGGCGTTGCTCTCGGCCAGTGCCCATGGGGTGAGGCCCTGGTCGACCGTGTGGCGGAGCATGCGGCCCAGCAGCCAGGTCTTGCCGGTACCGGGGGGGCCGTGCACCACGGCGAGCGGGTGGTCGGACAAGGCGGCTGCCATCGCGGCAGCTTGGGCGGGGTCGAGGCCGGGCTCGGCGGCCACGCGCTCGGGGACGGGGGCGAAGTCGGCGGTGAGCAGGGCCTCCCGCAGGGGCGAGGGGTGGGTGTCCGCCGCAAAGAGCGCCTGGCGGTAGCGCTGCCATGTGGTGGGGTCGAGGCGGCGCACGACGTCCACCTGCTGGCCGGGCTGCGGGTCCACCGGGGCGTCCTTGCGGTCTCGGAGCTCGACCACGGCGGTGGGCGGCCATGCGTCGGTGTGAAGCACCCGTCCCATCGCTCGGTTTCCCTCGAAGACGATGTCCACCGGCTCACCTTCGCGGATCCCGTCGTGGAGGGGAGACCGCCCGCGGAGCACGAGGGTGGGTCCGCGCCAGGCCGCCTCGACCCGCTCGATGGTGAGGCGCGGCCAGCGCACGCCTGCAGTGACCTGGTCCTCCAGCGACAAGGACAAGGCTGCGGCCAGTGCGTCGGACTCGGCCTTCTGCTCACGAAGCAGGGCGTCGTGGAGCCGGGCGAGGTGGGGATGGGCAGGGGCGTGGGTCACTGGGTCGCCGGGTGTCGGGGGACTGTGGTTCGGGGGGCGGGCCTGCGGGGGGCGACGACCCGGGATCGCGCAGTGGGACGCCATCTTGGCGATGACTCCAGCACGCGGGCTGTGGTCAGCCTGAGGATGCGGACTCGGTGATGAAGGCGAAGCGCTCCGCCAGCTGCATGGCATCCGACCACACCCGGGGGTCACGGGACAGCCGACCGCCCAGGCCGGGGGTCTGGAGGGCTCGCAAGACGTCTCCGAGTCTCGGCGCCTGGGGATGGGAGGCGTCGGTGCTGGCCAGCTCCAAGAGGCTCGCGAGGCCCACCGTCCAACCGTCTTCGCGGACCACCTGTCGCAAGCGGCGCCAGAGCTCGGGGGCTGCGACCTCGAGGGCCAGCATGAGGAAGGCCGGTCGGCAGGTGGCCTCCCAGGTGGGTTGCCCTTCGCCATGGAGGCGCACCATACGCGCGGTGTTGACCAGCCGCTTGGTGGCTCTGGGTGTGGCTACGATTGGTCCAAGACAGCGCAGCACGGCGACTTCTCGCCTTGTGAACCGCACCTGCTCGGGGGCGGGCAGGTCGGTCTTTGGCGCCTCGGGCACCTCCGCATCCGACGGCGGTGGGGTCTCCTGGGCGGCTTCGATGGCGACCACTTCTTCCTGTGCCTGGGCCGGGGTGGGTGTCGGCTCCCCCACGACCGACGGGGTGCGGGGCGCCTGGGCCGAGTCGGCGTCGAGGGGCGCTTGGGCCGGAGGCGCGATGGCGGGTGCGTCCGACGGTCCTGCGATGCGGTCCACCAATGCCGTGTAGCCGTCGGTGGTCATCCGGGGGACCTGGAAGGGGACCTGAAAGATCTTCTCCAGGTAGTGTCGGGGGGTTGCAGGTCGGCGCGGACCCGTCAGTCCCTCGGTGGGGGTGAGGCGGGCGGAGTCGACCAGGCTCTGGAAGTGGGTGTCCACGCTTCGGAGCAGCCAGCGGGCATCCACAGCGACCACCACCACGAACAGCGGCTTGGCCAACAGCAGGTGGACCGCTTCTAGAACCTCCACCACCCGAGCGGGGGGGCAGCGGTCGAGATCGTCGATGAACAGCACGATGCGGGGGGCGGCCACCGCAGGCGCACCCTCCACTTCGGTGCCCCCTTCCTGGAGCCGACGCAAGGTGGCCCGGGTGGCTTCGAGGTCCTCGAGGATGGCGCCGAGGTTGTCGAGGTCCTCGTTGATGGTGGACATCAGCCCGAGGTGCTCCCGATAGCGGTCGCCGGCGGCATCCTCGACGAAACGCTGGAGCTGTTGACCGGTGCGCGCCTGGTGCAGGTCGGCCTCGGCCTCCGAGAGCTGGCGTTGGGCGGCGGATACGGCCGCGTCTGCGGCGGCGCGGTCGCGGGCGGCGATGTGGCGGTGTCGGTGGAGGCGTCGCTCGACCTTTCGGAAGGCGGACAGGCGGCGAGACAGGGTGGGCTGGTCGGGCAGGGAGGCCACAAGGTCGGGTGCGACGTGCTTCACACGCTGCCAGAACAGCGCGAGGGGACCCAGGGCGGTGGAAAGAAAGCCGGTGACCCACGCGATGGTCGGGGCGAAGAAGCCGCACAAGGGGGGTGGGTGGTCGACCTCGCACAGGCGGGTCTGCAGCTCGAAGAAGTCGACGAGGTTGTGGAGGCCATAGGCACCGAGCACCATGGCGAGCATGAACACGAGCCGCATCCACAGGTGGGGGCCGCGCACGAGCCAGCTCAGGTAGTGTCGCCAGGGCAGGGTCTTTTCGAGGTCGGTGCCCAGGCGATCGAGGTCCTTGGCCGACTTGAGCTCGGTGTCGCCTGTGAGCGCCCGCACGGCCTGGGCCTGACCCACGAGTTCGACGAGGCGGTCGACGTTGTTCTGCTCGGCCTCGGTCAAGGCCAGCTCCGACTCGGGCGTCTTGTCGCGGTCCTGGGTGGCCCCGACGGCCAGCTCGGCGAGGAGCACGTCCATCGCGCCGCTCAGGGCAGTGCGGGTGCGGTAGACGAGGCTGGCCCGCTTCTTCTCCTCCTGGGCGAGGCGGTCCTGCACCTCCTCTCGGGCGGCTTCGGCGGCGGCGACGCGGCGACGCGTGGTCTGCAGGTGGGACAGCATCGCGAGCTGGACCTGCTCACGATGGCGTGCGTCCGCCGCTCGACGAGCTTCGGGGGCAAGCTCGTGCTGGCCCTCTTCCTCGGCGGCAAGCCACTCCGACAGTTCCTTGAACAGGTGGTGGACGAGGCTCGCCCACAGGTCGGCGTCGGCGTAGTGCCAGGCGTTGAAGTGGATGGGGACGATGCGGCGGTGCCAGTGGGGGTCGTCGGCTTCGGTGGCCTTGCGGATCCTGCGGGCCCGTTCTTCGAGGGCGTGGGACAGGCTGCGCATGAAGAAGGACTTTCCGCTTCCCCAGTCGCCGAAGAGTCCGATGGACAGGGGCAGGTGGGTGCGCTGCGACAGGATGATGGTGGCGAAGGCCTCGACGTGTCGCCAGAAGTCGAGGTGGTCCTCCTGGCGGGGGTCGGCGCCGGCGGCGAGCGGCGCGTCGGAGGTGAGGGCGGCGACCGTGTGGGCCCCTTGCGCAGGAGCTTGTCCTTGCCAGGCCGCCTGGGTGAGCCGCAGTCCCGGCGACAGCGACCAGAGCTGGTCGAGCCGCTCCGACAGGGTCTGCAGCCGCTCGGCGGCGGGCCATCCCATGGCGTCGTCGAGGATGGCGTCCACCAGACCATCATCGAAGCGATACCCCGCCCGGCTTGCGGGCACCTCGATGAGGTCGGCCAGTGCGGCCCGGTCCGGGGGACCCAGGCGGCAGGTGAACTGGGCGCGCTTGCCCACCATCTCCGGCCAGCCCTTCGGACGAGACTCTGCGGTGGCCACCACGACCACCCCGGATGCCGGCAACCAGGCAGCGGCGGTGAGCTGGTCGATGCGGGGGTCGTCGGGGGTGAGGTCCTCCGCGAAGATGGCGAGTGCTGCGCCATCCTGCTCGAATCTCCCACGCGCTCTCTCCAGGTCGCCAGCGTCGTTGAAGTGAACAAATCCGAGTCGCGGACCGGGGCGTTGCCAGAGCAGCCCCGCCAGCACAAAGGATGTGCGACCGCTCGCCGGGGGACCCAGCACCAGGGTGAAGGGAGGCAGCGTGTGCTTTTCGAGAAGCTCGCGTGCTGGGGCTTCCCAGCGACCCGGGTACAGCATCGCCCGACCCTGGTGCCAGGCGGAGGCCCCGGGCCAGGGCGGCACCCTCACCGCTCGCGCATCGGCCCACTCGGCGGGGACGCTCAGGCGGGTGGCCACCACGTCGCCGTGCCGCCGGCGCCAGCGGTGGGCGGCGAGGATGGCGCGTGGCAGCGGCATGAGGTCAGACAGTGAGCAGACCATGAGCGACTCGACGAAGGCGGTCGCGGCCGACGGCGTGTCTACGATGATGTCGGCCACCATTGGCGCATGGTGGAGCAGGGGAAGGGGACGGCCGCCGATGTGGATGCGCACCAGGGCGCTGGGACCGGTCGGGGAGGCGGCCACGGGACCCTCGCCCAGCACATGCACTTCGATGGTGCCGGGCCGGGTCTCGAAGCGCAGGCCGGTGGCCGTCTGCGCTCCCCATCGAGCCTCCAGGCGCTTCAGCCGCGCCTCCAGATAGTCGCGGTCGAGCAGGCCCTTGCCGGTGAGGTCGCGCACGGTGGTGGTGGGCGCGAGGCGCAGGGAGCCCACCGAGGGGGCTTCGACCCAGACGTCGGCGACGGCATCGGGGAACAACGCATCCACCCAGGACACCGCGGTGACCTCGTCGGCGTCGGTGCGGATGCGCACCAAGGCGCTGGGACCGATCCAGGTCTGGAGGCGCTGGCGAAGGGCGGGGCCGAGGGCGTCGGGACCGTCGGCGGTGAGGTCAACCGTCAAGAGTGGCTGTGGCTGACCATTCACGGAAAGCCGATAGGACTGGATGCCTTCCGTTCGGTGGTCGTCTCGGACCCCTGGCGACTGGGCGCGGTGGAGGTCTACGCGGACTGGAGGAGGTGCTTTGGCCGGCATGTCCGGAGTCTATTGCTTGCGCCCTTCCCTCGGGGACCCAAGGCGGACAGGCGATGTCCGCTTCGGGGCCTGCGCGCGGCGCGCCGGTGCGGATAGAGCGCGCGGGTCGTACCCGGAGGTAGGTCCGATGTCCCAACTTCGTGCGAACGTCTTGAGCGTCTTGTGCGTCCTGAGCCTCTTCGCCGCGGCCTGCACCGGCGAGCCCCCGCCGGAGGTCGAGCCCCTACCGCCAGCCCCCCCAGCGGAGCCTGCACCTCCACCTCCACCTCGAGTTGTGCCGGAGCCGGTCGTCGAGCCGGAGCCCGTCGCGCCGCCTGCCCTGGTGGAGTCCTGGCGGGACTTTCCGCTGTGGGGCCGCAGCAAGCTGCCCGCGGATGCCCGGGTGCCTGTGCCCGTAGGACAGGTGTTCCTCGATGCAGCGGTCCACCCCACTGGCGCCTGGGCCCTGGTGCTCACCCGCGATGCCGACCGGGACAACGTGCAGTGGCATCGGTGGTCCTTCTCCGGTCCACTGGAGTCGGTGCCCGGTCCCGACCTCGGAGACGCCCTCGCGACCGAGCTCGCCTGGGACGTCCTCGACGGGGGGCTGTATGTGCTGCGGGACCGAGGCGGGGTGTCCGGGATCAGCCGGTGCGATGACAGCGAAAGTGGTGCGTGCAAGGACATCCTCAGCGTTGACGGCACGCTCGCGGGGCTTCGTGTGCCGCTCGCACGCTGGGAGAACCGGTCGCGGGCCTTCGCCACACTGTCGAGCCGCATCGGCCGGCGCGTGGTGTCGGTGCGTGCAGATGGCAGCGGGGCCTACGACCTCACCCATCCGGCGGGCACGCTCAGCGAGCTCACCGCACCCGAGCTCCGCCAGCGCGTGGGTGCCGAGCCGTGGGACGAGCAGCCGCCACGGGTCTGGAAGGTCTCGAACGCGGCCCTGGTCGACATCGACCCCGCCGATGGCGCCGCCTGGCTGCACACGCCCGATGGCCTGCGCCGGCTCGCCTGGGACGACTACACCCAGAACTGGGCCGAGGGGCTGGAGCCCGCCCCTGGCACCGGTGCCGACGCCGAGGCGGTGCGGCTGAGCCGAAACGGTGGCCTGCGCGTGGAGGTGTCCCCGGGGGCCATGCGGTTGGTCGACCGCGCGGGTTCGGAGCTCGACCGTGTGATGATTCCGCCCTCCGCGGCCCTGGTGGATGTGGGGTCGACGGGGCGCTGCGCTCTGCTTCATGTGGCCGAAGATGGTCTTCACACGGCCTGTTTCGACGGACGCGCCGCCCGGGTTCGACACCTCGACAGCACGCCTGAGGGGTCGCTGCCGTCCCTCTTCGGGCAAGGGCTCGCCTACGGTCCCCCCGTGGCCGACCGCCTCTTCGAGGTCTACGAACCGCTGGCCTACGCCACCGAGCAGACCCCGGTCTTCGCCTCGGTCGACGGCATGTTGGCGGTGCTCCACGCCGGCATGCAGGCCGTGTTCCTCGACGGAGAGCGCACCCGGAGCGCACCTGCCCTCGAGGCCTTCTTGCAGGCTACGCAGGCTGCTGCGGTCGACCCTTCGAGCGTGGTGGTGGCTCAGGTGGGCCTGCACCTGTTGGGGCCGGGCCTTGCCGAGCCGCACCCCGACCGCGTGGTCGAGGCAGAGCTGGTCCGGATCCGAGCGGGAGGCAGTGCCGAGAGCCCCCATTACGGCGGTGAAGTCGACTACAGCGACGACAAGCCGCGGGGGCCCTACGCCGGCGACCCTGAGCTGGAAAAGCTGTTTCGTGCAAGCAAAGCCGTCTTCCGGCTGCAGCTGTCCGAGGAGGCCCGCAGTGCCCTGGTCGCCGATCCTGCGGTGGTCGCGGCCTGGCAGGCATGGACGCAGGCCCAGTCCCCCTTTCTCATGGGCACCCGCCAACCACTCGCCCTCGGTGAGGCGGCCCTGCCCCCTTGGGTACACGAGGGCTGCCTGCCTACGGAACGGCGCCACCACCTGTTCCCGCTGGCCTGGGGGCCTGACAGCGAGGTCATCGAGCGGTTGACCGCCCACGACGCCCTGCCTGCCGAGTGCGGCGTGAACCTGCGGCCTCTGCCCAGTGGCCTCGACCTGTTCGCGGCGCTGGGCAGCACCACTGCGGAGTCCATCCTGCTCACCTCCCCCGAGGGCCGCTATCCTGAGCTGCCGGAGCGGCTTGCGGCGGTGAAGGCCCGTCCCCTGGACGCCCCGGGGGTCACGGGGAGCTGGCTGTCGGTGGTCCAGGCGCTCGCCCAGGTCGAAGGGGCACCGTCCACGGTCGAGGCATCGGTGTGGCAGCGTCGTCTCATCGAGTCGGGCCTGTCGTCCTGGGTCGACCTGCGGCACCTGCTCGTGTTGGTGACCGAGCGAGGCGGGGCACAGGCCGGCGATGGCGCGGAGGGCTGGTTCGAGGAGCTGCGCCTGGAGCCTGCCCACAGCGCGGTCGACCCCCTCCCAAAGGTCTGGGCCAGTCTGGCCATTTCCTTCGAGAAGCTTGCAGCACGCATCGATCCCGATGAATCGAAGGATGTCCGAGAACTGCTGCAGACCATCGCGGAAGGCAACCGGAGCTTCGCGGACATCGCCCAACGACAGATGGCGGGCGAGGCCCTGTCCCCCGAGGACTACGACCGCATTCACTGGTATGTGCGGGAGATCGAGTGGCCTCTGCTCCGTCTGGCAGCCCAGGCCGGTCCGCCCGACAAGCGGGGACGCACCTCGATTCCCCCGCCGGATGCCCGCATCGTCGACATCCACCTGGCCGCGCCTCCCGACGGACCGCAGCAGGTCTTTCACATCGCGCGGGGGCGGCCCCGTCCGGTCACGGTGCTGCTGGAGGACCGGGGGGTGGCCGTGCCCGCACAGGGCGCGGTGGGGTCCTACTACGAGGTGGTGGACGGGGGGATTGTCACCGATGCCGACTGGCTGGAGCGACTCGACTCCGCCCCGCGTCCACACTGGCTCAACCCCGACCCGTGAGCCGCAGGGAGCTGGAGTAGGGAGAACAAAAGAAGCGGGCCCCGAAGGACCCGCTCCTGGCGGCCGGGTAGGTCGACTCAGAGGGAGTCGGCGTGCTCGGCGAGGTAGGCAGCCACACCGTCGGGGGTGTTGGTCATGCCAGCGTCGCCGGTCTGCCAGCCAGCGGGGCAGACCTGGCCGTTGTTCTCGAAGAACTGGAGTGCCTCGACGATGCGCACGACCTCATCCATGTTGCGGCCGAGGGGCTCGTCGTTGACCACCTGGTGGCGCACGATGCCGTTCTGGTCGATGACGAAGGTGGCCCGCATGGACACGCCGGCCGGGTAGTAGCTGTCGCCACCCTCGGACAGGATGCCGTAGGACTGGCTGATCTCGCGGGTCATGTCGGCGGCGAGGGTGAAGGGCACCGCGCCGATGCCACCATCGCTGACGGCGGTGTTGCGCCAGGCATTGTGGGTGAAGTGGGAGTCGACGCTGATGCCGACCACCTCGCAGCCCAGCTCCTGCAGCTTGGCCGTGCGGTGGGCCATGGCGAGGATCTCGGAGGGGCAGACGAAGGTGAAGTCGAGGGGGTAGAAGAACACGACGGCGTACTTGCCGGCGATGGCCTCACCGAAGTTGTAGTCACCGGTGATCTCACCGTCGGCGTGGACGGCCTGGGTGGTGAAGGTCGGTGCCTTGCGGCCAACGAGAATGCTCATGATCGCCTCGCGAATGGAGAGGTAGGCGGCGGGTCGACCCCCGCCATGGGATGGAGGCTGACCAGATAGTCGGTTCTGGGTCGGTGTCCATCGCCTCCCGCAGGGTCGTTGCATGGGTGCCACTCAGGTCGTCGACAGGCCGGGGCCCGGGTCGTCGAGGACGGCCGCCAGCGCGCGCATCGAGGCGGCTGCCAGCGCGCTGTCGCCGATGTCGTCGGAGTACACCAGCGTCATGCAGGCATGGAAGGCGGCGCGGAAGCGAGCGATGGCGAGCCAGCTGCCGGGTACGGGCTCATTGCCGCTGTAGGCCGCGAAGAATGCGGAGCGGTGGGCCTGTGGCACCACCGACCAGGCCACGGCGAGGTCGAGGGCCGGACACCCGCGGTGGACGTCACCCCAGTCGATGATGCCGCTGAGCTGGCCGTTGTCATCGATCAAGACGTGGCGTGCGTAGAGGTCGCCGTGCACGATGGCCGTGTGGTCGGGAATGGGTGTGCGGGACAGGCGGTCGAGCAGCCGCAGCAGCTCGTCGAGCCGCGGGCCGAGGCGGCTGCGGAGCAGAGGCAGGTGGTCGTCGAGCTTGCGGCGGCGCCGGGGGAGGTCGGTTCTGCCGTAGGCATCGTCGACAAGACCGTCCACGTCGGTAGCCAGGCTGTGGAGCGCGGCGAGGAAGCGGCCGAGGGACCGGGCGAGCTCCGCGCTGTCGAGGCGCTGCGGCGGCACTCTGCAGGTGGTCTGGCCGGGAATCCATGGCATGCCGGAGAAGGGTCGGCCGTCTCGGTCGGCCGCGCAGGCGTGGGAGGGGGCGGGCACCGCGGCGGGCAGGTGGGGCGCGATGGCGGGCAGGACCTTGCCTTCGGTGGTGAGCAGCTCCACGGCGACCGGCCGACGGGGAAAGTGGAACAGCAGGTCGGGACCACACCGGAACACATGGTCGTCCCAGCCGGCGCCCAGGTGGCGCACGGGCAGGTGGGAGAGCTCCGGAAAGGCGGCGGCGATGCGCTCGGCGGCCATCGCCTCCGTCATGGGCCAGGTGGCATTCCATGGGTTCACGGGACACCTGCTGCTTGCGGGTCGGGGGACGGGCCGCTAACGTCGTCGCCGAGGCGTCCCCATGTTCTGGACGCCCGGCGGCTCTCTGTCCACGGGACACGCCGCACACGGAGGCCCCAGATGCGCATCTCCCTGGTCCAGCGCTTCAGCTGAGCGGTCGGTTCCGGCCTCACTCGCCGGTCCCCCGCAGCACCTCATCGACCCCGCCCGCCGGGGTCATCGGGCACCTCTGTCGCAGGTGCCCAGCGCCGTCGCATGTGTGACAACGCCCCGTGCTGGGGTATTGTCGTCGTATCGGCCGCGTGGACCTCCGTCCTGGACCTCCCATGCCTGCCCAACGCTCCTTGGCCGCCCGACCCCCGGGCCTCTCTCGCTCGTTCGACCCCATCACCCTCATCCGCACGCCCGCCTGGCGACTGCATGCGCTGCTCCCCCGCCTCGCCAGTCGACAGGCCGACGTCGTGGCGCAGTACCAGTCCGCTGTCCGCCACCTCCGGCTCCACCACCACACCGCACCGGTTGTCGCCGACACCCTGCGGTCGCACCTGAGGTGGCGACTCGATGTGGCCGGCACCGCGCTCGACGACCACGACCAGCTGGTGAGCCAGGTGTGCCGCCCCCGCTCGCCGGGGTGGCAGACAACCGGCGTGGCCGCCCTCTTGATGGCTGCCGGCCGGCGCTCGGCGGCCGAGGCCTATGTGGCGGCCCTCCCGGCCGTTCGCTGCGGGGAGGCTCGGCGTCGCACGGCCACTCGACGGGTCGTCGAGACGGGGGTGTGGGGAAGTGGACATGCACGCACCACCGTGGCCCACAGCGACCTGCTCCGGTCGACCTCCGCTCCTCGGCTGCACCATGTCGCGGAGCTGGCGCGGAGGAACTGGCACAGCGGTTGCCAGAGCGACCCAGCACTCGACGATCTCGTTCTTCGACTCCCTCAGCGGCACCAGTGGCGGGGCCGGGTGTGGCAGGCCTTGTTGGCCGCGGGCCCCCACCTGCACCTGGCCGAGCGTGCCTTGTCGGCAATGCCCCACGCTGCCGCCCGAGACCAGCTCGCAGGCCTGTTGGCGGAGGCGGCGGTCCTCCGGGGAATGCGAAGGCGGGCGTCCAACCTGCTCGACCGAGTCCGGAGCAGTGGCGTGCGCGCATCGACCGCGGTCCGCCTGTGCGACCTGGGCTCGCCAAGGCGGTGTGTCGAGGTGGACGCGTGGCTGGGCATCGTCGCCGAGGGGCCCCATGCACGACACGCCGACACCGCGCTGCTCCTCCAGCTCGAGTGGGCGGCACATGCCGGTCGACTGAGGTTCGGGCCGTCCACCCTCGCCCAGGCGTCTGCCGCAGCACGTCGCCTCCGGGCCCGCGATGCGACGCCCGAGATGTGCCTCCAGGCGTCTCCCTCTTCCGAGGCCCGGCTCGCGGCGGTCTGCGCAGCCGGGTGGCGGACCACCCGGAGTCTCCGGCGCCTCCTGGGTGTGGCCGATACAGGCGCGCTGAAGCACGTCGCACGCAGGCTTCCGAGTGGTCCTGGGGCGACGATGGTGGCGGTGGCGCAGGTGTCGGAAGGTGACCGCCACATCTCGGAGCCACTCCTGGCCGAATGGTGCCGCCAGTCCCCCCCCACGAGGGCCAGGGTGGGGTCTCCATGGGACCATTCTGGCGAAGCGGACGTGGTGGTCGACTTCGCCGAGCATGTGCTCCGGAGGCAGGCGAGCTACGGAACGGCCACCGCCTGGCGTGGGCTGTGCGAGCTGGCGGCTGCCGCCGGACGCGTCGACCTGCCTTCGATGTGGCTTGCGGAACACCGCGCCCGCACGGAGGAGTGGCCCGGGGTCCTGGACATCCAGAGGGTCGTGCGCGCCCGCTTCAAGCAGGGGCGCGGGTCTGGACGGCCCATCGAGGTGTCGCCGTCCGACCCGGTGGATGCGGTGGCCATGGCCTGCGGTCTGCCCGTGGAGCGGACAGGAGCCTTGCGGAGGGGGCGTCCGTGGACCTCCCTCGTCAACCAGCCCCATGTGCTCTCGCTGGGGTCGGGCTGGCGGGTGCGCTGGGCGGACAGCCGCAGAGACCGCTGGAGGGTGCTTCCGTTTCGGGGACCCCGGCGCTGGGCCATCTGGCGGGAGTGGGCCGACCCTCTGGTCCAGGTGTTGGTGTTGTCCTGCCGACCGGGTCGGTACGCGCCCATCGATGCGGTCTGCCTGTTGGCCTTCGGGCTGGCGTCTCCAGGTCGACAGCCGGTGGTGCTGGCGGCGCCTCCGTCGCCCGGCGTGCCCCGTGATGTGACCCGAGCACTCCTCGTTCACATCGATTCCATGGCCCGCCGACTCGGCGCGGTGGGGACCGGGACGACGACGGCGACGGCCCGCGGGCTGGGCTGGGAGCCGATGGACGGCATGGTCGTTCGGCGGGCGGGTCGAGTCGTCGCATCGCAGCCGGCGGCTGTGGGGTTGCCTGGACCGGGTGTGGCCGTGCGGATGGGGAAGGGCGGTGCGGGCTGGCTGTGGAGCTGGCGACATCCGGTGCAGGTGGCAAGGTGAGATCTCAGACGTGCCCCGCACATGCACTAAACTGCATCAGAATGGCGAAACCCACCTGATCTGACGCAGAAAACTGCAGTTTTGGACCGTCCACTCCGCTGCGGGGCGCTGAAAACCGAGCAAACTCGCCGGGCAACCCGAGCCCGGAGCACGCCCATGGCCCCCGCGAGCGGCACTGCCGCGATCAACTACGACGACCGCATTCCCAACAACGTCGACCTGAGCAGTGACCGCCGCCTGAAGAAGGCCCTCGAGAAGTGGCAGCCCGCCTTCCTCGACTGGTGGCAGGGCGTCGGTCCCCAGGTCTTCAAGGACAACGAGGTGTACCTGCGCACAGCAGTGTCCACCGAGCCCGGCGGCTGGGCCAACTTCGGCTACGTCAAGATGCCCGAGTACCGTTGGGGCATCTTCCTCGCCGCACCTGAGAAGGACCGCGTCATCCCCGCCGGTGACCATGCTGGCAAGCCCGTGTGGCAGGAGGTCCCCGGCGAGTATCGCAACGCGCTGAAGCGCATCATCGTGGTGCAGGCCGACACCGAGCCCGCCTCGGTCGAGCAACAGCGCTGGCTGGCTGCTTCGGCACCGTCCCTCTACGACTGTCGCAACCTCTTCCAGGTCAACGTCGAAGAAGCCCGCCACCTCTGGGCGATGGTGTACCTGCTCCACGCCTACTTCGGCCGTGATGGTCGCGACGAGGCCGACGCCCTGCTGGAGCGGCGCTCCGGCGATGAGGACAAGCCCCGCATCCTCGATGCGTTCAACCAGCCTTGCACCGACTGGCTCACCTTCTTCTGCTTCACCTGCTTCACCGACCGCGACGGCAAGTTCCAGCTCGGCGCGCTGGCGGAGTCGGCCTTCGATCCGCTGTCCCGTTCCTGCCGGTTCATGCTCACCGAAGAGGCCCACCACCTCTTTGTGGGCGAGACGGGCATGGAACGCATCATCCGGCGCGGCGCCCAGCTCGCCCAGGAGGATTCGAACGGTGACGCCCGCGCACTCGGTGGAATCGACCTGCCCACCATCCAGAAATACGTCAACTACTGGTTCAGCTACTGCCTCGACCTGTTCGGCTCCGAGGTGTCCACCAACGCCGGCGACTGGTTCGCAAGTGGACTGAAGGGACGCTGGCGGGAAGCGGCCGACTACAGTGACCACAAGGCCATCGGCGTCGATGCATACATCCCCATGATGAAGAACGGTCAGCTCGTGGAGACGGCCGTCCCCATGCGCAACGCCATGAACGAGATGCTCCGCCAGGACTACGCCAAGGACCTCGAGCGGGTCGCCGCCAAGTGGAACCGGGCCCTCGCCAAGGAAGGCAGTGACTTCCGCATCGAGCTTCCGAACACCCGCTTCTTCCGCCGGCAGGGCATCTACGCCGACCACCACTTCGACCCCAAGGGCAATGCCATCAGTGAGGCCGAGTTCGAGGCCCGCAAGGACGAGTGGCTTCCCTCCGATTCGGACCGCGAGTATGTGCAGAGCCTCATGAAGCCTGTGATGGAGCCTGGGAAGATGGCCAACTGGATCTGCCCGCCCCGCCGCGGCATCAACCGCCAGGCGGTCGACTTCGCCTACGTCCGCACCGACGGTTGATGCGATGTTGATTGTCTGAGAACGGCGTAGCACGCGCCGTTTCAGCGAAAGTGTCGGCGCCCCTTCTCAGCTGTGCGGAGGTGGCGCCGGCCTGCTTGTGGCCTCCGGCCCGTCCGCGGAGGTGCTAGCTTGGAAGGGCCCGTCTCCACTTCTACGGATGCCCATGGCCAGAGACCGCGGTGAGCCTGGGTCGGTCCACAGTCGACCCACTCTGTCCCATCCCGGAGCGAATGCGGCCACACAAGCGGACTGGCTGGGCGATGACAACGCGGTTGGCGCGCTCGATTCGGAGGCGCCGTCGATGGTAGGCGGGGATGGTCAGGCCCGTCAGGTGGGCGGTCGCTACGCGCTGTTGCGCCGAGTGGACGTGGGTGGCGGGGGCTCGGTCTACGAAGCCATGGACCGGGTGGGTGAACGACGGGTGGCTGCGAAGCGTCTGCATCGGCGGGCATTGGCACGCCAGGAGCGAGAAATCAGCGCGCTGCGCCGCCTGGCCGTGCCGGGCGTCGTGGGGCTGGTGGATGTGGTGGTGGAGACGGACGGCACCTGGCTCATCATGGAGTGGGTGGAGGGCACCGCCTTCCCGGGGCCATCCGAGGAGCCGGTCCCTCTGCCGGTGTTGTTGGAGACGGTGGCTGCGCTGCTCGAGACGCTGTCGGCGGTGCATGCGCAGGGGCTCGTCCACCGGGACCTCAAGCCGGACAACGTGCTGGTGCGCAAAGACGGCACGCCCGTGCTCCTCGACTTCGGGCTGGCGCGGGGCAGCATCATCGGCGGAACGCTCACGCGGGAAGGCTCGGTGGTGGGCACGCCGGGCTACCTGGCGCCCGAGCAGGTCAACGGGGGCACCATCGATGGGCGCACCGACCTGTATGCCGTGGGCACCATGCTCTTCGAGGTATTGGCCGACCGCCTGCCGCTGCCGTCCGCGAGCACCGAGGAGCTGTACGCGCGGACGGTGAAGCCGGCCCCCAGCCTGGCTCGATACCGCGTCGACCTGCCGCGCCACATCGTCGAGACCGTCGACGCACTGCTACAGATCGACCCCGAACGTCGCCCGGCCTCTGCGATGGAGGTGCGCAGCCTGTTGCTGCACGGCCGCTCCTTGACCGGTGGCCTTCCCTGGCTGGGAAGCCGCGCACCGATTCGCGCTGTGCTGTCTGCACTGGCAGACGGGCGGCCGGCTTCGGTCGGAGGGGCCGCGGGATGTGGTCGCACCCGGGTGCTGCGCGAGGTCGTGGCCGTGTTGGAGGACAGAGGGGTGGCGGTGGCCTGGCTGCGCCCGGGTAGACGGCCCTTTGAGAGCCTGGCGGAGCTGGTGGTGCTGGGTGACGGCACCGAGCCGTCCGGTGTGCGAGCGGCCGTGACGGAGGTCCTGAATCGTCTGCAGTCCGACGGCCTCGTGCTGTTCGCCGACCCACTCGGTGCCCTCGATCCGTGGACCCAGCGGCTGGTGCGCGAGCGGGCGGGCATGGTCTACGTGGTCGACGACGGACCAGCGACCGCCGAGGTGGCGGCGCTTGGGCAAGAGACCCTTCAAGGCCTCTTCCACGGACCCGACCTCATCGTTCACCTTCGCGAGGATGGCGCAGCACTGCTGCATCACGCGACGGGAGGGGTGGCTGCGCGGGTGAGTGCGGTGGTGCGGGGTTGGGTGCGTGCAGGCGTCGCAGCGTGGGAGGACGGCCGCTTGCGGGTGGGTCGCCAGGACCTCGACCGCCTCGCATTGCGCCTGCATGGCGCGGCGGTGCAGCCCCAGCGCGGCGCCACCCGAATTCGTCCGGAGCTGAAGGAGTGCCTCCGGTGGATTGCATTGGCCCATCCCGCCGCCTCGGTCGGGGTGTTGGCCCAGGCCATGGCTCGCCCCGCCTGGCAGGTAGCCTTGGAGGTGGAAGACCTGGTGGCGGGCGCGCATGTGGTGGAGGTGGACGGACGCCTGGTGCCCGTGACCGGGGTCGACCTCCGGCCCTCTTGGACGGCCGGTCGGCGGCGACTGGCCCACGCCGCTCTCGCTGCTGCGCTGGTGGACGCGCCGGAGCAGCGGCTCCACCACCTGCTGGCGGCGGGCGAGGCGGAGCAGGTCGCCCAGGTTGCAGCTGCTGTGGCCCGGGACTGGCTCGAGCAAGGGCGCGTCGGGGCGGCTGGGGCGGTGCTCCACGAGGCCTTGTTGGAGGTTCGTGCGCGGCCACATGTGCCCGGCGAGCCGCTGCTGCTCCGCATGATGTTGGAGGTTGGGGTCGAGTCTCGTGCGAGAGCGGCGGTTGCGGCGGCATCGGTGGCGATCGAACAGTCGAAGGCGCCGCTTGCGTTGTTGCGTTGCCTGGCGGGCGGCGCGGGACTCTTGGAGGACGGCAAGTGGTCCGAGGCGAGCCGGGTGCTTCGTCCGTGGCCGCGGCATGAACGCGGGTGGGCGGCACGGATGCGTGGGGAGCTGTTGGCGCGCGCGGCGGACCAGCTTGGGCCGGGGGAGCTGGAGGCCACCGTGACGGAGCTCGTGGGTCGCACCGAGCTGTGGACCACCCCCGAGGCACAGGCCTGGCGCATGCGTTGGCAAGGCCGGCTGGCCTTTCGGCGGTACGAATTCCGGCAGGCCGCGGCGCTCTATCGCCGCTCCGCCGGGCTGTGTTCCAGTGCGCTCGAGCGGGCCCGTTCACTGCGACGGGCGGCCGAGGCGCTTCGGGAGGCCGGCGATTGGGACGCGGCTCTGGCGCTGGCGCAGGTGGCCCGTGCGGCGGCTGAAGAGGCACGGCATGTGGTGGAGGCCGCGTCGGCACTGTTGGTGGAGCGCACGGTGGTGGCGCGGGCAGGCTTGAAGTCGCCGCCACGTCCAGAGCTGGTGGACATCATGGCGCAGGTGGGACGGCCCTCTCTCGCGGGTCGCGTCGCCTCGGTGGAGAGTTGGATCGCGATCCGTCAGGGTGCCGTCGAGGTTGCGATACCGTTGGTTGCACGGGCTCGGAGTTGGGCGGTGGAGGGGGGAATCCAAGACGCGGTGCTCCACTGCACAGCGCTGCAGGTGGCCTGTCTGCCGGAGGATGCAGACGCCATCCAGATTGGTGAACTCGTCGAGAGCGCCCGGTCCTCCGAGCGTCCCGAGATCACACTCGACATCCTTGCGTTGCTCGCCTCGGTCGGCTTGCTGCCAGAACACGCCCAACCCGACCTGGAGGCGCTCGCCGCCAGCCACACTGGGGCCGCTGCCCATGTGCGTCGGGGGGTATACTCTCCGGCAGAGGCCTTGACGCTTGCACGAGCACAGCGCGGTGCCAGGCTTCTTGGCGCGCCCCGCCCTTGAGTGGGTTGTGGCGGCAAGTGGAGGTGGACGATGGCGATAGACCTGACCTTTGCCAGTTCCGGCGTCTACCGCGTCGAGGTGTTCGATGGTGCCGGGTGGCAGCTTGCCGGATTCGTAGGGGCCGATGTCTCCAATGAGCTCACGGCCACCGGCGGGAGGCCATCGGACGTGTTGGAGCCGCGGGTATCCCACGAAGCCTGGTATCTGGCGCCGATGCAGATGGCTGGCTTGGAGGCCTTTCCGTTGGGCATGTGCCCCCGCTGGGGCGCAGCGCATCCCGTGAATGTGCAGTACCGCGTTGTTCTCCACACCCCGGTGCCCCCCGACGACTGCTGTGCGGCCCGGCAGATGGCCAGGACCCTTGCGGTCCAGGCTGTGTTGGATGGCGGGGGCAACCCGGAGGAGTTGCTGGCATTCGAGAGCTGCAACTTCTTCCTGGCAAAGACGCCACCAACACAGGACAAGTACACGGCCTTCGTCGAGCGCACCCCCGTCCCGTCGCCTGTGCGGTGCTTCAAGCTGTCGCTGGATGCCGCGGCCAACCAGCTCGTCGGCTGGGCCTACTTCGAGTACCCGCTCGCGCCGACTCCCGAGGGCACCTACACAGCCACCGTGCTGCATCAGGTGCACGACAGCGCGGTGGACATCGGGGGCCCCAACGTCATCTACGTGACCGCCGTGGTGCCCCCGACCCTCCCGGGAACGGGCGCCATCGTCGACTCCACCGAGTTCCTGGTGTCCGACGGCGACCCCAACAACCCTGGCTTCCCGAGAAATTGGACGGGAGCCGAGGTGCAGTCGCGCGCAGCCATACGCTCTGTGCCGATGGCGGGCGGAGCGCCCTCCAAGGGGTAGGGGCTTCCGGATCCGGTGGGCAGGGATATCCACGAACTTGCATGATTATTCGGGATTGCGTATACGGTGAGGACCCGTTCTCCCCGAGACCGCCATGACCCGCCCCCCATCTCGCCCCCTTCGCGTCGGCATCGCCGGCATCACCGGCTACACCGGCTACGAGCTGTACCGGTTGCTTCAGGCCCATCCCCACGTCGAGGTGGTGCGCCTGGCGGCTGGACGCGGGGCGGGTGCGCCATTGGCGGAGTCCTGGCCTGCGTTGAGTGGACGGGCCCATCCCGATGTGGAAGCGCTGACCGTGGACTGGGCGCGTGGGCTCGATGCGGTCCTGTTGGCTCTGCCCCATGGTGTCTCTGGTGGCTACGTCGGTGCCCTGCACGCCGAGGGCCTGCTCGCCATGGGCCCCGACTCCGAAGGACTGCGCGTCATCGACCTCGGCGCCGACTTCCGCCTCAAGGACACCGAGGTGTATGCAGCGACCTACGGCGGCGCCCACCCTTGCCCCGAGCTGCTGGCCCAGGCGGTCTATGGCCTGCCGGAGCGCCATCGGGACGACCTCGCCGGGGCCACTCTGGTCGCCAATCCGGGCTGCTACCCCACAGCGACGGCCCTTGGCGCCCAGGTGCTGCTCGCCGCGGGGTGCGCCGGGCCCGTGCATGCCACCTGTGTGAGCGGTGTGAGCGGTGCCGGTCGCAAGGCCGGGCCCCGCACCCTGTACTGCGAGGTCCACGACTCGGCGGTCGCCTACGGGGTGGGCGGTTCGCACCGGCATGTGCCCGAGATGGAGCAGGCACTCCACGTTCCCGTGATGTTCACGCCCCACCTCGTGTCCATGAACCGGGGCATGCTGGCCACCGTGTCCATGTCGGCCCCCGTCGCGCTTCGCACCGATGGTCTCCGGTCCGTCGCCGCCGAGATGTACGCCGACGAGGCCCTCATCGTGCTGCGAGACTCGCCGCCGGCCACCCGTGATGTGCGCGGCACCGGACTCGCCCACATCCAGGTCGTGGTCGACGAACAACGGCATGTCGCCCAGGCCCTGGTGGCGATCGACAACGTGGGCAAGGGTGCCGCCTCCCAGGCCGTCCAGAACCTCAACCTGGTGTTCGGAATGCCGGAGACCACGGGAATCCCGACAATCCCGCTGGTGCCCTGATGGCGTCGGTGCGGGTGAGGCCTGCCCGGTTGGCCGATGAACCGGCGATTCGAGACCTGCTCGCCCCGGCAGTGGCTGCGGGGGAGGTGCTCCCACGGGCGGTTGTCGCGGGGGACTTCCTGGTGGCAGAGGACCCGGATGGCATCGTGGGTGCCGTCGCACTCACCGCCTGGACCGACCGGGTGGTCGAGCTCGGCTCCCTGGTCGCTGCCCGCAAGGGGCGTGGACTCGGGGCGCGCCTGGTGCAGGCCGCGCTCGATGAGGCTGCTCGGCTTGGATTCCAAGAAGTCGTAGCACTCACCGCTCTCGACAAGTGGTTCGCACGGAGGGGCTTCGTGGTGGAGCCCGTCGCGCCGTGGAGCCTGGCCCGCAGCACCCCGGTCCTGGTTCAGCCTCCGCTGGAGGACAGCCCCGTCCTCGAAGCCACCGCTGCCAAGGCCCGGCGGAGCTGCGCGCGCTGCCCGCGGCTCGCCCGCTGCCAGCAGGTCCTCATGCGCCAGCCTGCCCCCGCCGTCGACCACCGCCACCTTCGGGTCGCTTGACCGCACGAGCCCCTGGATGCCACCGATGTCCTGCCCCCCGGACTCCCCTGCTCCGCCCACACTCGAGGATGTGGCGGGCCTGAAGACCTTCTCGGTCAGCGGGTCCGTCAAGCGCCCCACCGACACGCGGCCCGATGTGTGTGTGTTGGCCACCGAGCAGCCTGCCGCCTTCGCCAGCCTCACCACCACAAGCACCGCCGCCGCGGCCTCTTGCTTGTGGACCCGTGCCCGCACCCCCGCGCTTCGACGGGCTGTCGTGGTGAACAGCGGCAACGCCAATGCGGCGACCGGTCCGCGTGGGGTCGAGGACAATGCTGCCATGGCCGCTGCAGTCGCCGACCAGCTGGGCTGTGCCGCCGACGACGTGTTGGTGTGTTCCACCGGCGTCATCGGTGTGCCGCTCCCCATGGGGCGCCTGATGCCCGCTGTGCGCGCGGCGGCCCGAGGCGTCGTGGGAAGCAGCCTGAGCCCGTTTCGGGCGGCCGATGCCATCCTCACCACCGACACCGCAGCCAAGGAAGCCGGCCTTCGGGCTGGTGGATTCACCGTGGCCGGCATCGCCAAGGGCTCGGGCATGATCCACCCGGGGATGGCCACCATGCTGGCCTACGTGGCCACCGACGCCGACATCGCCCCCGACCTGCTCCAGGGCCTGCTGGTCGAAGCGGCCGACCGCTCCTTCCACCAGATCAGCGTCGACGGCGACATGTCCACCAACGACACGGTGGTGCTCATCGCCACGGGCATGGGCGCTTCCGTCACGCCTCGTTCGGAGTCCTGGGCCGAGCTGAAGGCGGCGGTGGTGGGCGTGTGTCGCAGCCTGGCCCGTCAGATCGCCGCGGATGGAGAGGGAGCCCGCACCTTGATGTCCGTACGAATGGAGGGGGCGCCCGATGACGAGACCGCCCGGCGGCTGGCCCGCTCGGTGGTGTCGTCGAGCCTGGTGAAGGCTGCGGTGCACGGCCGGGACCCGAACTGGGGACGCATCGTCGGGGCGCTGGGGCAGGCCGGCGCGCCCGACCTCGACCAGGTGTCCGTGTCCATTGGCGATGTGGACGTGATGGTGGACGGCATTCCCCAGGACTTCGACGAGGCACGCGCGTCCGAAGCTCTGGGTCGACCGGAGGTCGTCATCTCCCTGTCGCTCCCAGGACCGGGTCGCGCAGAGGCCTGGGGCTGCGATCTGTCCGCGCAGTATGTCGCCATCAACGCCGACTATCGCACCTGAGAGGGGCCCCGAGGATGACCCAGCACGCAGTATTCTCGTCGTCCGATGCAACGGTTTCGGCGCTTGTCGAGGCCTTGCCCTATGTCCAGCGGTGGACCGGGAGCACCGTCGTCGTGAAGTACGGCGGCAGCGCCATGGTCAGCGAGGCCCTGTCGCGCGCCGTGGTGGAGGACATCGTCTTGTTGCGGGCCGTTGGGGTGCGGGTGGTGCTCGTCCACGGAGGCGGTCGGGCCGTCTCGGAGATGGGACGTCGCCTCGGCCTCGAGCCCCGCTTTGTCGACGGACTTCGCGTGACCGACGACCAGACCATGCGGGTCGCCCAGCAGGTACAGGTCGGTGGGATCTCGCGGGACATCGTGGCCGCCGTGGGACGGCGCGGCGGGCGGGCGGTTGGCTTGTCGGGCCACGACCTGGGAGGCTGGCTGCGCGCAGAGGTCCGCCAGCACACCAGCCAACAGACGGGGGCCCCGGTCGACCTCGGACGCGTCGGCGATGTCACGGACGTCGATGCAGACGTGCTCCTGCCCCTGCTCGACGCGGGTACCATTCCCGTCGTCGCCCCGGTGGCGGTGGACGGCGAGTTCGGCTCGCTCAACGTCAATGCCGACAGTGTGGCGACCGCCGTAGCGGTGGCTCTGGGGGCCGGGCGCCTCATCTTCCTCACCGATGTGCCCGGCATCCAGGGGCCCGACGGACAGGTGGCCGCCACCGCCGATGGGGCCACCCTGCGCAGCTGGATGGCGGACGGCACCGTCTCGGGCGGGATGCTGCCCAAGGTCCAGGGCTGCCTTGCGGCCCTCGATGGTGGGGTCGATGCGGTCACGGTGGCCGATGGCACCCGTCCTCATGCCGTTCTTCTGGAGCTGCTCACCGACGCCGGTGTGGGCACCCTGCTGTCGCTCGGCTGAGCGACGGAGCATTCATGTCCGACCCTCTCCTGCCCACCTATGGTGCCCCCTCCCTCCACATCGTGGGTGCGTCGAAGCGCCGCGTGCTGGGGGATGATGGGCGCTGGTACCTCGACGCCATCGGCGGCATCGCCGTCTCCGCCCTGGGGCACGCCCACCCTGCCATCCTCTCCGCCGTGCACCGGCAGGTGGATGCCGTGCTGCATGCCTCCAACCTGTACCGGGTGCCCGTGCAGACCCGGCTCGCGCGCCGGCTGCTGGACCTGTTGGGCGGTGTGGGCACCTTCCTCTGCAACTCGGGCACCGAAGCCAACGAGGCGGCGGTGAAGTTCGTGCGCAAGCACCACTGGCGCCTCGCGGGCTCCCCTGATGGCGCGCCCTCGCCCCGCACCGAGATCGTGGTGGCGGAGCATGCCTTCCACGGGCGCTCCCTCATGGCCCTCGCAATGACCCCTCGGCCCGCCTACCAGGCCGGCTTCGGTCCGCTGCCGGGTCCTGTGCGGGTGGTTCCGGTGGAGCGACTCGCGGAGGCCGTGAACGACGCCACAGCGGCTGTCTTCGTCGAACCAGTCCAGGGCGAGGGAGGCTGCCGGCCGGTTCCCCGAGACGTGCTGGTGCGGACTCGTGCGGCCTGCGACGAACATGGCGCGCTGCTGGTGTACGACGAGATCCAGTGCGGGCTCGGGCGCACCGGTGTGGTGCGGCACACCCCCCGGCCCGACCTCCTCACCCTCGCCAAGGCCCTGGGCGGCGGGCTGCCGTTGGGTGCCTTGGTGGTCATCAACCCCGAGCTGGGCGACACCTTCGGCCCCGGCGACCACGGCTCCACCTTCGGGGGCAACCCGGTCGCGTGTGCCGCAGGCGAGGCCTTCTTGCGCGTCTTGGACGAGGAAGACCTGCCCGGCCGGGTGACCGATCTGGGCGCCCACTTGCGGGCCGGGCTGGAGGGTCTCGGACTCACCGTCCGGGGCCGCGGCCTGATGCTGGCCGCCCAGGTCGACCAACCTGCCGGTCCTGTTGTGGCTGCCATGCGAAAGCAGGGCGTGCTGGTGTGTGCCGCCGGTGCGACCGCGGTGCGATTCCTGCCGGCCTTCACCTCGACGACCGCGGAGCTCGACGAGATGGTGGCAGCCCTGGGGGCGGCGCTGGCGGAGCTTGCTGCCTGAGAACGACGCAGCCGGCGCGACCCGAAGGTCTGACGCCGGCTGGAGCATGGAGCCCCGGGGGCTCGGTGCGCTCAGGCTTCGTCGGCCTTCTTGGCGGTGAAGTTGCCGGTCTCGGCCACGGCGGCGATGATCTTCGCCACGTCGGTCTTCTCGGCGTCGAACTTCACCTCGGCCTTGCCGTCGGTCTCCACCTTGGCGGCCTTGACCCCGTCGATCTTGAGCACGGCGGCGTGGAAGGCTGCAGCCGTTCCACCACAGTGCACGCCGGAGACAGCGAGCTTCACGCTCTTGCCGTCGACGGTGGCGAGATCGGTGGACGCGGCCGCCTTGGCCGAGGCGTCGCAGGACCCGCAGGGGGCTCCACCGCAGGCGAGGGCGACACCGAGGGTGCTGGTGGCGGCAAGGAGGAGGAGGGTGCGGCGAATCATTGGGCTCTCCCGTGCGATGTGAGCTTTGTGCGGAGTGACAGGGCCAGGTGCGAGTGGCGCAGACCCCGCCCGTCGTCCGAGAGAATCGGACGCGTTGCAGGAGGCACACTACCCGGCTTCGGTCGCGGCGACACCCGCGATCTGGCGGGATGCGCACCGGAGTCAGCTGCCTGCCCCTCGCCCGCCAGGTGTGTGCCCGTCCGGGCGCACGCGGAGGCCGCTGAAGCACACCGCAAGGCGCACCACCTCTGCTGGCGTGTCGGCCCGATGCACGACGTCGCTGCGGCGGTCGTCGATGCGCGTTCCTGCAATCCGAGCGCTCCAGCCTTCACCGAGATCAAGCCCGATGACCGTCTTTCCGTGTTGCCAGGCCAGCGCGATCTCGCTGAGGGTGCCGGCCCCGCCGCCAACGGCCACCACCACATCCGCCATGGCGACGAGCACCACGTTGCGCGCATGGCTCATTCCGGTGGGGATGGCGACGTCGACCCATGGGTTCGCGGTCTCGGCGTCAAGGGTTGGAAGAATCCCAAGCACGCGTCCTTCTCGCCAGCCTTCGGACTGGCGTCCGCCTCGGCTGGCAGCTGCCATCACCCCGCCGAGCCCACCCGTGGCAATCCGAAAGCCAGCGTCGACGAGGCCTCGACCGATGGTGGTGGCCGCCTCCAACAGCGCGGGCGAGCCCGTCTTTCCACCCACGATGGACACGATGGGACGACGGTCCTGGCAGTCGTTGGACATGGGGCCTCCACAAGGCCTCCTCCTACCCCCGCCGGACCGTCCGTCCCAGCCTCCCCCGGTGCGGATGGCGCGTGGGCTCGTGTACGGAGGAACGGCTCAGTGTCCCATGTAGCCAAGCGCCTCCAGCAGACCGACCGACTCCTGGTCGAGGTCGACCAGACTGCCGCGTGCATGCACCATCCAGCTGGTACACCCCTCCGGTAGCACACCGTCGAGCTGCACCTCCGCGCCATCGACGGCCTCGATCACCAGCCACGGAGTGGTGCCGAGTGGGCCGGTGGTCGACTCCGGCACCAGCTTCAGCGACAGGCTGCGATGGTCGGGTGCCACGAGCATCAGGTCGCGCGTGCCGAAGGACAGGGGCGCCACCCGCACCAGGGCAGCCGCAGACTTGAACGTGAGTGTCGTCGGCTGCTCGGGCCGCTCACACCGCAGGTGCAGCCCCGGCATGCTGCTCCGGATGCGCTCGGCGATGGGTTGGAGGAGGGGGTCGTCGGGCGGGAGCGTCCGGGCGCTCTGCTCCTCTGGGTCGGTTGCGAGGTCCCACGCTCGTCCGCCGGCCTGAATGGGGTAGGGGACCTCCTTGAAGTCGCCGCGTGCGCGCGGGTTCTCCAGGTTCGTGAGCGGATGGCGCCCCTTGTTGGGACGGGGGTCGAGCCAGCCGATGGGGTGGGTGAAGACCACCTTGAGGTCGCCCTGTCGGTATCCAGTGCGGTCGGGACCCATGTAGCTGTGCTCCAGCCACACCTTGCGGTCCCCCCAGGTCTCCGCGGACTTCGGGGAGAGCACTCTGCCGTCCACCTCCCCTGCCTCGATGTCGGCCCATCCGAGCAGCGTCGGGTAGATGTCGGCGATGGAAGCGGGTGCGTCGACCTTGTCGGCGTCGACCCCTCCGGGTGGCCGCACGAGCAGCGGGACGTGTACCAGCTCCTGCCACATCTGGTGGCCATGCTCGAAGTGTCCGTGGTCGTCGAACTCCTCCCCATGGTCGGCGGTGACTGCCACGCCGGTCGTCGGGCGGTCCACCATCTCCAGTATTTGACCGAAGACACCGTCGGCGTGGGCGATGTCGGCATCGTAGAGCTTGAGCAGCTCGTCGGGGTGGGCCCGCAGCTCGTCGTTGAGCTTGGCCACCTTCATCGTGGTTCGGCCGCGGTAGCTCTCCTGGGAGGTCTCGATCTCGGTGGGGGGGGCCCAGCTCGCCCGGCCCGGGGTGCGGTAGCGGTAGGGAATGTGGGGGTCGATGAAGTGGACGAGCAGGAAGAGGGGCTCGCCCTGTCCCAGAGGCTCCCGCTCGAGCAGGCTCCGCACCACATTCATCGCCTTTTCGCCGCCCTGGACGCTGGAGCCGCCGTACTGGGCGTGTCGGTCGAAGCCGCGCCCGAAGCCGAAGTCGGGGGAGAGGAAGTGGTTGGAGGCGACCATCACCGTGCGGTAGCCCTCGCCCCGAAAGCGCTCGGCGAGCGTGGGGATGTCGTCGGCCAGGGCGGTGAAGTCGAGGGTGCGGGCCTGTTCCTTGTGAACGTCGGCCACCTTGAGCTGCTGGACCTCGCGGCGCACCCGCCAGCCGCCGCCGTGTTGCGCGGGGTACTGGCCGGAGATCACCGTGCTTCCGCTGGGCAGAGTCCAGCCGGTGGGGGCGGTGGCCTGGGTGAAGTCCCAGGCGGTGGCGGCGAAAGCATCGAGTGCTGGAGACGAACGGCGCTCGGAGTAGCCGGAGAGGCCCAGGTGGTCGCGGCGCAGAGTGTCGAACAGGAACAGCACCACATCGGGCTTGCGGGTGGCGTCGGCCGTGCGCGCGACCGGGATCACCCGGGGATTGCCCCAGTAGCCGATGCCCGCGGCGTCGTCGGGCCCGCCCACGGTCTCCGCGGTGAACACCAGGGTGGACGGCTCGGCTTGTGGGGGCAGGGGCACCGTGGTGTCCACCCACCCTTCACCGTTCTTCGATACCTCGTCGTGGTCTGGGCCGACACACCGGCGTACCAGCAGGTCGCCATCGTCGAAGATGCTGAAGCACACGCGGCTCTCGGGATGGGTCCGAGGGTCGACCCCCAGGCCGACCTGCAGCATGGCCTCTGCGCTGCGGTCGACACGGAGGGCCCAGGTGCTCGGCGCCAGGGTGAGCAGGCCAGGGCGGTGGTCGCCATCCGGGCTGAGGCGCCGCACCCACGGGTGGGGGGTGTCCCGGTGTGTGCGGCTGACGTCAGGAGCGTCGAGTGCTGCGGTCTGTTGGGACAGGCGGGCGACCTGCAGCTCGTCGAAGGTGGCGCTGCCGAAGCCTTGTCCCGTACAGCGGAGGAGCCGCAGCTCCAGGGCCTTGGTGTTGCGCTCGGCATCGACCGCCAGCGACAAGGTCTGCCAGCCGTCGGAGGTTCCCCGAAGGCGCGTGGGCGTGAGGTGGCGGCTTTCGACCTTCGGGTCGGACTTGTCTCCGCTGAGGGCGAGCACCTCGAGGCCGGCCCCGGCGGTGAGCTTGTCGCCCGCCAGGCGGTGGGTCTTCACCCGCACCGTCACCTGGAAGCGGGCACCGGATGGCACAGGCACGCGGGTGACCACCGGCGCACACGGCGCGAGGTAGTCGGCCGCCTCGGGACCCACTCGAAGACCGGCCGTGCCGTCGTGACCGTCAGGCACGCTGTCGTAGAGACGGGCATCGCCTGAGCGCGTCTTGGGCCTCTCCAGCTTCCATCGCTTGAGCACGCCTTCGGGCTGGTCGAAGGCGAAGGTGCGGACCACCTCCGGCTCCGGGGGCTCGGGCGGGGCGACGAGGAAGTTGGCGTCGTCGACCACGGCGACCGCGCGCACAGGAGGCATGTGGACCGGCAGGGTCTCGGTGCCCTCCAGACTCACCGACGGGTGCTCGGCACACGCTGCGACGGCGGCGAGTGCGAGCAGTGACGCGGACCTGGCGCGCATGGACGGACCTCCCAACGGGCCGCGCCCCTAATCAGCCTTCGTCGAAGAGGTAGACCGGCGTGGCGGTGTACTCGAAGGTGACGGACAGCTGGGTACACTCGCCCTCGGCGTTGGGCGCGAGGTCGGCCACCACACCGAGCAGTCCCTCGAGGATGTCGCCCACTTCGTCGGCGATGTTCTGGTGCCGAGCGACCGCCAGCACCTCCGCGATGTCGAGTCCGCCAGCGAGAACGCCGCGTGCGTGGCCATCCTCGAGTTGATCTATCCGCAGTCCGCCGTCGATGAGCTCGAACTCCAGGGCCGCATCGAGCACCTGCACGGGCAGCGAGGCAGTGACGGGTCGTCCCCCCACGGAGCCCTTGTCCATGGGCAGCTCCGACAGGTGGACCACCTCGAAGTCGGGATCGAGCTGGAGCGTCTGACCCGCCAGGATGCTGCCATCGGTGCCCAGCATGGGCGCTCCGGTGGCCCGCGCGAGGGTCATTCCCACGCAGGCGTCATTGTCTCGGTCGTCCACCCCGTCGAGCTCGGCGACCAGCAGAAGCTCCCCAGTGCGGATGGTGTCGTTGATGAGGGCCTCGGCGCCGATGAACTCGGTGTTCTCCAGGGCGGGGATCAGCTCCCCGAAGGCGTTGTCGATGCCGGGCACACCTGCAGGCGAGACCTGGTCGGGCCGCCCGCAGCCGGTGCCATCGTTGGCGGCGCTCACCAGGCCATCGAGGTCGAAGCCGTCGGACACCCCATCCTCGATTCGGGCGAAGTTGAGGGAGTCTACGACCCAGACCAGCCGCTCGGCATCTGCGCCACTGCAGGTGGGGGCCTCAGAGGTGGCGGCGGTGTCGTCCCTCGTGGACTTCGCGCATCCGACAACAGTGAGTGCTGCGGCCATCACAAGGAGCCGGGACATCAGGCCTCCAGGTCCGAGAGGCCGCTGCTGGCGGACGCGTCGCCCTCGCCGAAGCTGCTCACGGACATGCCGACAGCCTGCTGGAGGGTGATGAGGAGCCGGGTGGCGTTCTCGCCGGACAAGGAGCGGTAGTGGTGGTCCTGGCGCAGAAAGCCGCAGGCCGAGCCCGCCAGCACGATGGGCATCTCCTCGATGCTGTGGACCTGGCCGAGGCTCACCTCACTCGTGGCGAACAGCACCATGTGGTCGAGCAGGGTGCCGTCGCCTTCGGGGATGGCGTCGAGGATGCCGATGGTGTCGGCGAGGCACTCCATGAGGTGGACCGTGATGGCGTGCACCTCGGGCTGGTCGCCGCCTTCGTTGTGGGTGAGGTCGTGGTGGCCGGAGGTGGCGCCTTCGAAGAGGACATCGCTCACCGGGTTGGTCACGAAGTGGGCGGCCACCCGGGTCTGGTCGCACGCGAAGGACATGGCGAGCAGCTCGCTCATCACCTGGTTGCGGCGCCGGACCTGCGCGCGGCCGTCGACGTCGCCAAAGTCGCCGGTGGGTGCGTCGGGTCGCTCGCAGCTCTCGAGGTCGGGGGGGTCCTCCTCGAGTCGGGCGAGGCGAAGCTCCAGCTCCCGCACGCCGGTGAGGTGCTGGTCGAGCCGGGCGCGGTCCTCGGCGCCCACCCGCGCGGACAGGGCGTGGATGTCGTCCATCACGGCATCCAGGGCGCTGCGTCGCAAGCCGAGGCGGGGGTCGACGATGCCGTCCTCTCCCGGCTCGACGAAGGTGTCGCCGAACAAGCGCGCATAGATGGCGTAGGGGTCGGTCTCGGCCGGGTTGCGGCTGTCCGGTCCGTTCCAGCTCTCGCCCGCCGTGTTGCTCGCGGCCGTCTGGATCGACCGGTAGATGGTGTCTCCGCCCACCGAGTTGGCGATGACCTGGTCGATGGTGGGACCGCCGAGCTTGCTGGAGTCCCCGGCTTCGATGCGGGGAACGGCAGTGAGGATGCCTGCGAGGCCGCTGCCATGGGGGGAGGTGTTGGGCAGCTTGCAGGCGAGGCCGGTGGGCACGCACAGCTTTGCCTTGTGGGGCAGAAGGGGGGCGAGTTGGTCGGACAGAGCCCATTCTTCGCCGCTGCCAGTGGCGGATGGGGTCCACCGATCGGGCAGGTTGCCGTTGCCCCAGAACCAGAGGCCGAAGCGCACTGGCAGCACACCGTCGCAGGCGTAGGCGGTGCCGCTGGTGTTGAACATGGCCTGGAGTGGGGGCAAGGCGAGGGCCACGGCCGAGCCGCGCGCGACGCCACGGAGGACGGCGCGCCGAGTCAGCGCCCCTGCGGCTGGACGCCATGAGCGGGCGGGCGTTCCCCGGAGGAGTCGGGCCCAGGATGCTGCGTGCCAGGGCTTCATGGTCTACTCCGCCTCGGTGAGGCCGCGGAAGGTGGGGCTGAGCGCCACGTCGCGCAGCAGCCAGTGGACGCGATGGTCGGCGGCGGCAAAGCCCTCGGTGTGCCAGTCCACGAGGGCGCCATCGAGGTCCTCGCTGCGGTTGCCGGTGGCGTACTGGAGGAAGGTCTCGGTGAGGCAGGCACCGAGGTTGCGGTGGCGGGCAACGACTGCGCCAGCTTCCCAGGCATCGGCGAACCACTCTCCGTCCAGATCGCCGGAAGGGTCGATCATCGCGTCATTCTCAGTGGTCCGCCAGCGCCCCAGGCCGTCGAAGTTCTCGAAGCCGAGGCCGAGGGGGTCGGTGATCTGGTGACAGCCCGCGCAGGTGGGGTCTTCGAGGTGGACCGCGATGCGCTCCCGCATGGTGCGGGCATCCTCGGCGACCTCGGGGATGGCGGTGTTGGCGTTGGCCGGTGGTTCGGGAATCACCGTGCACAGCAGTACCTCGCGAACGAAGATCCCACGCCGGGTGACCGAGGTGGACGACGCATGGGCCTGCAGGGCCAGAAAGCTCGCGTGTCCCAGGATGCCGCGCCGTCCGCCGTCCGCCGGCAGCTCGATCTCCCCGAAGCCGTCGGGAGTGGGCGCGGGCACGTCGTAGAGGGCGGCCAGGGTACGGTCCACCCAGGTGCGGCGGGTGGTGAACAGCCCCGGGTAGGGGGCGTCGTCGTCGAAGACATGGCGGTCGATGACCGTGAGGGTCTCGGTGCGGGCGCTGGGGCCCAGCTCGTCGCTCATGTAGGTGAAGACCGTGGGGTCCTTGGTGAGGCTGTCGAGCTCGTCGAGGTGGAGCATCTCGGTGAACAGCGCGGCCACTCCGCTGCGGGTGCGCTCATCGGCGAGCATGCCGTCGACCACCTCGGCAAGGGTGTCGGTGTCGGTGAGCAGGCCTTGTCCCGCCGCATCGAGGAGGTCGGCGTCGGGGGTGGTGTTCCAGAGGAAGAAGGACAGGCGGCTGGCCATCTCCCAGTCGTCGTAGCCATTGGGCGGGGCTTCGGAGCCGTCGCCAAGCTCCACCCGGTACAGGAAGTTGGGGCTCATCAGCAGTGCTGCGATGCCGTAGGCCAGGCCGTCGTCGAAGTCGTCGAGGGTCTCGGCGGCGTGCAGGGCCACGTCGGTGAGGGTCGACAGCTCCGCGCCTGTGAGGGGACGGCGCCAGAGGTGCAGGCCCAGCCCGTCGATGGCCTCGGCGGCACAGGCGTCGTTGGTGGGGTCGCTGCCATCGCAGGACACCCAGGCGGCCCGAAGGTGGTCTGTGTCGAGCACCTGCTCCGCGATGTCGTAGGCCGCGCCTTCGTACTTCTCGACGCCGTAGCTGCTGATGGCGGAGGTGGCGGCACCCACGGCATACAGCCCCTCGACCCGTTCATCGGCCTCGAGGTTGGCGGGCAGCCGAACGTCTTCGCTGAAGACATCGCGGATGATGTTGCGGTACTGCGGCTCGGTGAGGCGCTTGATGCGGGCGGCTGGCGGCGTGTGGTCGGGCGCTGCACTGCGGGTCTCGGTGGACGGCGCGTGGGCGGGCTCGGGCTCACAGGCAACCAGCGTCAGGATGGGCAGCAGCAGGCTCAGGCGACACGGGGACATGCGACCTCGGGGGACGCGCTACAGTAGCCTGAGGACGCCGTTGTCTGCATGTGAGGAGACGGTGGTCTGGAGGGCGGATGTCGAAGGAGTGGACGCGACGGAGCCTGATTGGATGCTCGCTGAGTGGGATGGTGCTGGCACGCACGGCTCTGGGCGACGTGCCCCTGCCCCCTGACTGGCTGGTCGACCGACGTCTTCCCGATGAGTCCACCCGGCTGGCCCTCACCCAGGCCTACCTCGACGCGCACCTGCCCGAGGCGATGGTGGGCACGGTGGATCCTGCCGCCATGAGGCCCGAGCTGGTCGTGCTCCACTGGACCGGCTCGGGCAGTGCAGAGGGGGCGTTTCAGACCTTTGCTCCCGCCCGCCTTGGAGGACGCCCAGAGCTGCAAGGCGCGGGAGCCCTGAACGTGGGGGCCCACTTCATCGTACACCGGGATGGCGCGTGCTGGCAGATCCTCGACGAGCGGCGCGTGGCCCGGCACGTCATTGGTCTCAACCACTGTGCCATCGGCATCGAGAATGTCGGCGACGGTCCGGTCGGGGGGGCCACCAAGGCGCCCCTCACGCCCGTTCAGGTGGACCGAAATGTGGCGTTGGTGCGCGCGCTCGTGGCCCGCCATCCATCCATCCGGTGGCTGATCGGACACCACGAGTACCGCAAGATGGAGTCCACGGCGTTGTTTTCGGAGCGGGACCCCGGCTACCGCACCACCAAGGTCGACCCCGGCGATGCCTTCATGGCTGCGGTCCGGTCCCGGCTCACCGACCTCGGCCTGTCTGCGCCGGGCTGACCGCCTTGCAGGCCATGGCCGCAGCCGTTCCAATGGGTCCCCCGTCGCCTGGAGCTGCAGATGGCCATCGGACCCGTCGGACAGCGTGTCGTCGTCACCGAGTACGGCGAGACCCCGCTGGACGCGCTCACTCGGACCATTCGCCTGGAGGACCAGCCCCCGCCCGATCCGGATGCGCTGGCGCCCGATGATGTGGTGCTGCGGGTCCGAAGCTGTGCGGTGGGCTGGGTCGACCTCATCATGTCGAGCGGCCAATACCAGCACATGGCCGCGCCTCCATACACGCCCGGCCTGGAGTTTGCCGGGGAGGTGGCCTGGGTCGGAAGCGATGTGTCACGCGTCGTTGTGGGAGACCGTGTGCTGGCGGACGGGTTCTCGACGGGGCCGCGCTCCCACGGCCGTCACCAGCGGTGGGGCGGCTTTGCCACCTGGGCTGTGATCCCCGAGCACGCAGCCATCCCGCTGTCCGAACGCCTGTCGTTCGACCAGGGGGTCAACCTGCTGGGCAACTTCGAGACCGCGATGCATGTGCTGGACGTGCGGGCTCGCATCCAGCCGGGAGAGACGGTGCTGGTGCTGGGGGCCTCCGGCTCCACGGGACTCGCGGCGGTGCACCTGGCCAAGATGCGCGGTGCCACGGTCATCGCGGCGGGTCGACGGGCGGACAAGCTCGCCGAGGTCAAGGCCCGGGGCGCAGACCATGTGCTGCAGACCGACCCGGACAGCGGCGGGCTGGCTGGCCTGCGGGCTGCGGTGAAGGCCCTCACGGGTGGCCGGGGCGTGGACGTCGTGTGGGACGGGGTGGGCGGGGACATCTCGGTGCAGGCGTTGCGGTGTCTGCGCTTTGGTGGGCGCTTCTGCATCGTGGGCTGGGCGGCCACACCATTCGTGGCACGGGGCCGGGGGCGGCGCGGTGCCCCCCGGGCCAACCAACTCCCCACCAACATCATCCAGATGAAGGGTCTCGACGTGCTCGGCTGTCCGGCCGTCATCTCCACCCGCTTCGATCCCACGCTGCGTCCCACTCGCCTCGCCCGCATCCTCGCCGGTGTGGAGGACGGCAGCATCGTCCCCCACGTCGGTCCGTCCTTCCCACTGTCGGACTTCGACGCCGCCCTGCGAGCGAAGTGGGACAGCCGCTTCGTGGGCGGGTGCGTCCTGCATCCGTGACGCACGCCCAGGCAGCCGGCTACCGTGGCGACATGCGCCGGACGTCCGCCATCTTCGCCCTCAGCCTCGGCTGCACCTCGCCTCCGAAGGGACTGCGAAGGACCGGCCCCGGCCACGTCGCGGACACCGCCTCCCAGGTGGATGACTCCGCGTCGTCCGACGACAGTGGTGCCTTCGTCCCACCGATGCGGCGCACCTGTGGACCGCTCCACATCGAGCTTCACCAGGAAATGAGCGGGCTGTTCGGGGACATCTCCCTGGCGCTCGCTCGCGACGCCCTGCCGGGACCGGGACTCGCAGTGGGCGACCTGGATGGCGATGGGACCACCGATGCGGTCCTGGCCCGACCCGGGGCGCCTGCCCTTCTGCTCCTGGGGGACGGCAGCCGCTTCGCTGTGGCCGGAGAGCTGCCGGAAGCGGAGGTCGTCGCTCTAGCTGACCTTGATGGGGATGGCGATCTCGACGTTGTTCTCGCGGGTTCTGGCGAGGACGTCTGGCTCCGGTCCACACCATCGGGCTTCGCCGCGGAGGCCTTGCCCCAGGCCGGCCGCCACACCGCCTCGGTGGCACCCTTCGACGCCGACGCCGATGGGGACGTCGACCTCTTCGTCGCCCGCCACGCCTGGCCCGCGGACTTCGACCGGCTCGAGCGGGGGGACTGGCCGGGCGACGGCCACGCGCTGCTCCTCAACGATGGCGCAGGCGGCTTCACGGTGGCGGACGACGAGATGGGTGAGGCGGCCCGCGGGCTGGGCTTTCATGGTGCCCCCGTGGACGTCGACCAGGACGGCGACCTCGACATCTACCTGAACCACGACTTCGGACCCCACGCCGGCGAGAACCGGGTGCTGCTCAACGACGGCGAGGGTCGTCTGGTTCCCCGCTCCGGCGATGGCGCCGACATCGCGGTGTTCGCGATGGGCACCAGCGTGTCCGACATCACCGGCGACGGCTTCCCCGACCTCTTCGTGGGCAACCTCCGGCAGCCCGCGATGTTGGCCTCTCTGGGAGACGGCACCTTCGCAGAGGCCGGGGCTGCGATGGGCCTTGCCAGCATTCACGCCCCCGACCGGAACGCCTCGTGGGGCAGCCGCTTCGTGGATGTGGATGGCGACGGCGACGACGACCTCGTGGTGGGCTTCTCCGCTGTGCCGGCCGAGCTGGGCTCCGACGAGGCCACCACCGCCCGCACCGAGCAGCGCGACCTTGTGTTGCTGCAGGTTGCTGGACCCGAGTTCCTCGACGCCGAGGTCGCCGGGGTGGGGCTGTCCGACTTCGCCCGGGCCCATGGCACCAAGGTGGTCCTCACCGCCGACCTCGATGCCAGCGGTCGGCCGGAGCTGCTCACCCTCGGCTACACCCCCGACTACGACGACCTCGTGCTGCGGGTGTGGACCCTGTCGGGTGGGTGTGGCTCCGGGCTCACGGTGCGCCTGCCCCTCGACGCCCAGAACATCGGCGCACGCGTGGATGTGGTGGTTGACGGGGTGGCTGCCCGACGCTGGATGCTGCCGAGCGGACTGTATGGTGCCAGCGCCGGCGAGGTCTACCTGGGCCTCGGTGAAGCCGGCTACGCGAGCGATGTGGAGGTGCGGACCCTGGCAGGGCGCACCCATGGCTGGACGAACGTGGTGGCAGGGTCGGTGCTGGTGGTGGACTGACGGCTACCCCTTGTAGGCGTCGTCCTGGTCGATGCGGGACAGCACCCAGTCGAAGTCGCCGCCGGTGATCTTGCTGCCGCAGTAGCCGCACTCGCCGGCCATGCTCACCTGGTCGAGGGGCGCACCACAGCTCGGGCAGGCGTCGTCACCGTGGGGCACCCCGCGTCCCCCTGGACCCGCTCCGATGGTGCGCACGAAGGTCCAGTACTCGCTGAAGACCCTCGGGTCGGTTCGACTGCCGCCGACGAGCTCGCCGGTGTCCACCCGCTCGGTCCAGTCCCGCATGCTCGCGAAGATGCGCACTGTGATGGCCTCGTACCAGGCATCGCGGCTCACGCGGGCCACCTCGGTGCGCTGGATGGTGATGTCGGCCAGCCGGTTGGCCAGTCCTCCCGCTCCGTAGCGGGCCATCCAGAAGCGGTGGACCTGGAAAAGGGCGTCGGTCTGCCATGCGCGGGCACGGGCGAGGGCGTTGTCGGACCAGGCCTCCTGGAGCTTCAAGAAGACGTGGCGGACGGTATTGTCGAAGGTCTGCCAGGAAAAGTCGGGGTGCCGGTTGATGAATGCACGTCGGGCCACCGCCAGGCCGGGGTCGGTGATGGTGGGACGCCGGGTGCCCGGCTCCACCCCGCCGCCCAGGTGCAGCTCCACAGCCGGCAGGGGACGCTCCATCGCCACGCGCAGGGCGGCCACCTCCCAGTGGTTCTCACCGCCGGTGCGCAGTGTGTTGCAGCTCCCGCAGCGTCCGTCGAGACCGGGCTCGCTGGGGTCTCCGCAGCTGCCACACACCAGGGCCCGCATCTTGTCGGGACCCGGAGAGTGCACACCGGTTCGCCGTTCGAGGGTCCACACCTCCTGGCGCAACCATTGGCGCTGCCGCCCCGTCTCGTCCGCTCCGATGAGGTTCAGCTCGCACACGACCTCGAGGTGGGTGCGCTTGCCCTCGACCTGGGCCCGCGACAGGTGGACGGAGCCGAAGATGACCTCATCGACGCGTGCTGGCGTGCTCTGGACGAGCGTGGTCAGCGCCTCCGTGGTGAACCAAGGTCTCAGGGAGTCCAGATCGGAGGACCGGGCGCGCTGTCTGGCGGTGGCGAGGACCTGCTGGAAGAAGTCGATGAACAGGACCTCGGAGAAGCCGGGGTCCAGCGCGGTGAGCTGGGCCCGCACGGATTGGAGTCGTGGCGCTGTGGGGGTGGCGACGGGTGCGCCGCGGTGGATGGTGGTGCGCTGGCGTGCCTGCTCGGCCCGTGTGCGGACCACGGCCACGATGATGATGATGATGACGACGGGGATTCCGACGCGCGGGTGCTCGAACAGCAGCCAGAGGATGAGTCCGGTGGCGTCTCCACCCCCGCCGCCTCCGCCCCCTCCAGAGGAGCGTCCCGAGCCTCCGGAGTAGTTCTGTCCACCGCCGACTCGGGCATCGGCATCGACCGAGCCGAGCAGAGCGCCAGTGAGCAGCAGCATCCCTGGAAGCACCCGCACGAGGGCCGGTGCGTGGCGGACGAACGCCGAGATCGCCGCAGCACGCAGGCGCTTGTCATCCATCTCGGGGGGCTTCATGGCCGCACCCTCGGCGCGTTGGACAGCTCATCGGGGTTGTCGCCGTCGTCGGATGGCAGGTGGCGGGCGAGGCAGGCCCCCACCGCACGCAGCTCCTGGAGGAAGGTGTCGAGGTCACCGGGCGCTTCACCCACGGCGTGGCGGCACCAGGGAAGGGCATCCCACTCGCCCGGTGGCACGACGGCCTCGATGCCGCCGTCGGCGATGAGGCAGACCTTCTTCTCCAGTCCAGAGATGTAGACGAGCAGGCCGGTGCGCTGTCGTGTGCCGTGGACGAGCTCCTCGGTGAATGCAGCGGCGGCGGCCTGCTTCACGCTCGCCTCGGTGCGCGGCGGGGGAAGCAGCGCACGCATCAGGGCGGGCGTTCGGTGTACCCACCAGCCCACGAGGCCACCCACCACCGGCAGCTCGACGAGCAACCAATCCACCCCGGGGACCACGCCCATGAGGAGGCAGCCAGCGACGGCGAGCCAGGCGGCGGCGGCACCCACCAGGGCGGCGGCACCGATGTAGGGAGCCGAGCGGGCAGCGGCGACCACCACGATCTCTGCGGCGGTGTCGCGCTCGATTTCGGCGACCGTGGATGTGACCGCTTCCACGAAGCGGGTGTCGGAGTGCAGCACGGGGGGAGACCTCCAGGGCTTCGACTATGCCGCGGGCCACCTGCGGGCAGCGCCTCTGGTTCATGTTGCGGAATATGGCGATTCTGCACATCCGGATGCGGGGGGCGCACAGACCGCGATGTCGTCGAATTCGGGGTTGTTCTGGTGGGGAAGACTTGTGGAGTATGATGGTTGCGTTGTTTTCGGTTGTGGCACGGTGTCTGCATTGCTTCCTGGCATACCCTGGAGGACTTCATGTCGACCGCTTCTCGCCTTCTCTCCTGTGCTCTTCCGCTCATCACCTCGGCAGCACTGCTCACCGGTTGTCCCCCGGTCGAGCCGGTCGAGCCCGAGCCCCCCACCCCCCGCTCCGGTGTGTGGGGCCTCCACATCCTGGATGTGAGCGCCGATGGCATCTGCGCCGAGCTCGCCCCCGCCGTGGAAGGCCGCGTCGTGCGCCTCGATGTGGACGCCGCCCGCTCGGGTGCGCTCCAGCTTTCCTTGCTGGGCCTCGACCTGTACGGCGGCCACGGCGACTGGAACGCCTGGGCCGACGCCGAGCTGCCGCTGCCCTGGTACTACGGCTTCGAAGACGGTGCGGGCATCGAGCCCGACGTCGAGATCACCGTTGACGCCGACGATGACGAACCGGTCGAAGAAGAGGAGGATCACAGCGAGGACGACCACGGCGAGGACGACGTCGGTGGTGAGGACTCGGGGGACCCGCCGCCCTGTGTCGAGTACGACGAGGACGAAGATGAAGGCTACTGCGGCGTGCCCGACCCGGAGCCCGGCCTCGAGCCCGGCATCCACGTCGCATTCGACGCCGAGCTGCCCAGCGCGTTCGCGATGCACGGCCTGTTGTCGGTCACGGTCTCGGATGGCTGGGGGGCGTGCAGCTTCGACGCCATCGTCGACGCGGCCTTCATCAGCGACGAGGTCGACTACGGCGACGACGACTTCGACGATGTCGAGATCCTTCCGGCCGAGGAGTCGGTGCCGGGTCGGGCTGGAGAGCCGGTCGAGATCGAGGTCGACTGAAACCTTCTTCGCTGTTGAATGGCGGTCGGTCGGATTCGTCTGGCCGACTGCCGGGTGTCTGGCGCTGTGCCTTGACGAGTCAACACAGATTGCCGTTCCCCGCACCGTGGCGCCCCTGCCACATCCACGGAGTCCCACATGAACCGCGCACCCTCCGCTCCCGCGAACCGCGTCCCCACCGCTGCAGAGCTCGACCAGGCCGCCGACCGGGTCACCGATGCGGTCATCGGGCTGGGCGCTGTGGGCGTCCTCATGATGGCCTGCGTGACCTTCCTGGTCGGCTGACGCCCGCTTCTACCAGGGTTGTCGCCAAGGCGGTGCGTCGACCCGGATGACCCTCCCGGAAACTCCGCTGCGGTCCTCTCGTCTATGGGGCCGGCGGAGTCTCCGGAGCCGGCTCCCCGCTCGCTGGCTCCAGTGCGGCCGCCTCACGGGCCTGCAGCTCCGCCCGGGCCCGGTCCCGCTCGGCCAGGGCGACGTCCCGTTGGGTCTCTGCGGTGATTCGCCGAGAGACCTCGTCGGACAGGCGGTCCTCCAGCTCTCCTCGGGCGGCTTCGCTGGCGGCGAGCTGGGCCTCGGTGCGGGCGCGCGCAGCCTCGGCCTCGGTCATCTGGGTGGCCATGGAGTCGAGGCGTCCCTGGGTGTCGCGGCGGGCGGCATCGGCCAGTGCCTTGGCCTGCTCGGCGTCTTCTCGAGCCTGGATCTCGGCGGCGGCGAGGGCTTCGGCCTCGGTCTGACCCGCCAGAGCGGCCGCCCGTGCGGTCTCGGCGGCCTGGCGGTCCTTTTCGGCCTTTCGCTGCACCGACAGGGCATGGTCGGCCTCGGCCTCGGCATCCGCTTGGGAGGCCTCGGCGGCAAGACGGGCGGCTTCGGCGCGGCGCTGGGCGGCAAGGGCCTGCACTTCGGCGGCCTGGGCCTCGCTGCGACGGCCGTCGGCTTCCTCCACAGCGACCAGGAGACTCTGGCGGCGTTGTTCGAGCTGCTGCACGAAGGCACCGAACACTGCGAGGGCAGCCATGAGAATGACGAGTGCTGCGGTTGTCTCGCGGTTTCTGCGCGCCGCGAGGCCGAGCCTCAGCAAAGGTCGGGCGCCGTCGATGGAGGTGGGGTGGTCGCTCACCCATCGGTCGAGGTCGGCTGCCAGAGCGCCGGCGGTGGGGTACCGCGCCGATGGGTCTCGGGCCATGGCGCGCTCGACGATGCGCACGAGGCGTCGGGGGCCCACGATGGGACGCGGCGGACCGGCCCGCACCTGCAGCAGGACATCCATCGCACCGCCGGGGCCGCCGGGGTCGCGGGGCCGGTAGGGCGGCTCGCCGGTGAGCAGGGTGTAGAGCGTGGCACCGAGGCCATAGACGTCGCTCGCCCGGGTCGGGACCTCGCCCCGCGCCTGCTCGGGGGCCATCCAGGCGGGCGTGCCCACGATGGCACCGGCGGGTCCGTCACACTCGACGGTGATGGTGGAGGTGGCGGGCGTCATCGGCCCGGCTGCGGGGGCCACCTGGGCGACCGCGAGGCCGAAGTCGGTGACCAGCACGCGGCGGCTGACGGGCTGGAGCAGGAGGTTGGCTGGCTTGAGGTCCCGGTGAAGCACACCTACCCGGTGGGCCGCATCGACCCCGCGGGCGGCCTCCGAAGCGAGCCTGGCCGCCTCGACGGCCGAGAGTCCCCCCACCTCGATGGAGAGGGCATGCCCCACCACCAGCTCCTCTTCGCCGTCGAGGTCGGGGCGATACTCGGCGCACAGCTGCATGTCGACAAAGCAGCTGCCGTCGGCCAGGCGGCCCGCCTCCCGCACCCGCACCACATGGTCGCTGATGATCTGGGATGCGGCCCGGGCTTCGTGGAGAACGACGTCGAGGGCGTCTTTTCGGGCGGCGACCAGGTCGGGCTTGAGCACCTTGAGGGCGGTCCAGGTGCGCAGGTGGGTGTCCCATGCCTGCCACACCGCGGCGGAGGCGCCCTTGCCGAGCTGCTTGAACAAGCGGTAGCGGTCGAGGGCCTGGCCCGCCTGCAAGGTGGGGGAGGGCGCGGCCGGGACCCCACCATCGGCGTCCACCAGGGCCCGGAGCTCCGCTTCCAGTGCGGCATCGCCCCGACACAGGCGAGGAATGGCCGCCGAGCGCTCGGCCTCCGGAAGGTCGAGCAGGTCGAGAAAGAGGTCGTCGAGGTAGGGACCGCTGCCCGGTTCGGACGACGCCGGCACCGACAAGAAGGTGTGGCCGGCGCTCAGGTCGAGCGTCTGGCGGGCGCGTCCCCCTGCGAGGACCCTCAGGTCGGGTGCGGGACCCTCAGCCATCTTGCAGTCTCACGGATGGTCGCCCGCCCGCAGCTTTGCGGTGAGCCAGGCGCGCACAAAGCGGATGTCGGCGTTCACGGAGGACTTGGGGAGGTCCATCAGCACGGCGATCTCACCGCCAGATAGCCCCGCGTAGAAGGCGTAGCGGCAGACCTGGGCCTTGCGTCGGCCTGCCCGCACCCGCGCCGCACCGGACTCGAGGCTGTCGAGCAGCCGGTCGATCTCGATGAGCGTGGCGGGGTCCTGCTCGAGCATCAGGCTGGCATCTTCGAGCTGCACGCGGCCGGTGGGGTCGGGACGCTTGGCGGCCCGCCGCTTGCGGGCGTGGTCGACCAGCTCGCGGCGCATGTTGAGAACGGCGAGTGCCAGCACATCCTTGGGAGAGTCTGTGGCCAGCCGGGCAAGGTCGCCGTTGAGCAGGCGGGCCCAGGCCTGGTGGACCAGCTCGCAGCTCTCGAGGGTGTGGTCGTAGGGCTCGGCTCGGAGCATGCGGCGCGCGGACCGGCGAAGCTCGGCATAGACGGAGGCGAGGTCGGGGGATGGCTGCGGCATGCGGACGACGCGGGGAGTGGGCTGGACCATGAGCGGGGACCCTCCTTCGACTGGCACAGCGCGAAGGGGGTGGCGGGCGACCAGACCCGCCTGCAGATCTTTGCATTTCGTCGGAGGCGATGCGGGGGATATCCCCCCGGCATCCTCAGGAGGTCCCATGTTCTTCGGTGTCTTCGGCCGGGGCGACAAGTCCCGCATGGTGAGTGCCGACAACGCCCTTCCCGGTCGCGATGCCCGTCCATTCGAGGTCTCGCAGACCCACGCCATCACCGGCGCGCGCATCCAGCCGCCCTTCCCGGACGGCACGCAGACGGCGATGTTTGGCATGGGCTGCTTCTGGGGGGCGGAGCGCATCTTCTGGCAGCTCGACGGCGTGGTCTCCACGGCGGTGGGCTACGCGGCCGGCTTCACCAGGCACCCCACCTACAAGGAGGTGTGCACGGGGCGCACGGGGCACAATGAGGTGGTGCTGGTGGTCTACGACCCGGCGCGCATCTCCTACGAGGCGCTGCTCAAGGCCTTCTGGGAAAACCACGACCCCACCCAGGGCATGCGGCAGGGCAATGACGCGGGCACCCAGTACCGGTCTGGCATCTACTTCTACGACGACGCCCAGAAGGCCGCGGCGGAGGCGTCGAAGATGGCCTATCAGACGGTGTTGTCGAAGGCCGGTTTTGGGGACATCACCACGGAGCTGGTGGCGGCGCCGGAGCTGTATTGGGCGGAGGACTATCACCAGCAGTACCTCCACAAGAACCCGCAGGGGTACTGCAACCATGGGTTCAATGGGGTGAGCTGTCCGATTGGGGCTGGCATTTCGGCCGAGTAGGGCCTGTCGGGCCGAGCACCGTCATCCACCTCTTGTGGACACATGGATGTGGCCAGTCTACCCTTCTGGCTGCCCCCTGATGTGTCCACAATGGAGGTCGATGTGCCCAGTCCCCGCAGCGCGGACAAGCCCGCCCCCGTGCCCCTGCGAAGCGGCGCCCACACCTTCGCCACCGCCTACGCCCGGCGCGCCCCCACGGCCCGCAAGCCCCACTGGGAATGGCGGATGTCGACCCACCACCCGGTCACGGGCGAGCGGGTCATGCGGAGCCTCGGGCGCCTCCCCCTTGAGGACGTGCCGGGAGCATTGGCCGAGGCCTACCGAGAGGTCGACCCCACCGCGGTGACCGACGACGCCTCGGGCGTGCGGACCATCGCCGACTTGCTCTCGGTCTGGCTCGCCGACATGGAGGAGCGCGGCCCCGGCGGCCGACGCCACGACGGCGACGGCATCTCCATCTACACCCTCAGAAATGCGGTGACGGCGTGCAAGCACCTCATCCGAGTCGGCGGCCAGCACCAACTCAAGAGCATCGCCGTTCGCGAGCTGCTCGGGATGCGAGACCGCCTGCTGGAGCACTACGCAGCGCGAACGGTCCGTCTCGACATCAAAATTCTCAAGCAGGCGTGGAGCTGGGCAGAGGACCATGGGGTGTCCCTTCCGCGCGTTTCGTGGCGACGTGTTCGAGTGCGTGTGGTGGAGGACCAGCGGGTCAACAACCACCGCACCCCCACCCATGCCGAGGTGGAGCGGGTCTACAGAAGCCTCACCCGTCGGTCCAAGCTCCAGCTCGGGCTCTACCTGGGCTGGATGACCGGGGCGCGCATTAGCGAGTTCACCTGGGCGTGCTGGGGTGACGTGTTCGAAGATGCCGACGGCTGGTGGATCTGGCTCGACGGCAAGACGGGACTGCGTCGCTTTCCCCTCCGGGCGGATGAGGCTGCGGTCATCTTGGGCCACCGTCGTGGTGCCCGCGAAGACGAGCCCATCATCGGTGGATACTTCGCCCAGAACGGCTCGGAGAACCTCAAGCGAGCGTGCGGACGCGTGGGTGTGGCGCCCTTCACCTTCCACGGGCTGCGACGCCTGATGACCGACACCTGTCTGCGGCGCGGCGTGGAGATTGGCACCTACGCGAAGTTGATGGGGCACTCGCCGCAGGAGGCGCTCCGGGCGTACCGGGAGGCGACGGCCGACGACCTGCAGGGGGCGTTGGACCTCGTGCGCCCGGCGGTCGGTGGTGAGGTGGGGGTGGAGCGGTTGCGGCTCGTGAAGGGCTGAACAGGTGCCTACTTGCCCAGCAGTGACTGGAGCTGCTTCGAGCGGGGAAGGGGGCGCGACAGGGAGGGACGGGGGGGTGGGTCCTGCGGTCGCGACACATCGCGCATGGCTCCGAGGACGTCGCCCCAGATCACCCGCTTTGTGGTCCCGAGGCTTCGAACCAGGCCCCTTCTGGCGAGCCAGGTCCGTGCCGCCTGTTCGTTCATTGCCATTCGCTTGACCGTCTTGGCCACGCTCAGGACGTCGCTCTCCGACCAGGGCCGCGGTTCAATCCGGGGCGGTCGGAGACTGTCGAGGACCTCTCCCCACACCACCCGCTCATGGCCGGCGACCCTTCGGATGAGCCCGGTGGCCTCGAGCCAAGTGTGTGCCTCCTCGACGGGTAGCCCCAGACGCGCGGCAGCGGCCGAGACGTCGAGGACGTCGTCGGCGCTTGCTGGGCGTGTGAGGATGTCGAGGGGGGTGACCACCCGGTCTCCGGTTCAGTCCTGGTGCTGCGCGAGATGTCCGTGGTGGACGGGCTTTGTGCGCATAGGGCTCCGTGATGTGGGGGCCTGTTTTCACCATACTGTTCTTGGACCAGGTGGAGATTCTGTGGGGGTGCGGGGTCGTGGCGGTGGCCACTCGCCCTTCCAACGCGTGGCGGCTGCTATGGTCGCCCGCTCAGGAGGAGCGGGGTGTCCGACTTACCGCAGGATCGAGCCCGGCAGGCGGTTGTGGACCGCATTCGCGATGCAGTGGCAAAGCGCCGCCTGACCATCGTGGTGGGCGAAGACGTCGACCGGGTTCTCTCCGGGGGACATGAAGCCGCCACCTGGGACGGCCTGCTCGGCACCGCACTCACCTTCATCGAAGAGCGGGGAGACGCCGAAGCACGCAGGAAGGTGGCGAAGTGGCGGCGTCGACTGGACGTCGGACTGGACGATGAAGATGCCGCGGCGCTGGCAGACGCTGTCCAGGCGTGGATGACCCGCACCGGGACCGGCCTGCGCACCCGCTGGCTACAGGACACCGCTGGCTGTGTGCCCGTCTCCCACCCGGCGCTCGCCCGGCAGCTCAGCAGCCTGTCCACTCACTTCCTCACCACCAGCCTCCACACCGCGCTCGCCCGGGCCACCGAGCTCCCTCCCACCTGTGCGCAGGATGCCGTCCTACGCAATCACTGGCTCCGGGAGGGACAGCTCGGGGTGCTCCACCTCAACGGCCACGTCGAGCGGCCGGAGAAGGTGGTGCTGGGGACGGCTGAGATGGTTCGCCGCCTCGATGACCCTGCCTCAGAGTCTGTCTTGCGGACGCTGTGGCAGAGCCGCACTCTGCTGTTCGTCGGCCATCCGGCCTTGCTCGACGACCCTCGCCTGCGCCCGCTGCTCGACTGGGCGGCCGACACGCTGGACAGCGACCCCCACGCGCATCTGTTCGTGGGCCCCACCGACGTGGTGGAGCAGCTCAAGACCCACCGGGTGGGGGCGCGCTTCGACTTTGCGGAGGTGGACACCGACGAGCTGGTCGACTTTCTCGCCTTGTGTGGGTCCGACGAGCCGCCTTCTGTGGCCCCGAAGGCTGCGCCCACGGGACTCACCGAAGCGGACTTGTTGCAGCGGGTCGCCGACCGGGCCGACCAGATGCCCTGGCTGGGGGACCTCCTGCAAGCCACGACCCGCCTGACCCAGGTGGGGGTGCGGGTGGACGTGCGGGAGGAGGACTGTGGGGAGGGTGGGAGACCGAGACCCGACGTGCGCCACCGTGTGGTGCCGCTGTGGGAAGCCGTCGCGCCCAAGACGGAAGCGGACCGACCGCGCCATGTGCTCGTGGGCGAGCCCGGCAGCGGGAAGTCGACGCTTCTGCGCCAGCTCGTTCCCCGGGTGGTGGAGGAACGGGACCGGCCTGATGCCGAGGAGAACCGCCTGCCGGTGTTGGTCCATGTGCAGCGGGTGGTGGACGCAGGGGGCGACCTCTACGAGGCCGTGTGCGGCGTGTATGGCGAAGGGGCGGCGGAGCTCGTGGCGGTCGCAGAGCGCGAGGACCGCTTGCTGGTGCTGCTCGATGGCTTCGATGAGGCGCTGAGCTTGGCGGAAGAGGACACCGTGCGGCGGTCGGTGCATGACACCGTGCGCAAGCTGGTGCGTGCCCATCCCGAGGTGCAGGTGGTGGTGGCCTCCCGCCCCGAGGCCGAGCCCCACCGCCTGGGCTTTGCGCGCCTCGATGTGCATCCCCTCGAGCCTGGCCCCGCCGCCGAGCTGCTCGATGGCATCGGCTTGCCTGACGGCTTGACTGGCAAGGGCGTGGTGAAAGACCTGCTGGAGGAGCAGAACGGACGACGGGCGGGGCTGGCCAGGAGTCCATTGCTGCTCACCCTCGTGGCGGCGGTGCTCCGTCGGCTGGCGGACGGGGGACAGACGCCGGAGGTGCCGAACACCCGCGCGGAGGTCTACGACGAGGCCGTGGAGCACATGCTGGCGCGCACCTTCGCCCCCGACGGCAAGGTGTGGGTAGGGCCGATCCGGGCGCCGACTGTTGTGCGTCGGGCGCTCATCCAGATCTGTGGCGCACTCCATGCCCACCCACGCGACCCCTGGCCCCACGAGCTGGTGTGTGAGGCGCTCTACGCCGATGCCGAGCTGCTGAGGGAGCTCAAGGAACACTGGGGGTCGGTCGACGCCTTCCTCACCGACCAGGCGCGTCGGGTGGGACTGCTGGTGAGGCCTCGGAGTGGCCGCCGACGGGGCTGGATGGCGCCCCACCGAACCCTGCGGGAGTATCTGGCGGCCCAGGGGTTGGTGCAGGCTTGGCGGCAGGCGGGGCTGGGGGACAGGCAGCCGACTGCGCTGGCGGCTGTGCTGGCGGCGGACCATGTGGACGCGGGTGGACGGGCCGAGCTGTTGGGATTGTTCCTCGGCGAGGTGAAGCGACTGGCGCCGCAAGGGGTCGACCGGGCCTTTGGCTGGCTGCTCGACGAGGCGGACCGAAACGAGGAGGCAAGGACCGCGGTGTGGCGGGCGCAGCCGGATGTGGGCGTGTTGCAGGCGGAGACTGTTGAGGGACTGTGGGCGTGTCGACGGAGCGCAGACGGCTTCCTGAGCGACCGGGAACGGGACGTGTTCTCATTCCGGCGGGACTTGCACACCCACGTTGTGGGGGTCTCCGAGCAGGTGGCCGTGTTGGAGGCGGTGGGGCGGGCGGCTGCGGAGCGCTTCCAGCGCGCAAAAAAGGACGAGGACGACAATGGCGCAGGACTCTACCAAGCCTGGCGCGGGCTGGACGACCTGGCTCACGAACCCGACGTTGGGGGACACTTCCGGGCGCAGGCACGGCGTGCGGCAGAGGGTCTGCTGACCGACTTGTTCTCCGACGGGCAGCGGGCGCGGATCGCGGAGGTCCGACGGTTGGTCGGAGGGGCCCTGCTGGATGGTACCCGCATTGAGGGACGGCCCGTGTGGGCGCCGATTCCGGCTGGCACCTTTTGGATGGGGAGCAAGGACGGCGAGGGGTTCGGCGACGAGAAGCCTGCCCACATCGTGGATGTGCAGGGGCTGGGCGAGGCGGCATTCCACGCTCTGGCCGTGCCGGTGACCCGAGCCCTGTATTCCTGTTTCGATCCGCGGGTGGCCTGCGTTGCGCGCGAGCAACATCCCGTCACCGACGTGAGCTGGTATGAGGCGGCGCTGTTCGCGGCATGGCTGGCCGCCTTGGATCCCGCATGGCGATGGTGCCGGCTGCCCACCGAGACAGAGTGGGAGTATGCGTGCCGGGGTGTTCGTGAGGCGGGCTGTGGACCGCATCCAGCCTTTTGGTCGGGGGACTCGGAGGCGGACCTGGAGCGTGTGGCGTGGACCTGGAATCCCACCGGGCACAGAGGAGTCCAGCCTGTGGGGCGCAAGCAAGAGAACCCATTCGGAATGTGCGATGTCCACGGCAACGTGGTCGAGTGGTGCGCGGAACCCATGTCAGCAACCCGGTACGAGCATCGTGCCGGTCTTGCGCCCTATCCCTACCGGCCCCCGGCCCGTGCGCCTTCTGCCTGCCCTTCCGCTATGCGTGCGTTCCGCGGTGGTAGTTGGCGAGACGAACCGGATGGCGCGCGCGTCGCCCGCCGGGCCGAAATCTATCCGCATTACCTCTACGCCGACGTCGGCTTTCGCCTCGTCTTGGCTCCGCCTTTAGCGGCGCCAAGCCGCTCACAATGGGAATCCCGGTTTTTATTGGCTGCGCGGCATCGCTGAACCGGTGCGGCGTCGGCTCCCTGTTCTGAACCCGACGACCCGAAGCGCGGCGACGCTCGTCGAGACGACCGGTGTTGGGTGCCAGGTCCGTTTCAGCTCGATTGCGCCACTGTCCGAGCACACCGGAGGGCCGCCGCACGCGTGCCGCCACAGGTCCGGCGCCGGACGCCGAATAGGAATGAAACTCCGCCAGATTCCGGCCAGACTGGCCCAATTCCGACACTTAGCTTTGCGCCTGTACACCAATGCCGTTGGACGCCGGACGGCCGTCCGCAGATGCCGGCAACACCATGCCAACCGGAACACCCATTCCGCCTCTACGGCACCAGCAGCGTGCCCATCCGACCCGCCAGCGAACGCGCATTCAGCGGCTCGACTCCCTGCGCCACCCGGTCCACCTGTCCCTGCAGCCGCTTCAAGGCGCGCTTCCCGGGCGAATCCCCTCCCGCCGCGCCCTCTGCCCCAGCGCGTGCAAGGTGCCGCGACACGACAGCACGGGCGCCCGCGGATGCTTCAGCCGCTGGTTCCGCTCGGCGGCCAGCCACGCTCCGATGGCTCCCCGCCAGCGCTCCAGCGTCTTCCGACCGTCCCCAAACAGGAAGAGGTCATCGACATAGCGCACATAGCCGGGCACCTTGAGCGCCCGCTTGATGTGGTGGTCGAGGCCGTTGAACACCACATGGGTCACCAGGAACTGGCTGGTCTGGGCGCCGAGGGGAAGGCCCCGGCCGGGCGGTGGCCAGTCGGCGGAGAAGCCCAGCCACGCGCGTCGACCCAGCCCATCGAGCAGGCCTGCTCCGCTGTCGAGCACCCGGTCGAGCACCGCGAGGAAGGCCCGGTCCCGGATTCGGTGGGCCAGCAGGCCGCGGAGCACCGAGAGGTCCACGCTGTAGAAGCAGGCCCGCACGTCGAGGTGGAGCATGAAGCGGTGGCGCCTCATGTGCCGCTGAAGCGCCAACAGAGCACGGTGTGTACCCCCGCCCGGCCGACACGCGAGGTCCTCGGGCATCAGCGAAGGCCCGAACACCTGCTAGAATTGCTCGGTGAGGGCGGTATGCACGACGCGGTCCTCGAAGGGGGCCGCACTGATGAGGCGGCGCTTGGGATCGCGTACCTCGTGGACATCGAAGCCCGCGGGCTGCCAGGTGCCGTCGTGGAGGCCCCGGGCGAGGCTCCGCCGGATGGCGTCCCAGTTGAACAGAGTCCAGGCGACATCGGGCCGACGCCGCTTGCCCCGCGCTGCGAGACGGCAGGCCGCATCGAGGGCCGCCGGGGCACACATGGCGTCCAGCAGTCCGCGGTGGGTCTTCATGGAGGGCTACAAGGGCCCGTCCGGACGGTCGGCGGATGCTTACTGGAACGGACGGGCGAAGGAGGCTCTGGTGAGAGCCATCACTGGAGACCGACCCGCTCGCGGTTGCGGGCAACGGCGGGCCGGGGGGCCAGGACGAGGCGGAAGCCGAGGTTGTCGTTGCGGTTCGTCGGGTGGTTGTCGTTGCGGTAGGCGGCGCGGGCGTTGTCGGGATCGTTGTTCCAGGAGCCGCCGCGGATCACGCGCCTGGCGGAGGGGTCGGTCGGTCTCCTTGAAGGGGGGCGCTGGCGTGCCGGCGATGCCATCCACCGAGCATTCGCCCGATGTCGACCAGAGCCTCGCCAGCCGCGCGAGCAAGCCCCGGCTACAGCACCTGCGTGCTGCCTGCCGGCCGGACCAGCACCTTGAGCGTGCACACATGGCGGTCGGCCGCGCGCCAGGCCTGCGGTCGATCGGCGGGAAACGACAGTGCGATGGACACCTGCGACAGCAGCCCGAGCACCCCGTCGGCCAGGTGGCGTCGGAGGGCCGGTTGGGGGGCGAAGGGCTCGGCATCGCAGACCTTGAGAAGGGTCTGCGCCAGGTCGTGGGCCTGCACAACCAGCGGGGCGTCGCGCCAGCTCACCGGCGGCGCTCGGCGCTGCGGGCCAGTCGGGCGATGCCCGCGATGGTGACCTGCTCGAGCTGGGCGACCTGGGTCGCGGTCTCGGGGGGCAGCGGCTCGGACGCAGCCATGAGCAGCCGGGCGACCGCGCGGCCGAACGCAGATCGTGCGGTGTTCAGCGCCTGGAGGCGGGGGCGCGGTTCATAAAGGTGCCAGCCTTCGGCGAGGGCAAACAGCCCGGCGTCGAGGTCAGCGAGCAGATTGGGGTCGGTCGTCACGCCACTCCGGCGCACGGCCAGAGCCGCCTGGAAGGCCTCCAGATCGGCCAGTGAGCGGGTGGATGCCCCCGGGCGGGTGGCCACCCGGCTCGGCAAGCCCGCCTCCACTGCGGTCCGAACATCCTGGCTTCGAGCCTGGAGCGCCTGGTGGGCGGCCTCCGTCAGGGGGAGGGCCGCGCGGGGAATCACCCACCGACCATCCTTCTTGCGGCCCGGGAGGGCACCACGGACCAGGCGGGCCCGCACCGTGCGCGGGCGGACGCCGAGGATGGTGGCGGCTTCGGCGACGGTGAGGAGCATCGTGGCCAGGGGTGGACGGTTCTTGCCGAGGGACGTCTGGATCCGCCAGGGGCGGTAGCCGGCCGGACGCGCGTCGGAACGAACCGGCCGTTGTCGGACTTGAGGGGATGAACCCGCGGAATCTGCCGGAATTGTGCGGCACGCGGTGTGGTAGGTGTGCCGGCCCGTTGCCGGAGATGGACGGCGGTCGGCACGCCTACGCCGGCGTTGGAGCCAGTGGTCCCGATTCCCTGGGGGGCCGCAGCCTCGTCGACAAGGGGTATCCAGTGGGCATCCTGCGCGATGAGACCGCCGGAAGCCCTCCAACGCGCGATCAGGTCCGGTGGGCAGGGGGTCGGACGTTGCGTGCCATTGCGTCGCAGAAAGCACCATTGCCAATGGCCTACCGCCTATGCTCGGGGGCCAGGACGAGGCGGAAACCGAGGTCGACGGAGCGGCCCGACGGCGGTCCCTCGAGGCGATAGGCGGCACGGGCGTCGACGGGGGAGCGAAACCAGGAGCCGCCGCGCAGCACACGTCCGGCGGTGGGTTCGGCCGGCGGCGGTACGCGAGCAGACGGGGCGTGCTGAAGATGGCCGGAATCTGCCCCTCGCCCGCCCCTCCCGGAGTGGTCGGACATCCACTCTGACGCACACCACTCATCCACATTGCCGTGAAGGTCGAAGAGGTCGAAGGTGTTCTTTTCTCGGTTGCCGACTGGGTGGGGGCGGCCCTCAGCGTTGCGGTCCGTCCAGGCAACCTTGTCCAGGTCTGCCACTGTCGCGCCGGAGTGCCAAGGCGGCGGCGGTGTTTCCTCCAGCCACGCCCGGCAGGCGTACTCCCATTCCTCTTCAAGCGGCAGCCGGCAGCCTCCCCACTCCGCCCGCAAGGTGGACACCCACTCCGCGAACACCGATGCTTCCCACCAGCTCACACGGTAGGTAGGCAGCTCGCCATCGGCCCCACGGACCACTTTCCCTCTGAACTCGCTCCGCTCCCCTTCGTGCGCCGGGTCCATGCACGCATAGAGGTCCAGGGTGACCGGCACAGCGAGCATCAGCAAACCCGGTCCCATGGCCACCCGGAGCTGTGGCCGCTCACTGCTGCGACCTTCCCCTTCCGGCGACCCCATCCACCCCACCCCTTCCGGAATGGTCCGCCAGATGGCCGCCAACGGGTCCGCCTCATCCGGAAACAGCCGCGCCCCAAGTCGGGTGAGACAGGCCACCGCCGCTGCGCCTTGCTCCTTCGAGATGTGGGCGAAGCGCTTGTCTTTCACCACTCGTGCCCGCTTCCGCAGGTCCTCCGACGCAGGCCGGTCCCCCTCGGGACCCCACACATCCGCCGTGGCCACCTGGTCGCACAGCCACCCGATGAACCACAGGTCCACCCCATGGTGGGGCCGGGTCCCCACAGCCATCCCGTCGAGGTAGCGCTCCGCCAGTCCCAACACCAGGCCGGGGTTGTGCCCCACCAACTGCGGAAGCTGTTCCCAGCGAACTGCTCGCTCTTCCCACCCGTCCCGCCCTCCCGAAAAGTCCAGCACCCGCCACACCGTCTCCTCAGACAGGTCGTCGGCGTCCACCAACACCTGATGGAGCAAAGCACTGTTCCCCGTCTCCTGGATCTGCGCTACGAGGGCGTCGCTGTCGACCGTCTGCGCGTCCACATCCAGCCCCGGCATCAGCGCGAACACCTCCGCCCAGCGCGCCGGGTTGGCCTCCGCAGCCCGCAGCGCCTGTCCAAACCAGCGGCCCTCTCCCCGTGAGCGGTCCCGCACCAGCGCCCGGGCGACCAGCACCTCCAACAACGTGCGGTGGGCAAACGCCCAGCGGTCGGGCCCCGCATCGGGCGCGCGCTCCAGCAGTCCGGCGTCGATGCACTGGTCGAACAGGTCTTCCAGACGACCGCGCCAGGCCTGCCAGCCGGGCTGATGCGCATGCTGCTGCCCCGTGGACTCGAAGGCCCACCAGCCCAGGGTGTCGCGGGCCTCGTCCACCAGGGAGTCGTCGAGCATGGCATGGAGTGCCACGTCGGCGAGCACCTCCAGCGCAGCGCCCACGCCGATCGCAGTGGGCGGCCTGTGCAAGTCGACCGACGGCGGAGGCGAGGCCTCGTCCGCCCCCCGCCACCACCGCAGCAGCGCCCCCACCAGCGGGAGCCGCTCCAACCAACCCGCCTCCCGCTGCGCAGATGCCTCCACCAGTGCCGCTTCCGGCACCACTTCCGGCGCGTGCGAGCCCTCCTCACCACCGTCACGATGGGCGCCCTGCAGCAGCACCCGCAACACCTCGGTGTAGAGCACCCCCCGCCCCGACGGCAGCGCCTGGCCCTCGGTGCGCACGATGCCGATGAGGGCCAGAATGAGCGGGGTGGCGCACAGCTCGCGCAGCCGGGGGTGGCGGCCGAAGCGCTCGAGCTCCTTGCCGGCGGCCTTGGTGAAGTCGGGTCCGAACAGGGGCGGCTGGCGACGGAGCCAGTTCGCGAGCAGGTTCTTCTGCTGGGCTTCGTCGAGTGCCAGCAAGCGCACCCGCTGAAAGCCCGGGTGGACCTCCTTGTGAAAGTCCACCGGGCGCGACGTGAGCACGATGTGCAGCTTGTCGAAGCGCGAGGCCAGGGCGTCGACACGCTCGGTGGCGTCGACGTTGGTGCGGCCGGCTTCGTCGAGCCCATCGATGAGCAGGCAGCCCCCGTGGTGCTGCCATGCCGTCTTCACCGGCTCCCAGGCCCCCTTGGCCAACCGCTCGACAGCGGCTTCTATGCCCCCGCCCATCAGCTCGGTCATGCGCAGGAGCACGCAGGGCTGGGGAATGCTGTCGAGCAGTGCGAGGCGGCGGAGCGCGGTGGACTTGCCGCTGCCGGGCACGCCCAACACCACCCAGTGTCGCTGTGGCTCGTCGGGGTCGAGCAGCTTGCGGAAGGGGAAGGGCCGGCCCCCGCGTGCGTTCGCGATGTCCCTGCAGGCCTTCGTGTCGGAGTGGGCGGCAAAGGCGCACGGTTGCTCGATCGTGCCCCGGTCCACGATGAGCTCCACAGTGACCTCGTCGAGCACACTGCCAGGGTCGGGGTCGAAGCGCCGGGGCAGACGGCACCGGCTGCGCACGCGGGCGCGCAGGGCGTCGAGGGGGTCGGCGTAGACCCCGCGGTCTTCCATCTTCGACGCGACGCGGGCGACGAAGTCATCGAGTGGGGCGCCTGCCTGGGCGAGAGCGAAGATGCGCCGGCCCTGGATCACCGCGACGTCCGACCAGCGAAGCCCGGTGTGGGTGGCCGAGCTCGGCGCCTCCCAGGCCGCTGCGAGCTCATCCGGATGGGAGAAGGCATCGATGGCGGCCAGCGACGCGATGGCACGGGCTGCAGCTCCGGTCGCTCCGGGCTCCTCGCACAACAGCTCGACCACGGCGTCGACGGTGCCCTGGCACTGGCGTTCTTCCATCCACCGCCCCAGCACTCCCGCGAGGTCCTTGGGCGTTGCGGCGTGGTCGGGCACCTCGTTCCAGTGCTCCGCAGCCCCGTCCCGCACGAGCATGAGCTGCCGTTCCCGGGGCTGTCGCTCCAGCAGTCCGCGTAGCAGCGCAGCCGAGACCGGGGGGCGGGTCATGGGGGTCCTCTCCGAGCGGTGGCAGACTACCGCGGGGAGGACGTGGCTTCAGGCAGGGCAGATGAGGTATCCATCACGCAATCTGGACCGGCGGTTCGGCTCCGCGCCGACCACGCGCACCTGGCCCGCCTTCTCCAGCCGCTGCACAGCATTGCGGACGGTCGGCATAGCGAAGGTGGCGCGCCTCCAACAACGACGGCCAGAGCTTCTCCCACGGTGTACCTGTGGGGGCGAGGGAAGCGAGGATGGCGTTGTCGAGCCCGTTGAGTGCCCCCCGGTAGAGGCTCTCGTAGTTGCCATCGCGGGGAGGAGGCCGAGGCGTCCCGAACAGACCGAGCTGCTGTGTGGGGGCACTGCGCGCCTTGGCATCGGCCCGAACCTGCGCAGCGATGGCGCCACAGACCTTGTGTTCGGCATCGCGGAACACCGCCAGGGTCTTGGGGTGGCGCCCGCCGACGACCAGCCGGAACTTCGTGCGGTCCTGGAGGGGCTCGGGGACGATGAGGTCGGCTGCATGGTCGAGGTGGCCGAGGTGCTTGAGTTGGCGGCGGTAGAGGCTCAGCAGAGCTTCTTCGGAAAGGCCGGACGCGAGGTCGGCGTCGCCCAGGCCGAAGAACGCCCGCATCTGACCGGGGATGAAGTGGAGGTCGGAGTCCTTGAAGCGGTTGATGTGGTCGAACATCACGTTGATGAGCACATCCCGCGGAGGCTGCTGGTGTGCTCGACCCCGATGCATGCACAGGGCACCGATGGCTTCCATCCCTACGCCCTTCCAGCCCGTGGGGTCGACGAAGAGGAAAGCAGGGTCGGTCCCCATCAGCCGTTGCAGCTGAGGCACGGCCGCCTCGAAGGTGGTGTGGAGGGTGGCGGTCGACACGGCGCCGGCCCGCTCCGCAACGAAACGGTGGAGGCGGGGAAAGGCCTCGTCGTCATTCTCCACGAATGCGGCCACCAGCTCTGGTGCCCGCCCGCCCTTCTGCAGTCGGCGAGGCGCCCAGAATTCGTGGGCGTCGTTCAGAGCATTCAGCAGGATAGCCGGCGAGCTGCCGTCTCCAGCAGACTTCCAGGGGCCCGCGAAGCAGTCCACCACGACGATACGCTGAGCGAAGGACATCCTGCCCCGACCACGGATCCCCATGGCCCAGACCTCGTCCATCGAGTGGACCGACGCCACCTGGAACCCCGTGCGCGGCTGAACCAAGGTCTCCGCCGGCTGCAAGTTTTGCTACGCCGAGACCTTCGCCGAGCGCTGGCGCGGCATCGACGGCCACCCCTACGGCCAGGGCTTCGACCTCCGCATCGTGCCCGAGATGCTGGAGCGGGCGCTGTCGTGGCGCAAGCCGCGCACCATCTTCGTCAACTCGATGAGTGACCTGTTCCACGAAGGTGTGCCCGACGACTACATCCAGCGGGTCTTCTCGGTGATGCGGCGGGCCCACTGGCACCGCTTCCAAGTGCTCACCAAGCGGGCCGAGCGGCTTGCCAACCTCGCAGCCGCCTTGGATTGGGCGCCCAACATCTGGCAGGGGGTGAGCGTCGAGTCGGACAAGGTGCTCGACCGGGTTGCATGGCTGCAGCAGGTGCCCGCGGCGGTGCGCTTCCTGTCGGTGGAGCCGCTGCTGGGACCGATTCCCGAGCTTCCATTGGATGGGATGCATTGGGTCATCGTGGGCGGAGAGTCTGGACGTCGGGCCCGACCGATGCAGGCCGCGTGGGTGCGCAACATCCGGGCGCAGTGTGCCGCGGCGGGGGTGCCCTTCTTCTTCAAGCAGTGGGGCGGGAAGAACAAGAAGAAGGCGGGCCGACAGCTCGACGGTCGCACCTGGGATGGGATGCCTGAGGTCGATGGAGTGGCGGCTCGGTAGGTCGTTGAGTGGGCTTGTCCGGGCGGCTGGCTTCGCCACCGGGTGCTGCCGGTGGTCGGCGTCCGAGCCGGTCCGAGCCTCGCAAGCGAGTCTCCTCCCTGGCGCCTCCGTGCCCTTCGGGCACCGGCCTGCGGCCGCACCTCGGCCCCCTGCCGCGGTGGCAGGCTCGTTCCGGACGGGTGCTGGAGCCGGCATGCTCGGACGGTGGTCGGAATGGTGTCGGCACGCTGCGGACGCTGTCGGCGATTTGTGCCTGGCGGCCAGTGATCGGGCTGAATTCGGAGGCAAGGGGCGGTCTGGTCCGTTTCCAGCGGGGGACCCGGTGATGCGGGCCACCTACTGGGTCGCCCCCCACGAGGCCGCGGCCAGTGGGGTCCGCAGCACGCAGCGGTGATCCAGAAGAGTGCGGACGTCGTGCGTCGATGGGGCGACGTGGGACAATCAGCAATGATGTCGGTCCGGCGTGGTGTCGGCAACCTCGCCCATTATGCGGTGCCAATCAGCCGCAAACCGCACAAATACCAAGGGCCTGCAGCCTATGCCGGGGGGGCCAGGACGAGGCGAAATCCGCGGACCCGGCTGCGGTCCGACGGGTGGCCGCGGCCCCGGTAGGCAGCGCGAGCACTACCGGGGCCAAAGCCCCAGGAACCGCCGCGGAACACACGCCTGGCGGAGGGGGTGGTCGGCAGAGGCACATTTGTGGTTGGGGCGTGCCGAAGGCGACGGGACTCCGCCGCAAGCTCTGTTCTTGCGGAGTGGTTGCGCGTCCACTGCGAAGCACACCACTCATCGACGTTGCCGTGCAAATCGAAGAGGCCGAAGGCGTTGCCTTCTCGGTGGCCTACCCGGTGGGGATGGGCCCCCGCATTGCGGTCCGTCCAGGCAACGTTGTTGAGGTGCTTCTCGGTCGCCCCGGAGTGCCAAGGCGGCGGCGGCAGTTCCTCCAGCCATGCCCGGCACGCGTACTCCCACTCCTCTTCCAATGGTAGCCGACAGCCCGCCCACGCTGGTCGCAAGTTGGCTACCCACTCCGCGAACACCGATGCCTCCCACCAACTCACGTTGTACACGGGTAGCTCGCCGTCGTCTCCGCGGGACACCATCCCATTGAAGTCGTCCCGTTCACCTACGTGCGCTGGGTCGAAGCTTGCAAATAGGTCCAACGTGACCGGCACGGCCAACATTAGCAATCCGGGTCCCATGTCCACCCTGAGCTGCGGCCGCTCATCGCGGTGACCTTCCCCTTCGGCCGACCCCATCCACCCCACACCCGCCGGTATCGGCCGCCAGATGGCCGCCAGCGGGTCGGCCTCATTCGGGAACAGCCGCGTCCCAAGTCGGGTGAGACACGCCACCGCCGTTTCTCGTTGCTCCTTCGAGATGTGGGCGAAGCGTTTGCCTTTCACCACCCCCGCCTGCTTCCGCAGCGCCTCCGGCGCAAGTCGATCCCCCTCAGGACCCCACACATCCGATGTGGCCACCCGGTCGCACAACCACCCCATGAACCACAGGTCCACCCCATGGTGGGGCCGCGTCCCCGCGGCCATCGCGTTGACGTAGCGCTCCACCAGTCCCAAAACAATGCCCGGTTTGTGGCCCACCAACTGGGGAAGCTGTTCCCAGCGCTTCGCCCGCTCTACCCACCGGTCGCGTCCTCCCGAGAAGTCCAGCACCTGCCACACCGTCTCCTCAGACAAGTCGTCGGCGTCGACCAGCACCTGGTGGAGCAGGGCGCGGTTCCCCGTCTCCTGGATCTGCGCCACGAGGGCGTCGCTGTCGATGGTCTGCCCGTCCACCTCCAGGCCCGGCATCAGCGCGAACACCTCCGCCCATCGGGCCGGGTTGGCTGCACCCGCCTCCAGCGCCCGCCCGAACAAGCCGCCATCCCCCTGGGTGAAGTCCCGCACGAGTGCCCGGGCTGCCAACACCTCCAGCAGTGTGCGGTGGGTAAACGACCAACGTCGCGTTCGCGGGTCGCCCTCCAGAAGTCCACCCGACTGAGCGTGGCGCAGCAGCCGGTCCAGGCGGTCGCCCCACACCAGCCAGCCGTCCTGCTCCCTGCGGGTTCGGCGGGACTTGTGCAGGTTTCCCAACACAAGCGAAGCGCGCTCTCTCTCGTTTGCGGGCTGGGCCAGCATCACGTCGACGGCGACGTCCGCCAGCACCTCCAGCGCAGAGTCGAGGCTGGTGTCAGAAACCGGGTCACCCGCCAGCCCCGCCCGGTGGGCAGACCCGAGCAGCACCCGGAGCACCTCGGTGTACAGCGCGGCGCGAGCGGCCGGCAGTGCACGGTCGGGATGCTCACACCGCACCAGCCCGATGAGGGCCAACACGAGCGGCGTCCCACACAGCTCCCGGAGGCGGGGGTGGCGACCGAAGGCCTCGAGGTCCGCAGCGGCGCGGGCGCGAAGGTCTGATTCGCTGGCCGACGCTCCCCGGCCGAGCCAGATGGCCAGCAGGTCGACCTGTTGCACCTCGGTGAGGGGCCGCAGCCGCACCCTCTGAAACGAGCTGTGCACGTCGTGCTGATAGGCCACCGGGCGGGAGGTGAGCACGATGCGCAGGTGGGGGTACAGCTTCGCAATCGCGGTCACTCTGCTCATCGCCTTGGTGTTGGCCAGGCCAGCTTCGTCGAGGCCGTCGATCAGCAGGCAGCCAACTCCGTGGCTCCACTTCTGGTGCACGTCCGTCCAGGCCCCCGCCGCGAGGCGCTCCACAGCACTCTCCAACCCCCCGTCCTCCAAGTCCACCACGCGCAGCAGCACACAGGGCTGGGGGGTGTCCTCCAGCAAGGCGAGGCGGCGCAGGGCCGTCGACTTCCCGCTGCCCGGCACCCCAAGCACCACCCACCGCTTGTCGGGACGGGTCAGCAGCTCCCGAAACTGGATGACCTCGCAGCCCGCAGGTCTCTTGGACAACGCTCGGTCTGCCGCATTGTGACTGAGCGGCGCAAAGGAACTCGGGTTCGCGCCGGACCGGCCGTCCACCAAGAGCTCCACGGTCACCTTGTCCAGGGTCTGCGCGGGGTCGGGGTCGAGGCGGGTTGGCAGGATGCAGAGGCTGCGCACCATGGCCTGAAGGGCGGCGAGCGGGCTGGAATCGGGCTGGCACCTGGCAACCACACGCTCGACGAAGCTGTCGACCCCACCGGGGGTGCGGGCGAGCTGGAAGAGCCGCTCAGCCTGGAACCAGGGGACCAGCCGCCAGGTCTTCCGCGTCCGCTCCGTTCCCTTCACCGCCTGCCAGGCATCCGCGAGCAGCTCCGCGCGGTCGAGCGCACCCGCTTCGTGGAGCGTCAGGATGGCAGCCACGGTCGCCTCGGCCGGAGCGCCCTCCTCGCGAAGGGTGTCGAAGACGGCAGCGATGGCGGTCGACCCCCCGCGCTCCAACACGTCTCTCAATGCATCCGCATGGTCCTTTGGAGACATTCCGCTGGGGTCTGGCAGGTCTCCAGCCAGGATTTCCCCGGATGTCCGCACCACACGCTGCTGCGCCCGCACGGAAAAGCACTGCAGCACCCCCGCCACCCAGTCCGCACCAATGCAGCGCTCCGCCATGTTCACCTGCTCCCAGCCGCGGCCAGTCTACCGAAGCCGAGGCTCACCGGCAGCCGTCGAGCCACCGGGGCAGGTCGTCGTAGTCGGGGCCATAGCCCTCGATCCGCAGGCTCGGCACATCCCCGAATCGGTCGAGGAAGGCGTCGCGCTGGTCGTCCTTCACCAACATCACATGTTCGTGAGGGGCGTGGCCGGCGTTGTCCTTCACCCAGTCGAGCAGAGCACCGAAGTTGGGGTCCTCCAGAGTGCCGCCACAGCCGACGAAGAGGAGGGTCTTGGTGGTCCACAGCGAGATGAGCGTGGACCGAGCGAGCTCGTCGGTGGCCACCTGGTGGTAGTCGATGAGCCCCAGCACCACCGACTTGGGGCGCTGGTGGTGCCCGTGGATGTGGAAGATGCCGTCGTCCTCGCCGGTGAGCCAGTCGCGCACCCGGTGTTGGTCGAGCCAGCAGATGGGCTGGCGGCCGAGGGCGTGGGTGAGGAGGAGGTCGTAGTTCGTGGTGGCGATGGGGCAGGCGAGGGCACCGAGGGCGGTGGGGACGCGTGGGTCGGCCACGGTCAGCTTGCCCACGCTTTGACCCAACCATTGGACGAAGCGTCCGCTCCGTCGTCCGCCCAGGGCCGTCTCCACGAACTCAGCCGTCTGGATGAGCCAACGGGTGCGCCCGGTCTTGAGCTGGCTCCGCACGAGCGGAATGTCGTCGCGCAGGTTCGGTAGGTCCAGCGCATCCAGGTATTCCACCCCATTCCAGAGGAGACCCACCCAGCTTGCGGCCTGCGCGCGCTTCGTGGCGGCGATGCTTGCGCCCGCGCCCACCATCAACACCAAGCGGTCGGCGGTGTTCTCGTCGAAGATGAGCTGCTGTACTGACGTGCGGGTGGGCGGCGACGGGGCCTCCTCCTTCGGGGGTGGAGCGGCAGGCGCGACGGACGGGGGTGCACTGGGTTGCGCGACCGGGGCCCCGTCCGCCGTCGTGGGGTCGGCCGCCAACAGCTTTCGGGCATCGCGTCCGGCTCGGACTGCAGCCACCCAACGACGGGCACGAAGGGTCGGCGGAGTCGGCCACCGCCCGCCGACGTCTTCGGGTCGCCGAAGCCGGTGCCAGGCGTCGAGCAGGGCGTCGTCGTCGGTCAACACACCGTCAATCCAAAGCTGACGGGTCACCTCCGCGAGCCCCGACAGCTCCCACGGCTCGTCGGCCAACAGGTCCAGCACCCCGTCTGCCGCCGATGTCCCGAGGCGGTCGAGCAGTCGAGCGGCGCGGTGGGCCATGTCGCGTGGATCGAGGCCCTCTGCACCGGCCAGCTCATTCGCCGGCACGACCTGCACCACCAGACGGTGGATGGCTGCGCTGCTCCCGAGCTCCGCGAGGTAGGTCTCGATGAACGGGCTCACATCATCTGCACGCATCGGTGGCGCTCCTGGGCTGGACGCCGGGTCCGCAGACGCAGTGGACAGCGCCTCCCCCGGCCGCACGAGGCATCCCCCCGTGACGAAGATGCCGGACTCTACCGACAAGCGGACCAGTGCGTCTCGGGCCGCCGTGCCGGGCAGGTCCAACAGCGCCTCGGGAGCCAGTCGTGCGAGCGCATCGGCGGCGGCGCGGGCCTCCCGGGCAGACGGGTCGAACACGGTCACTTCGGAGTCGTCCGGCGCGTCGGGGCAGCGTGCAATCAGTGCCTTGAGTGGTGCCACCGCCTGTGTGGCCCGCGACCGACCGAGTCCAACACAGGTCGCCTCGCGCACCGCCGGTGAAGTCTCCGAGACAGTCAGGACGTTGAGCAGAACGCCCACCGCGGACTCACCCAGCGCCCCCGACAGAGTGGCGGCCGTCAACGCAAGGTCCACCTGTGGTTCTGCCAGCACCCTTCTCACGACGCGCAAGGCTGTGTAGTGGAGTTCGGGACCATCGGCCTGGTGTTGGAAGCGGGCCGCGGCGTGAAGGAGTGCGGTCAGGGCGTTGTCGCGCATGAGCATGGGCTGGCTCTCGTCGAGCACGAGGTCCCGCAGCCAGCGTCCGTCTACGGGCCGTGCTCGATTCCGCAGGGCACCCAGGCACGCGGCCTGCACCCCGGGGTCTCCGTCCCCCTTGGCGGCGTCCACCAACGCCTGCACCGACCCGTTCGCCGTACACGACGCCAGCACCCAGGCCGCCGCCTCCCGCACCGCGGCCTCCGGTGCCTCCGCCAACAGTCCCCCGACCACTTCGGCACCCACCTGGAAGGGCCGCTCTACCAGGGCGTCGAGCAGGTGGGGCACCAGAGGGTCGTCGGGTGAACGCAGCGCCAGCTCGCTGAGAAGGAGGTCCCGTGCTTCGGTGTCCGGGCAGCTCCCCAAGGCCGAGGCGAAGACCTTGCCGCGTCCCAAGCGAGCGGCCAGCGCCCGGCACGTCTCTGCACCTCCGATCTGTCCCAGCCTTTGTGCAGCAGCCTCTTGGAGTCCGGGGTCGTCGAGGAGAGGCAGCAGGGTGGCCGTGGCGCCGTGGTCTCGCGCACGGCCGAGCGTCGAGATGGCCCGTTGTCGCGTGTCCACAGTGTGCTCGCCGTTCCCCGCAACCGAGCGAAGAGTGCGCAACGCGGGCCCGTCCAGACGTCCATAGGATGCAATGGCCGCTGCCGTGGCATCTCCGCGGAGCACCGCCTCCACTACTCGCGCCGAAGCCTCCCGCCGCTGCACTCGGGCGCCGATGCGAAGGAGCCGCGCTCGTTGCCGCGGTGATGCGGAGGGGGCGGTGTCTGCGATGCGGTCGAGCAGGAACAGAGGGTCGAGATCGACCAGAGCGGCGGCATAGATATCCACCTCCGCGCCGCGCAGAATGCCGTCCCACAGGTCATTCCGAATGTCTCGACCCAGGATAGCGTGTCCCCCATCTCCTACTCCGCGCTCGGTCAACATCGGGGCGAGCCGCAGCGCAAGCACATAGAGGTCGTCGGGGAGGCGGGCGATGCGTCGAAGGTGGGGATCCAACAGTCCTGCGTCGCCCAAGCCGGCCGCGTATCGGAGCACCTCCAGCCAGGCCGGGTCGTGGGCCCTCTGCTCCAGGCGGGTGCGCAAGAGGTGGGGAGCGAGCCGTGTCAGTGCCTCACCGGCGAAGAAGTCGTGCAGGGTGCGGTGGAGGAACTGCCACACATCGCGGGCTTCGGGGGTCACGTCGGCGAGTCGAGCCGGGCCCAGCACGTTGGCGAGCAGTGTTGGATCGCCGGAGCCTGTGCCCGCCTCGTCGCCCGAGAAGGTGTAGCGGGGGGCGCCGGTGGCCTCTTCGAGCAGCCACAGGGCCAGGGTGCCCACTGCCCCACGCCGGGCCGAGGTCATGGGCGACTGCGGGTAGCGCTGGCTGTGGTGGTCGCAGATGCGCGTCACCGCGCGTTCGACCACCTCGGTGCGTGTGCGGGGAAGGCCCGACACGCCTTGTCGACCTTGCGCGGCGAGTCCACACACCAACGTGAGCACGAACGGACTCCGGACCATGCGCCGGAGGTCGGGGTGCAGGCTGAGGTGGTCGAGCAGACCATCGGCCAGAGAGCCCCGGCCGGCTCGAACGCGCGCAACGGCTCCTCGAGGAAGACGTTGTTGACGGATGCTGGTGAGGTCGAGGTCCGCATCCCGAGAGACCGCGAAGGCTCGTTCGAACCTCGCCTTGTTCGAAAGCACCAGAAGCGCCTGGAAGGCTTCGATGAGCGTGTTCTCGGTCTGTACGCCCGGGGAATGTCGGTTCGGGAGATTCAGGGCTTCTTTCGAGAGGCCTACGGCGCCGAGGTGTCCACGGGGCTCATCTCCACCGTGACCAACGCGGTTCTCAAAGATGTCGAGGAGTGGTGTCGGCGTTCTCCAGAATCCGCGCCCAATCGGTGCAACCCGCGCCAAAGCCCACCGGTGCGGTCCGCGGGTCTCGC
>ENA-OWNT01000501-OWNT01000501.1-seawater-metagenome-genome-assembly--contig:-NODE-501-length-88483-cov-11.053741_pt1 | contig 88483 bp, 61 predicted proteins | sample MGYA00238136_ERZ651165 | MGnify/ENA primary metagenome ERZ651165 (study PRJEB26861, sample SAMN08777766) | seawater metagenome | isolation source: coastal seawater | place: USA: Florida | collected...
TTTATCGCTTAGCAAAGGTTATGCGATCACTCCTTTCTTCCCCAAAAGCAACAACTCCACCTTTATGTACTGGTTTAAATCAGACGGTTTAGATTCTCAGCTGTCAGGTGTAAGCGAAAACAGCGAGCAACATTATTATGCCGGTGTCCAGTATGCGCAGAGAAAGTTTGCTTGGGGCGAAGATAGAACAAGTGGGTATTCTTTTAACGAACCAGAATATTCTGTCGATGAGTGGAACCATCTCGCGTTGGTAATAAGTGATGAGCAGATTAAGTTATTTATCAACGGGGTACTTATAACTAAAAATCCTCGTTCATGGTCAAGCATTACTGCACCTTTTAACCATGCATTATGGTTAGGTGCATTGAATAAACAAGGTCAGGGTTCTGATTACTTTAACGGTTTTATAGACAACGTGCAGATTTGGGATAAAGCACTCTCCGAGAACGAGATTAAGACTTATATGGTCTTAACACCTGATCAGAGTGCTGAAGGCTTGTATGCAATGTACGATTTTAATTCTATGAAAGGTAATTGGGTCAAGAACATAGCTACGGATGAGTACGATCTGCTGCTTTTAGATGAGACTCATATCGAAAGCCTCCAAGTTCAAGACTCTGACGGGGATTCCATTCCGGATTTTGTTGAAAATCATATCTGCACAGATTTTCATAATTCAGATACTGATGGGGATGGACGCTCTGATGCAGAAGAGCTAAAAGATGCAACTTCTCCCTGCTCTCAAGAGAGCAATTAAAGTGAGTCGTAGGGGGTACACACCGCCTAAACATAAGCAACTAAACTGGAACTGTTCCCTTTTAAAAACAATAAGTAACCAATCCAATTAAGGAAATATTGATGCTTTTGGCTATTTTTGTCGCGCTTGCTATTGTCGTTCTTGCGCTACTTCAATCATGCGCGCCAGCAATGGAACCACCTACAGGACCGTTAGGGGTATCTGACAGTGCTTACCAGAAAAGTCACTCTCATCGTGGTGAGACTAGTAACAACGAAGAAGATTGTTATACATCAAGAGGCGCGCCGATTTGGCATTTTGATTTCAACAACCTCAACCTAGTCGTTCAAGATACGCCAATATGGATAGATTCAGCTTACGGGCCAAGTATTGAGTTTACCCTTACCTACAACGCACTAGGAAAAGAAGACAAACAAAGTTCGGTAGGGTCGCGTTGGAAACACAATTACGCTGATTACGTTTCTAAACCAAAAGATTCCAGTTCATTGGTACTGGTGTCAGGTACTGGACGTGTCGATGAATACCAACAAGTCGGAACCAACTATATCTTGAACTCGCAGTCGCTGCTCTCGGGAGAAGCGACACTATTGCCTCGTCTGAGTGTTGAAGAAGACGTGATCAAAGCAACATATGTTGATGGTAGCTACAAAACGTTTACTCAGGTTAATAATGGCGACTACCGATTAAGTTCTGTGGTCGATCAAAGTGGTAACGGGCTTAAGTTTGCCTACCAAGACAACCAGCTAATGAGTGTGACTAACGCACTAGAGCAAACCCTTACTCTTAGTTATAACCAGGCCAAGCAAGTTGTCTCAGTGACAGGTCCAACAGGCTATAAAGCTCATTTCGATTACAACCAGAAAGGTGAGCTAATCTCGCTAGAGGACATGCAAGGGTACTCAGCGCAGATTACTTACGATGATATGGGGATAATCTCATCGTTAACGGATGCCAAAGGAACAACAAAGTTCATCGTTGAACTCGGGGAACCAGACTCTAGTCGAATTGACGAGTATCCTGCGTTTGGCGACCCAATGGGGATGAGCAGTCGAATGACGGTCGTGAACCCCTTAGGCTTCAAAGAAGAGTTTTTTTACAACTCGCAAACAGGTAAAGCGTGGTACGTTTCGCCACAGCACTACGTTGATTACGTAGATGTCAATGTCAACAATAGTCAGCCTGACGTTCCCAAAACTGTATACGACTATCAACGATACTCCGAAGGATATTCACGCGTTCAGCAGATCACTAAGCCTGACGGTACTTGGACTCGTTTCGAATACGACAATAATCGAAATTTATCCCAAACTATTTACTCAGATGGAAATTCCGTAAAGTATCGCAACAACTCGTTTGGTAAGGTCGTGGAGTTTACTGATACGCTTAATAACAGCACGATCTATGTCTATGATGACCGCCAAAACTTAATTAAAGCTGTCACGCCGACAGGCGAAAAGGGTTTTGAATACAGCCAAAATAACTTACTGATTAGTGCTACTAATTTAAACGGAGCTAAAACTCGCTACAAATACAACGACCAAGGGCAGTTATCCCAAGTAACGGATGCTGACGGTAATGTTGTCGACTTTAGTTACTCATCTGGGCGACTCGAATCGATTGTTAGTCAGGGTAAAGCGTTGGCTTCATATCAATATGATGAGCTAGGGCGTGTAACCCAAGTTACTGATATACATGGTAAAGCCACACAGTACCGTTATGACCGAATTAACCAACTCACTCATGTCAGCGAAGAGGGTTCTCGTGATACAGAGATTGTTTATGGGAGTTGTCCTCGCCTTTTAGAGAGCGAAACTCTTCCGGGAGGTCGAGCTTACCAATATCAATATAATTCAGCCAAGCAACTGGTTGCTATCGTTGATCCTATGCTAGGTGTGACACGAATAGAGCGCGATGCTTCTGGGCGTATTGAAGCGTTAATCGACGCCAATCAAAACAAAACCGAATTTGAATACAACTCGGTTGGCCAGCTGACAACCAAGCGTTATGCCGATGGTAGTGAAATCACACACGACTATCAGCAAGGTTATGTTCGCAGTACAACTAACGCCCGTGGCATCACCAAGTCGTTTCATTACAACGACAAAAAACAACTGACTCGCGTCAGTTACAGTGATGCGACGCCTGAGGTTTCCTACCAATACGACACATTGGGCCGATTGAGCTCAGTGTCTGATGCTCAAGGTACGACGGGTTATCACTATTATCCCGATGGTCGACTTAAGCGTATCGATGGCCCGTGGCAGGACGATACCATCGAGCTAGAGTTTGATAAGCTCAACCGTGTTTCAGCACTCACGTTAAACGGTCTTAACTTTGGCAAGTATCAGTACGATACATTTGGGCGTTTGACCAGTGTATCAGCGTTAGAGCAAGTGTTTGAAATCACTTACGACGATACACCGCAAAATGTAGCCAGTCGTTTGACGTACCCCAACGGTATGGAACAGGTATTAAGTTTTGACGACATTGGTGATATCTCCAAATTGGAGTATCGAAAAGGTGAGAAGACTGTCGGTAACTTTGTTTTCGGTTTTGACGTTGCAGGTAAACTCACCCAATTAGAGTCTAGCGAGTTACTTCCTCTAGAGAGACCACAAGTACAAGCCACGTACAATTCGCTTAACCAAATTTCCTCGTGGGATGGTGATAGCAAGGCTTTTGTTTACGATGCAGACGGGAATTTAATTCAAGGCTTGTTACCAGGTGAGGTTCCATTTGTCGCAGACTATGACGCTGAAAACAGACTGACCGAGATTCGTTTCGAGAAAAATGGCGCTCAGGTTGAGGAGCGCTTTGAATATGGTCACGATCATTTTCTAAGAGTGTATCAGCGCTTTGAAAACAATATTAAAACTGCAGAGAAACGTTTTGTTCGCTTAGGTCTTATTGAGCTTCAAGAGCGTGACAGCGAAAACAACGTTTTAGCAAGCAATGTGTGGCGACCAGATAGAAAAGGCGGTGTTGCTGGCTTATTAATGCGTCAGCAGAGCCAGCAAAATACTTATTACATGACTAACCATCTTGGTCATGTCTATGCTGTGTTTGACCAGGCCGGAGAAAGACTCAGTCAGCGAGGTTATTCGCCTTACGGTCGAGTAAGTGGCGATGATTTCGCTCTACAGCCGTTTGGCATGTCGACCAAACGCAGCGATTTTACCAGTGGTATAGTTTACTTTGGTTATCGCTTTTACATGCCCAATTTAGGACGTTGGCTTAACCGCGATCCACTACAAGAGCAAGGAGGGATTAACCTCTATGCGTATGTGGATGGTGACCCGTTAGGGTATGTGGATCCGGATGGGCGTTTAGCGATGGTTACTCCTCCACCGGCTTTGCCGATATTTCCGCCAACAAACACAATGACGAATGCTAGTCCGGAAAAAGGTTGGGTAGATGACCGCGAAGCAAGTGTAATGTATGACTATTATAAAAACTCCTGTGGTCCCGAACTTCCTCCTTCTGGTGATGAGTGCCAAGACTACAGAAATGAAGCACACCAAGCTAATATGTGTGCCCACCTTAGAGCACAGTGGGATGAAAAATTTTGGCCAGGAAGACACACAAGCTATCAAAGAAGCTCAGAGAAGGGCGAAAAAGTATAATAGGTTAGCAGAAGACTGTGAACGAGCTAGAGAAGTTATGGAGTGTCAATAATCTTAAGGGGAATAGGATTGTGGAGTATTGGGGCTATATTGACAAAGGTGAGCTTAACAGACGTTTTAACAAAGCTTTTCCAGATGTTCGGTGTCCAGATGTAGACGCTTTTTTTGCCGTCGGTAAAACTAATATTATCAGAAAGATGATCAGTGACAGAATACCTGTAGGGGTATTGGATAGTGATGTTAATAATTTGGCTGAATATTATGACGAGTATTTATGTGTAAGTAACGAAGGCATGAAATGGCTGTTACCATCTTTGTGTAAATATATAATAAAACAACGTAGTGGGCATGAGAAAATGATGCCGTTTTTATTACTTTATATTCAAGGTTCTGGTTTTAGTGAAAGCTATGACTTTCATTTTCTAAGTGATGAACAAAAAGAGGTATTATTTAACCTTCTAGAATACTGCTCTGAGATGTATGATGTTTCAGTTTTTGAAGAGCAAAAAATGCTAGAAGACCTTTAACCATTTAACTTGAAATGTTATTTTTACAAATTCAGGTATTGCTATTTTAAATGACGCTGAAAACAGACTGACCGAGATTCGTTTCGAGAAAAATGGCGCTCAGGTTGAGGAGCGCTTTGAATATGGTCACGATCATTTTCTAAGAGTGTATCAGCGCTTTGAAAACAATATTAAAACTGCAGAGAAACGTTTTGTTCGCTTAGGTCTTATTGAGCTTCAAGAGCGTGACAGCGAAAACAACGTTTTAGCAAGCAATGTGTGGCGACCAGATAGAAAAGGCGGTGTTGCTGGCTTATTAATGCGTCAGCAGAGCCAGCAAAATACTTATTACATGACTAACCATCTTGGTCATGGAAAATATAGAGATGGGACTTATAATGAAGATGGCAAGAAATTAAGATGTTAATATGAGAACAAATAGTAGACGAACATTTAATGTTTCAAAAGCTATGCAAAAAGAACTAAGTTCAGTATTTCCCAATCTTATAAGAATAAATGACGGTTGCGATTCTATACAGGAAGAATGTGAGTCTGGAGCGATTTCTGTATTTGATCACTGGTTGTTAGAAAATGAATATGAAAAACTACACCTTTATTCTGATGACGTTATAGATATGTATCTAAAAAAGCTGGATGTATTTTTATATTATTTAATTGATAACTATGAGTGTTATACATTTAGAGTGGTTGGCAGAGGAAGAAAAAGAAGAGTTTCATATAGGAATTTCTCAAATAGGGAGTGTGCAATCTCCGTTTTAAAACAAAGCAGATACCCTATACGCTCAAAATACCTATATAGATTGGTTATCCCAACCTTAGGCATAAGCTATTTTGAAGGTTGGGATTATACAAATTATTTATATTCTTATGATTTGAGAAATATCGAAAAAATAAAACTTATTGCAGAAGCAATGGACCTGTATTTTTTGGATACTTAGAATTGATGACGGATTTTACTTAGAGTCAAGAACCAATGTTGAAGAGTTATATGATATCTGAAAAGGTTTAGTAAAACCACGTGGATACTAATTACTAGGTTGTATTATTATGAGTTTAGTTTCAAATTTTAAGAGAAGTTTATGTAGTGAAGAAACTAGTTATATAGATCTGAAAAAAAAACTAGATGAATTGGAGTGTGTTGATAGAAATGAAATAGGGATATTTATTAAGAAAAATATAATTTTAACTAGCTCGCATCTTGTAAAAAACAACATGGCTTTGATAGTGAGGGATATTGGTGATGATAGTTTTCTAGAGTGCCTTTTTGCTTGTATAAAGTCAGAAGATAATTACAGAAGAAGAGGAACTATACTGTACGCCATTTCAAAGTTCAATGCGAAAGAATACTTGTATGAGCTGACTCACTATGTAGTTAATGATACTTTGGAGTCTAGGTTGAATGCTTTGGATGCAATTGAAAACATAGAGGGTACTATAGATAGTGAAGTTGTATCGAAATGTAAGTCAATGGTAGAGGAAAAATACTTGTCTTTAAGAAACAATGAAGATTTAGGTGATGATGAAAAATCATTTATGTCAGATTTAGAGTATCTTTTATATTTACTAGAAGGTTAATCATTGCTGTGATTATAAACTATGGATTCGTTTATAAGGGAGGGGATATCAGCAAAATTACGAAAGAGGCGGGCAAGTGACCCTGTAAATAATTCTGTGTATGTGCCTCGATTACATATATTCAACTTAGGGACCTGGCTTAACCTCTATGGTATGTAAATGGTGACCCGTTAGGGTATGTAGATCCGGATGGGAAGCAAGCATTCCCAATACCATCTATACCCAATAGGCCTACAGAGGATTATTACCCGCAAGAGGTAAAAGACAGTATTGAAAAAGGTGAAAAAAAAGCTAAGAAAAAAGCATGTGATGCTGCTGGATATACACAAACGGTAGCCGACATGGCTAGTACATTGTTTCCACCATCGAGGCCACTATGTGTGGGAGTTGACGCGTATAGTCGATTGGTCAAAGGAGTTGTATGTGAGAAATAATCTGAAAACCCAAATTAAAATGATGTTAGCTGCAGTGACTGCGTTTGTACTGGTTTTTATGATGTTCCAATTAACTCTAGTAGGGAGTGGTTCGAGGGAGATAGAAGAGTTTGAAATTAAGAAGGTTTATTGTAAATCAACAATTAAACTTGCTAATGGCGCTGAATCAAACAATGTATGCAGGTTTAAGGGGATTACAAATGGTGAGAAAATTTCTGGTTATGCACTACCAGCGTGCGAAATTGATAAGAGCTATATGACTCTTAAAAAAAGTAGTAGCTTACTCAATCAGAGCCCTAATTATACATTAATATGCCATTGAAATTTAAATGATAGGGCTTTGTTTCCAGAAAATGCTAATCGGATCAGTTATTTCTTTTGCCAAAGGGTAAAACACCTTAATACCTAACTTACGTGATTGGCCGAGTTGGCAAAATAACAAGAGTGTTCCAGAAAGTTGCGCAGATGATAAAAAACTGTCGAAAGGTGAAATTGATAAATTGTAAGGTCAAGGAGTAGATCTACACGACTTGAAGCCGAAGAATAATGATTAAAATACGATTTATTCAAAGATAGAGATGGAAATACTTTTTGTTAAGCCTATTGGTCCTGGAGAGTTTACTGGTTTCAATATTTATAACTTGTGAGGTAAATATTAGAGTTTATGCAAGATTAAGTATTATGAATGAGAGTGTTTCTTCTAAAGACATTTCCGGGCAGGTTGGAATGAGCTTTGATGAGCTGTGGGATGTTGGTGATAGAAGGAAATTAGGTTCAATAGTTGAGAAAGATAATGGCTGTACAGTAAATTCCGAAGTCGATTATTCTTCAACAATTGCAGATCACCTTGAAAGCTTATTCACGAGAGCTGTAGATAAAGAACATTCGATTAGATTGTTGTCTGACAGAGCGGACGTGTATATTCAAGTATCACTTTCGATTTACAGCGAAGATGCACCGCCACTAACCTTTGAAAGAAAATATATTAATTGGATTAGTAACATTGGTGCTAGTTTAGATGTGGATCTATACCCGTTTGAGTAATAGATATTGTCAGGGTAAATAGAGATTCGATGTTGGACGCATGAGCATTCATGCATCTACTTGTTTGTTAGAAAATGAAGATATTTATAAATATTGTTAATTACATAATTTTTGTTCTAGTGTCTAGTTCGTCATTGTTATCATTCGATATACTATCGAAAGAAAGAGAATTGGAAATGATTGACATAGTAAAGGAGTGTGAGGTTTTAAAGGAAAATGCCGATAACGGTGACTATAAAGGGTATAAAAAACTAACGGATTGCTATTTTTATGGGATGTTGGGGAATATAGGTGAGATAAACTATAAGAAAATTGATTATTATCTAGAATTGGCTGCGGATATCGTGGATGATGATCAAAGTAAATTATTACTTGTGCGGTCATATATGCATTATCCTAGCCGAAATTGGTTATATGATAAATCTGAGAGGTTACTAAGCAAAGTAAAGGATAAAGAGCAACTACAGTATAAAATTTTATATTGTGATGCTATCATTAGTGGAAAGTTTTCAAGTGGTGATACTTCTGATTTAACATGTCTCGAGGAAGTGATTGACCATGGAAATAAGCCTGCTTTATATGCGTATATGGAAAGTTATAAAAATAATTATCATAAAGGATTTGATTATAAGGAAGAGTATTTAAATCTTTTTTATGAAAATATTTCAGATAGCGAATCAGAATCATTAAATGGGTTTCTCGAAATGAGGTGTTTTTTTATTCCGTTAGAGCTGTGTGATCCTGTTAGTGCTTGGGATTAAAATAAAGAATAAGGTCAGGTCTTGTCTTTTAAGGTAGGAGTAACAACAAGTTGAGTGTTTTAGAAATTTTTCGTTTTGTTTTTCCATTGGCGTCTTTTATATGTGTAGTTGTATTGATCCATTCCCCACTTATTTTGAAAAATTTTAGAACTGACAAAGGTAAAGTGGGCCCTAGAGACTTCACAATGCTGTTTAGTAAAAAAAATTTTTTGAATGAACAAGGGCTTATTATTAGGGAAAGGTTGCGACTAATCATTAACTGGTCATTTTTTATTTCACTGTTGTCTTTTTTATTTCTTATTTATAAACAAAATGTGGTTGTTATTTAGGTTTTTTTGTCTGGTCAACGCTGCCTTTCACTTAACAGTATTTATTGGTTATCACAATGATTATATCGTTGATGAAATAGGAAGCTTACTAATATCTTTGGTATGCGCACTTGGTTTTTTTGCGTCCTTTGATGATAGGTATAATAAGTACTCTGTATTGTTCGTGTTTTCATCTTTTATATTGGCGAATTGGTATTATTAACTAAAGGATCACTAAGATTTTTAGTTTTATGTTTGCACTTTTGACTGAGATGTCGAGTGAACTGTATTTTTACAATGCTAAGTAAAGGTTTTGATATTGATAAATGATATTTTAGGCTTCGTTATGATTACCTCTACAGGGCTGTTTGGTCTTACGATTACTGTTGGGATTTTTATAATTTGTTACTTCAAAAAAGAGAATAAGAATAATTCGCGGTACTTAGAGGATTTCTTTATCATATTTTTCCACCAAAATAAGCTAACGCGAAAGGGTAGATATGTTCAGAAACTAGTTCGCCGGGTATTAATTGGTTCTTTATTAGTACTGTTTGGAGCATTTGGGGTAGCTCATACCTCCGGTATTTGATAGTTTATATGTCATTGATATACAGAGTCATTATAAAAAAGCAGTTTCATCTACTTACAACATCGTAAAGTCAGTACCAGCTATATGATACTGGAAAAACAAAGGCGAACTAATGTTCGCCTTTGTTATTACTGAGCCAATAGTTTTCTTATTGGCGCGGGTTCGGTATATTCGATTGATGTATCTTGCTTGAGTTTTTCAACCTGCTTAGATTCACCTTCAACGACTAATACCTGGTCTTTAGGTAGCTCATCAACGATGTTGAGACCATATTGATTGACGAGCTCACGAGCCTGCTCCGCTTGACCATCAAGATATTTAACGAAGTATCTTGTTGGCGCCTGCTCGATGGCCTCTTCTTTATTGCCAGGAAAAGGGAAGCCTTGACTATTATCTGCTAACACAGAGCCAGATATCCCAATCATTAGCAGTACTGAACATGTAATGAGTTTATTTACCATAGTGACTCTTACTCCTTAAGGAAAAGTAAGTGACCATCGGTTGATTGTACCTACATCTCGTCTAGCGCTATCAACCGCTTTTAGCTGCCAGTCACCCAGTGACTCAAAACCAGTGAAGTCAACTTGGTAGCTGTTCACGATATCATTTGAACTGCCACCTGTGTTGTCATGCAGAACAACTTGACCGCCATCTGGGGAAGTTAGAGTTACTTTCAGATCACCAATGTAGGTATGGCTGATATCGATCGCTACGGTCACTATACCTGCATCGCCTTCACGATCTACATAAAGTTCACTTGTGACGCCGCGCGAGTTGTTATCTGGAATAGCAACCGCTGTATCGTTGACAAAGCTATCAGAGGCACCGCCGCCGTTACCTGAACCTTCACAACCATTTTGTTCAAGGTATTTTACCGCTGCGTCACTGTCGACCAGACCATAACCTGTTCGATTGTCACGTCCAGCGATGTCGATATCGGTAGCGGTTTTAGTTAGTGCGCTACGAATTTGCGTTGCGGTACAGCTAGGGAAGTAACTCCAGACTAGGCCAGCAACACCGGTAACATGAGGGGTCGCCATCGAAGTACCGTTATAGTACTCGTAATCTTCACCCAAAGTGGTCGATACAGAAACTTGCTGACCAGCGTAGGTAAGAAGTTGTTGACCAAACTCGCGGTCAACGGTTACCGAAAGCATGCGGGCGCGATCGTTTGTATCGACAAGGAATGGATTTTGTAGTCCAGGTAAGTCGCTATTACTGTAAACAATGGACGCACTTGCTCCTGCATCATAACAAGCTTGTACGGCATCGATTTCAGGGTAGTTACCTGAGCTCTGATTGCCGATACGCTCAACAAGACAAATCTTGTCTGTCATATCGCCACAGTTAAAACCTCCGCTTGAGGTATCACAGACACCCAGCGCCGCAGTCACTGCACCAGCTACTGGTTCCGACTCATAATTGCCTGAGCGTTGTACTAAGCGATTGTGTGGAACAATACCGCGATCAAACTGGCTTACACCATTTAGGCTGATATCAGATAGTTTACCTTCGCCAACCGTAACGGTAGACAGAATAGCCACACCAGGGCCAGAGATCTCGACCTGATTGGTCGCTTGTGAGAATGCCGCATGGTCATTCTTGTTGTCCGTAGCCGCTACCGACATCACCGAATCGTAAGATGCTGGATAACTATGGGCAGTATTACCATCGTTACCCGCCGCAGCGATAAGCAAGACACCTTGGTCATAAATACGTTGAAATGCTGATTTCTCAGTGACGCTAGACTGGCTACCACCCAGACTCATGTTAACCACATTGGCACCGTTGTCGGCACAGGTTTGAACGGCTTTAACCAAACTAGACGAGTAACCCCAGCCTGACTCGTTGAATACCTTCACAATGTGCAAGTTAACATTTTGATTAGGCATAACGCCTTTGATGCCTTCATTGTTGGCGATCGCGGCGATTGTCCCTGCAACGTGGGTACCGTGTGCATTGTTATTGCCTGGCGAACTCCATGACCCGGTACCGCTATCGTTAGTACCAGAGACTCGGTTACCACTCAAATCGTTATGAGATAGGTCGTAACCCGAGTCAATAATACAAACAGTGCGGTTGCCTGCGTTTGAATCATCGAGTAGTTGGGCATTAACGGCAGTATAGCCCCACGGAACGGTTTCACTCAGTAGATATCGAGGAGGGTCGACTTCTACATATTCTACGTCACTGCGATTGCTTAGCTGAGCAACCTTAGCGGTGTCGATTTCGATACTGTATATCGATTGGTCACCTAGTTTTTCTACTTTGTTGGCGTCAAGCTGTTCTAACACCGACTCCTGTACGATTCGAGGTCCGGCAAAGGAACTTCGGCTCATGGCAGATAGAGTAGAGGGATCTTCTTTGAACTTAACTATGTACTTAGTAGGTAGTTTAGATTCGTCGAATCCAGTTAAAGAAGCGTATGTTGACGTTGGTAGTGTTAGCGCTACTGCAACAGCAGTAGTCGAGAACAAACCTTTAATTGTATTTGTTGTGTGATGCATTTTGTCTTATTCCTTTTGAGACAATTCTATTCACTTTTTTTAAATTTATTCTCATTCCAGAAAAATCTGAACGAGCAATATAGCTATGATCACTCGATTCTAAATGCCAAATAATTTATGTCCTGAATGAATCAAAATGAACAAAAGATCAGCAATTCAACAAAATTGGTTAACATGTGTTATTTGAATTTATCCTTATAAAGCAATCACTTAATAGCGGACTTGTGCATTGATAGTCGTTTTTGTTGAGTAAATATTCTATTTTATGGGCGGTATTTAGATATTTACTAAATCTATTGAAAGTCGATCTTGGTTACAAAGCTGATACATAGAAGATGCTGATAATTGACTCGTTAGAGTAATTAGTCAGAAACTGTGTTCTTAGATGAGAGCGTTTCTCATTAATTACAAAAACGAGAATCTTATGAAAAGAACTATGACACTACTGAGTGCTTTATTGCCACTCTCATTTGCTTCGGCGTCAGAAGAGCTAACAACACCTGAAATGATCTCTCCGGCTCAGGTGGTTAGTGCGCAAAGCAAGCAAACATATACTTACGTACGCTGCTGGTACCGCACCAGTTATTCAAAAAATGATCCTGCCACTGATTGGGAGTGGGCAGAAAACCCAGATGGTAGCTATTTTACTTTGGATGGTTACTGGTGGAGCTCAGTCTCCTTCAAGAACATGTTCTATACCGATACGGCGTATAACGTGATTAAAGAGCGCTGCGAGCAAACTTTAGATTTAGCCAATGAAAATGCTGATATCACTTTCTATGCAGCAGATAACCGTTTCTCATACAATCACACCATCTGGAGTAACGATTCAGTCGTTCAGCCTCAGCAAATCAATAAAATTGTCGCATTTGGCGATAGCTTGTCGGACAACGGTAATATCTTTAATGCATCACAGTGGCGTTTCCCTAATCCGGACAGCTGGTTCTTAGGTCACTTCTCAAATGGTTTTGTCTGGACGGAGTATATTGCTCAGGCTAAGAATTTACCTTTATATAACTGGGCTGTAGGTGGCGCGGCGGGTGAAAATCAGTACATAGCTCTAACGGGCGTAGGTGATCAGGTAAGCTCGTACTTAACTTATGCTAAGTTAGCTAAGAACTACCGGCCTGAAAACACGTTGTTTACCTTAGAGTTTGGTCTGAATGACTTTATGAATTACGACCGCAGTGTTGCTGAAGTGAAATCGGATTATGCGGAAGCTCTGATTCGTCTGACTGATGCGGGGGCGAAAAACTTTCTATTGATGACACTCCCGGACGCGACGCGTGCACCTCAATTCACTTACTCGACACCAGAAGAGATAGAGAAAATCCGCGCTAAGATCGTTGAGATGAATAAGTTTATTAACTCTCAGGTCGAATACTACAGTGCTCAGGGTTACACAATTACGCTGCATGATACAAACGCACTGTTTGCCAGCCTGATTTCTGATCCGCAAGCTCATGGATTTAGTAATGCGAGTGAAGCGTGCCTGGATATCAATCGCTCTTCAGCTGTTGACTATCTATATAACCATACACTGCGCTCGCAATGTGCTTATGAAGGTTCGGATAAGTTTGTTTTCTGGGACGTGACTCATCCAACGACCGCGACACACAAATACGTAGCACAGAAGATGCTCGAAGACAGTAACCAACTGGCAAATCATCCATTCTAAATTAAACAGATTAAAGCCGAGCAGTAGCTCGGCTTTTTTATATGTTGTGAAACAGGATCTCTAGCCTGAGTGTCGCCTTGGCTTCCCCTTCGCGCTGAGTATCTTGCTCTCGTCCCCAGTTGTATTCAGGTGTTAGTTCATAGAACAACCACGGTCGAAGAATGTTTTGTCGGTAGGTGAGCGAAACATGGGTATTGGTGATGTAATGGAAAGGGCGATTTGTGCCAGTGGTACTCGCTTGATAGCTAAGCGCCTGATGATCTGAGATATGTTGATACAGGGTTACTCCGGTCCCTAACTCCCAACCTTTTATATCGTCTTCGTAGCTAGCAAAGTTGCTCCAGCGAAACAGAAAGTCTGGTGATAAAGAGTAGTCGAGATCAAGTTCGGTAGACTCGCCAGTAAGGCGTTTTTTCTGATAAATCTTTTGTGTTGCTCGTAATACAAGGTCGTCATTAATAGGGTAGGTGTAACGATATCTGGCTTCTATGCCTGGCTTCGCCGTCAGTTTAATATTGAAACTGCTGCGTTCTTTACTTAACCAATCGTACCTTAAGCCTAACGTGTTTTCGGCATCCTCTCCGCTGGTGGGAAATAGGTCAAAGAGATCGGATTCATCATCGGATTCAAACACGACTTTAAGCCGCTTGGTCACTTTAGGGAGGTGAAAACGAGCTTTAAAACGCGTTTTGAATTGATAGCCTTCACCTTCTATATAGGCGAAGTCATTTGTCCACCTGACGATACTCCCTGCTTTCGCGTCTTGATCGACCCGCTCGTCAACGAAAAAGCTATCGAACCATATCGCAGGCTGACAAAGCTTTGTATTGACGTAGCTAAACGCAGAATCGAGGATCTTGGCGCTATCGGGTTGGCTGTGGCAAGAAGAGTAGTCTACTTCCTGCTGAGCGTAACTGGAAAAGCTGGTGAAGAGTATTATTGAGACTAGATAACGCAAGTAATGGCAACAAAGAGTGATAAAGAATTCAGTATTGCGCTCAAGTATAGTTGCGGTCAATGATTTACTGCTGACAAAGCACAAAAGTGTACCGCCAACCGCAAAACAGTTGGCGGTGGAATTATTTAGCCTGAGCTAACTGAGCGTACTGACGTAACAGGTCCGTTAGGGTAGTGACCCATTCCAGCGCATTTTGCGGGCTCTGCTTTAAGATGATTTCCACATGGTTACAGTGCGTTTCTAATGGGATTGCACGCTCTAGGTGGAAGGAAACAGTGTGGAAGTGCCACAGTAGCAGGCGCTGCATTCGAATGATGTTCTGCTGTTTATTGTCTGATTCAGCAAACAGTGCCGCTAGTTCGCTCAAGGCAATGGCGTTCATTCTTAGCATCGCGTCAAACTGAGCTTCTTGAAGCTTGTCCTGATCTTCAGTTTCATCATGGTCAAAGGTGAACAATTCCGTCATCGATTCTTCTGGAACCAGACGATGAATCATTTTCAGGCTTAACTCTTCTAGCTCTTCACGAGAGGTTTGAGAAAGACAGTGGTAGGTATAATCGCGTTGCATACGGGCTCTCTGACCAAGGAAGTTGGGCGGGTATTCTAGCGTTTGGTGGAAAAAATGCTACCAAATCCCATTAAGCACAAAAAAATCCCCGCTAAAGCGGGGTAATTTTATGTTGTATTTGCTAGGTAAGCGACTGACGTTGTAATGAACCTTGTTGCCATACTAAAAGTACGTTAAGAATTCTCACTTAACATTAGACTTGAAATGATATAACGCCAGTTTAGGTTACGTAATTATCATCACCTCCCTCAATAATTGAGATCTGGATTCCAATTTTATAAGAGTTAAGATGCATATTTTGACATAGCGGAGTTTCCCTATTAACGCTCGAATACCCACCAAAATAGGTAAGTGTGCTCACACATTGAACGCTTGAACGTTTGCGTAAAAATATGTGATGAAACTCTCATTTGTGGCGTTATACTTTCCGCCCGGTTGAGAATAACAGCTCTACCAATACAAGCCGTCACAGGGAATGGTGAATGACCCCACGGACAGGACCAGCTACCAATTCAATGCTTGTAGAGGTAATTTTTAATGAATGTTTTATTTGGCTTAATCGGTGTCATCGCCTTGCTTTTGTGCGCAGTATTACTGTCTGAAAGCCGCCAATCAATTAACTGGAAAACAGTGTCGCGTGCTCTGTTACTTCAAGTCGCTTTCGCAGCGCTTGTGCTCTATTTTCCATGGGGTCAGGCAGCGTTAACCAGCTTAAGTAGCGGTGTCTCAAGCCTGTTAGGTTTCGCTGATCAAGGGATTGCTTTCCTTTTTGGTGATCTGGCCAACACAGGGTTCATTTTTGCTGTTCGCGTTCTTCCTATCATCATCTTCTTCAGCGCTCTTATTTCTGCACTTTACTATTTGGGCATTATGCAAAAAGTTATCGAGTTTATCGGTGGCGGCATTCAGAAATTCCTCGGTACTAGTAAAGCTGAATCCTTAGTTGCTACGGGTAATATCTTCCTTTCTCAAGGCGAGTCTCCTCTTTTAGTTCGTCCTTTCCTTTCTCGAATGACTCGTTCTGAACTGTTTGCTGTAATGGCAGGCGGTATGGCGTCTGTCGCTGGTAGCGTACTTGGCGGCTATGCAGGCTTAGGTGTTGAGCTTAAGTATCTGATTGCGGCAAGTTTTATGGCGGCTCCAGGTAGTTTAATGATGGCAAAAATCATTGTCCCAGAGCGTGACACTCCAATTGATCAATCAAACATCGAGATGGATCAAGCGCAAGAGAGTAACGTTATTGATGCACTAGCAAGTGGCGCGATGAATGGTATGAAGGTAGCTGTTGCTGTCGGTACTATGTTAATTGCCTTCGTTAGTGTGATTGCGATGGTCAACACTGGGCTTGAGAGTCTTGGCGAAGTCGTTGGTTTTAGTGGCGTTACACTACAAGCTCTGTTTGGCTACCTATTCTCTCCACTAGCTTGGGTAATTGGCGTACCTTCAAATGAAGTGTTGATGGCTGGTTCGTACATTGGTCAGAAAATCGTAATGAATGAGTTTGTTGCCTTTATTGATTTTGTCGAGCATAAAGCACTGCTATCTGAACATAGCCAAGTGATCATCACTTTCGCCCTATGTGGTTTTGCAAACATCGGTTCAATTGCGATTCAGTTAGGCTCAATCGGTGTGATTGCTCCTGAACGACGTGCAGAAGTTGCAAACTTAGGTATTAAAGCAGTACTTGCTGGTACATTAGCTAACCTGATGAGTGCCTGTCTGGCGGGTATCTTTATCCTGCTATAAATTGTCACCAAATCTGATTCATGGCCCGAATAGGAAACTATTCGGGCTTTTTTGTTGCCTTCGGTTATTGCTAAAAAAATGATTTATAGCAAAGCCCTACGAGTATTTAGGCGTAGGATGAGAGCTCGTTATGAGTACAAAATTATAAGAGACTGCTTTATGAATGAATTAGTTCAACGTTTTCTGCGCTATGTGGCTTTTAATACTCAATCTAACCCTGCTAACTCGTCGTGCCCGAGTAGCGAAGGGCAAATGACATTTGCTCAGTTTCTCAAACAGGAGTTAGTCGAATTAGGGCTCAGTGATGTGTCACTCGATTCCAATGGTTATTTAATGGCACGACTACCAAGTAATGTTGAATATGAGGTTCCGGCGATTGGCTTTATCGCTCATATGGACACTGCACCAGATGCCTCTGGTGAGAACGTAACACCGCAAATTGTAGAAGATTATCAAGGTGGCGATATCGCGTTAGGTAAAGGCGATCAAGTATTGTCTCCGATTCAGTACCCGGACTTACATAAACTGCATGGCCACAACTTGATTACTACTGACGGAACAACGCTACTTGGTGCTGACAATAAAGCGGGCATAGCGGAAATCATCTCTGCCATGGCTGAATTAATTGCTCACCCAGAGATCCCTCATGGTGAGATCTGTATTGGTTTTACGCCGGATGAAGAAATTGGTCGCGGTGCCAACCTCTTCAATGTCGAAAAGTTTGGAGCTCAATGGGCTTATACGATTGATGGCGGACCTGTTGGCGAACTCGAGTATGAAAACTTCAATGCGACCAGTGCTGATGTGATTTGCCATGGGGTCAACGTTCATCCAGGCACCGCGAAAGGCAAGATGGTCAACTCAATGAACATCGCGGCACAGTTCCAGATGATGATGCCAAGTGATGAAACTCCAGAATGTACAGAAGGCTATCAAGGTTTCTATCACCTTAAATCGGCGAGTATGTCTGTTGCTCGTAGTGAACTAGGCTACATTATTCGTGACTTTGACCGCGAAGGACAACAAACTCGTAAGCAGTTTATGACGGATAAAGTGGCAGAGTTAAACAGCAAGCTTAAACAGGGTCGGGTTGAGCTCAAATTAACGGATAGTTACTTCAATATGAAAGAGCAGGTGGAGCCATATCCACACATCATTGAATTAGCAAAACAAGCGATGATTGCCTGCGATGTAGAGCCACAAATCAAACCGATTCGCGGAGGAACAGATGGCGCTCGTCTATCGTTTATGGGCCTGCCATGTCCGAATATTTTCACAGGCGGATACAACTTCCATGGCATCCATGAATTCATTTCAATTGAAGGAATGGAGCAGGCGGTGAAAGTTATTGTGACATTGGCAGAGAAAACGGCACTTAACTACCAATAACTCTTTGGATAGAACCTGATATTTCATTGAAAATCATATACATTTATAGCTATGAGAAAATGTATTTGGATATCAGGATGAAAAGGATATTGCTGCTACTAACACATCTTATGTGTCTTGCTATGGGCTTCGCGTTAGGGATCTATGCGTTGCCCATATTGATCCAACCAGCATCTCCTACTATGCAGCAGGTGCAGAGCATAACGACACAAGCTATCTACACAGGTAGTTTCCAGAAAGATCGCAAAGATAGCGACTTCTTACACTGGGGTGAGGGCTCCTTATCCATTAGTGATAATCAGGTCGCGTTTGTCGGCGAGTTAGCCCCAGGCCCAGATTACAAATTGTATTTTTCACCAACCTTCGTCGAGACGGAAGCGGATTTTGCTGCCCACAAAGATCAAATGGTTCAGGTTGGTGATGTAAAAAGCTTTGATCGTTTTACGGTCAGCCTCCCAGAAGGGTTTGATGCGAGTCAGTACAATACGGTGATTGTTTGGTGTGAAACTTTTGGCGAGTTCATCACTTCGGCGCGCTATAAATAATTGCCTTGTAAGACATTTCTGATTAATTGGTCTCACACCTATCTCAAATCTGAGGATTTGGTATTTTTTGCGCCTTAAGGATGTTTTCTGACAGTGCAGTGACAATTGATTAGTGCTCAAATTAATAATGCCTAGCTTGCTCAATAGCTGCTAATCAATAAATAAAAACATCATGATGGCAGTAACTAGATAATGGGATAAAACCGTTTTGCTAAACCAGATTTCTTCGAAACTGAATTCGCTTATCGTAGTGCTCTTTACCATGATCTCTATTCAAGCCTATGCGGCTGACATAGAAGTCATCGTTTCTCCTACTAGCGCGAATTATGAAAATGGTCAGCTGATTGACTATCAGGTGACGGTTAAAAACACGACTGCGAAGACATTTCGAGATGTAGAAATTGAAGATTTAGTTTGGGACACACTAACTTCTACCGAATCAGGTAGTGGTAAAGCGTTTAGTTCAGTAACTATTACAGCTTCAAACAGCTGGGGATCAAATCCAGGCTCTTTTGCTGCTAATGATTCGAACTTAACGGTTTCGGACGCAAAACTGTTTCCATTTGGTAGTAATGATTATCTTATTCAGGCCAAAGTGAGTGATGATGCTATTGGTCAGATTGAGCTAGGTAAGACAACCGTTCGTGCGGACGTTGATGGCGATGGCAGTTCAGAAGTCTTTGTACCAACTACGCCAAGCATTTTTACCCCAGTTCCGTATCAATATGAATTAGACCTGTCGGTTGATAAAAGTGAGTATCAAGTTGGTGCTTCGCTAACCTACACCCTGACGGTGACCAATACCGGTAGTTACCAGGTTCAGGGGCTTGATATCAGTCAGGCGTTTCAGTCATTAGCAGTAGAAAACGTTACTGGCTCAACGTCCTCACCATTTAGCAAGATCACGATTAGCGGAAAAAAAACGGGTAGTGATAGTGATCTTGGTAGCTTTGCTACCAGTGGTGATCTTGAAGTTAGTGATGCCAAAATCGCGGTAGGCGGTAAACTTACCTATACCATCTCAACGACGGTGGCTGACAACCTAGTCGGTGATATCGTAACTTCAGCAAGTGCTCATACTAAAGATGGTGATATTGAAACTCCTCAACGAACTACGCCTCCAGCTGAACCTATAGTTAGCATTGAACACTCGATCAACAAAACTTCGCCATATCTAGTCGGTTCTGAACGTGTCTTTACTGTTGAAGTCAGTAACACTGGTCAGGGCATCGCTTATGGTTACCATGTTAAGCACAACATCAATGAACTGATTTCAGACTTGGGCTTAGGTAATAACCTTAAGCCAGAACATAACAGTAGCGACCTTTCGGGTAATCCATTTGCTCACTGGAGTGTTGAGGTTACTGATATCGGCGCTAACTCTCAATCGAGCTACAAAGACTTGGGCTCGCAAACCGATGTGGATTTTGATGATCAGGTTTCAATTTTCCCCAATGAAACGATTACCTACCAGATCAAAGCCAACATTTCGCCTGTCGCGATTGGTGAAGTTAAAGGCGCTAATGCCGCAATTTTTAATTCAGGCGGCGGTTTAGAACAAGATGCTCAAATCAGCAACATTTTTGGTGCAGAACGTACGCTTAACGTAAACGACTCGGAAATCAAAATTGTAAAAACCACCAAAGAGTCTGAGTACATTCCGGGCAATACGGTTGAATACGAGATTAAGGTTTCTAACTCTTCATCCAAATATTTTGCCAACGACTTGCAAGTTGTCGATGACTTAACCTGCGTCCAAACTGATATGGCGGCAGGCGCGGGCCAGGGGCAAGCATTTAAACGCTGGAAGCTGGAACCGGTTAGTGCTGAAGATGATAAGGGGACCGATCACGGTCAGTACAGCTATGGTTCTTGGACCACCTCTCCAGTGACAGTGTCACCAGACATTGCGCCAGGTAAGTTTGTCACCTACAAACTGACTGCTGAAGTGAATGAGTCGAGTGTCGGTTTGATTATCGACGATAACCCGGCTTGTAGCGATAACGTCACCGAAGAGGGCTCTGGTGTTCAGATGCCAGAAGACAATCTACGTGCGAGCAAAGATGTTGATTCACGCTACTACTCTTCGGGCGATGTACTTACTTATACCATTCGTGTCGATAACGATGGTGATGGCTTTGCCGATCAAGTCCATGTGAAGGATGAGATCGACAAGCTAGAGACGGTTGATATCTATGGTAAAACAATCAAAGCATTTGATAGTTGGACGATTACAGCGCAAGCCTTCAAACAGAGTGGCTCGCCGTCAAGCGCATCAGACACTGGTATCAGCGGTAGCATTAATAGCCCTGATATTCTGGATGTAGACGCGACTATCGAACCACATGGTTACATCATCTATACCATTGAAGCTAAGACGAATCCGTTGGCAAATGGTCATATCCAGAATAGCGTAACGGTTGATGATTCTGTCTATGCTGACCGAGGTTCAGATCCGCGTGATTTCAGTATCAATTTGATCAAAGAAGTTAAAACCAACAATGATGCTAACTTCCATTCTGAGCGCACCAGTTATTCGAAAACGGAAAACGAGATCACGTACCGTCTGCGTCTGATTAACAAAGAAGGCAATGGCTACGCGACTAACGTAAAAGTCAAAGATGCTATCTCATCAATTGAGGCTGGTATTCTTGAACCCGATAACGTAACCAAGAAAGTTTTCTCTTCCTGGACGATCAGTGCGGAAATCATCTCAGACAACCCTCTGCTTAATGGTAATAGCACATACACCAATGTCGGTAGCTTTGAAGACAATAAAGATCTGGACACGGTTGCTCAGATCCCACCAAATGTTGAAGTGGTTTACACCATCACTGCGCAGATTGACCGCAGCAATGGTGACGAAATTATCTATAAACGAATCGATAATAGTGCCGTGATTGAAACCCCAGATTCTGACTCTCAGTCTGGCATGCAAGACGCGGCAGTTGTCTATCCGAAAGCGCCAAATGTGGTGGTGGTTAAGACAACCAAAGAGAATGAGTTTGTCCCTGGTCAATGGGTAGAATTTGATGTGACGGTTTACAACCGTGGCGCAGGCTATGCGAACGAAGTCAAAGTAAGCGATGACATTGTGGGCATGAATGCGTTCTCAGAGTGGACCATTCAACCGATCACCGACAAAAACAATTCACCATTCAAGACGGGTAGCTATCCAGATGTTAAGTCAAACTTCCCTGATAATGGCAACATAGACACACGTATTGACATTGATCCTCAGACCGTTCAGGGGATGGGCTTTGTCACCTATAGAATTCGTGGTCTGGTAAAAAATGACTACAAAAAAGACGAGATTTCTAACACCGTAGAGATTCACGATCCTGTTAATAATCTTGACCAATCAGCAACGGCTGAAATCGGCGATAGCGGTGACGCCAAGCTAAACGTTTCTATCCTTAAAACGGCAGATGTTACCCGCTTCACTCCTGGCGAAGATGTCACCTATTTTATCTATCTTCAGAACAACAGTGAACACAATGCGGACAACTTAAAGCTGATTGACCCGCTAAAAGAGATCAAATCGGTACTTGCTAACCAGAAGAACAATCAGTTTGAGGATTACGAGGACCAGTCTCCGTTTGAATACTGGCAGTTTGACTATGACGATGGTGCAGGGTGGCAGGCACAGACCAATGAAGATTTGGTCTACCCACCTGGCGGTGTTAACGAATCATTTACTCTTGGTGCTGGAGAAACGCGAACCGTTAAGATCAAAGCTCGTGTAAAGGATAATGTTATTGGTTCACGCAATGGTGCAGGGATATTAGAGCCTATCATTGCCAACGATGCCTATATTTTCCGCGACTACAAACAGGTAACGGAAGAGTCACATGTTTCTCACCATGAAATGGAGCGTGTAGACAGTGGCGGTACGACGACGCGTGAACTACTGGTAAACGGTAAGAAAAGTGCCTTCTATGCTCCGGGTGATACGTTAACTTACAAAGTCAAAGTTAGTTCAAATAACGGTTACTTTAACAACCATCGAGTGGCTGAAAACATTAAAGGCGTCAGCGTTCTTCTACTCGATGGAACCAATGCTAACCCGTTTAATGACACCTTCTCTGTTGCCGTAGAAAAAGAAGATAGCGACGGTGGTGATGGCACTACTGACGGAACTTTAGATGGTGTCGTCAAGGACAACGAAAATATCACCACTACGATCGATGTAGCGGGTGGAGACTATGTGCTTTACACCGTAGAAGGTGTGGTACGTGACGATGCGGTTGGTGACATCACTATTGGTGGTATCACGGTTGAACCTTACGACTATCATCTGGCCTTTACCAAAACCGTCGAGCAGAAAAACTATCAACCTGGTTCAGAGCTTACCTACCACTTAACAATCAAGAATGATGGTAAGGGGGGCGCTTATGATATCCCTGTTGTTGATACTCTCTCGACGATCAAAGTTGGCTTGATTGATGGTAGCGATGGCTTAGCTTTCCCAAGTGGCTGGACTATTGAACCTAAAGTACTGGGCGGTAATCCGAACGCTGAAGTCGATCTCGACAAGACTATTGCTGATAACAAAGACATAAGTACTCATGCGTCAATCCCACCGGGCGAGACCATTGAATATGTCGTGCGTGCACAAGTTAACCCGAATGCGGTTGGCAACATTGTTAACTTACTTAAGGTCGACGGCGATACGGTGAGTGCAGAGTCTAAAGCGGACACTGAGAAATACGACTTCGAGAAGCATGTCACCAAGATATACGATGTTGATGGCACTACGGAACTGACAGGAGGTTACACTCCAGGTGGTTACATTGAGTACCAAATCCTGCTTAAGAACAAGAACAATGTCCACCTAAAGGATGTGCCTGTCTTTGATGATATTGCAGGCATTACGACAGAGTACTTTGATGGAACGACAGGTCGTGCCTTTACTCAGTGGACAATCAAAACCGATGTCGACAAATCGACACTCTCGAATGCGGGCAGTGTGACTGATAATGCCAACATCGATACTGAATTTGATTTGGCAGGCAGTACATTTGATCCGGATGGGACGTTTGTTAAATACACCATCAAAGCTAAGATCTCTGAAAAAGCGGTTGGCTCGATCCAGAACACCGCTAAGGTAAACAACAAGCATAACCTTCCTTCTGAAAGGGTAGATATGCTGGCTTCAGATGTTCAAAAGCTACACAAGGCATATACAGATGCGAGTTATGCGACGCACAAAACGACCTATAACCACACACCAGATGGTCAGAAGGTTGTCTACCATTTGCGTCTCGACAACAAAGGTAAAGGTACAGAGTACGATGCTAGTCTGACTGAAACCTTCAGTAAGCTTAAATCGAAGCTGGCGCAGATCGCAGCAGGCCAACCAGACAATCAACAAGGTGTGGTATATCAACCTGCGAGTTGGATAGTTACGGTTGAAACATCAACTGAAGAGGTGACCGATATCGGGTCGTTTAGCGGTGGTACCGATGTGGATATCGATATTGCTAAACTGTCGATTGCTCCGGGTGGTTGGATTGACATCAAAGTTGAGTCACAAATCCGTGATGACGCGATGACTGCAGTCACCATTCAGCCTAAATATAACGGGTCTGGTTTTGGTAAATCGCAAATCAAACCGGAAACCTCAAGTCTGGATGTGAGCAAAGAGATCATCTCAATTGGTGGCAGACCATACTCGAATGGTGATACTTACAAGCCTGGCGAAGAAGTCATCTATCACTTCACGGTAACCAATACTAAACCTGTCTGGCGCGATAACGCAGTGTTACGCGATATGCTGTCGAACATTACGGTAGAAGTGTTAGGAGGCAGCGTTACTCAGGCGCTGAACGATACAGAAATTACTCACACCATCACTAATGGTATAGACAGCGATGTTGACACCTATCTACCGTCTTATGATGCCAACGGTGATTTGGATATTGTTGCCGACATTGCGCCCGGTGAAGAGATCAAGTTCGTAATTAAAGGCACTATCCGACCTGACGCACTCGGTGTTATCGATGCTAACCAGGCAACGGGTGGTAATAATGAGGTCACGACTCCGGAGATCCCTCCTGTTGCGCCAGATCTCGTATTCGAGAAACTGGTCACCAATACGACAGCGGATGGTGGTAGTTGTAGCTTCCCATCGGATAGTGGTACTGGCTGTGAATATAACCCAGGTGGTCAGGTGAGCTACACGATTACGGTCGAGAACCGTGGTGAAGGTATCGCTAATGACGTTGCTATTATCGACAAACTGAATGCTATCAACACCTCAACAGGTGCTAAGGCATTCAGCGGCTTATCGACCACGATTCTTGAACAGCCAAGTAGTGACCGATTCTCTATCTCTGGTAATTACGCGGGTAACAAACCGCTTGATGCGACATTCGACTTAATGCCGGGTGACAAAGTGGTATTTGGTTTGCTAGGGACAGTGGATGCGGATGCAACCGGTACCATTACCAATATTGCTAAAGTTGATGGTCAGGATTCGAACTCAATTGTACTAGGGCAGGGTGAAGCGGATATTGTAGCCGCTAAGTCAACAGACACCCCGAGCTACACACCGGGTAGCGAAGTACGTTATACCATGTATATCGCCAACCGAGCTGACTCGAATGCTGACGTACGTGTTGAAGATGAAATTTCTAAGTTCATGGTCGAGACGGCTGACGGCTCGATGCAAACAGCATTGCAATCCTGGTCGACGACAGCAACCTTTGTATCCAACGTAACTGCGGCGCACAATGATGCCAGTGCGATTCAAACCACAGGTGACATTGATGCGATAGTGAAGTTAGGTGCAGCAGGAACAGAGCCGACTGTGCTGAAAATTGAAGTGGTTGGTAAAGTCAGAGATGACGCGGTTGGCAAGTTCGGTAACACCTTGTATGTCAACAATAAACAGTACGACCTACAACAACACTACATCTACCCAGAGTTGGGCGCGCTGAAAGTAACCAAAGAAACGTCATTGTCTCCGGCTCTTTATGCACCGGGTGACTCAATCGGCTTTGACATTGTGATTGAAAACACTGGGGCGGGTTACCTGCAAAATGTCAAAGTTGAAGATATCGCGTCGAATATCCGCGCTGATGTGGTAGATAGCTTACTCGCGGGACCAGTATTCGATTCGTGGGACAAAGCATCAAGCTCAATGACGATTGTTGATCCTTCAGCAAGCAAGACGGTGGTAATTTCGCAAACTGAATTTGACGCGCCTGATGGCTTTAGTGGTGAGTTTAACTTAGCGCCAGGATCACAGATCCAACTTCATCTGGAGGGGACGGTTAACAGTAACGTGATAGGAGCGATTACTAACCGTGTAAACGTCACAGCAGACAATGTTGAGCCTGCAAGTGATGATGCAACATACTTGCCTCTTGATGCGGAAGTGACGGTTTCTAAGAGCGTCGACAAGAGCGTTTATCAGGCTCAAGACACGCTGACTTACACGATTGTTTTGACCAATACGCAACGCGTTTGGGCGACCGACGTGAAGGTTGAAGATTTCGTTGACCGCATTAGTGCTGAAACCATCTATGGCAGCACGATTTCAGTATTTGACCCTGCAACAATTGAAATCAGTGGGGTATCAGCCAACGGAACGACAAACTTACCAGCGCTATCGGGTAACTACATTGATAACAGTGTCGATATTGCGCCGCAAGACATTGTCACTATTACCATTAAAGGTCAGCTTAAGCCTGAAATTATTGGGGAAGTCCGTAACCTGGTGACTGTCGGGTACGATGGTAAAACACTAGAAGATGATGCAGTTAGCACACCGCTTATTCCGTCTATTGAAGTGACCAAAGAACCATTCGATCCACTCTACACTCCGGGAGCGGTTAATGGTTTTGAAATCAAAATCGTCAACAAGGACGCGGCATTTGCTAACGATATTGTGTTAGAAGACCTCATCTCAGCTGTGATGGTTTCGACTGCAGATGGCGTTGACCGACAGGCATTCAGTCGTTGGACGGTTGACTATTCGGCGAACGATCCAATGACTTCAGTCGACAGATCGACCTATGGCTGGAATAGCGATATTAATACCAACATCGATTTGGCTCCGAACGATACCATTACCTTCACCATTCAGGGTGAGGTTGATGCTAAAGCAATTGGCGAGATCGTTAACACAGCGAAAGTGACTTACGATGGCAAAGAGTTCGAGCCAAGCGCGACCATTAAGCCTAAGCCTGCGGATATTACGTTAACTAAAACCGCCGACCGCGAGTTTTATCAGGCAGGGCAGAGCGCGCAGTTCGTAGTGACGGTTAGCAATGGTGGTGAAGGCTTTGCCAATGATGTTGAAATCAAAGACGTCATGAGTGATGTACTTGTTACCCTGGTTGATGGTACTAACGGGACCGCATTTGAAAGTTGGACAATTAAGACAGAGTTGAGTGATATCAGTTCTTCCTTGTCATCTACGCCAAGTGGTAACAACCCTGATATTGATACCTTGGCTGATATTGCGCCAAACAGCACGGTGACCTTTACCATTGACGGCACTGTTAATCGTTATGCGACGACGGATATTGTTAACCAGGCGAGTGTGGACTTTGCTGGTCAACCAACCTTAGATGCTCAGGCGATCATCAAGCATCGTCCGGTTTCATTGACCCTCGAAAAGTATGTTGGCGAAACTGGCACGGAGACAGAGATGACTTATGAGCCGGGTAAAGAGTCAGTGTTCCGCGTTATTGTTGCCAACCAGAACGAAGCGTTTGTTGCTGGTATCCAACTTAAGGATTTACTGGCTTCGATGACGGTGGATACGGTCAACGGTGCAAAAGAAGCCGCTTTCTCTAGCTGGAATATTGAAGTCAACAAGGGTAACGACCTGACTCAGATCTCTCCGGACCCAACTGGCAGCAACAAAGAAGTTGACGCTACTGTTGATCTGGCGCCTAACGACACCTTAGAGCTTGTGATCACAGGCAAGGTCAATGAATTTGCTAACGGTCAGATCGACAATAAAGCGACCATGGTGATCAACAACAGTGGACGTCCTCAGCGCTTTAGCGCGGTGGCAAGTCTGCTTCCAGAGCCTGACAACGTCGTCATTACCGAATCAGCTGACAATCCGATTTACACCGCAGGTCAGCAAGCGACCTTCCGTATTAATCTGTTTAATGACAGTAAAGGTTTCGCCAACGATATTATCCTGCGAAACGCTATTTCGGGTATGAAGGTTCCAACAAGACCTGACATAGCAAGTGGTAACCGTGAAGTCGTCAATGCCTTCACAGATTGGACGATTAGCGCAACGAGTAATGACCCGCGCACCAATATTAACGTCGGCACCTTGTCAGCTAATGATGACATAAACATTGCCGGAGATATTGCCCCAGGTGACACGGTTGAGATTGCGATTACCGGTACGACAGACGCGCGCGCAATGGGCGAGATTATTAACACTACCCATAAGATTGACGAAGCGCAGTCAGCCACTCCGACTACGCGTAATGCATCAGTTGAAACCGTCAGTGCGATGATCACGCCACAGGCCGTTAGTTTTGCTATCGACAAAACTACGGATAAAGGTGATAACGCAGAGTACACCAATGATGACTCTGAGCTGACTTACATTCTGCGCGTTAGCAATGAAGGTTCAGCGACCATCACTGGCGCACAAATGGTTGATGAAATCACTAAGCTGGTGGGTGCAAACGGCAATGCCTTGTTCACAACCTGGAAAGGCACTATCGAAGAGTGGCCAAGTGGTCAGAAAAAAGGTGAGTTTACCGATAAAGACCTGATGTTACCTGACGGCGCTCTTTCACTCGATCTGCTGCCTTACATGGGTAACGGTTACGAAATTAAGATCACTGGTGAGCTGAACAAAGGGCTTGATGACGATATTACAAACACCTTCACCGTCACTGATCCTGCGACGGGGATCAGTGGTTCTGACGATGTGACTATTCACGTCAAGAAATTTGCCGATAACGAAGGCGAGCTGGTTGTTGCGAAAGAAGCAATGAAAACAGACGCTCAAGTAGGTGATGTGGTTGAGTATGAAGTGACTATCGTCAACAACAACGAGTCAGAATTTAAGAACGTTAAGCTGGTTGACCGTTACCCGTCAGGTTTTGCCTATGTTCCGGGTTCGACCGAGATAACCAATAGTGGTCCGGACGGTCAGTTTGATACCAACGATGACGTAATCAGCACTGATGATCCTGCAGTCACCAACTCTCTAACCTTTAACGTTGGCGACATGCTTGCTTATGGTGGGGCAGATAAGACGATTACCGAGCAAGTACGTATCCGCTACCTACTGCGTGTTACTGTCGGCGCGACTTTTGGTAAGTATGTTAACTCTGCGGTAGCGATGGCGCCACCGGAAGGGCAGGTGTCAGGGGCGCTGGAAGAGAAGTCTAACACAGCGACTGCAACCGTTGAGGTACTGCCAGACAAGGTGTTCGATACGGCTTCCATCATAGGCAAAGTGTTTGAAGACCATAACAAAGATGGCTTCCAGGCTGATGCAACCGCATTTGAGATACAACTATCTGCCAATGTAAGCGACAGAGATTATATCAAGAACACCACTGTGCTGATTCGTGATGGTAAAGAGACTCGCCTCAAAGACCGTCGTCATAATCGCGGTGAACATACCGGTCATGTCTATGGCGTTAAGGTGAACAGTGCTGGCGACTATAAGCATAACTACTCACACGCTACACAAGCGAAAGAGCCTAGCTATGACTACGATTCAGCACTGGTTGATGGGTATGAAATCGACAAGCTGTATGGCATCTCCAAGAACCGTACGCTTCCAGCGAGCAATAAGGTTAGCTTCCAGCTTGAAACTAAAACCAAACAAGGTTTCAGCTTCAGCGTGATCACCGAATCTGGTACCCGGTTAGTGTTTGACCGTGAAGGCAATATTACCTCGCGCCATGTCGGTGATAAGCAGCAAGAGCTGTCTGCAGAAAATCTCGATGTGACACGTAATCTATACAAGGATGGTGACCACTACTTGTGGGAAATCATAATTGAAAACAAAGGCATCTATGAAGACGGTATTCCGGGCGTAAGACTGCTCACCGTTGAAGGCATTATCATTGAAACCGACCAGTACGGTCGCTACCACGTGCCAGATCAATGGGTACTGGACAAGAAAGGTAAGAACTTCTTAGTTAAGGTCGACACTGATTCATTGCCAACAGGAATGAAAGTTATCAGTGAGAACCCAAGAGTACAACGAATCTCACCGAACAAACTGACCAAGTTCAATTTCAGTGTCTCGGTGGAGGAAAAAGAGTAATCGTGAATAACAATAACGACAAACAAACGCGATTGGCGGAAGAACTATGAAAACATTCAAAATGACTCGTCTGGCAGTGAGTATTATGGCTGCCATTCCGGTAATGGTAGTGGCAAAAGACACCAGTCAGTTGGAAAAGCTTGATACGGACACCACCGGCATAGAGGTGGAGGTTCATCAGCAAGAAGATAGCTCACGTATTTACCTTGATGAAGGGGCGATTTGGGCCAGCCGTGATATCACCCGTTTTGAACCTGTACTGGATGTCAGTGTTGGTGATGAACTGGAAGTGGAGCAGGGCAAACTATCTGATTCGGTGAATTTTACGGTCAGCTCAAACTACAGCTACTACATGAAGCGCTACCAAATCGAGATCTTCCGCGGGGAAGATCGTAGCCTGTCTCAGCCACTTAAGGTGATTGAAGGTACAGAGGTAGCGAATGATATCGATATCAGTTGGGATGGCAGCACGGACATCGACTACGCGTTTGAAGTGGGTAATCAGCTGCAATTCAGATTCAAGGCTTGGGACAAAGACGACAACATGGATATCACCACTATCGGTGTGATTGATCTAGTTCGTCCGGACTCTGAAGTTGATATCGAACGTAATCAAAGCGAAGAGCAGTTGGCACGAAGCTTCGGCCGTGCTCAGTTAATGCGTCACAATATTCCGACCAATTCAGGTTTGGCTAAATTTATCGGAACCGGGCTTAAGGGCGTCGATAAAGTTGTGATTGGCGAAGATGAGTTTGAAGTTGAAGATGGTGAACTCTACGCCGAGCAGTTCCTACCTGCGGATGCGTACCTTTTCCCAACCAAAGTTATCTTTGATAACGGCGATGAGCGCCGCTATCAGCTGTATGTGCGAATTCCAGACACATATTATGCTCAGGCTGGTCTGGCAGATATGTATATCGGCAAAAACCGCGTTACTGGTGACACTGGCGCGTTAGGCGTTAATGACCAGTATCAGGACGATGTTTATAACCAGGGGCGTGTCGCTTACTTCAGCCAGGGTAAGTTTGGTGACAAGCTGCGTATCACCACCCATTTTGATAGCAAAGATGGCCAGATCAAAGACATCTTCAAGCATCCATTTGCTGCTGAAGACTCGAGTGTGTTCGATATCCTCGAAGATGACGACGAACTTTACTATGGCGATTATGGTGATGGCGCCAACATTCATAAAGTGGTCAATACCAAAGGCAAAGTCTACTTCGACTTAGAGTACGATAAATCGCGTGTGTTATGGGGTAACTACAACACAGGCCTGACTGGTACGGACAACAACGACTACAACCGTAGCTTGTATGGCTTTAAAGGCGATTACCGCACCCGCTCTACCACTAAATATGGTGAAGACAGACTGAACATCGTTGGTTTTGCTGCTTCCGCCGATTCGTCGTTTGCCCATGATGAGTTTCTCGGCACAGGCGGCTCGTTGTATTTCTTGCGTCATGGAGAATTAGTACCGGGAAGCGACAAAGTCTACGTTAAGGTAGTGAACAAAGACTCGGGAATTTCAGAACGAGAAGTGCCGCTGCAATCAGGGCGCGACTATGAAATTGACCCGTATCAGGGCCGTATCATCTTAATGCGTCCACTGAGCAATATTATTTCAGATAGTTTTGGCAGTGTGATTGACGATACGCCAGCCGATGGGTTTGAAAACTATCTGGCGGTAGATTATGAGTATGTGCCAAAAGGTTCAGATGTCAAAGATTCGCTCACCTATGGTGGTCGTGCCAAGGGTTGGCTAAACGACTACATTGGTGTTGGTGTTAACTACGCGACGGAAGAGCGTGATGGTCAGAACTATGAGTCATCCGGCGCAGACTTAACCTTACGCGCAACTGAAGGCACTTACATCAAAGCGGAATGGGCGCACAGTGAAGGTCGTCAGACCGATTCTAACTTTGTCTCCTTTGATGGCGGTTTGACCTTTACCCCAATCGGTGAAGATTTCGATGAGCGTAAAGGTGACTCTATTCAGGTCAAGGGTGTTGCCAGCCTATATGACATTGCGCCTAACATTTTTGGCGCGGTAGGTAACGATGTTAAGGCCTGGTATAAATCAAAAGATGCGGGTTACAGTTATGCCAGCCAGAGTGACGATTTAGAACAATTGTCTTATGGTACAGAGCTGAGACTGCAAGCGTCTGACCGATTAAGCTTTGCCACTCGTTATACGTCGATTGAAGAGACAGAGCTTGATGGCACTAAAGAGACCGATACCCAACAGGCTGAACTGGAAGCTCAGTTTAAGCTAACCGAGCATGTAAAAGTGTCCGCTGCAGCTAAACAGGTTGATGAGCTGAATCGTGAAAACGAAAAAGGTAAGGGTACTTTAGCTGGCTTAAGAGCCGACTATATTTGGGATAGCGACAACAGCGTCTATGTTAAAGGTCAGTCGACAGTCGATAAAACCAGCCAGTACGATGATAACGACAGTGTTTCGGTTGGTGCAGAGTTCCGTGTGTTTGAAGATCTCTCCCTTGGTGCGGAATACACCACAGGCGATCGAGGTGACGCGACTGAGGCGACAGCAAGTTACGACATTACCGAGAACTACACCACATACGTTACCTATACTGATGACAATTACGAAGGTACCAACAATGTTGTAGTAGGTCAGCGCGCGGACCTGACTTCCAATGTCGACTTCTATCAGGAAAATCAGTTTGTTGATGAAAACAACGGCAAAGGCCAGATCGATTCATTTGGCTTCGGCTATGACATGAGTGATGATGTCGACTTTGGTATCGGTTATCAGCAGGGTGAAATCGAGAAGAAGAACGAAATCGACCCGACCAAGCTAGAGGTCACTGAGCGCAAAGCGGTGACTTTCACTGCAAATATCGATATTGACGACGTTAACCTCAAACACAAGATAGAGTATCGTGTCGATAAAGGTAACGAGAATGTCGATGTTAACAAGCGTCGTGTAGACCAGTTCGTCACCACCAACCGCTACACGCAGAACTTAACCGAAGAATATACCTTGTTTGGTAAGTTCAACTATTCCAAGTCAATCAGCAAAGAGACGGACGAGACCTTAGAACGCTTTGTGGAAGCAACGGGTGGTCTGGCCTACCGTCCAATTTACAATGATAGATTGAATCTGCTTAGCCGTTATACCTACATTGCCGATCTGGACAACCTTGACCGCGATGTCGATTACAGCAATGAAGAGTCTCATATCATCGAGGTTGAGGGGATTTACTCCGTTAACGCGAAAGTGGATGTGGGTGCTAAATACGCGCATAAAGATAAGAAGGAAGACTTCGAGCGTGCCTCTGGCAATGTTGAAACGGTCGAAAGCAATATTAACTTGTACGGCCTGAGCGCTTCTTATCATGTGATTAAAGAGTGGGATGTCACAGGTGAATATCACTGGAAGACGGACACACTTAACGATGAGCTTGAGCATGGCGCATTAATCTCAGTTAACAAGCATCTATCAGACAACTTTAAGGTCGGTATTGGCTATAACTTCTCAGGTTTTGATAGCAACCTTGCCAATGACGATGATTACAATGCCAAAGGTGTCTTTATCAACCTAATTGGTAAGATTTAAAGGATTTGTATGACAATGAAACTCAACACTTTGTTGGTAATTGGCATGGCGCTAGGGTTAACGGCGTGCTCAACGGACACTTATGTCAGTAAAGAGAACATAGATAAGTTTGGCGATCCTCAGGTCGAGAAGTTCCTTATCCGCGAATGCATCGTACCAGAGCGAGATATCCGCATTGCTATGGCTTCTCATTTTGACTTCGATAAGTCTGAGCTGAAGGAGCAAGACAAACAGTCCATTGATCAACTGATGGCAAGTATTGGCAAACTACATGGTCAGATTTCGATAGTTGGTCATACCGACTACCAGGGCTCTGATGATTACAACGTCAAGTTGTCACTGCGCCGAGCTGAGGCAGTAAAAGCGTATATGCAAAGTAAGCTAGATGCATCACGTTACGATTGGGAAGTGAAATATTACGGTGAATCCAAGCCGCTGGTGGAAGGAGTATCTAAACAAGCCAACGCTGAAAACCGTCGTGCTTATGTGATATTTGAGCAGACCCAGACTCAGCAGGAAAACATCTTCTGTGAGCCACCAGAGCCTGAGCGTAAAGTCTACGTCGCGATGACATCACATTTTGATTTTGATAAAGCACAACTTAACCCAGCCGATAAAGCCTCACTTGATGAGTTTGCGAGCAATTTAACTGGCTTAAACGGCAGGGTGTTAATTGCTGGTCATACCGATTATCAAGGCTCAATCAGTTACAATGAGAAGCTCGCTCAACTCAGAGCGGAATCCGTAATGCAATATTTGCAGACTAAACTAGACCCGAGTCAATTTGTATGGGAAGTTAAGTCATTCGGCGAGCTGAACCCGGTGACTCAAGAGCAAGATCTTGATGCCAATGCACTCAATAGACGTGCGTTTGTTGTCTTTAAAGAGGGTGAGTTACCCGAGTAACCAGTTCACTCGAACCAACAATTTAAAAAGGGGCTAACGGCCCCTTTTTCACAATCACTAAGCAGGAGCAGAGCGTGGAGAAAGTACAAGCAGTCATCGATTTTCTTCTAACTCACAAATTACTTTTTACCGTTTTGATCATTATGATCATCTCACTGATTCGTCGGTTGATATTGTCGATGATACGCGGCGATGATGCCTTTGTATCAGAAGACCAGCGCAGTTGGATGTCGCGAACCAAAAACGGTTCATTTATTACTCTGGTACTGCTGCTGTTTGTCCTTTGGCAGTCTGAAATCAACGAGTTTGCTCTCTCAGTTACGGCAATTGCTGTTGCGATAGTTGTGGCATCGAAAGAGATTATTCTCTGTTTCACCGGATCTATTCAACGTGCCAGTTCACGTTCATTTCGCATTGGCGACTGGATTGAAGTCGGTAAAATCTGTGGTGAAGTGATCGAACACAACATGATGGCGACGGTTATTCAGGAGATTGATCTCTACCATGGCCAATATCACTACACAGGCAAAACAGCGACGCTACCTAACAGTATGTTCTTTACCTACCCGGTTAAGAATCTCAATTTCATGAAGCGATATGTCTATCATGACTTCGCAATTATTGTCCCTAAGTTCGTCAACCTCTACCCGCTGGTTCCTTTGATGCTGGAGAAGATTGATGAACACATTAACTACTTTAGCGAAGTTGCAAAACGCTACAACGCTATGATCGAAAAGCATGCTGGCGTCGACTTGCCAGGTTCTGAACCTCATATTCACATCACAAGTGGTGGCACCGGGGAGCAGGTTGTTCACTTTATGCTGTTTTGCCCGACCGATAAGGCAACGCACTTAGAGCAAGAGATCAGAGCGGATTTTATGGCGCTATATGAGCAACATTTCCCTGAGAAAAAGGCTGAGGAATAGGTCGGGGCAATCTTGAGTTTGGTGGTAATAACTTCGGGTTATTTGATTAATGATGGTTGTTGTTACGAAAAAATATTGCATTCGAGATTTGGTAAAAAAAAGAGTATGGTGCGCGCAATTGCCTATATGAGCTCAGTCGTCTATTGAGAGCGTAGCGCGCAGCCAAAGGATACAAAAAACTTCATTAAGGATATGCTGCGTCAGGCAATGGATGCGTACAGATGATGTGCGTAATTTATTAAATCTATTGGCTATTAGTGTCCTTAATGAACACCTCTTTAATATATCGAGTCTTTTCCCGTTTCTCGGAAAACACTTATCTTAACGGCTTATGTAATGTCTTCGTGATGTTATTACCCGTTTCACTGCTCTCTGCCTTTGCAACCTTAATTGGCAACGGGCTGATGATCTGGGGTTTTGAATCTGAAGCCGATTATCTGTTGTTTGTTAGCAGACTGGTTTGGAAACTGTTTCCAATGCTACTGCTTATTTACTACGCGCTATTTTTGGCTCGTCTACACAATCTTTCACGCACCAATGTAGTCACACCGTCGGTACTGGTTTACGTAATCTTGTGTAACGAGTGGGGATTGCTCCATCCGGGTTCCATCTTACCTGCCAGTTACCCACTGGCGATCGTGACGCCTTTGTTAGTGGCTTGTGCTGTTAAGCATATGATGCGCAGACGAGTATTTCTGGATTCAGCTTTACCAAATGTCGTTGACCAATCGATAAACCTTATTCTCGGCACTATTGCTTTAGTGTCTGCTTTTGTCTTTATTGGTCATCTGATTGGAAAATTGGTATTGGCTTTGCCAGTCCTTGATTGGGTTCCTTCAATTGGCGTTGATTCACTGCTTGGTGGCTTATGGTATGAGCTCATTCGTAGTCTACTATGGACAATTGGTATCAATGGTCATGTGCTGCTGGCTAGCTACAAAAATGAGTTGTATGAAGTCTCAGTGAACTGTTTCAACTCATATAAAGCAGTGGGTGGTGACCTACCGATCCTTACCAGTAGTTTTTACGATATCTATGCAGGGATAGGGGGAGCGGGAAATACTCTGAGCCTGGTGCTGTGTATGTTGCTTTTCACTAAGAACAAAGGCTACAGAACCTTAGCTGGGGCGACATTGATCCTAAGTTTGTTCAACATCAACGAACCTGTGCTGTTTGGTTTACCTGTGATATTTAATCCGGTATTGATTATTCCGTTTTTGCTCACGCCATTAGTCGCCATTGTGGTCGCATATACAGCAACACTGTTAGGTATGGTTGCCCCTGTTTCTGAGTTCGTAAGCTGGATGACTCCCTCTCTTATCAGTGGTTATATCGCAACGGATGGGCACATTAGTGGCTCAATACTCCAGCTTGTGATCATCGCTATTGGTATCGCCATATATCTGCCGTTTTTTAAACAGATGGATAGGGTTTCGGGTAGCCATGCGGTGTTTACCAAAGGCTCATCTGACGAGTTTTTTAATTACGAAGAGATAGGCAACAATCGTAGTGTGATTGGGTTGTTGCCTAACATGAGTGGTAACCTGCTTGCTCAAACGGATATTAGCAACTTGCAACGTAGTGGAGAGTTTGTTCTTTTTTATCAACCGCAAGTAAACAACGACAAGAACTGTGTCTCTTCTTTAGAAGTTCTGATTAGGCATCGTAGTAAAGATGGCACCATAACCCCTCCGACTTTCTTGTCTAGTTTCGCTAAGTTAGGTCTGACATCTGATTTGGATATGTGGGTGATCAAGCGTGCGTTGAAAGAAGTGGCACCATTGGCGCCAAACGCGACGTTCAAAATCTCTATTAACGTTTCGCCAGAGACATTTCTGGTGCCAAACTTTGCTGAGATAGTGATAGACCTGATAGAAAACAGTGCCTTAAGTTTTGAACAAGTCGAGTTAGAGATCACCGAAGAGTTACTTATCCAAGATGAGCAGACAACCTGGAGTGTCTTTACTCAACTAAGAGAGAAGGGCATTCAGATTGCACTTGATGACTTTGGCTCAGGTTACTCCTCCATCGGACACTTATGTAAGTACGAGTTCGACAAAGTGAAGATTGACCGATCATTAGTGGTTAACTTAAAACACAAACATGGGCGAGAAATGTTCCGACTGACTAGCGAACTGGTTCGTATAACAGGAGCAGAAATCGTCGTTGAAGGGGTTGAAACTGACGAGGAACTTGATTTTGTCTCTCAGCAGGGAATCACTTTAATTCAAGGCTACTATTTCTATAAGCCAATGCCATTTGATCAGGTTTGTCAGCAAGTGGTGTTTTGTAATAGCTAACGCTTAATACTCAAAGGAGCCTGATACGGCTCCTTTGTTGTTTATGCTCTTTAGATCAGATATTTGGACGAGCTGTTTCGTCGGTCGAAGGAGGCAGGTGAGGCAGCGTCACTTGCGGTTGTTCACCGGTTAAAGAACGCAGGAACTCAGTGATTTTGACCGACTCATCTTTTGTCAGCTTTTGACCGAGCTGCAAGTCTGCCATCATTTCTACCGCTTGTTGTAGATCCCAAACAGAACCGTCATGGAAATACGGATAGGTCAGTTCGATGTTACGTAGAGTCGGTACCTTGAACACATACTTGTCGAACTCATTACCAGTAATCGCTTTACGGCCCACATCTGGATTATCCGTTGCAAAAGGTTTCACCAGTCCCATTTTTTGATACATCTGACCGCCGGCCAAGGGACCGCTGTGACAGGCGGTACAACCTTTCTCTTTGAATAGGTTGTAGCCTTCCACCTGAGTAATGGTCAACGCCTTATCGTCTCCTTTCAGCCATAGATCAAAGGGCGCATTGGGTGTGCGTAAGGTCTGCTCAAACGTAGCAATGGCGTCAGTGACATTATCAATGGTGATCGTTTCACTGCCATAAGCTTGCTTGAACCACTGGCGATACTGCGGAATCGATTTGAGAGTATCGATGGCAAGCTGGTGGCTAAATGCCATTTCGAGTGGATTTTCAATCGGTCCTGCTGCCTGCTCTTGCAGGTCTTTTGCTCGTCCATTCCAGAACTGTACGAAGTTCAAGTCTGAGTTAAACACTGTTGGTGAGTTGATTGGACCAATCGCCCATTTGTGACCAATAGAGCTTGGCAAGTTGTCGACGCCACCTTTTGCTATGTTATGGCAAGAGTTACAAGAGATGGTGTTGGAGGCGGACAAACGCGGCTCAAACCATAAGGTTTTTCCCAACTCTACCTTGTTGGCATCGAGCCCTGCCACTGGCTCTATAACCTTTATAGGTTCACCTGCCTGACGCTCTGCGTGGGCTGCGAAAGAGATGATGGACAAGACACTCACTGCAATAATCGTTTTCATAATAACTTCCTTTTTCAGTGATTTTTCAATCTCACTAGTGGCACGCACTTCTTGATGGTGCGTTGTGGAAGTCACGGTATATCAATCGATTTTTTCGATAAAATGCAAAAAATCGATGGTTTTTATGGCGAAAAACGATGTTAAAAATGGTCAATTCTTGCGCAGCTGGAATTTACTTATCTCGCGAGTTGAAGATCACTTTCTGTTAACAAATACGCAATAAATAGCATCGAACATTTTGTTGATTTAGGTCAAAGTCACACCTCCCTTTATCAGGACACACACCATAAAGGATGAAATTAGGATGAGTTGTTGATACCTCCGTCAGAGGCCAACAATTAGATGATTGCAGTGCCCAGTCGAGGTTCTTAACCTGAATGGAACTGATCACTAGATGGATATACATATGACAACTGCGAGAAAACAACAGTTATGTGTCGATGCTACCCCTTACTATCATTGCGTTTCTCGTTGTGTCAGACGTAGTTTTCTTTGTGGAGAAGATCCCCTCACACTCCGTAGCTATGAACATCGTCGATCGTGGATTAAGCGCAAGATGCTTGCTTTGTCACAAGTCTACTGTATCGATATCTGCGCCTACGCCATCATGAGCAATCACTATCACTTAGTTGTCCATATCAATAGAGGGAAAGCTTTACGATTATCTGATCGAGAAGTGGTTGAACGCTGGAAGCAAGAGCACAAACTTCCATATATTGTAACCAGATGGTTAGAAGGGCAACTCACCAGCAGTATTGAGAATGAAGTGTGTCTGAAGATTATTGATTCATGGCGAGAACGCTTATGGAGCCTGAGTTGGTTTATGAAAGAACTCAATTATGACATTGCCTGTCAAGCGAATAAAGAAGATGAATGCACAGGTCATTTTTGGGAAAGTCGCTTTAAAAGCCAAGCTTTGTTAGATGAACAAGCACTCGCAGCGGCTATGGCGTATGTCGACTTAAACCCGCTAAGATCGGGCATCGCGAAGACTCCGGAAACATCAGATTATACCTCGATTCAGGCAAGGTTAGACGCACTGAACAAACAGCAAGCTACAGCTCCATGTCTGCATCCATTCATAGGTAACTTGTCGACCAGACAGCAAGATGGAATCCCCTTTAGGCTCATTGATTACATCGAGTTGGTCGATTGGACAGCGCGGCAGTTAAAAGAAGATAAAGCCTGTTTGAGAGATAAGGTGCCCCCAATCTTAAAACGGCTCAACGTAAACCAACTGAAGTGGCTTGAAGCTTGTAAAGAATTAGAGCGAAGACGAAATACGTTAGTCGGTTGTTCACAGAACGCGATGCTTGCCAAAGGTACGTTGAACCGGCTGCGAATCAATCTGTTTAAGTTGGATGGTTAGTCTGACACAGCAAATCGGCACAAAAGTATTGGAAGTCAAACCAAGCTAAAAGTCAGCTTGGATTTTCACTATTTGTCAAATTCGTACTCAGAACCCAAATCAGACCAACAATCATCGGCGAGTCCGCAGCTTTCTTTTAATTCACACCAGTGCGTCTTCACTGTATGCCAAGTTTTGTCCAAACTTGCCGATTCTAATCATGCCTGTCCTTTTAAAAAGCGTTAAACAGGACAGGCACATAAACACCGACACATCAATTCGTGAATTTTTAACTTCTGTAATACTTCTGCTTCATCCTCAGCGCAACATTGACCAGTGCTATCAGGACAGGCACCTCAATTAGGGGGCCAATCACGCCCGCGAAGGCTTGGTCAGAGTTGAGGCCGAATACAGCGATACTTACCGCGATTGCAAGTTCGAAATTGTTGCCAGTTGCGGTAAAAGCGATAGAGGCATTTTTGTCATATTCGATGCCAAGCTTTTTACCAACAAAGAAGCTAACAAAAAACATCACCACAAAGTAAATAGCCAGTGGGATAGCCACACGGACTACGTCGAGAGGTAGATCAAAGATCATTTCACCTTTTAGGCTAAACATCAGCACGATTGTCGCAAGTAATGCGATTAGCGTGATAGGGGAGATACGTGGAATGAACACCTCGTTGTACCAGGTTTCTCCTTTAGCTGCAGTAAGCCATTTTCGACTTAAGAAACCAGCCAAGAAAGGGATACCCAAGTAAATCAGCACGCTCTCAGCAATGTCTAACATTGAAATGTCAACGTCAAAGCCTTGGTAACCTAACAGTGGGGGCAACACTGTGATGAATAACCAGGCCATAAAGCTGTATGAGACAATCTGAAACGCGCTGTTCAGTGCAACAAGCGCCGCTCCATATTCTTTATTACCACCGCCTATATCATTCCAAACCAGTACCATAGCGATACAGCGAGCAAGGCCGATAAGGATAATTCCGACCATGTACCCTGGCTTGTCACCAAGAAAGGTCAAGGCAAGCACAAACATCAGAATCGGACCGACAATCCAGTTCATAATCAGAGACAGTTTGATAGCTTGTTTGTCTTTGGTGACGCTTCCAAGCAACTTGTAATCCACCTTAGCAAGTGGGGGATACATCATAAGAATCAGGCCGATTGCCAGCGGGATATTGGTACTGCCAACCGTCATCGATTCGTTCCAGTTGGCGACATCGGGGAATGCGACTCCGATGGTGATACCCACAGCCATGGCAACGAATATCCATACTGTAAGGTAACGATCTAAGAAGCTCATTTTGACCGCGGCTGAAGGGCCAGTATGACTTGTGATATCTGAGCTCATAGTAAAACTCTCTTTCGTTTATCGTCGAATGACGATTTATTGATAATAATAAATGGCAAACGTCTGCTTGCCATGAAAATGTTTAACTGAATATCGTGTTATACAAGTTAGAGAAGTGACTGATCTCGTCCTTGTTCACTCGATAGCACACCTTAGGTGGAATTGATTGCGCAGTAATGAATCCGGCTTGCTTAAGAATGCGTAAGTGCTCAGACACCGTTGATTGAGCTAAGCCCAGTTCAGAAACCAGATCGCTATTAAGGCATCCGCCCATCTTTTCCAGGTTGAGTAGTATTTTTACTATTCGAACACGGGCTGGGTGTGACAGGGCCTTAGCCTGAGCTGCAAGTTGTAGCTCTTGAGCTAATTCACGCTCTGTAGATTTAAACGCTTGTTCATTAACATGGCTGCATGAGTTGGACATTTTTTCTATCCAATAGTTAATCGTCGAATTGCGATTGATGATACGCCTCCAATCTCAATTCTGCAACTGGTTCAGAATAATGATTTAACTGACGCCAATTATTTAATATTTAGATTGGTCTGGGATATATTTGACGTGATTTTTATAACAATGAAGTATGGCTATGAGAATAATCTGTTATGTCCTAGCACTCTTGCTAGTAGGTTGTAGTCAACCTAAAGTTGAAGTCCCAATTCAACAAGATCCTCAATGGACAAGTGGTGCACTTGAAAATGGCGTTCGTTACCACTTTTATCCTCTGGATGATGAGTCGGTATCGATTCGAATGTATGTTCATGTTGGTTCGGCGCAAGAAACCGAGCAACAGAAAGGCTATGCACACTTTTTGGAGCATATGGCCTTTAATGGTTCTGAACACTTCAGTTCTAGTGATATCGTTGAGTTTTTCGAGAAAACTGGGCTGACTTTTGGCGCTGATATGAACGCCTACACTTCACCCTACGAAACAGTGTATGAGCTTGATTTGCCGAATAATGTGGAAGTTGAAACTGGCGTTCAATGGATGAGAGATATTGCAGACGGTTTGACACTGGCTGCTGATGAAGTCGAGAAAGAGAAGGGCGTGATACAAGGTGAAATTCGCCGCACTAGCCCTGAGCATAAATCTCTGGAAGGAAAGTATTATGATTTTCTGTCCAAAGGCACCCCGTTAGAAAACTTAGATCCAGTCGGAAACCAGCAGTCTGTGGATGGCGCAACGTCAGAGTCAATCAGAGCATTTTATCAAACCTGGTATCAGCCTCAGTCAACAGAAATCATTGTTACTGGTGATATTGACCTAGAACAAGCGACGGCATTGGTTAAAAAATACTTTAGCGACTGGCAGCAAACACCGGATGCCAAACAACAGGTCAAGCAAGATGTCGAACTATCTTTGCGAGATTTTACCGCAGAGGTTGGTGAGTTCGACGCACCAAGTATGAGTCTGTTTGTTGAGCGCGGTCCTGCGAATATTCATAACCGTGGTCAACTGCATGATCAGTGGTTAGATGAAGTGGTGACACAACTAATCTGGAATCGACTTGACGCTAAATTTAACGAGCATGCGACACCACTGCAGGATCTCTATTCATCTACCTATTATCTCAACGAACGCCGTTACGCTCTGATTTCTGTAAGCTTCTCGGCACAAGATCGAGAGCAAGCACAGCGACTGTTCAGTCAAACACTGGCTTCGTTGCGCGATTATGGTGTTACGGCACAAGAGATTGAAAGGGTAATGGCCTCTTTCAACCAAGCGGCGACCAATGTTGATTATAATTGGCAGCAGCTATCGGCAGTCGATTTTGCCAATCAGATGGTTAACGTTATTTCACTTGGCGAGACCACTCAGTCAAAGAAGGATTACCAGCAAAGCCTGATTGAGTTTATCGAACTTGCTACTGATGAGAAGCTTAACGAGGCTTTAAATCAGCTGTTGTCTGAAGAGTTCTCTATTGTGCTAGGTGCTGATAATGCCGCTGAGATCCCGGTACTAGAGAGTCAGCTGCCTCAATTGCGTAAGCAGGTTAAACAAGCTGGCGTTAAACCACTCGCCATGGCCGCTTCTATTTCTGAGTTAGCTCAGCCGCAGGCGAGTGGCACTATCACTGCTAAGAAGCAGACTGACACTGGTTTCACTGTCTGGAATCTGTCTAATGGTGTCGAAGTCTGGTTTGAGCAGGATACTACAGCGGGTGACTACGTTAACTTCATTTACGCAAGTAAAGGTGGAACTGCTGCTCTGAATGCTGATTTATACCCAGCGTCGGAAATTGCCGTTGCAGCTATCTCGCGCAGTGGGGTTGGTGAATTCAACGGTACTCAGTTTGATGCCTATCTTGAACGCAACACAATTGAAGTTTATCCATTTGTCGGTTTTAGCCATCACGGTGTAGAAATCGCCGCGCCTAAAGCAAAGCTCGCTGATGCATTCAACGTGATGTTTAACGTGGCCACTAACGCTAAGGTAGATAAACGTCAGGTCGAGACAGTTGCTCGCGAAAAAGTAGAGGAGTTGCAGAGCTATCTGGAGACACCTATTGGTCAATGGAACAAGTCAATCAATGACAATACCTATCTTGCGGATAGCCGCCATAAGATGATCACAGCGCCACAGCTGGCGATGGTAACCGAAACCCAAGTACAGCAGGTTTACGATCAACTGTTTGATTATGACCGTGGCAATAAGCTAGTGGTTATTGGTGATATTACTGCTGAAGAGTTAGAACCTCTGATTAGCCACTATATCGCTTCTATTCCGCTCAACACTGCACCTCAAGCGTCATATGTAGCTGGTTATCAGTCGCAACCTAAACCACGCATCGATCTGGCTGTAAATAATGAGCAGAACAGCTTTTATCTTCTTAGATCTATCAACTCCGAAGCCGATGTGAGCAGCGTACGTAATGCGTTTATTGATGACATGATTCAGCGTCTGCTATCTAAGAAGCTTAATAGCTATGTGCGTGAAGAGTTGAGCCTTGACTATGCCCCTGATGCTTATAGCGCTTCTCAAGACCGTGAACCTAGCACTGACTGGTTTATTGAAGCTCAGGTAGCACCGAAAGACATCAGCAAAATCGAGCAAGCCGTTGATCAAGTGGTTGCGGAGATGACACAAGGCGTGACTCAAAACGAGCTGGATCTGGTCGCTAAGCAGCTCGCAGTTGCCCTTGAACCAATCGATGATGACTCTGTTCAAAGAGTATGGTTCTACACTCGTTACTTGATTCACGGTTATGGTGTAGAGGCTCTAACGGATGTTGAAGCCATGACCAGGTCAATTACTAAGCAAGAAATTGACGATCGAATCGAACAGATATTTGGTCAAGGTAGTGTTAAAGCCAAATACAGTTTGACACCAAAGCCTTAACGGAAAAAGCAGCGATTAATCGCTGCTTTTTTTAATGCCTGAAACAGTCGTTCTGGATGAAGTGATCAATCTGCTGGGGAACCAGAGAGGTGTATATCAAACTCGTGTGACTGCTACGAATCTCAACGTGGTCTGTCATACCGACAATTTTGGTTTCATCGACGGTTACTGTACCGTCGGACATCATCTTATTATCCATCATCAGTAAGGAACGGGCTCCTAAAGGTAGGGTTCCTGCGATGCAGCCAAGCTTTTGCGGCAGGGTCCAGTCACTTTCGTGCTTCTGTAAGCCAAATGATGGTGCATTTCCCAGTATCACACTCATACCTAGCTCCTGAATGCGGGTAACAATTGAAGCCCCCTGGATTGGAGAGCCAATTGTGACGACATGGGATACTTGCTGCTCGCTAAACTGGCGAGACTCAAGATAGTGTTTGATCACCAGTCCACCAAGGCTATGACCCACTAATATATTTGGCATCTCAGATGACAAAGCGTTATCTATTCGCTCGAAGACCGTTTTCTCATCAATAGCCACACTGTTATACGAGAGAATTTTTGTTCGGTAGCCGAAATCTCGGAGCCGATGACTGAGCGGCTGCATGACCATCCCGTGCATATATAGACCATGTAAGATAATGATTTTCATACGACTCCCTACAACATTTGGTGTGAAGTCATCTAACCATTTTCGGCAAAGAAAAGCATCTAAAAAAATATCAGATTGTGTGAGTTTGTAGGCTTATGCGAGTGAGGGGAAATAACAAAGAAAAACGGGCAGTTAGTGATTCGCTAACTGCCGGAAATAGGCTTTACGCGTAAATCTTACCGTGGGAATAGAGCACAGCGTAGCCCGATACTACGACGCGCTCCGGCTCAACGTGACAGTATAAAACGCCACCACGCTTTGAGGCCTGATATGCTTTAAGGTTCGATTTTTCTAAACGCTCAGCCCAAAAGGGGGCTAATCCGGCATGGATTGAGCCTGTAACAGGGTCTTCGTCACCACCATTTGCAGGCCAGAAGTAGCGTGAGACAAAGTCATATTCGTCTCCGGCAGCGGTGGCGACCACATCATAAGGAGCCAGCTTTTTTAAATGCTCGTTATTGGTTTGTAGATCGATAACATCTTGCTCGTTGTTATAGATGGCAAAATAAGCTTGCTGATTTCTGAGCACCTCTACTGGCTGGATAGATAACCCTTCAGCCAGATCAGATGGTGCGGCTATTTCTATCGGCTTGAGCAAAGGAAAAGTCATAAAGATGCGACCTGTCAGGTCATGGTCAACAACCAATTGGCCAACGTGAAGTGTCTCAAAGCGAATGATTTCACCTGCGTCAAAATGATTAAACAGAACATAAGCTGACGCTAGTGTTGCGTGACCACAGAAATCGACTTCACATAAAGGAGAGAACCAACGAATTTCGTAATGATTGTCACCGATTGGCTTGATGAATGCAGTCTCGGACAGGTTGTTCTCAGTCGCGATGTTCTGCATCAGTTGTTCGTGAGGCCATTCGTTGACTGGAACTACCGCTGCAGGGTTTCCACTGTATTTCCGTTCAGTGAAAGAATCACATACAAATACTTCGTATTCCATAGCTACTCCTTGCTGTTGGTTGTTGATGTATATGCTATCAATTGGATAGCGTCATTATGACGCTTTCCAACTGCCCAAGTCTTAGCAAGAGTGCAGAGTTGAGGTCAAGATCTAAGTGATTCATACTTGTGTTGCAATCGTTCTAACACTGTTTCATCAGATTGCTCACTTTATTGTGCCTGACTTACTTCATCGACCAAATAGAGGAGCGATTGATACGGCACACCACTATGATGAGACAAGCCTATTTCACAAGTACGACTATTACTGAAACCGCGCTGACACCCCTCGGGTACCTGTTCTTTTAGTGGATGAACGGCTGCCTGATTGAGTTCTGGTGTGGTGAAACCCTTATCACCAGCCCAGCCACAACAAGAGATATGCTCAGGCACAACCACATCTGATACACACGCTTTGGCTAATGAGATCATGGTGTTATCCAGTCCCATACGACGAGAGCTACAAGTGACATGCAGCATTACCGTCTCTTGCTTTTGTGTAATAGTTAAGTGTTCCAGTAAATACTTTGCGACAAAACCCGCAGGCTCCAGTACCTCCATTGGCTTGGTGAAGTTCTCAATACTGCGCTTAGCGCAAGGACTGGTGTCCATCAGAACCGGGTACTCGCCTTCGTAACTTGCTTTCCACAACGCGTTTTCCAGCTGTTGCGCTTTCGCCATAGCGATATCAGTCATGCCTTTACTGTCGTAGGGCATGCCACAACACTGATCATCAAGTGAGTCTGGGATGATCACTTCATATCCAGCTTTCTTAATAAGTGACAATGTCACCTCGGTCAGTGAGCGTTGGTCAGCCGCATCTTTTTGTTGTCCCATTGTCCTTGATGCACATGAAGGAAGGTAGACGACCTTTTTATCTGAACGTACTAACAACTCCATCGCTTTGGCTAACTTATGGCTGTTTGCTTGTGGTGTTTCTGGCAACCAAACAGGGGTCTTATTGTTAGCAATCTTGCGTACGCCATTAGTCAGAGTGGATACACTGCTTTCACCTAACACTTTAACGGCGATCTGATTGGCCTTTAACGAGCCTCTGGTTAAAGCTGTGGTGGTTGCAAAATGGTCTGCCGTCCATTTAGCAATCGGCGTAAATTTCTTGTACTTAGCGGTTCTTAGCTGCTTAACCAAGTCGCCGGTGTTGATACCAACAGGGCATCTATCTGCACACAAACCCGTGGCTGCACAGGTGTCGATACCCTGATATTCAAAGATCTGTTCTAACTCTGTAGCTGCGGTCTCTTCGCCAAGAGCACGACGTTGCTGCAGTTCACGATAGAGCACAATACGCTGGCGAGGAGAAAGGGTTAAAGTGCGCGACGGGCAGACAGGCTCACAGAAGCCACATTCGATACAGCGGTCAACTAGTGGGTCTGCGGCTGGCATCGGCTTGAGGTTTTCGATATGAGACTGTGGATTATCATTGATGATAACGCCGGGGTTAAGTAATCCTTGTGGATCGAAAAGCGCTTTGATTTTTTGCATCAATTGATAGCCAGCTTTGCCCCATTCCAGCTCAACATAGGGTGCCATGTTACGGCCAGTACCATGCTCTGCTTTTAGAGAACCCTGATACTTAACCGCGACCAGATCAGCGACGTCGTCCATAAAGTTACCGTAGCGCGTCACTTCCTGTTGAGAGTCGAATCCTTGGGTGAAGACAAAGTGAAGGTTACCTTCAAGGGCATGGCCAAAGATGATCGCTTCACTGTAGTCGTATTTATCAAATAGAGCCTGAAGATCGCGTACGCCATTGGCGAGGTTTTCAACCGGGAAGGCGACATCTTCAATAATGACTGTTGTTCCGACTTCGCGTACTGCTCCCACCGCAGGGAACATGCCCTTGCGTATCCCCCATAGGGTGGCAACGGTTTTCGGATCCAGTGTGAACGGGACTGATTCAATGATGTTGTAATCAGACAGTGATGCCATGATTTGCTGACATTGCTCATCAATATCCGCTTGATTGCTGGCATGAGTTTCTACCAGAATCGCCGCGGCCTCAAGATCGAGAGTTTGAATAAACTCTGGCATTCCAGGCTTGTCGGCTACAGAACGAAGGGCACGTCCGTCCATCAGCTCAACCGCTGCCACAGGGGTATGTGACAAGGTAGTGACTGCCTGACATGCTTGTTCAATGTCGGCAAAGACTAATAGGGTTGAGGCTTTAAAATCATGCTCGATTACGGTGTTGTATGTAATTTCTGCGATAAAGCCCAAAGTGCCTTCAGAGCCAATCATCAGGTGCTCTAGCACTTCAATAGGATCGCTAAAGTCGACTAAGGCGTTCAACGCGTAGCCCGTGGTGTTTTTGAGGCGATATTTATGCTTAATCAGTTCACGCAGTTCATCGTTTTGTTGAGTCTCTTGCACCAGAGCGTTTAGGCCTTCGATGATGTCTGGGCGAGTAGTCTTAAATGCGCTGATGCTTTGCTGGCTGGCGGTATCTAATAGTGTACCGTCGCTGAAAACGACTTTGATCGAGTCGATAGTTCGGTAAGAGTTCTGCGCGGTTCCGCAACACATACCGCTGGCGTTATTCGCCGCGATACCACCAATTTTACAGGTGTTAATTGAGGCTGGGTCAGGACCAATTTTGCGTTTAAAGGGGGCCAGATACTTGTTAGCGTCTGCGCCGATCACGCCTGGCTGGAGAAGAATTTTATCACCATCATCGATGATCTGGTGGTTACGCCAGTCGTCGGTCAGGGTAATAAGAACTGAGTCGGAAACAGCCTGACCGGATAAGCTGGTACCAGCAGCGCGGAAGGTAAAGTGAATATTCATTTCGCGGCAGCACTGGATGGTGTAAATCACTTCATCAAGTGTTTTAAGGCGTAATACGATGCGAGGAATAAGGCGATAAAAACTGGCATCGGTGCCGTAAGCGAGGCGTTTGGCGTGTTGAGTGATGATGCGCTTTGGATCTATCTCAACCGCAAGCAGAGACTGTAACTGCTGGTAAAGACCATCGCGGTTTGAATCGGTAGTATGGTTCGACATGTTGGCTTCCTTGTGCATGCTGCTGTCGGTATTATTTTTTCTTTTCAGCAGTTTAAAGGTGCCACAGCTAAGATGTTTTGGCTATGACACCTATCGTCATTATTTGATGTTAACCAGTGAATCGCGACCAAGATCTTGAATGCTCTTAGCTCCGGTCAGAGTCATGGCGACACGCATCTCTTTCTCATACAGATCAAGCAGGTTTTCTACGCCAGCCTGACCTTGAGCGGCAAGGGCGTAAACAAAAGAGCGACCAAGTAAGGTACAGTCGGCGCCCAGCGCCAGCATACGAACCACATCAAGACCAGTGCGGATACCAGAATCGACAAAAATCTTCAGATCACCTTTTACTGCATCTGCAATGTTTGGCAGAGCTTTAGCGGTAGAAAGAACACCGTCGAGCTGACGACCGCCGTGGTTAGAAACAACAATGCCATCAGCACCAAATGAAACTGCGTCTTTCGCATCCTGTTCGTCAAGAATGCCTTTAATCACCATAGGACCGTCCCAAAAATCGCGAATCCACTCGAGGTCTTTCCAACAGATTGACGGGTCAAAGTTAGCGCCTAACCAACCAATGTAGTCTTCTAATTTAGTTGGTTCGCCACGATACGTAGAGATATTGCCCAGATCATGAGGTTTACCAAACAGACCCACATCAAAAGCCCAGCTTGGGTGACGCATTGCCTGAAAAACTCGGCGTGCTGCAGCGTTTGGACCGCTCATGCCAGAGTGCATGTCCCGATAACGCGCACCGGGTACCGGCATATCAACCGTAAATACGAGTGTGGTAACACCTGCGGCTTTAGCACGCTCAAGAACGTTTTTCATAAAGCCACGGTCTTTGAGTACGTAGAGCTGGAACCACATCGGACGTTCAATGGCAGGTGCAACTTCTTCGATAGGGCAGACAGAGACTGTCGACATGGTAAAAGGAATGCCTTTATTGGCTGCTGCTTTTGCTGCCTGAACTTCACCGCGACGAGCGTACATGCCAGTCAGACCGACAGGAGCGAGGGCAATAGGTAACGAAAGCTTTTCGCCGAATATCTCAGTATCCAGACTCAGATCTTCCATGTTATTTAGCACACGCTGCTTTAGCGCGATGTCAGCGAGATCTTCAGTGTTTTTACGTAGAGTGTGCTCACCATAAGAGCCGCCATCAATATAGTGAAATAGAAATGGAGGAAGCTTGGCTTTAGCGGCGGCACGGTAATCAGTTGAGGCAGAGATAATCATAAAGTCATTCCTATTAATCTTTTTTCAGACCCCTTTCTTTGAAGGGTTAGTATGGTCGACATCTTAAGTAAGGTGGCGTTAATACTCCTGGAATTGCTAGCGTTTTCACATTCGCAAGGTTCTTGTCAGGGGATTAGAGTATTAACGCCATAGAACAAGTAGTTATTGCATTAGTGCGTCAGTAATTTGCAGGCCGTAAATTGCGACCAGACCAACTATCCCTGTCACTACCAGGTAGTAGATTGTCGGAATAATCGTTTTACGTAGCGTTGCTCCTTCACGACCTAGCAGGCCAACGGTTGCTGATGCTGCGACGACGTTGTGAATAGCAATCATATTACCCGCTGCCGCGCCAACGGCTTGTAGTGCGACGACTACGGCACTCGAAATGGTCAGGGTTTGAGCGACTTCAAACTGGAACTGGCTAAACATCATATTAGATACGGTGTTTGAACCGGCGATAAACGCCCCTAGTGCACCTACAGTTGCACTTAGTGCAGGGAAGGCGTCACCAACTAAGCCAGCGGCAAAGTTAGCGGTAGTAACAGGCATGCTTGCCAGATCTGCACCGTTAATTCCTGAGTTGATGAAAATACGCACCATAGGGATGGTGAATACAAGCACAAAACCAGCACCGATCAGTGTCTTGCTTGATTCACCAAACGCTTTAGCCAGAGGGGCAGCACTACGTGATTGCAGTAGCACCGCAATCAGAGCAACAAACACCAGAATACCGCCCGGAAGGTATAGAGGCTGAATGGCCGCGCTGATACCAGTTTCTCCGAGGATGTTGCTGAATGAAAGGCTGACACCGACTAACATTGCTTTGAAGTCTGCGCTGACTCGGCTGGCAACCAATACAACCGCCAGAAGCACATAAGGTAGCCAGGCTAGCGCCATGCTCATAGGTTTAGAAGTGCTCTCTTTGAGGTCGATTTTCAGGGAACCTAACCATTCAGCAGGCCATTTGTTTTCATCTTCGAAATCCCACGTTGATTTTGGCACTAAGAATCCACGTTTTGCTGCAGAGACTACGATTGACAGGCCAACCAGACCACCAATTAACGATGGGAACTCTGCGCCGAGGAATACACCGGTAAGAGCATATGGAATGGTGAATGACAGACCAGCGAAGATAGCGAATGGAAGGATATCAAGACCTTCGCTCCAGCTGCGGTTTTTACCGAAGAAGCGTGTCAGCATCATTGCCATCAGTACTGGCATCAATGTGCCAACTCCTGCATGAATAAGCGCCACACTTGAAGTGATTTGCTGTAAGTACGCGTCCCATGTCGAGCCGTTTGCCAATAATGCTTCACTAATGTTGTGTGTATCCAGGCCTTTGTTAACGCCGACGATAATCGGTGTACCAACAGCGCCAAAAGATACCGGGGTTGACTGGATCATCATCCCCATCAAAACAGCTGCCAGGGCAGGGAAACCAATAGCGACCAGTAATGGGGCTGCAATGGCTGCCGGTGTACCGAAACCAGATGCACCTTCAATGAATGAACCAAAACACCAGGCAATGATAATCGCCTGTACACGGCGGTCAGGGGAGATATTGGTGAATCCGTTACGAATAGTAGAGATTGCGCCAGTGTGTTTTAAGGTGTTAAGCAAGAAGATTGCACCAAACACAATCCATAGTACAGATACGGTAATTCCTAATCCCTGGAAAACCGACGCCAGTACGCGTGTCGCTGACATATCCCAGGCGAATAGGGCAATGACAACAGTTAAACCAAATGCCACAGGCATGGCACGTTTTGCAGGCCAGTTCAGGCCGACGAGTAGTATGGCTGCCACCACAATTGGTGAGAAGGCCACGAGAGCAAGCATTGTTTCACTCATTGGTACATCCTTTACGTTCTTTAATCTGGGCTCTTCGAAGCCTCTTAGATTTTATACTTGTGACAATTTTGTTAAGTCGCGGTGAATTTACCCCTTTATTTTTTATTGATATAGGGAAATAATGAAAATAATTAATTCCAAAAATGACATAATCGATGCGAGCAGATGACTTAATCCTGTTTTCTCAGGTAGTAGAATTGGGTAGTTTTAGTAAGGTTGCTGAAATAAATAACCTTACAAATTCGGTAGTTAGCAAAAGGATTGCCCGATTAGAGGAAGAAATTGGCGTTCAGCTATTATATCGCACAACGCGTAAATTAACCCTCACCGAGGCGGGCAAAGCGTTAACCAGTGGTGCCAAAAATGTGAAACAGGCCGCCCAAGAGGCTATGGACGCAGTTTCAGGCTTTGGTGAAAATGTTAGCGGTCATATCAAGATGTCGGTGCCGTCAATCTCCGGTGATTTGATTCTGGCTGACGCGGTGGCCGAGTTTTGTAATCTCCATCCTGGGCTGTCAGTGGATATGTCGCTCGATAATCGCTTTGTTGATCTGGTGGAAGGGGGTTATGACTTAGTGATACGTACTGGCTATCTCGAAGATTCCTCCCTGATTGCCAGACATATTTTAGATTCTCAATGGGTAGTGTGTGCCTCACCGTCTTATATTGCCCGCAATGGAAAGCCTATCGAGCCGCAAGATTTAACTCTGCATAATTGCCTGCAGTATGCGTATCAAACTACCGGTGCCAGTGAATGGGAGTTTAAATCTGAACAGAGTAACTACATTATCAGAGTCAGTGGTAGTTTCTCGACCGATAACGCTACTGCGCTGCGCAAAGCCGCTCTGGGTGGTCATGGTATTGCTTACGTGCCCCGTTGTCTGGTTTATCACGATATCCGCAATGGTCAACTGGTGGATTTGTTTCCTGAGCAGGTAGGTAAAAAGCTCGGTATTTATGCGGTTTATCCTTTTACCCGCCAACCGCCAAATAAAGTGAAATTACTGATTGAACATATACGAGCACGTTATTTGGCTATCTCACACTACTTTTAAATATCGCCCAATTAACTTGTACGAAAAGTAAGATTTTTTGTTGATAGATTGCTTTTTTATTCGGGCCGCTCTTAGTATTGACGTTACGTCTTATATAAAGGAGTGGCGTATGGAAAGGATAACCATTTCTCAATTGTCACAAAAATCTGACGAAGAAATTAAGCAGTTTAAAGGTGAGATTATTTCGGATTATATATCCTCGGACAAAGTGAGTTGGAGAAATAAGAAGTTTGCATTGGATCAACAGAAAATAATCGATGAGATGATTGAAACGGTACCGGTCTCAGATTCTGCACTACCTCTTCTCCTGACTGAACTTACTTCAAAGCTTGGCTTGTTGCATGAATCTTTAGCTGAATTGAAACGGCTACAAGATCAAGCGATACAGCGAGGGGAGCAGGATGAGAATAAATAAATTGAGCGATATTATTTAGGCTATTTTTCTGGCTAACAATAATAATTGCCAAAAGTGTAAACGGATTAATAAATCGTTTGCTGTTCGATTCCTGTTCTATGGATATAAAAATAGCCGACGCTTCCATGCGTCGGCTTTTTCGTCGGCGGCCAAACCGAATTATTTAAGTCTAGGCGGCTTCAGTGGATTCTTCCAATTCAAATGACGCAGCAATAAGTTTCTTGGTGTAATCACTGCTCGGATTATGGAAAATATCATCAGCACTGCCATGTTCCATTACCGTGCCTTTTTGCATCACCAACACTCGATCGGATAGTGCTTTAACCACGCTGAGGTCGTGGCTGATAAAGACAAAACCAATGTTGTGTTTCTTCTGCAAGTCTTTGAGCAAATCAATCACCGTTAACTGTACCGAGCGGTCGAGTGCAGAAGTCGGCTCATCAAGCAGGATGAATGACGGCTCTAAAATAAGCGCACGGGCAATCGCAATACGTTGACGCTGGCCTCCGGAAAACTCATGCGGATAGCGGTTGATTGAATGGGGATCGAGACGAACTTCTTCCAGTGCTTTGCGCGCACGTTCCATACGCTGCTGCTTAGTCAGTTGAGGCTGGTGGACCGTTAGCGCTTCAGTAATGATGTCACCGACGGTCATACGTGGTGAAAGTGAGCCATAAGGGTCCTGAAACACCATTTGTACATCTTTCTTCAGTTCAAAACGCTGTTGTTGTGTCAGTTGGCTAACATCCTGCCCTTTAAACTCGATGCGACCTGTCGACGGAAGTAGCCCTATCAGTGCGCGGCCAAGTGTTGATTTACCTGACCCTGACTCACCAACAATGCCAAGCGTCTCACCTTGTTTAAGTTCAAGAGAAATACCTTTAACCGCTTCAAAATATTGAGCACGACTCGGTAAGAAGTGATTCTTAACCAGGAACTTGACGCGGATATCGTCAGCTTTTAGTAGAGCAGGCGCATTAGGCTCAATAGGATCCTTACTGCCGCTTGGAATCGAATTGATCAGCATTTGGGTGTACTCGTGCTGAGGGTTAGCAAAGAGCTCACCGCATTGGCCTTCTTCAACTACGTCACCTTTACACATGACGATGACGCGATCGGCTAGATGTTTAACTACGCCTAAATCATGGGTAATGAACAGGATAGACATCCCCATTTTTTGCTGAATCTCTTTGATTAGATTAAGCACCTCCGCTTGCACGGTTACATCCAGTGCAGTGGTAGGTTCATCAGCAATAAGTATGTCTGGTTCATTAATTAACGCCATTGCAATCATGATGCGCTGTAACTGACCACCTGAAAACTCGTGAGGATACTTGCTGTATGCCTGCTGTGGGTTCGGCAAATGGACCAGATCAAATAACTCAAGCACCTTCTGTTTCGCTTGTGAACGACTAACGCTACGATGACATAAAATGGCTTCAGCAACTTGAATACCAACGCGCATAAATGGGTTAAGGGAGGTCATTGGCTCCTGAAAAATCATTCCGATGCGGTCACCACGAATTGTCTGCATCTCTTGCTCTGATTTATCAAGCAATTGTTGGTTCTCAAACTCAATGCTGGATTGTGAATGAACCAGTGCATTATTTGGTAGCAGTTGCATTAGAGCGTTGGTCGAAACGGATTTACCACTTCCTGACTCACCAACGATGGCGAGTGTTTCACCTTTAAGCAAATCGAAACTGACATTTTTTACGGCATCAACAATACCATCGTTAGTGGTAAAGCTGACGGATAGGTTACGGACCTTAAGAATCGGCATCTGTGACATTATATTTCCTTATTAATTAACACAGTACGAGCTTTCCAGTGCTGCGTTGTGTTGTTTCAGTGTCGAAAAGTAGTGATGTGCCTTTTGCACATGCTCAAACTCAAGCATCCAATGAGCGTTGCGTTGAGCGCTACAAAACGCACCTAAGTGACGTAATAAATCTTCACACTGAATTTGAATGACTCGCTGAGTGGCGTGGACTAAATCATGGGACTCAATCGATACAAACTGTAAATGGGCATATGTTTGATTAAGCAGATCAAATGCCTGCTGGTGCTGACCCATTTTGTTGAGGATCTCCGACTGAGACACAGTAGCGTCTCTGAGCCCGGTGATTAGGCAACTAAACTGGCAGGGCTTGGTGTTCTCATCAAACAGGGCATCTTGCAGATGGGAAGGTAAGTGAGAGAGCACAATTTCATACAGATAGTGCGCTTCTGGCCAATGACCTTGTTCTAGTAATTGCTCTGCTTTTAGATAATGTGTCCAGCACTGCTGTAAATCCATGCCTAAATACTCCGCTGTCATTTCAATCTGCATATTTAAATGCAATTCATTAACCAATGCAAATAATTATCATTTAAATGATGAAATTATTATGATTGTGATGAAAAAGTGAGCAGTTAAACGTGAATTGGCTGTAAGTCACTAAAATATATAAAAATCTAGCCTAAACTAGTTTCTATATAACCATAACAACAAGGATAGAGTGATGACGATTCAAAGACTTGAAGCGAACCAGCTATATCTAGCAGCTGAGTTAGAAAAACTACAAAGCAAGTCGACAAAAGAGTTGGCGCCTATCGATGAGATTGTAGGTCAGGAGAGGGCGCAAAAAGCTGTCGAATTTGCGATGTCGATTAAAGAGAAGGGCTATAACATCTACGCGATTGGTCAGAACGGCCTTGGTAAGCGGACGATGATCTTACGTTACCTCAATCGCCACAAACATGATGAGGGTGAGCTATTCGACTGGTGTTATGTCGCCAATTTTGAAGACATTCGTACACCACGTGTGTTGAAGCTTCCTTGTGGGGTGGGGAGCAAACTTAAGCAAGATATTGAAAAGCTGACGTCGAAACTACTTAACGCGATGCCACTGGCTTTCGATAACGAACTCTATTACAGCCGGGCAGATAAACTGAAGAATCAGCTAGCCGCTAAACAAGAAGCTGAGCTAGAGGTGATCACCAGAAATGCAAAGTCTAAAGGAATCAGTTTAACTATCACTACTCAGGGCGATTATCAGTTTGTCGCGATGAATGGTGATGAGTTACACAGCGAAGAGACGTTTGATGCACTGAGCAAAAAAGAGCAGGAGTACTTTGGCGAAACCATCGACGCGCTTGAAGTGAGTCTGAGAAATATGGTTCGTCAGCTCACTGAGTGGGAAGAAGCGTACAGCGAGAAAATCAAGAAACTCAACGACGAAGTAACTCTTGATGTGATTACCCACTTTATTAAGCAGCTGAAGAAGGACTACTCAGGCTATCCTGCGATTAAAACTTACTTAACCGAGCTTCAGCAGGACATCGTAGAAAATGCCGATATCTTCCTTGAGCAAGGCGCAGAACAAGGTGAGGTTGCCAGTGCTTCACTGGATAAGAAACTCCCACGCCGATACAAGGTTAACGTCTTGGTAAGCCGCAAAAATAGTGAGTTTCCGATCGTTGTTGAAGAGAACCCAAACTATCACACCCTGTTTGGTTACATTGAGACAGCAACCTTTAAAGGCACGGTATTTACTGACTTCTCACTGATTCGCCCTGGCAGCTTACATAAAGCCAACGGCGGCGTGCTGCTAATGGATGCACAGAAGGTTCTGGAACAGCCCTATGTATGGGATGGCTTGAAACGTGCGCTGAGAGCCCGTCAGTTAAGCTTCACATCGCTGGAAAAAGAGGTCACTTTAACCGGTACAGTCTCTCTTGATCCTGAAGCGATTCCACTTGATGTTAAGATCATTCTGTTTGGTGATTACCGCACTTACCAGTTGTTGCAACACTATGATCCGGAGTTCAGCGAGTTGTTCCGTGTGACCGCTGACTTTGAAGATGAGATGAAGCGTGATGCTGACTCTGAGCTGCAATACGCCCGTTTTATCTCAAGTGTGGTGAATGACAACGGTATGTTGCATTGTGATCGCAAAGCGATTGCCCGAATCATTGAGCACAGTTCAAGGCTGGCAGGCGACCAGAACAAGATTTCGCTCCACTCTGCCAACATCGCTAACCTGTTACGCGAATCTAACTATGTCGCCCGACAAGCTAACTCGAACATGATTCGTTCAAGTCACGTTGAAGAGGCACTAGCCAACCAGGAGCTGCGTGTTAGCCGTCTCAAAGATAGTGTGATGGAGAGCTTTATCAACGGTACGACCTTGATTCATACTGATGGTGAGGCGATTGGACAGGTCAACGCGCTTTCGGTACTCAGCACCAGTGAGTATATGTTTGGTGCTCCAAACCGAATTACCGCCACAACCTGTTACGGTGAAGGTGAAGTGATCGATATTGAACGTAGCGTTGATCTGGGTGGCAGCATACACTCTAAAGGCGTGATGATCCTGACCGCGTACTTATCTTCGGTATTTGGCAAAACGGCTAAGGTACCACTCAGTACCACCATTACCTTCGAACAGTCTTATGGCGGTGTTGACGGTGATAGTGCAAGTATGGCGGAGTTCTGTGCTGTGGTTTCAGCGTTCTCGAAACAACCAAACCGACAGGACATCGCAATTACTGGCTCAATGAATCAGTTTGGTGAGTCTCAGCCAATCGGCGGTGTGAATGAGAAGATTGAAGGCTTCTTCGATGTTTGTGCTATCAAAGGGCGAACAGACCAGCAGGGTGTTGTGATCCCTCGTTCTAACATGCATAACCTGATGCTACGTCCTGATATCGTCAAAGCGGTTGAGAAGGGGGAGTTCCATATCTGGGCCATTGACCATGTTACGGAAGCGATTGAGTTGTTTACTGGTAAGCCTGCGGGCACACCTAGTGATGAGGGAAGCTACCCGATCGATACCATTTTTGGTATTGCTCAGGCCAAACTCAACGCCCTTCGCAAGTAAGTGAAACGTTAAGCAGAGAGCCCCATATACGGGGCTCTTTTTGTATGTAGTGGTTATAGCTCGAGAACTTCGTTTCCTGACGCAACGCCTTTAGCGAAGGCATCAATATTACCCAGCGTAGTCTCAGCAATATTGCCCAGCGCCTCATTGGTGAGGAACGCCTGATGGCCAGTAAACAATACATTGTGACAAGCTGACAGACGACGGAATACATCATCGACAATCACATCATTTGACTTATCCTGGAAGAACAGCTCTTTTTCATGCTCATAAACGTCTAAGCCTAGCGCTCCGATACGGCCACGTTTGAGCGCTTCTACCGCAGCGGCTGAGTCAAGTAAACCGCCACGACTGGTGTTTACAATCATCACGCCATCTTTCATTTGTTCAAATGCTGCTTCATCAAGCAGGTGATAGTTGTCTTGTGACATTGGGCAGTGAAGGGTAATCACATCACTATTGGCAAACAGATGCTCCTTAGAGCAGTAGCTAGCACCAAGCTCAATTGCTAAAGGATTTTCATAAGGGTCATGGCAAAGAATATTCATGCCCAGACCTTTAAGAATACGCATGGTAGCGATACCAATTTTACCTGTTCCAATCACACCGACAGTTTTACCGTAGAAGTTAAAACCCACTAAACCTTCTAGGTTGAAGTTAGCGTCACGAGTACGCTGGTACGCTTTATGGAAACGGCGGTTAAGGCTCATCATCAGGCCTACGGTATGTTCCGCGACTGATTCTGGTGAATAGGCGGGAACGCGCACAACCTGAATACCTAGCTGTTTCGCACTCTCAAGGTCGACACGATCGAAGCCCGCACAGCGCATGGCGACGACTTTAACACCTTGCTCGGCGAGCGCTTCAAGTACTTGCGACGATAGATCGTCATTAACGAACGCACACACTACCTGACTACCGTGAGCCATTTTGGCTGTTTTAACGGTAAGTGGGAACTCATGAAAGTGGAGGTTAAATCGATACTTTTCGTTAACTTTAGAAAACGACACTTCGTCATAGGATTTAGAACTAAAAACTGCGACATCTAACATTTTAAATACCTCTCAAAAGAGAAAAGGAGAGTAATAACGCCTATTGAATACCTAATTAGACAGAAAATAAACCACGAATTTGTTGGGGTAATTGATAGCTTGCTATTCCATTTAAATAATTGATATATATAGACAGATACATACGGACTGTACGAGTGAGAGATCAATGATTCAGCTAACCCCAATGACACCTGACTATCTGGAAAAAGTAGTGACCTTGAGTGTCGCGCAAGAGCAATTGCCTTACGTTGGTACTATAGAAGAAGTATTACTTAACGCTGATGACAAAGTACATCCTCATCTGGTGTTAGCCGAGGGGGAGGTAGTGGGAATCTTCCTTATTGATACCACCTATAGCGCTAACTACGATTTCTGTCCCGGTGACGGGCTTGGTTTTCGCGCATTTTTAATCGATAGCCGTCAGCAAGGTAAGGGGTATGGTAGTGGGACGATGGCTGAGTTAGCAACTTACCTAAGCCAGCATTACTCAGGCTTCAGCACTGTTTATCTGACCGTTAACTGCAAAAACCACATCGCCTATCAGTGCTACCTCAAAAACGGATTTCAGGACGATAAACAGCTCTATCTGGGTGGCGTAGCAGGACCACAGCACATCCTGTCGATGGCGCTATAGAGATTCACAGCTTTAAGTTGGCATACCGTTCGCCGCTAGTGTTAGAATCACGGCAAATTTTCACTAGTAGTAGTTTTATGAGACATCTAAAGACCACCGTTCATCCTGACTTAGAGCATCTGGATGACAAAATCATCTTTAAACGTAACGCAGCGCGCGCGATTGTTGTCGACGGCGAAGACATTCTTCTGCTGTATACTGAGCGTTACCATGATTACACCATCCCTGGTGGTGGTCTGGACGACGGTGAAGACGTTATTGCTGGCATGGTCAGAGAGCTTGAAGAAGAAACTGGCGCGCAAAACATCCACGGCATCAAGCCATTCGGTATCTATGAAGAGTTCCGACCATGGTACAAAGATGATGCGGATGTGGTTCATATGATTTCCCACTGCTACAGCTGTAAGATTGATCGCCAGCTTGGTGAAACTAACTATGAAGATTACGAAATCAAGAACGGGATGAAAGCGGTGTGGATGAATATTCACGACGCTATTGCTCATAACGAAAAGACCATCGCTGAAAGTCCTAAAAAAGGCATGAGTATCGAGCGAGAGACATTCCTGCTCCACCTCATCGCAAAAGAAATGATTTAAGAGTGATGTGATGCAAATCAGAGCCTGCCTAGCGCAGGCTTTTTTGTACCTGACAAAATTCCCCTAGCTTCCTGAGTTGCAGCCTGTTAAACGGAAGCCAAATCAATTTGCTCCACAGAAATGTGTAGTTACTCCTATACTTATCCAAGTAATTGAATTATTAATATTAATTAATGATAATTAACCGTATGGCAAATCGGATAGCGACTAAGGGATTAGGATATGAAGAGATGGATGCGCATCGTGCTGGGTGGTATGGTTGCCGCAGGTACGAGCTTTGGAGCTTATGCCAAGATTATCGAAACCACGACTCTGGTGGGTTTTGGAGAAGCAAAATACGCCGATAACTTTGCTCATTTTGATTACGTCAATCCGGATGCTCCTAAATATGGCAAAGTGACGTACGGTCAAATGGGAACTTACGATAATTTCAATCGATACGCGTCGCGTGGAGTCGCGGCAGCAGGAAGTGGCCAACTGTACGATACACTGATGTATTCTCCGAGTGATGAGATTGACGCCTACTATCCACTTATTGCCAGCAAAGCGCGCTATTCAGACGATTTCATGTGGTTGGAACTCGATATTAATCCTAAGGCTCGTTTCCAGGATGGCAAGCCCATTACCGCCCATGATGTTGCGTTTACCTTCGATAAGTTTATGACCGAAGGTGTACCCCAATACCGTTCATATTACAAAGCCATTAAGTCTGTCACTGCCAAGTCTGATCATGTCGTGCGGATAGAGATGTCTGAACCAGATAGAGAGAAACTCTTCAGTTTCGCTCAGTCTACTCGCGTGCTCCCTAAACACTTCTGGCAAGACAAGAAGTTTTCTGAACCTCTCAATGAGCCACCAGTAGGCAGTAGCGCGTACAAGGTTACCGACTACAAACCAGGGCAGAGTGTGACTTATACATTAGTCAAAGACTATTGGGCTAAAGACCTTCCCGTGAACGTCGGTCGTCACAACTTTGAACAGGTTCAGTACGATTACTACCGTGATGATACGGTCATGCTTGAGGCCTTTAAAGCGGGGGAGTTTGATATTCGTATCGAGAGTGAACCTAAGTTCTGGGAGAATTCGTATACGGGGTCAAACTTTGACAAGGGGTATATTAAGAAAGAAGTGATCCCTCATTCTCAGCCACAGCAAGCCAATGGTTTTGTCTTCAATATTCAAACCGACGTATTTAAAGATCCTAAAGTACGTGAAGCCATCACGTATGCACTCGATTTTGAGTGGATGAATAAGAACCTTTTCTATAGCGAAAACAGCCGTACGCGTAGTTACTTCCAGAATACGGACTACGCATCAGTAGGCTTGCCATCTGAAGCAGAAAAAGCGGTACTAGAGCCTATTAAGGATAAGATTCCTCCGCGTGTATATACGGAAGAGTATCAACCACCTAAAACAGACGGTTCGGGGCGTATTCGTAGCCAAATGCGAACGGCGTTTAAGCTGTTTAAACAGGCGGGTTGGGAGTTGAAAAACAAAGTCATGACCAACACCAAAACCGGGGAAGCGATGCAATTTGAGCTTCTGATTTACAATCCGAATGTGGAAACTTATGCGATCCCATTCCAGAAGAACCTCAAGTCAATGGGTATTGATATGAAGATCCGCACAGTGGATCGGACGCAATACATCAAACGTCTACGTGATCGCGATTTTGATATGGTCTCTTCGCGCTACTTTGCTAACCCTTATCCAAGCTCAAGCTTAATGATTGTCTGGAACTCACAGTTCATTGACTCGACCTACAATACCGCTGGTGTAATCGACCCGGCTGTCGACTACCTGACTCAAGAGATTGCGGACAATCAACAGAACCCAGAGAAGTTACTCGCTCTGGGGCGAGCATTCGATAGGGTACTCCAGTGGAACTTCTACATGGTTCCTCAGTGGCATTACAGTAACTACCGCGTTGCGACATGGGATAAGTTTGAGCGACCAGAGATTCGACCAGAGTATGACTTGGGTGTTGATACTTGGTGGGTGTCTAAAGAAAAAGCTGCCAAACTTCCTGAGAAACGACGTTAGTCGAGGCATTGATGGCTGCATATATTTTTAGGCGACTGCTGTTAGTTATTCCAACATTGTGGGCGATTATCACCATTAATTTTTTCATTATTCAGGTGGCTCCTGGGGGGCCGGTTGAACAAGCAATTGCGCAAATGGAGGGATTAGAATCGGGTTTGATGAGCCGCATCACTGGAGGGGGAAATTCAGCCGACACCGCCGTGGTGGAGGAAGCTTCTTCAACGGGCTATAAGGGCTCGAGAGGCTTAGACCCAGAAGTTGTCGAAGAGATTAAAAAGCAGTTCGGCTTTGATAAGCCGATCCATGAGCGCTATTTTGAGATGTTGAAAAACTATGTGACTTTCAACTTTGGCGATAGCCTCTTCAAGGGCGGAAGCGTCATTGATCTCATTGTTGAACGGTTGCCTGTCTCGATCTCCCTTGGTCTGTGGAGCACATTGATTATCTACCTGATATCCATACCTCTGGGTATCCTCAAGGCGATCCATCACGGTAGTCGCTTTGATATCTGGTCGAGTGCGGTGGTGATTATCGGCTATGCGATACCAGGATTTCTATTCGCGATTATTCTGATCATCCTGTTCGCCAGCGGTAACTACTTTAGTTGGTTCCCACTAAGAGGGTTAGTTTCAAGTAACTTTGACCAACTGACCTGGTATCAACAGATAGTGGATTACTTTTGGCATTTAGCGCTACCCATCTTTGCAATGGTGATTGGTGGTTTTGCCACTTTGAGTATGCTGACCAAAAACTCATTTCTCGATGAGATTAACAAGCAGTATGTGGTCACCGCGCGAGCGAAAGGGCTCGATGAGCGAGATATCCTTTATAAACATGTTTTCCGTAATGCAATGCTAATCATTATTGCTGGTTTCCCGGCTGCCTTTATCAGTATCTTCTTCACCGGCTCAATGCTGATTGAAGTGATGTTTTCGTTGGAAGGTATTGGGCTGCTGGGTTTTGAATCGACCATTCAACGGGATTATCCAGTGGTATTCAGTTCACTGTACATTATGACTTTGCTTGGACTTGTTTTGAGCATTATCTCCGATTTGACTTATACCTGGGTCGACCCACGAATTGATTTTGAGGCCCGTTAATGTTTAGTCGTAGTAAGAACCCACTTAATCAGGCTCGCTGGCTGAGATTTAAAGCAAACAAACGTGGCTTTTGGTCGATGTGGATATTCAGTGCTTTGTTCGTGCTAAGTCTGTTCGCCGAGATCATTGCTAACGATAAACCTCTGTTGGTTGAGTATGACAGCCAGTGGTACTTCCCAATTGCCACACAATATGCAGAAACAGAGTTTGGCGGTGAATTTGAAACTGAAGCAGACTATACCGACCCGTATGTCATCGAACTCATCGAAGATAAAGGTTACATCGTTTGGCCATTAATTCGATTTAGCTACGATACCATCAACTTCAATATTGGCGGAGCCGTACCGTCGCCTCCGGATGATGTCAATTGGCTGGGTACTGATGATAAAGGTCGTGATGTGCTGGCTAGGGTGATTTACGGCTTTCGTATCTCTGTCCTATTTGGTTTTGTTTTAACGATTGTTTCGAGTGTTATTGGTGTAGCAGTCGGAGCGACACAAGGTTATTACGGTGGCTGGTTAGATCTGTTCGGGCAACGCTTTATTGAAGTCTGGTCAGGTATGCCGACCCTGTTCCTGTTGATCATTCTCTCCAGTTTCGTTGAACCCAATTTCTGGTGGTTACTTGGAATCATGGTCGCATTTAGCTGGATGAGTTTAGTCGGTATTGTCCGTGCAGAATTCCTCCGTTGCCGTAATTTCGATTATGTCAGAGCTGCGCAGGCGATGGGGGTCGATGATAAGCGAATCATGTTACGTCATATGTTACCTAACGCTATGGTCGCTTCACTGACAATGATGCCGTTCATTCTTTCTGGCTCTGTTACGACATTAACGTCACTCGACTTCTTAGGCTTTGGTTTGCCAGCAGGTTCGCCTTCGCTGGGTGAGCTATTGGCGCAAGGTAAAGCTAACCTGCAGGCACCCTGGCTAGGCTTCTCTGCATTCTTCGTATTGTCAGTGATGTTAACGCTGTTGGTATTCATCGGTGAAGCGGTGCGCGACGCCTTCGACCCACATCATCAAGGAAGATAACAATGAGCAAAACGGTGTTAACCATTGAAAATCTTTCAGTGGGTTTTGGGCGCAAAAACAGCATTGAGCAAGTGACGCACGATGTCTCACTGTCGATTCGTAAGGGCGAGACACTGGCTTTGGTTGGTGAGAGTGGCTCTGGTAAGTCGGTGACCGCCAACTCAGTGCTAAAACTGTTACCCAAAGGCTCTTCTCACTATCTCAACGGCTCCATTAACTTCGACGGCATTGATATTCTTTCCTGTTCTGAGCGAGAGCTGCGCGGTATTCGAGGCGGGCGGATTGGCATGATTTTCCAGGAGCCAATGGTATCGCTTAATCCACTGCACAAAATCGGTAAACAACTGGTTGAGACGCTCGCTATTCACCGTGGTATGCGTACGCGCAATGCTGAGCAACTAGCGATTGAATGGCTCGATAAAGTCGGTATTCGTCACCCTGAGGTTAAAATTGGTGCTTATCCCCACGAGCTATCAGGGGGAGAACGTCAGCGCGTAATGATTGCTATGGCCCTGATTAACGAACCGGAGTTGCTGATTGCGGATGAACCGACAACGGCACTGGATGTTTCTGTGCAGGCGCAAATCCTCGACTTGCTCAAAGATCTTCAACAAGAGCTGGGTATGGCAATGCTGTTCATTACCCATGACTTGAGTATCGTAAAACGCATTGCCGATAGAGTCGCAGTGATGCAAGAAGGTGCGCTGGTGGAAGTTGGTCAGTGCCAGCAGGTATTTAATGCACCTGAACACCCTTATACACAAAAGCTGATCAACTCAGACCCTCGAGGACTGCCTGTTATCGTTGATAGCGCTGCAGAAACATTACTGAAGGTCAAAGCACTGCGCGTATGGTTCCCAATTACGGGGGGAATCTTTAAGCGTGTTGTCTCGCATATCAAGGCGGTGACAAACATGAACTTTACGCTTAAACGTGGTTACTCAATAGGGCTTGTCGGAGAAAGTGGTTCTGGTAAGTCGACCACAGGTATGGCGATCCTCAAACTGGTTAAATCAGAAGGTTCACTCTCTTATCTCGGCACTGAACTGCAGGGGTTAGATCGCAAAGGGATGCTGCCTTATCGCAGCAAGATGCAAGTGGTGTTTCAGGATCCGTTCTCGGCCTTGAACCCTCGCATGTCAGTGGCTCAGGTCATCGGTGAAGGTCTGCGCGTTCATCAACAACTTGATGATGCTGAGATCGATACCCTGATATGTGAAGTGATGAAAGAGGTCGATCTTGACCCGGAAACCCGCCACCGTTACCCGAATGAATTCTCCGGAGGGCAGCGTCAGCGAATTGCTATTGCGCGTGCTCTGATTCTCAAGCCAGAGTTTATTTTGCTTGATGAGCCGACTTCTTCTCTGGACCGAACTGTCCAGGCACAAGTGCTTGACCTATTAAAGTCACTGCAAGAGAAATATCAGCTCACTTATCTGTTTATCAGCCATGATTTGAATGTTGTTAAGTCTCTGTGCCATTACACTATCGTGATGAAACAGGGAGAGGTGATTGAACATGGTGAAACCCAAACCTTGTTCACCCATCCGCAGCAGGACTACACACGACATCTGGTCGAGTTATCCAGTTTCTGATGATTACACAGATAGACTTAGCAAAAAGCCGCCAGAAGAGGCGGCTTTTGTTTGTTCTACAGATGATGCTTTCTGTTAAAGGATAACAGCGTCATCCTGAGACCAGATTTTTGCCAGCTCTTTACTTACATCCAGCTCATTAAGGTGAGCGACGTGGAAGTTAAGCAGGTCAAGATCGTAAGAAGGAGCCGTGTAAACTGAACCTGAGTTAACTGCTTGAACCAGACGGTCAGCCTGCTGCGCCGTGTAGTGCGAGTTCTTCAGGCGAGTTTGGCTTTCAAGCTGTTGGCGAACCTGACTCACAACCATTTCATATTCAGTCTGAGTGAAACCACCAGCAATCGCACGCTGAATTTCTGTCTGAACCACTTTCTCTACATTCTCTTTTTCGTTTGCAGCAAGTTCGGTTAGGCGAACCTGAGACAACATTTTGTGGTTAAAGACAAGCTGGCTGTCGACCGCTACTTTTGCTTGTGAATGTTGTTGTTCTAGCGCTGTTTCAATGCGTTGCTCTAACATCTTGTTCGCCAGAGTTGCTACCAGCATATCTTTGCGCAAGCTCTTGCTGTCAGGGAGGTTACGAACATTTTTCAGGCTGCTGATAGCAAGCGATGAGTCACTGCTAACGGTCGTTGTCGCAGGTTTGATAGCCAGATCTGTCAGCGCATTAGTCGCTACTGTGGTGTTACTTTTCCAGTCAGAGAAGTTATTCTCGATTAAGCGAGCAGCGACTCTCGGAGGGATGTTACCCGTCATCACTAGGGTGATGTTTTGTGGAACGTAGTGATTAGTCTGGAATTGATTGACTGACTCCGCAGGAGTGTTCACTAGTGACTGTTCGTTCAGCGGTGCCCACTCTTGGTTGGCGACTAATGGCTGTACCTGTTTAGTCTCTATTAGTTGCTCAATGTCTGTCAGTGCAGGAAAAGTATCGTTGAGAAGTGCTTGCGCCTGACTTTGTTGAAGCGTTTTAGTTAAGCCGTGACGGATAGTTGCAAGGCTTTCGCTTACGTCGCTATCTGTGCCCTGGTCTAGATCAAGACTAAATACTGTTTGCTGGTAGCCTGAAGTCGCTAGCCAGTTCGTCTCTGTCACTGTGTTGAGCGCGGCGATACGAGCGAGTGGTTGTTCAGAAGGCTCTTGGGCTACACCACTGCCAACTCGTACTCGAATTGATACTTCATCAGTACTTTTTGTCGTTGGCAACACAATGTAGCGCAGACCATTTTCAAGCTGAGCCACTGAGGTACGGGCTGGCAGTTGAATATCGGTGTGTTCAAACCACAGTGCGTTATTCGTCGCTGAAACCGCTAATGGGGAAAAGAGTAAAGTCGCAGATAGGGCGGCTTTAGCAAAATTACGTAATGAATTAGACACTTACTACTCCAGAAACAATGAATGGTTTATCTCTGTGTTCTGAGAATTCGACCTGAACCGGGCCGGATTCCGTGTATCTCTATCCATGAACTCGAAGCTTAGCTTCGTAACACGTCTTTGCCTTAACGTCGCACTCCTGCGCGGCAAATGAACATCTCGTTATAAAAGTTGGGTGAATTCTCTACAACTAAAGTTAATTAGTCAAATCGAATTATGATTTGAGTGAATATATCTCAAAGGTAAGACAACGAATTTAGATGGTGGTGTAATGACTGGCACTCGCAAGAGAAAGAGGTTTCGAGAACCAATAACCTTGTAAGTAAGATGCGCCCATATCGGTAAATACTTTTTGCATCGCAGCGTTTTCAATACCTTCAATGACGATATCAATGTCATAAGTGGTACATAGCTTAGTGATGAAAGTGAGGTATTCGAAGGTTACCGGGTTTTCCATTGAACGCCAGGCAATCGACTTATCGATTTTGATCTGGGAAAGAGGAAGATCGAAAAAACTGTTTAGCGAGCTGTAACCAGCACCAAAATCGTCAAGAGAGAGCTTAAAACCCAGTTGGTTTAAATTATTAAGCTGGGCGATGGCGCTCTTGTTATCGTCGAGAATGATGGTTTCAGTCAGTTCGAGCACAATCGAGCTGGCTTTAACATTGTGCTTGTCTATTAATTGCTTGAGTGCATCCGGGAACTGCTGGCTGAGTAACTGTAAAACCGAGACATTGACGTTGACTCGAATATCATCAGTATGTGTCTGCTGGTACTTGTTGATAAAACGACATGCTTCATCGAAAACCAGATAGCCGAGTTCGCTGATTAGGCCCTTTCGCTCCGCGACGCTAATAAACTCATCAGGATAAATTTCTCCTAATTGGTCGCTTTTCCAGCGAACCAAACTTTCGAAACTGGCTACAGCATGTTTTTTAGTACAGATAATCGGTTGAAACCTGACTGACAGCTTGCGTTTCTTAATCGCATTGCCCAGTTCTTGCTCAATATAGAAATGTCGGTCGACCTGGCTTTTGGTATTGCCAGTATAGATGCGAATACAGTTATCACGTTGCGTGGCGGCGTACTGGCTGGTTTTAGCTGCCACTTTTACCAGCTCATCTGCGGCTAATGCGTTACAAATGTTGGGATAAATACCGATGCTAATGTCTGTCGCATACAAGAAATCAATCGCTTCAACGGAGTTCTGATACGCCTTACATATTCGCTCAGCTAGGTTCTTTAAGTCATCATTGTCATATTGCCCGCGAACCAGAATAGCAAAGTCATGTGACTGAATTCGGTAGATATCGACGAATTGATCGGGGAACTTACCTAGTGTTTTGTTGAGGTGTGACAATAGGTTACGCATGATCTGCGAGCCGTATAACGTCTGATAGGATCTCGCGTTGCCAGCCTGAATATAAACCAGATGATGAGACTGAGTAGTGACCCCTTTGATGTTATCAAGATCAATAGCCAGCTTTTGTTCGTTAGATAACCCTGTCGGTCCATCTCTGAGTGAAGACTGCTGAACATACATCTCCATCAGTTTGCGATCAGAAATGTCTTTATGACAACCTATCATAAAGCGATGACCATTGACCGTTTTGGTGATGGCTGTACCTTCGAGCCAAGTGTATTGGCCATTAGTGCAGCGCACGCGATACTGAACCGTAACACGCGATTCATCTTCTTGAATGTGTTCATCAACGCGTTCAGACAGGGCTACTTTATCAAGCGGGTGGACCAAATCGAGCCAGTTTTGCAGACAAGTATGCCCAGACTCAACGCCAAAGCGAGCATAAAAGGAAGGGTTATAGAAACAGACATGCTCGGTATCTGACATATAGAAGATACCATCATTGAGTACGTCGACCACATGTCTAAAGTGGTTGTCCATCAATTCATCAAGTTCTGCACCAGTCAAAATACTGGCTTGAGTCGATTCACTCTCAACCGAGTCAACACTCATCTCAGAGACAAGAGTGATCTTAGGTCGTGGAGATATGCTATTTATTGACTGTGACATTGGTGACTAAGGTACCTACAAGACAATTTTCTGGTCAATTTTTAATACTTTAACGATTTTTACATGAGTATCGTGTCAGTATTACATTAAATAATGATGAATCTCTAGCAGATGGCTCCCATTATTTGTTAATAAATCAAAAACATTGCCCTGCACTGACAAGTTAACTAAATATAGTGATACTTTGAACAATTACACAGCATCAAAAGTTAACCTGTTGTTCTAGCGCAGTATGACCAGATTATCCTCTGAAAACAGATTGTTATGTTTCGCGAGTAAGTAACTGTTTTTCTTTTTTTGCGATCGCTATACTGAGACTAAATTCATAAGCAATTGACGTTTGTCGGCACGCGCTGCTTCAGTTAGTTCGATAAGTCTGCGTTGTAGAACCGGAACCAAGATGAAATCACAACTCGATCTTAACCTACTTAAAGTCTTACCTTTACTTGAAAAACACCGTCAGCTTAAGCCTGTAGCAAAAGAGCTAGGCAAAACTGAGAGTGCGGTGAGTAAGCATCTTGCGAAGCTAAGGGAGCAGCTTGATGATCCTCTGTTTGTCAGAGGAGCATTTGAGTTTGAACCCACTGAGTTCACCATAGAACTATTGCCAAAGATTACCGCCGGCTTAGATATGATTGGTGAAGCGGTTCAGAGAGGGGAGTTTGATCCCGCGTTATACGACAAACCTATCTATATCGCTCTGCCGAGTCTTGGACAGTACTTAGTTGGCAAAGAGTTACTGCTCGATTTAATTGCTACCTTTCCCAAGGCAAAGATAAACATTACTACCTGGAATGAGTCCTCCATTACCGACATTCTCGATGAGAGACTGGATATCGGTGTCCAGTACTTCAATGAGGAACTGACCAAAACGATCTTCCAGCAACATTTAGGAAAGTACAAAGGTGCGATCATCAGTGCAGAGAAGTACGCCCATCGCAGCATTGAAGAAAAACTGGCAATGCCTTATATCATGATGGAAATGAAGGGTTGGCAGGATACCAAAGCGGTAACCAGTCAAGCATTGGAGAAGCACGGAATTGAGGTAAATACTATCGCTACCGTCGATAATATTACCTGCCTGTTTGAAGTGTTAGAGAGTATTGAAAGTGCCACTCTATTGCCATTTACCAGCCATGTTCAGCTGCACAATAAGTTCTCAGTGACACCTTTACCGGAGCATTTGCAGTTGGAGCATCCACCTTCAGTGGTTGCCAACTATAAGCTGGTCAACCATGGTAATCCGCTCCATCAACTACTGGCACAAAAGATTAAGCAGCATCTTTTCTAGTTTCGCTCAGGTCGACGTAGATATGTTGCTGAATTCGCATCAGCTCAACAATTGAGTCGACTTTGTATTTGTCGAGAATTCTCGCTTTATAAGTACTGATTGTTTTTGAGCTTAGAGACAAGAGTTCTGAAATCTTCTTATTACTGTACCCCTTGATTAGGTAGTTAAACACCACAGTTTCTCGCTTTGATAATGTGGTGTTGCGTTTTTTAAGGTTGTCGCTGTTTTTGAACACAGCATGACCTTTTAACACGCTAAGTACCGCTTCTTTCAGAACCAGAGTATTTTCAAGTTTAGACACGTAGCCATTGGCCCCCAGTGACTTAGCTGTTTCTGAATACATTGGATGCTTACTGCTGGAAACAAACAGGATACGTCCTTTGTAGCCGAATGCTCGTGCACGTCTTACAAACTCGAAACCGTCTGAGCCTTCGAGGTCGACATCTAATACCACTAAATTGATATCGTGATTTCTGATCAACTGTATGGCAAACGTGGCGGAAGGAGCCTGTAATACCTGAACATTAGGCAGAGTCTCATAAAGCAGTTGAGACAGCGCTTCGCGCATAATCGGTTGACTATCAATCACTAATGTATGAGTTGAGGACATCATTATTACTTTCTCGCTATTATTTTAATCTATGATGCTTCCATGCGAATTATCCGATGGCGCTAATGTAAGAGATAGCTGACGGAAAAGGGGGAAAGGGGTATTTTCCAGTTCGGAAAAACTGTCAATAGAGGGTAAAGTAGGTCAGTGTAGAGTTATTATTCTATATATTGGCTAAGGATTTTATCCAGAGTGCCGTCACGCTTGAAGTCAATAATTATCTTGTTAACCTGTTGAATAAATTCACTTTTATATGGATATTTATCTGGTGAAATCTTAGTGAAACCGAGGTAACCCTGTTCACTGCTGACTGAACTACCTAATTTCATCTTCCAGCTTGAATCGATGACACCTTCTTGCATCAACAGCTTCACTTCCCAAACAATGGAAAGCCTGTCATTGACATAACAGTCGATACGATTCTTGTACAGGTTGAGGATATTATTGCGGTTACCCTTAGCCTCAATCAGTTTTATCGTGCCTTTTTTCACTTCTTCCCAGAATCTGTTACCTCCAAGGGCAAACGACTCGTTAACACCGACAGTCAAGCCCAGATAATCATCGGGCCATTTATTTAGCTGACGCTCCTTAACACTGTCTGGACGACAGTAAACGACAACCTGTTCATCGAGAATGGGTTCGGAGTAAGGCGAGATGTAGAGGCGTTTGTCAGGGTAGTAATAGGGAGGGAACAAAGCAAAGCCCTCACCTGTTTCAAGCAGCTTGAGGCCTCGTTTCCAGGGAATGGGGGTGAGCTTAACTCGATACTCGGGCATCTTCTCGAATACTGCTGCAAGAATATCGACGTAAATTCCTTTTAGCTGCCCATCGACTGAATAGCTATATGGAGGGTATGAATCATCGCCGTAAACCGTTACGGGAGTCGGGGGATGGTACGCCCAACAGACATTACTAAACAGAACAAGTATTAACCACCTCAAGACGACATCACCTTATGGTTGTTGTTTGTTATAGTTAACTTTAGTTTATTTCTCGACGCTTAGAGATTAGACTTTCATTTTTATCAGTGAATGACCCCAAGGTATGGTATGAGCCAGGATTACGAACAGGGCGAAGAAATCGAAATTGAAGCGATTGGTATTGAAGTCTCTTCGCAGCCTATTGAGCTGTATAAAGTGTTTAAGATCGCTAACCTGGTCGGTGGTGGCGGTGAAGCTAAGCACCTAATTGCTGAAGGTTATGTAGCGGTGAACGGTGAGCTTGAGACCCGAAAACGTCGCAAGTTATACGATGGCGACTTCTTTGAGTTTAATCAGGAGTATTACGTTGTTATCTGTGATGCTCCGGTGACTGAGCCTGAAGAGAAACCAGTCAAAGCTGAAAAACCAGTGCAGCCTGCGAAAGATAACAGCAAGGCGAAGAGCAAAAAAGCAGCCAAATCTAAACAAAAGTCTAACCAAGTGGAATCAAAGCCAGCTAAGAAAAAGGGTAACGGACGTTCCTCGATAGACTTTTTCTAATTACGTTGCAAAAGGGCCTCAACAGGCCCTTTCTTATTTGTGGATGGTTAGGTCCGAATGTGGGAGATCACCTGATTGAGATCGTCGACATTTTGTTGCAAGTCGATCACTATCGGTTCCAGTTGATTAATGGCCTCATTCATATCAGAAGAGAGGTTTTTTATATTCGCAAGGTTACCTGATATCTCATCACTAACGGCCAGCTGTTCCTCTGTCGCCGCTGCGATAGAGGTGTTGAGTTTGTGAATTTCAGTGGCAGAGCCTTGAATAGTACCAAGTGCATCGTTCGCTACGCTCATATTGGTACGTGTCGATTGCATTTTCTCTGCGCTGCTCTCAATGGTCACCGTCGACTCTTTAGCTTTCTCCTGCAATGTCGAAATAATGCTTTCTATTTCTCCGGTTGAGTCCTGGGTGCGTTGGGCAAGAGAGCGAACTTCGTCAGCAACCACCGCAAATCCACGCCCTTGTTCACCTGCCCGGGCTGCCTCTATCGCCGCATTAAGTGCGAGCAGGTTAGTTTGTTCAGCTATCGCCTTAATAACATCCAACACATTGCCGACATTACTCGACTCTTCAGCCAGTTGTTTAATAATGTCAGAAGTATTGGTGAACTCTCCCTCTAACTGAGAAAACTCGTTGGTTGTTTTATCGAATACCTGTTTACTGGTAGAGGCTTCTTTTTCTGCGCTTCCTGCATACTGCTCCGCCATATTAGTGCTTTCAGCGACATTGGAAAGGGCAGTGGTCATCTCTTCCATCGCTGTTGCAGCCATTTCCATTTCTTGATTTTGTTGACCAGCCATATCGATGTTTTTCTGGGTAATCGATTGAATAGATTGGGAAATGTCTGAGATGGTAGTGTTTACCTGATTGATTTTGCTGATGGTCTTAGCATAGCTAATCAAAACCTTGTTGATGGTGGTGCCTATAATGCCCAGTTCATTATTGCTCTTATCATCGACGCGTAAGGTTAAATCGGAATCGGTATCGACTTGCTGAAGTAAAGTCGCCATTTGATCAATCGGTTTTACCACTCTGCGGTTTACTAACACATAACCGACAATCGCAATGACAAACACTGCGATTAAGGAGATATTACCGATCATCACTGTGGTTTGAACTTCTTTTGCTGCCATATCAAATTGTCTGTTCGTTCGGTCTTCTAACTGTTTGAAGAAGGCATCGATTGGCACCATGATTTTGGCTTTTTCTTGGTGGTATTCTTTACTGTGCAATAACTTAGCCGCCATGGCTAGATCTGGCTCCCCTCGAACCGTGTAGTTTCCGGAGCTATCAGGATACAAGCCTTTCACCGCGTTCATCGCTTTGACTTCCATATTGACTAAAGCGTCTGAGTTTTGTTGGGCTTGTTGTAACAGTTTGAATTCAGATTGGGTGAAGCCTAAATTCTCCATCATTTTTTGCAGCGAGATACGCTGACCGTCAGGTTTTGGCTTTTGACCATAATTCAATACCAGATCCCAGTATATGGTGTGGTAGTTCTCTGGACGCGCTTTCTGGCCGTTACGAATCGCCAAAATATCCATATACATTTTTTCGTAGCTGTCATCGGCGGTCAAAACGTAGGTGCGTCCTAAGCGTGTAAGGTCGTCGGAGCTTTGACGTAATTCGTCAGCAGCCTGGTAAGAGTGATAGCGGATTTGCGCCATATCATCTACTTTTTGCAATAAACCGTTAAGCTGCAGCACTGTCACTACACTGATCACAATGCCTAAGGCAATAACCCCAAACACCAGTTTCATTGTATTGTTAATGTTCATTGTGTTGATCCCTTTAACTAAACGAATCAACCGACGTTGTTTTATGTTCTAGCTACCAAATATCAGTCTAGCTGTAATTTTTATGGTTTAGGAAATTGGTTTAATAGCTCTTTGGCCAGTTCAAATTCAAACCCTTCAATGGCATCAATAAATTGTGATTGCTGCTCCGGTGTCCAAACACCAAACTGCTCTGCATCTTGTACTATGGCGAGCGCTTCCACATCATATTCATCAACAAGAGTGACCAACTGTTGATAGAGTTGTTTTGGGTCGACCTGCAGTTTGGCAGGTTGTGGCTGGTTTTCTTGTTGCCACTGGGTTAACTCTTGGTGCAGTTTTTCAACGATCGCACTGCTTACTTCGAGTTCGCCCAACGCTGTTTTGCTGTGTTCTTTGATGCTCCGTTCCATTTTGCCAGCAAGCTTAGCAAGCAGTTCAATTCCCAGGTTGGCAGAAGACCCTTTCAACGAGTGAGCCATCCTTGCGGCCATCTCCCAGTCCTCTTTGTCGACAACCTCTTTAAACATCGGCAGCTCTTCCAGTTGGGTCGCGAGGAAGCGTGACAATATGGAGAAGTAACTCTCTCTGTCACCGCCAATATCAAAAATGGCTTGTTCGAGGTTGATACCCGACAGGTTTGGCAGGTCTGAATTATCAGTTGGCGCCGGTTCTGATGTTGGCTGCGAAGGTGATGATGACTCATCGCTTGGCAACAGATGCTGGCTTAAAGTCTGATAAAGGTTACGAACATTAATCGGCTTGGCTAAATGGCTATTCATCCCAGCAGCGATACATCTGTCCACGTCACTTTGCATTGCGTTGGCGGTCATCGCGATAATAGGCAACTGCTGCCAATCCGGGTTACGGCGGATTTGCTCGGTTGCTGATACGCCATCAAGCACTGGCATCTGCATATCCATCAGGACCAGATCGACCGGATGTTGCTCCAGCATATTAATGGCTTGTTGGCCATTATCCGCGGTGAGCACGTTGACGTTGGTTCCCTTGAGTAGGCCAATAGCGACTTCCTGATTGACTTCATTATCCTCAACTAAGAGTATTGTTTGTCCGCCAAACACAGGTTTTTCAAGCTGATTAGCCGGGGTGTTGCGCGTGACATGTTCTATACCAAAGCTGTCCATGATTGCGTCAAGAAGGTTAGATGGATTGACTGGTTTGACTATCAATGAATCAACCAGTTTAGAGCTGGCCTGATCGAGAGATATTTCACGCCCGTAGGCAGTGACAAGGAAGTTTTTTGAATGCTCTAGTAACTGCTCGTTTTGCGCTGTTTGGAGCAACTCAATACCGTTCAGGCCGGGCATGTTCCAGTCAACAAAAAGCAGGTCGAACTGACTATTACGTATCTCATCGAGCGCTTCAAAGCCGTTGCTGACCGCTTTTGCGTCAAAATGCATCGCGTTAAGCAGGGTGACCAGAATATTACGTGCCGAATCATTATCATCGACGACAAGTGCGCGTTTTCCTGCCAGCCCGGCGACAGGTTTAGATATGTCACGCATTTTGGCTTCTTGTAGGCCACATGTAATGGTAAAGGCGAACGTTGAGCCAGCACCAAGGGTACTGCTGACTGAGAGTTGCCCGCCCATCAGTTCAACGAGCTGTTTGCTAATGCTAAGCCCAAGACCAGTGCCGCCAAATTCACGAGTAATGCTGCTGTCTGCTTGAGAGAACGCATCAAATAAATGGGCGATTTTTTCTTTATCAATTCCAATACCAGTATCTTTCACTGAGAAGTGCAATACAACGTCACGTTCTGTGAGTAGCTCTATACGAACAGCGACGACTACTTCGCCTTGCTCGGTAAACTTGACCGCATTTCCACACAGATTAACCAGGACCTGACCAATGCGCAGTGGGTCACCAATCAAGCCTGTCGGAACCTGTGGATCGATATCGAGTAAGAATTCGATTTTTTTCTCCTGCGCTTTTAATGAAATGACATTGGTTAAGTTGTCAAAGACCTCATCAAGGCTGAAATCTATGGTCTCTATGTTCAACTTGCCGACTTCAATTTTAGAGAAATCGAGGATGTCATTAATAATGCCAAGCAGGTTTTTGGCGGACTCATTAATGCGGGTTAGGTACTTATGCTGTGCGGGATCGAGTTCAGTGTTGAGTGCCAAATGAACCATTCCTAGTATGCCGTTCATTGGTGTGCGAATTTCATGGCTCATATTGGCAAGGAATTCACCTTTGGCGCGGCTCATGGCGTCTGCGGTTTCTTTAGCGTCACGTAGCTCAGTCTCCATCAGTTTACGCTCCGTCAGGTCGAGCAAAATCCCGACTATGCCCGAGACTTTACCGTGACTATTGTTGAATGAGGCTTCGCATACCAGCATGTCGCGGGTTTGTAGATGCTGATCAAGCAGCGACAATTCATAGTTTTTGCTTCCTTGTTGCAGGATTAACTGTTGATGAGTCTCGCTGAAACATTGCGATGCATCTTGCTGGCTAAAGACCTGTTGCGGAGTTTTTCCTATGATCTCCTGCATGGGTAAACCACAAAGCTCGCTGAACTTAGCGTTAACAGTTAGATATTTCCCTTGTGGGGACAGGCAGTACATCGGGTTAGGGGTAGCGTTTAAGATCTCCTGATTGAGCTGAGACTGTTCCAACACCTTTTGCTCTGCTTTTCTTTGTAACTCTATGTTCTGACTGAGTTGGATACTGACAGCGAGGTCATCAAGCATTTGAGTGAGCCACTGATACTGAATATCGCTCAATGTTTCCGTAGTACCCACTTCAAGCAGCGCGACTGGCTGTTCGTTTACGCACAGAGGGAAGTAGTAAAGCTCATTTAGCTCAAGACTGCCGCCACTAACCGGCATTGTGTATTTGCCCGCCAGTGACTTCATGCTATATGGCTTGCCGGACAGAAGTACGCTGAGTTCAGTAGAGCTGGTATCAGAGATAAAACTGTCATGTGAACCTTCATGGCCAGCGCCCGCAATGCGAACCAACTGATCATCTCTGTACAGCGACAGACCAACTTGTTGGATAGGGAACTGGTGGAGCAGGAACTGGGTAACTTCCTGGCACAAGGTAATCGTCGACTGACTGGTTCTCAACACAATATTGAAGTCTTTAAACAGTGTGTTTTGATTTAATTGCTCGGCAATGTGGTGGAAAACCACATTGAGGCTATCGATAAACCTCTGCAGTTCAGCGTAGGCTTTCTGCGTGATGGTAAAGGCGTAATCCTTCTCTTTCACTTGATGCACGACGGTTTTTAGTAATTGGCTGAGAGGACTGATATAGAGGTGCCAGAGCAGCGTGAAAGAGAGCGCGATTGAGGCAAGCAGAATGGTCATCAGAACCAGATAAATACGGCGGTATTCTTGTGTTTGCTGGTCAACATTAGCAATGTTGTTTTCTATTCGGAATAGGATAGCCTGATGCGCAGAGCCAACCGCACGCATGATCTTGGCTTTTTCGGCGAAATACCTTTTGCTGTAAAGCAAGGACTGGGCGTAAGCGAGGTCTGGTTTCCCAGTATCAACCTCGGTGCCGTTGTCGACCAGCTTGATTCCTTTCACTGCTAAAAAGGCTTCACGCTCTAGGTTAACTAAGCCGTCAGAGAGCATAAGTGCGCTTTTGAGCTCAAGAAACTCTGCTTCACTGATTCCTGACTCTCTTAGGCGGGTTAATAAAGGCACGCCTGTAGGCTGCTCACCGTCAGAGAAGGTTTGCGATGAATTAGCAATCAGATCCCAGTACTCATACTCATTCCCTTGCGGGATAGGGATGTCTCCGTTACGTACGGCAAGTACTCGATTAAACAGTTGTTCCCAGTATTGGTCACCTGTTACCACATAAGCGCGGGCAAATTTAGTCAGATGATCTGAGCTCTGCTTCAGCTCTTGAGAGAGGCGGTAGAAGCGGTGTAAGTCTTCTAGATAGGTGTGGCCCTGGGAGCGTAACTCAGACACTTTATCGGTAACCACTGACATGGCTACCGCACAAATTCCCATCGCGAGGAAGAGCAACATAAATAAGGTTCGTATAGAGCGCATTAAAAAGTGTCCTTCCTCAGCTAGATAGCAGTGCAAGTGGGAGTGGCTTGTCTATAGTTATTGATAAGTTTAGTTATTGTTCTTCTGGTCGATAAAATTTTTTAGGATATTTTCTATGCCCGTAGAAAACTTGAGTGACTGTACAGTGCTGATTGTCGATGACTGTGCAGAGAATCTGGCTTTTATGGCCCAAGGCTTGAAAGAGCGTTACCATGTTAAAGCGGCAAAAAGCGGGGAGATGGCACTACATATTCTGGAGCAATTTGATATCGACCTGATTTTGCTTGATATAGTGATGCCTGATATCACTGGTTATGATGTGATTCGAGCAGTGACCAATAACCATAAAACGCGCAATATCCCGGTAATATTTCTCACCGGAAAGAACTCGCCTGAAGATGAAAAACTTGGCTTTGAGTTGGGAGCCGCGGACTATGTACATAAGCCAGTCAGCATTCCTTTGTTACGCTCAAGAGTAAAAACACACCTGCAAAACAAACGATCCAAAGACATCCTAATGGATGAAAATGGTTACCTTGAGAAACAGGTCCTGAAACGCTCCTATGAACTGGACCGTATGCAGGACGCGGTAGTATTTGCACTAGCAAGTCTTGCAGAAACACGTGACCCTGAAACCGGTAACCATATTCTGCGCACTCAACATTACGTAAAGCTGCTCGCAGAACAGTTAGCCGAGAAGCCGCATTACAGTGAAATGCTAACCCCAAAAATGATCGATACCTATTTTAAAGCGGCGCCGCTACACGATATTGGCAAAGTAGGGATTGTCGATTCTATCTTACTCAAGCCCGGCAAACTGACCGACGAAGAGTTTGAGATTATGAAAGACCATGCCAAGCTCGGACTGCTGGCATTGGAGAAAGCAGAACAACTTTCAGGGGCGAGGAACGAGCTGATCACTGTCGCTAAGGAGATCGCCTACGGCCATCATGAAAAGTGGGATGGTTCAGGATACCCCAATGGTTATAGCGGTGATGCGATTCCACTTAGCGCCAGACTGATGGCACTGGCGGATGTTTATGATGCGCTGCGGTGTCGCCGAGTCTACAAAGCCCCTATGAGTCACGACAAAGCGAAACAAATCATCATGGAGGGAAGTGGTCAGCATTTTGATCCTGAAGTGATTGAGGCCTTCATTGCTCAGGAAGATCGCTTTATCAAAATTGCTGAAGAGTTTGGTGACGAGTCACCGATTGATGACAGCAAGTGGTAACCCTTGTCGAGTTAGCTCTTGTTAACGACCGCCCAATTACAAATCCTTGATAAATGTAAAAAACGTAAATACACGGTACATGGCTATAAATCTAAATGATAATACATTGCATTTGTAATTATGGAGTCTAACAATGAAATTGTCTGCCGTTGCGCTGCTAGCCAGCCTGAGTGTATTTGGTGCCAGTGCGAAAATGGTTGAAGTTGAGCACGCACAAGGAACGACTAAACTTGATTCAAACCCTGAGCGAGTGGTCGTAATTGGCCTTGGAGCCCTGGATACTGTCAAAGCAATGGGTGTGGAACCTGTAGCTGTCTCAACGGTAAGTATGTTCCCTGATTACCTTGCAGAATATCGCGATTACCAGTTTGTCTCTGCAGGTAGCTTGCATGAACCTAATTTTGAAGCGATCTACATGCAAAAGCCGGATCTGATTATTGTCGGTTCTCGCGCTGCCCCTAAGTACAAAGAATTGTCTGAAATTGCGCCAACTATCGTTTTTGCTACCGATGCAAAGCAAGGTTACTGGGAAAGTACACAACAGCAGTGGCGTAATCTGGCAAAAGTCTTTGAAAAGCAGGAGTTTGTTGAACAGAAAATTGATCAGATTGGTCAAGAGATCGAAGCAATTCGCACTGCAAACCAGAACAACAAACTTGATGCGCTAACCGTAATGAGTGCGGGTGGCAAGATTACGGCATTTGGTGCTCAGTCTCGCTTCTCTGCTGTCTACAAAGATTTCGGTTTCCAGGAAACCGTAAAGGGCATTAAAGAGAGCCGTCATGGCGACCTTGTTTCTTACGAATTCATTAGCGAAAAGAACCCATCAACACTGCTTGTTGTCGATAAAGATCTACTGATTAATAAAGGCAAGGGCAGCACGGTACAACGTGACTTCGAGAATGACCTTGTGAAGTCGACTCAAGCGTATAAGCATGACCGTCTGGCATATCTGGATATCAATGCATGGTACCTGTCTATTGCGGGTATGCGTGCGACAGAACAGATGATTGCAGATGTAAAATCCGCTTCAACACCTAACTAATTAACAACCAATAATAATAACAATAAGCCTCAAGCGTTTGCGCTTGAGGCTTTGTGCTGATGAGGCCAAGAGTGAAAAGACTATTGCTGATACTGATTGTTTTAAGTATCGCGTCGCTGTTTGTTGGTGTAGGGCAACTGACTCTTACATCATTACTTGCCGGAGATAGCGCAAGCTGGCATTTGCTGTTTACCAGTCGGATTCCTCGCTTAATCGCCGTATTGCTCGCAGGAGCAGGGCTCAGTATTGCCGGGCTTATTATGCAGCAAATCAGCCAGAACAGATTTGCATCCCCTTCGACATCAGGAACTGTTGAGTGCGCAATGCTTGGCTACGTTCTGAGTTTGGTGTTGTTTGGTAATGGCCAGCAACTTTGGATGATCTTTGCCGTGTCGATGGCGGGCACGCTGCTATTTGTGCAATTCATTAACCGTGTCCAGTTTAAAAACGCCATCTTTGTGCCTTTAATCGGTATTATTTTTGGTAACGTAGTGGATTCACTGGCGACATTTATCGCGTATAAATATGATGCATTGCAAAACCTCTCAAGCTGGACGATTGCAAACTTTGCCAATCTGCTTCAGGGCGACTATGAACTGCTTTATATCGCTATTCCAGTTGCAATACTCAGCTACCTATATGCGGCACGAATCTCTGCTGTTGGGCTGGGCAAAGACTTCGCGACTAACTTAGGCCTCAATTACCAACAAGTACTCATTCTGGGTGTACTACTGGTGTCGGTGATGTCAGCAACCGTAGTCATGATCGTTGGTATGTTGCCATTCTTAGGCTTGATCGTGCCCAACCTTGTTAGTCAGTTTTATGGCGACAACCTACGCAAAAATATCCCGATTACCGCGATACTAGGTGCCTTGATTGTGCTGTGTTGTGATCTGGCAGGGCGGGTAATCATCTTCCCTTACGAAATCCCGATTTCGACCATCATTAGTATTCTCGGCGGTTCGGTGTTTATCTACTTCATTCTCAAGGGGCAAAAAAATGCGTGATAGCACTAAGCTCATCGCTGTTGCGTTTATTGTCATTGTTTTGTGCGCGATGTTTATTGGCATTGGCCTTACCAGCGATAACTACCAATACTTTTTATCTCGTCGTATTCCTAAAGTTATGGCGATGGTGATTGCCGGGATTGCGATTGGTCAGTCGGCACTGGTCTTTCAGACCATCACTCACAACCGTATTCTGACGCCAAGTATTATGGGTTTTGATTCGTTGTATATGTTTACTCAGGTGCTGGTGGTTGTCACATTCGGTGGCATGAGTAGCGTAGCGCTCAATGCTTACCTCAACTTCAGCTTATCTGTTGCAGTCATGCTGGGCTTCTCTTTGCTGCTGTTTAGTTTCTACTTCAAGGGTAAGAACCAGAACCTGATGGTATTGTTATTGCTAGGCGTAATCCTGGGCCAGCTTTTTAGCAGCATCTCTTCGTTTTTCACTATGCTAATGGATCCGAACGATTTTGCTGCAGTGCAGGCGAACATGTTCGCCAGCTTCAACAATATTAAGGTCGAACTGGTCTATTACTGCGTGCCACTGCTTGCGGTGATCAGCATTGCGTTATACCGACTCCATCGCGTGCTTGACGTATTCTGGCTTGATAAAGATAACGCCATCAGTCTCGGTGTGGATGTTAAACGTGTGACCATGCAAGTGTTGGTACTGAGCGCCGCATTAATTGCGATCTCAACTGCGCTGATTGGTCCGATTATGTTCTTCGGTTTATTGGTAACCAACCTGGCCAGAGAGATGTTCAAATCGTATCAACATAAGGTGCTGATTTGGGGCGTGTCTCTACTGTCAATTGCGTTACTTCTTGGCGGACAATGGGTTGTAGAGAACCTGTTTGACTTCTCAACCACGATTAGCGTGGTAATCAACTTTGTCGGCGGTATTTATTTCTTAACCATGTTGCTGCGCAACAAGATTGTTTAGGTTCAAAATGATTTCTTTAAAAAGTCTTACTAAGGTATTTGGTCAGTTTACCGTGGTTGAGAATGCCAGTGCTGAGTTTGAAAAAGGTCAGGTAACGTCAATTATCGGTCCGAATGGGGCGGGTAAAAGTACCTTGCTTTCGATGGCGAGTCGTCTGGTTTCAAGCGACAAAGGCGAGGTCTTGATTGACTGCAAAGAGCTCAGTGAGTGGGACAGCAAAGAACTGGCAAAGCGCCTTGCAGTACTGCGTCAGGCTAACAGTATCACGATGCGTTTTACGGTCAGAGAGATGGTCTCATTTGGTCGTTTTCCATACTCGCAAGGGAAACTGAACCAGCAGGATCAAGAGGTGATCGATAAGGCGATAGAGTATCTTGATTTGACGGAGATTCAGCATAAGTATCTTGATGAACTGAGTGGTGGACAGCGTCAGCTATCCTTTATTGCCATGGTGATGGCGCAGGACACCGACTATGTTTTTTTGGATGAGCCGCTCAACAATCTTGATATTAAGCACTCTCTACAAATCATGAAGAACATCAGACGCTTAGCACACGAGATGAACAAAGCCGTTGTCGTGGTGATTCACGACATCAACTTTGCTGCCTGTTACTCGGATATCATCATTGCGTTGAAGAAAGGCAAGATTGTCGCTCAGGGCAGTGTAGAAGAGGTAATCCAGGCTGAGATCTTAGAAAGTATCTATGAAACGCCATTTAACATCGTCGAAGTTGGCGGCAAACGCATGTGTACCTACTATTAAGTCAGTTCATTGCTAAAAAGCCTCGAAATACGAGGCTTTTTTTATGATTATTCCGCTTTGGTGAGATCTTCAATGATAGGGCAGCTACTCCCTGAATCACCGGGACAGGCAGACACCCATTTTTTAAGCTGACGCTCAATCTCTTGCAGTTCACGGATCTTGATTTCAACCTCGCGCAATTTTTCCTTTGCCTTGGCTTTAACTTCGCTGCTTTTGCGATTGGAATTGTGGGCTAACTGAACCAACTCTTTACATTCGATCAGAGAAAAGCCCGCATTTTTAGCTCGTGAAATCAGATTGAGCTCCTGAACATGCTGCTCAGAATACTCTCGGTATCCGGATTCGCTTCTGTGTGGCGCAGTGATGAGCTCTTTATCTTCGTACAGTCGAATAGACTTACTTGATAGACCTGTCAGCTTAGATACAGCTCCGATATTCATTATGTTTCCTTAGTGAGTTAGACACGGCTAATTCTACTTTGACACTGTTTTACTATGTTTGTTCTCAAAAGGCTAGGCAGCGGTAGAAAAGGGCACCATACAAGAGTGCCAATCGTTATCGTGATGCATAGTCATATGTCGAATAATTATCCAAAACTGACAAAAAACACATTAATTTTTGAGTTCGAATTAAATGCCCAATTGCGATAGATCAACAAAAGTTTGTTTGTTTTGTTGAAGAAGTATAAATAAAGTTGAAACATTCAAAAAATATTGAATAATAGAATCCACAAAAATATAGAAGTGTGATGCTTCATCAATCAGTCTGAAACAGGAACATATCCATGTCGAACACATTTGTGCTGGTCATTAACTCTGGTAGCTCTTCATTAAAATTTGCCGTTATCGACTCTCAGTCGGGCGAAGCGATTGTTAGCGGCCTGGGCGAGTGCTTTGGCTTGCCGGAAGCTGTAATCAGCTGGAAGTACAATGGTGAAAAAACAGAAGAAACCATTGATGCACCGGACAACCACCACCAACACGCGATTGACCGCATCGTGGCGCTAATGGACACATTAGGCTTCAACAATGATCTCGTGGCTGTAGGCCACCGCATTGTACACGGCGGAGAAAAATTCACTTCGACAGTACGTATTGATGACGAAGTTTTAGCAGAAATTGAAAGCCTGTCAGACTTGGCACCGCTCCACAACCCAGCAGGTGCGATTGGCATCGAAGCGTCGATGAAAGCCTTCCCAAGCCTGCCACAATTTGCTGTGTTTGATACGGCTTTCCACCAAACTATGCCACAGAAAGCTTTCACTGGCGCAATCTCTAACGAGCTATACAAAGAATACGGTATTCGCCGTTACGGTTTCCACGGTACTAGTCATTACTTTGTTAGCCGCGAAGCCGCTAAGATGCTTAATAAGCCAGTTGAACAAGCGAGCTTTATCTCTGTCCACCTGGGTAATGGTGCGTCAGTATGTGCGATTGAAAATGGTCAGTCAGTAGATACTTCAATGGGCTTTACACCACTTGCTGGTCTGATGATGGGTACTCGCTCTGGCGACCTTGACCCAGGTATCATTGAGTTCCTGATGAAGAAAGGCTGGAGCCAAGAGAAAGTCTTCGAAACGCTAAACAAAAAATCAGGTTTCTTAGGCGTTTCTGGCCTGACATCAGATGCGCGTGGCATTCTGGAAGCGATGGAAAATGGTCACGAAGGTGCCAAGCTGGCGTTTGAAGTATTTACCTACCGCGTAGCGAAATACATTGGTTCTTACCTGATCCCATTAAACCACCTGGATGCAATCATCTTCACTGGTGGTATCGGTGAGAACTCTCTACCTATTCGTCGTGAGATTCTGAACAACCTTAACCTACTTGGCTTTATCGAAGACGAGAAGGGCAATGAAGACGCTCGTTTTGGCGCAGCAGGTATCATTGCTAAGTCTGAAATGCTAAACGCAGTAGCGATGGTGATTCCAACCAACGAAGAATTCGTAATCGCACAGCAGTCAGTAGAACTGCTGTAATAGAGCCTAAAATCAGATAAGCAAAAGCGAGCCCAAATGGCTCGCTTTTTTGTTCCTCTTACCCGAGAGGCAATACAGATTTCAACCAAGCAAAAGTGCGCGCGAACTGACACAAAAAAGATTTCAATCAATGAGCAATTTCCGAAAGTTACAATCTGATAGTCACTACACATGATGGAGTCGTAATGGTGAGAACGAAATTGGTTGGTAACATCAATAAGTATTCTGTTCCACAGCTTATAATAAGTTAGCCCCAATCAAATGACTCCAGCCTAAAGTGGCATCTATCAAGACTTACTATTGGTCGGTTATATTCAAAAACTAGCTCGCGATCTAACAGAAAAACATAACTCTATTCCCGCGAACAGCCTCTCTCGGTTTGTTGGCCGAAATTTGGAGAGAGCCTTGTATAGTCCCTTCTCTAAAATAGTTATCAACGAGTAGTTGTGGCTGTTGTTTAAGTTATTGTTTATATGGGTTTTTTATATTAATTTAGATTTATTCCTCACAACTCCTTACTACTCAATATGGTTTACTAGGCGTTTACCTGCGCTGTTCTTAATATTCACCTTATCGATGAGAGGTCGGGTGGCTACTCATTGATGGCTTGAAAACTATCAATACATAGGTAATTACAATGAAGTTAAAATATACAATTTTGAGCTTGGTATTAGCATCAGGAGGAGTTTCAACTATAGTGCAGGCTAGCGAGGTCGAACCTTTTATCGGGATAGATGCAAGCTATAACTTAACTAACCCCAAATTTGAATCCGGTACTCCTAATTTGGGGGAGGGGGATGTAGAGTTCGATAAAGAAATTAATCCCGGATTATATGCGGGGGTTGTTCTTTCCGAGCATCACCGGTTGAAGTTAGGGTTCATGGACAAGGGATTCGCCGGGCTTGACGTATACCGCTATTACACAGCGTATGATTATCTATACAGCCTTTCAGATAGATTAAATCTGACCGCTGGGGTGATGGTTGGATATGATGACTTTGTAGACGCTGATGACTATAGTGATATGGCTACAGGTTTACAAATTGGTGCCGAATATCGAATGAGAGATTTTAGTGTTGAGTTGGGCTATCAGTTATCAGCCAACTTATATCAGTCAGATATGGAACATTCTCATAACACAAATTACGATGAAAATAATAGATTACCAGATGGTAGTTTAGTTAGTGAGTCTGGTAGGGGCGAGTTCGCAGACGATAATATGCTGTACTTGAGACTTAACTACTACTTTTGACACCACAAGATAAACGTATGCAGCCGAACTTAGGTTGATTTCAAAAATACTAACCAAGGTGACTGTTGGATTAACAGAAGACTTGACGGTCACCTAAATTAAACGTCACTGACCTACGCTTTTCCTATTAGCGCTATTTACGCGCACAAAAAGCAAGACATGCTTTTTCTTACCTAGGCTGACAATGGCTATGTCTTTGTCAGAGTACAATAGCTTTAGAGTTTCCTCTTCTTCGGTAATGCTACGTAGCAACATATCTTCGTACTCATGTGCTGTATCTAGATTAGTAATGTCTGCTTTCTGTTCGACAGAAATTGTCGCAGAGTAGCTATAGGTACCACCGTGAAAGTGGAGGAACTCTCCTTTCGAGTGAAAAACAGACACTGAGTCAATGCCTTCTTCTTGTAAGTAGACATCGGTAGTGAAGTTTTCTTCCTCAATTTTCGCAACTACTAATTCGTCTAGTTT
>ENA-OWNT01000503-OWNT01000503.1-seawater-metagenome-genome-assembly--contig:-NODE-503-length-87826-cov-9.352084_pt1 | contig 87826 bp, 56 predicted proteins | sample MGYA00238136_ERZ651165 | MGnify/ENA primary metagenome ERZ651165 (study PRJEB26861, sample SAMN08777766) | seawater metagenome | isolation source: coastal seawater | place: USA: Florida | collected...
AAGCAATCGGACCCACCATCATTCCAAATACCATAAGAAGCATTGAAATCATTGAAGTCAATTTCCTGTACAGTACACTCCGTGGAACAAGGCACGCAATCTGGACCACCACAATCAATACCTGTTTCTTGCCCATTCTGGATACCATCATCACAAGTTGGTTCCACAGGACAAGCCGGGCAATCTGGCCCACCACAATCTACACCCGTTTCCTGCCCATTTTGGATACCGTCATCACAAGTCGGTTCCACAGGACAAGCGGGACAATCTGGTCCACCGCAATCCACGCCAGTTTCCTGTCCATTTTGGATACCGTCATCACAAGTCGGTTCCACAGGACAAGCGGGACAATCCGGTCCACCACAATCTACGCCAGTTTCCTGACCATTTTGGATACCATCATCACAAGTTGGTTCAGTAGGACAATCCGGACAATCTGGACCACCGCAATCCACACCTGTTTCCTGCCCATTTTGGATACCGTCAGTGCAGGTAGGTTCGACTGGTCCACCATCACAACCCATGATCCCGATGTTATCGAGATATAGGTAGTCTCCGTTGTCTGAAGCATCACAACGGAATCGGAATTGTGTATTGGCAGTAAAAGGCCAAGAAATTTCTACAGATTCTATGTATCTGGTATCATTGACAAACTCATCACCAAGGTTCCATTCTTGAACAGTGGTGAAAGTATTGCCACCATCAACAGATAACTGTAGCCAGAAATCTTCTGAAGGATTATCGAAACTTACCGTGATGTAAGTGAATCGAATGGCAACTCTATTATAGCCTGCTAGATTCAGGCTAGAAGTAGTTAAGACAGAAGAAGAAGAATTATCTCTTAGACGAACAGGCGCACCAATGCCGCCTTCAGAATATTGCACGTCAGCAGAACTTCGTCGACAATCGGAACCACCATCAACCCAAATGCCTAGGTCAGTGTTGAAATCATTGAAGTTTAATTGTTCCAAGCAACCATTACAGGCAACACAACCTGAGTCATTACCTCCACAATCAATACCTTCTTCGTCTCCATTTTGGATTCCATCTATACAGGTAGCACAAGGTATACAATCTGGCCCACCACAATCAACACCCGTCTCATTTCCATTCTGAATTCCGTCATCACAAGTAGGAATACACTCTGGGCAATCTGGTCCACCACAGTCCACACCTGTTTCCTGACCATTCTTGATGCCATCAAAGCAGGTAGGAGGACATTCGGGACAATTGCTACCACCACAGTCCACACCTGTTTCATCTCCATTTTGGAAGCCATCATCGCAAGACGGAGGATTGCCTTGATCACATCCCGGAGAAGAGAGCAAGCTTTCTCTGTCTCCACCTGGCTCAAAGAGTGCTCGCATTCGTGCTTTTTGCCCTTCAGTATAGAGATTCATACAGGCATCTTGAGAATAATCCATATAGTTCTGGAACATGTCAGGCAAGTCTCCCGGGCCTTCATCACAGCTGTTTGGACCTGGAAAAGTACAAGGTGGACCAGTCCCATTTGAGCCCGATTGTCTAGGAGTGTCATCAACTTCATCATCTGACGCACAACCTTGTCCTCCCCATATATGGAAGAGGTTCAACCAGTGTCCAACTTCATGGGTACCTGTTCGTCCAAGATCGTATGGAGCCGTGGCAGTACCAATATTGCCTGTATATAAATAGCTACAAACAACTCCATCAACTGCTGCGTCACCTCCAGGGAAAGTCGCATAGCCTAGTATCCCGCCTTCAATGTTCCCTACCCAAAAATTCATGTATTGATCGGAAGGCCAAGCATCCTTCCCGCCACTTGCATCGAATTTTATTGCCGTCCCAACTGGAAATTCCACAACGTCAGTTTGGGTTCTGGTAATTCCGTTTGTACTAAACCCATTTGGATCAGTTGAGGCTAGGCAAAACTGGATTTCGACATCAGCTGCCACACCCTGAAATTCGGCAGGAGTATTAACGGCATCGGCATTGATTCTTCGGAAGTCTTCATTGAGAATATCAATTTGGGACTGAAGTTGAGCATCACTAATATTCTGTACATCAGTTTGGTAAACAACATGAAATACTACTGGAATAGTGATAACACCTTCTACGGCTCTATACCCTCCACGGATTACATCTTGTGTGTGTCGCTCAATTTCCTCCATGCGCTGTTGTCGCTCGGGATCTTGTTGAAGCTGTTGTTCCAACACCTCCATGGCAGAACAAGTCCGCTGTGCAGAGAGAGAGAGATTTAGCCCTAATAATAGAGAAAGGGCAATTAGTAGTCTTAGTCTTACTTTAGTCATAGGCTAATTTGCAATTTGAAAAATAGGTAGAAATTAATATGATCAGGACTACAACCATAGAAGGCTAGCCCATACGTTCAACCAATTGGGTTAAGTTTTATAAACTATTGAACGATATCATGTTTTGGAATGGAGGGAAGGCTGATTGAAGGCGAAATGTATAACAGCGGATGTAATGTGTTGAGAGCAAAATTACAATAATTTTATGTTATAGATAAAATTATCATGTATTTTTTGTTTTGGAGAGAGGGAGTCCTGAGGATAAATAGAGGGGGAGGAAGACGGTAAGTAAACGATCATTCTAGCCAAGACCAAAAGGAGAGAATAATCGACAACCAAGCTTGATAGACATTTTCTCAACGTGGATCCACCAGCTTGGTTGTCGATTAAAGAGACTTTACTTACGGCATCACAACGAATTTTTTGCTAATCCGTTCTTCCGCTCTAACTATATGGAGGATATAAATACCCGCTTTCAGTTTGTTAAGTTCAAAAGTTTGCACCGCAGTACCCGCCACAATATCACGTACTGATCGCCGGATCAGACGTCCAGATAGATCTGTGATAATGAATTGTGTTTCATCTGATGTACTACTTTCTACCCGTACGTTCAAGACTCCCTTCGCTGGGTTTGGATAAATTTCGACGCTGGATGAGGTAGTTTGCAGCTGTGGGGAAACTTCAGCATCGGCAAAGGATTGATCTACAATCACCAGCCGTTCTCCACTTCTATTCCCACTTTGGCATCCTGTCATGATGATATCATCCAAATACACATAATCGGAATTAGAAGAGGCATCGCAACGGAACCGCAATCGAGTAGTGCTACTAAATGGTCCGGGAATAACAACGGTATCAAATTTTCTTTCATTATTTTGGAATTCGAAACCTTGCCTCCACTCCCTTATGTTGGTATAGCTAGCACCACCATCATCTGAAATTTGAAGCCAAAAGTCTTCATTACTATTGTCCATGCTTCTAGCGTAGTAGGAGAAATCAATCGTCAATTCTTCTAGACTGGAGAGGTTGAGTATATCTGTCGTTAGTACTGATGAATTGGAATTATCTCGCAATCGTACACAGTAAATACCACTATTGGCATAAGCTGCATCGTTAGAAACACGTCGACAGTCCGAGCCTCCATCATTCCACAATCCGTAGTTACTTTCAAAATCATTTGCATTTACATTTACGGGAGAACATCCTACTTCACAAGGGGCACAAGACCCGCCGCAATCAACTCCTGTCTCGTCTCCATTTTGGACTCCATCCTCACAGCTCGGGCCAGTCGGACACTCTGGGCAATCTGGCCCACCACAATCTACGCCCGTTTCCTCTCCATTTTGGACTCCATCCTCACAACTTGGCTCAGCACCTCCCCCGACACAAAAATTAGTAGTTTCAGTGGAATTGAAGCTAGCACCGCTAGCAAGTGTACTGCCATCGGACAGCAGGCTTACAGTATAGTTGCCCTGACCATAGGTGCAACAAATGCCATCTCCGTAAGAATCATATATTGTAAAGTCATAACAGCCATTGGGCAAACATATTTCTTCCGTCACAGTAGCACGATCTGGGAGATCTCCGTATGTCCCTCCACTGGCTATTATAGTGGAACCACTTCTAATATCCCAGGAAGTTTCCTCTGGAAAGTTATCTAGGAGGATAGTGACTAGAATTAAATTGTCTGTGCATTCGTCAGAGCATTCTAAGCAATCTGGCCCACCACAATCTACCCCTGTTTCTTGCCCATTCTGAATTCCATCATTACAAGTCGGGCAATCTGGGCAATCTGGTCCGCCGCAATCTACGCCCGTTTCTTGTCCATTTTGGATCCCATCATCACAAGTGGGACAGGCTGGGCAATCTGGCCCACCACAATCTACTCCTGTCTCTTGTCCATTTTGAATCCCGTCATCGCAGGTAGGACAAGCAGGACAATCCGGCCCACCGCAATCTATGCCTGTCTCTTGTCCATTTTGAATCCCATCGGTACAAGTGGGTTCCGTTGGGCAATCTGGACAATCTGGCCCACCACAATCTACCCCAGTTTCTTCACCATTTTGAATCCCATCGGTACAAGTAGGACTAGGGTCGCCACCACTGGCGCAAAAAGGAGTGCTCTCAGACGCGTCAAAATCAGAACCCGATGCTATTAATAGGCCATTGGCATCGGTTAGTTGGTAGGACCCATTGCCATAGGTACAACAAATACCATCGCCATAAGAATCATTCATGGTGAAGGTATAATCTCCTGCGGCTAAGTTTAAGGTCTCAGTAATGGTTGAGCCATCAGGGTTGGATCCATAAGTACCGCCAGATGCCACCGTTGTATTGGAGGAGTTGACCACAACCCAACTCGTTTCTTCTGGATAATTGTCGAACGTAATCGTAAGGGTCAAAGGACTTTGTGGGCAAGGACAGGGTGCGCAATTACTACCCCCGCAATCTACTCCAGTTTCATCTCCATTTTGTATCCCGTCATCGCAGGTGGGTGGTGTTCCCTGGCCGCAACCATCAGAATTGACTAAACTAGCACGAACTCCTCCAGCTTCAAATAGGCTCCGCATTCGTTCACGCTGTCCCGTTGTAAATAGATTCATGCATCCATCATCACTGTAATCCATATAGTTTTGAAACATATCCGGTAAATCGTTGGCTCCATCACTGCAACTATTTGGACCGGGGTAGTTACAAGGTGCTCCAGTATAATTTGGTCCTCCAGCAGTGGGAGTATCTCCAACGAAATCATCAACATTACAACTACCATCACCCCAGATATGTCGAAGATTCAACCAATGACCCACTTCATGGGTAGCCGTACGCCCTAAGTTGTAGGGAGCAGTGGCTGTGCCTGTGTTACCTACGAAGCGATATCCACATACGACTCCATCAATGGCTGGGTCCCCTCCAGGAAAAGTAGCATAGCCGAGAATTCCTCCTCCAAGGTTGCAAACCCAGAAATTTAGATAGTCGGAGGATGGCCAGGCATCTTTCCCACCAGAGGAATTAAACTTAACCGCTACATAATCTTGATTGGTAGTTAAGGGGAATTCGGTCTTGTCAGTTTGGGTACGGGTAATTCCATTGGTGGTTTGACCGCTTGGATCTACCGTTGCCAGACAAAACTCTATTTCTACATCAGCTGCAACTCCAGTAAAATCTTCTGGAGTATTGACTGCATCAGTATTCAGCCGACGAAAGTCCTCATTTAGAATATCAATTTGAGATTGAATTTGGGCTTCACTTATGTTTTGGGCAGCTGTATTATAAACAATATGAAACACAACAGGAATAGTAATAACGCCTTCGACTGCTCTCGCTCCTCCTTGGATCAATTGCTGTGTTTGTCGTTCAATTTGCTCTAATCTAGTTCGTCTATCAGGATCATTTTGCTCTTCAAAGTGGTAGTGATCCATGGTGCCACAACTCCGCTGCGCCTCTACAGATCCAATCATTAGCAAACATACTACTACGGAAAACCAAAGTCTTAATCGGTTCATAAGCTATTTTAAAGCATTGATAAATAGGTAAATAGAAAGTCAGTTGACCTTGTCGCTAGTACAGGCCTGCTTTTGTCCATGAGAAGAAATAAGGATGTCGGTAGTGTGTTCTAATAGTGTCGAAGAAAATAGGGAATGACATTAAATCCCCTAATTGAAATAGAATTACTGGGGCTTAATGCTAAGCGTATATAACTGGAAACTACCTTACAGAATATGAACGAAAATCATGTTTAGAAAAAGGAAGAACTAGTTGCTATTGTGATTGTGTAAGAGGTCGTGTATAAATATTAGAACTGAGGTGATTAATGAGACGTCATAAAACTACATTTTTTTTGATTTATGTGCTTAAAAATGATCGAATCGTTTAGGGAACGTAAGGGAAATTTGAGGGAATGGTCTTCAGAGACGATTCCTTTTGCCAATACCCGTCAATATTGATTCCATCAGGATTTACCAACAATTAATATTTTGTAATTCAGTAACAGAAGGGTATATTAATGCATGTTTTTTGACTGTTACAAAACAATTTAACTGAATTCGTTTTGTAAGCTTTACAGACCTTTTGATAAGCGACACATTAACTAAAAGAAAACATGGATAGTAGATTATTCGAAGATTTAATTACGCCCTTGGGCTACTTTTATCGTTGGGAAAAGGAAAAACCAAGTGATGTTTTCCTAAAACAACCCTTTGGCAGTACTTGGAAAACCATGACCTTTTCCGAGGTGGGCCGAGATGCCCGGAAGATGGTCACGGCCCTGAGAGCCATGGGCTTGAAGAAAGGAGATCATATTGGCATTATCTCCAAAAACTGTTATCATTGGATTATTGCTGATGTGGCGATCATGATGGGAGGATATGTATCAACTCCCTTTTATGCCAACTTATCAGCTGAGCAACTAACGGAGGTACTGCCGAAGAGTGATACCAAGGCCATCTTTGTAGGAAAACTTGACAGTTGGGATGCGGTTGATAAAGGAATTCCAGAAGAAATGCCCATCATTAAATTCCCGCACTACGAAGGGAATGCTAAGGTAACCAGAGGTGCCGACTGGGATGAGTTGCTGGATAAACATGAACCTATTTCAGAAAATCATGAGCCAGCGCTAAGTGATATGTGGACTATTCTGTTCACTTCTGGTACTACGGGAAGCCCAAAAGGAGTCATTCACGACTATGAAAATGCATCACTCATTATTCGAAATGAAGTTTTGAATAATGATTTGAAGGTACTTACCGATCCCGATCCTCGGTTTTTCTCATTCTTGCCTTTGAATCACATTGCTGAACGCACAGCTGTAGAGTTATCTGCCCTGATGAGTGGAGGGTCTATTGCTTTTGCTGAAAGCCTGGATACCTTTGGCAAGAACCTCCAGGATATTCAACCCACTCTGTTTTTTGCTGTTCCGAGGATTTGGACTAAGTTCTATCTGGCTGTTTTGGCAAAAATGCCACAGAAGAAATTGGATAGAATGTTGCGGATTCCTATCGTATCCGGCATGGTGAAAAAGAAACTGAAGCAGTCACTGGGTATGTCTAATGCCACGCTCGTGCTGACGGGGGCATCTATCACACCGGAAAGCCTCAAGCAATGGTACCGTAAGATTGGAATTAATCTACGGGAGGTATATGGTATGACCGAGAACTTTGGCGGGTTTACTTTAATGCCTGAATTTGGACACAAGCCTAATACAGTCGGTAAGCCCGTTACCAATGCAGAAGGTAGAATTGACCCTGATACTGGCGAAATTCTGATGAAAATGCCTTGGATGATGAAAGGGTATTATAAGGAACCAGAAAAAACGGCTGAAGTTTTGGTGGACGACTGGTTACATACTGGTGATAAGGGCTTGATCGATGAAGAGGGTTATTTCAAAATTATTGGCAGGGTAAAAGATGCCTTTAAAACTAGTAAAGGTAAGTTTATCGTGCCTACCGAGTTAGAGAATCATTTTAGTAATAATGACTTTATTGAGCAAATATGCGTGGCCGGTTTAGGTATTGCTCAGCCAGTTGCTCTAGTTAATTTATCTGAGATCGGTTTGGAATTACCGCAGGAGAAAGTGACCGAGAGACTGGAGAGTGAACTCAAAGCCATCAATGCTCAACTGCACGGTCATGAACGCATATCTACGGTGATTATAGCTAAGGAAACCTGGTCCCCTGATAATAATCTATTGACACCTACTTTGAAGATTAGGAGAGGGGCAATAGATGAATGCTATATGAGTAAATATGAACCTTGGCATTCAGATAAAAGAAAGGTGATCTGGGAGGACTAATTCCCATCGAATTCAACCACAGCATTTTATATTCAAGAAAATAGGCTGAACACAAAAGCTGTCAGCGTACTAAAATAAAAAGGCTTCCCAATTTGGGAAGCCTTCTTTATATACATATCAAACTACAATCAAATGTAGAATATGCCTGAATTCATGATTCAATTACTTGTCACCGAAAGTATAAGTCAATCGGGCAACAACTCTACGACCAATCTTTGGCATATTCGCAAAGGCACGATATTCATTGTTGAAAATATTCTGACCAGAAACGTCGATAGTTAAGCCATTATCAAAAGCATACCCAACGCCAAGGTCAACCAAGTCTTTTACGTCTGTATCACCAGTATATTGCCCTACACTAGCGAAGAAAGAATCGTCATGCTGGAAAGAAACGTTAGCTCTGAAGCCTGCTTCAGGTGTGTAATTTAATCCCAGTCTGTACTTATTCTTAGGTGCATTAAAGAAGATAGACAATGGTGAATCAGCTGGCTCACCCAATTCCTCTCCTCTAAATTCTGTATCACTTACATAAGAATAGTTGAACCAAGCAGAGAAATCGCTAGAGAAGTAATATTCCATAGCCAAATCAATCCCCCAATAAGAAGCTTCAGCATCAGGGAAGATACGGTAACCCGCTGGAACATGTACAATTCCATCACCTTGAGGAACTCTGTTGGATTCTACAGCGCCGAAAATAGGGAAAAGTGCTCCTGCTTGATCAACAAACCCTTGACCACCGGCTGCGTACGCGCCACCAATTATTGGTGCAATTTGACCAGCAGCAGCGGCAGCACCTTCTGCCCCAAGAGCTGGTGTCAATGCTGCAATTAGAACGGGAGTGATGTCCGCTTGTACCGCTGCACCAAGATCTTCTGGAACCATTGCATTTTGTAGGGTAATGAGTGGCCCAATCTGAGTGAAATCAGAGAATCCTTTGACTTTAATGTTATATACATCTAGTGACAAGCCAAATTTATCTGCAAATAGACCTTTATATCCAAATTCAAGCGTATTGTTAATGGATACGGTGGCTTCATTGGTAGGAATCAACTCATTCAATAATGAGTTATTTTCAAATGCATTAACACCCACTAAATTACCTGTAAAGCCGGTAGGCGTATATCCACGAAGGAATTGTTCGATGAGTGGCGCTAATTGAGTGGTCTGTGGATTGGCTGCTAAGGCTGGAATAAGCTGAGCTAAAACCCCTTCATTAACTGCTCCAAAAGGAACGGCTAATGGAAGCCCCGGCGTACCAAATGGTAGGTCAGGAACTCCTGGAATAGTTACATCAATCATTGGATTATCACTGAACTCATGTAACTCACGCTGTCCAGCCAACCAAAAGTCAAATAGGCCAGGGACCGGCGCATTAACAGGGAAGTCAATGTTGTATACCAATGCACCTGGAGGCGCTCCCGCACGGTTGTAAGTGGCACGGAAAGTATGTCTTGGATCAGGCTTATACACTAATGCCAATCTTGGAGAGAAGAATCCTTCGTCCAAAATATTGAAATCATCATAACGACCAGCCGCCAAAAGATCTAACTTCGGAGAAATAGCAAACTTACCTTGTAGATAGGCGCCAAAGATACGATAGTCATCATCATCTTCGTTACGGCCATAAGTAAGGTTACTAGTACTGCTGATTGCTTGACGGTAATCTACACCAAATGTCCAGTCAGCATTCAAGAAATTCGGAGTAGGAAGGTTGTACTGCAACTGACCTTCTATCTGCTTTCTTCCAACTGAGGACATATTTCCTGTTTGATATAGGAAAGTAGGGTTGTCTTCCTTTCCTCCATCATTGTCCACATAGAAGATCTGAGCGAACAATCCACCTTTTTGCATGCGGGCCTGAGTCCAGTATTCATTGGCTTGTGCCAATCCTTCTCCTAAGTCATTGTAGAAAACTGAAGAAGCGGTATTATATCCTGCTGCTACGGTCACACTTAGATCATCCTGTGGACGGAATTCTAGGTGGCCGTTAAAAGAAGCATTCCACCAGTCCGCTTGCATAGGATTACCATCACCGTCAGGGTCTAAGTCAGCCATAGTCAACAAGGTAGTTCCAGGCTGAGTCAGGTCTACAATCCCCTTCGATACAGCTGGGCGAACAATGGTAGTTCTCAAGTTAGCAATTTGTGCTGCGTCATCTGGATCATCTGGATCCAAGGTAAATTCATTACCTCTATTATAAGTAGCATTGATCTTGTAGCCAAAAGTTTTGTTCTCATTGGCTCCCGCATGACGAACAGCCGATAAGAAAGTACTCAACTCACCACCACCTACTTGGATCGTAGTTCCTGGATAATCAATTGGATTCTTAGTGATGAAGTGAATTACACCAGAAGTCACACCAGGTCCATACAAAGCAGAACCAGGACCTCGCACCACCTCGATTCGTGCCAGGTCAATGTTCATGATGCCCGACTGATCCGATTGAAAAGTACCAATACCTGGTCCGATCAAACTACGATAATCCATGATGGGAAAAGCCGAGGTTCCAAACAGACCAGAAGAAGCACGCATTTCAATGTTAATCCTTGCGGCACTCTGTTGTTGGATTTGAACACCTGGTACGTTGACCAAGTTTCTCACGGCATCCGTTTGAGGCGTTCCTTCTAGTTTTCTAGCGCCCAAGACCGAAATAGAGGCCGGAGCTTCCTGGATTTTTTCCCGCTTTCTAGAAGCAGAAACAACTACCAACTCTGTAAAAATACCTTCTGAGAGTTGGACGGTGATAGGGCTATTGTCGCTTACTGCAACCTCCTGAGAGGAGTACCCTGTGTAAGAAACTACTAGGGTAAGAGGCAAGGAGGCCGAAGTGCTAAAAGTGAAGTTTCCATCTAGATCAGTAACAGCTCCTTGTGTAGTTCCTTTTACAGTGACATTCGCTCCTATCAAAGACTCTCCTGTGTCATCCGTCACCGTACCGCTCAATTGGGTTTGAGCCCACGATACACTACTCAGAGAGACTATTGCTAGCAGCAATAGAATGTACCGATAGTAAATATTAAATCTCATGCCTATTAAGTTTAGATGATATTAATCAACCTTGAGTTAGTTTTTGGGGAAACTGACTTGTTTATGTACTGATAATACCATTCAAATGTAGCGTTAAGGCTACGGTCAATACGTTGGTTTTCTACTATCTGTAAACTGTACTCAGATCAAAGTGACTTCGAGTGGAAAAGTCACAGCTATGCCTAAGTTGCAGTAAAGGTAAATTTTTAATTGTATTTTTATCCTGATCATGCCTATTTTTTTAGAATAAAAAACGGAATAGACCTGCCCGTGGGAAATTTCATTTGAAATTGCAGATTTAATTACTTTACTTTGAGTTCAGTTATGGCAACGGTAATTTCAAAAAACAAAGACAAAGAGGAGGCCATCATCCGGGCAGCTGAACAGGTCTTCTTTTCAGTAGGGTACGAGAACGCCAAGATGGAAGATATCGCCCGATTGTGTGATTTTAGTAAGGTTACCGTCTATTCTTACTTCACCAGTAAGGAAAATTTGTACATGGCTCTTACCTATCGCGCCCTTCAACAACTTATTGATATACTGTATTTACGCTGGGAAAAGAGCAGGGGGAGTAACGGACTAGACGCCTTCATGGCTTTGGTAGAGGATTATCTGAACTTCTGTATCAGAAATAAGAATTATGCAGATCTCATTCTGAACTACCTTACCATTGTTCGTAGAACGATTGCGGGGGAACGCTTAAATAAGATTTCTGAGGCCATGCAGAATAGTATCTTTTATCGTAAAATCAAAGGGATACAAAATGTTCCCATTGATATTGCTGTAGAGGAAATTAAGCGAGGACAAAAGGATGGGAGTATTTCCGATCGGAAATCTCCTTGGGTTATTCATCATATGATGTGGTCTATGATCACGGGCTTTGTAAAAGTCAATTATCAGCCTTCAGAAAAAATGTTCATCAACGCTGATAATGCGGCATGGAAAGCCCAATTGCTGGCTACCATCAAAGGGATTTGTATTGATAAGGTATAAGAGTAACAAAGGATTGACTGGTATGATTTTCTATTTTTTGAATGATAAACGCTCTTCACATAAAGTTTTAACTAGCAAAATATGAGATTAAAAGATAAGGTAGCTATCGTTACGGGTGGTGCAAGAGGGATTGGACAGGCCATCAGCGAATTGTTTGCCAAAGAGGGTGCTACCGTGATCATTTGGGACCTATTGGAAGTTGGCGAGCAAACGGCTCAGGATATCCAACTGGCAGGGGGAACAGCAGAATTTCAGCGCATATCGGTGACAGATGCCGCTGCAATAGCGGAGGCCACAGCAGAAGTGGTGGCACGTTTTGGTAAGATAGATATCCTGATTAACAATGCCGGAATTACGAGAGATCGTACGCTTCTCAAAATGTCGGAAGAAGAATGGCAGGCGGTCATTGATGTAAATTTGAAAGGCGTCTTCAATTGTACAAAGGCAGTGGTGCCACACATGAAAGCCAACGGTTATGGACGGATTGTAACGGCTGCATCCAATGTAGGATTACGAGGTAATTTTGGCCAAACCAATTACTCGGCTACTAAGGCTGCGGTGATCGCTATGGCTAAAACCTGGACCTTGGAATTTGGCAAGTATGGGATTACCTCCAATTGTGTGGCGCCTGGGTTTACGCTAACAGAAATGACAGCCGCTATTCCCAAAGAGCACCTGACAAGTGTAAAGGATACCATTCCATTGAGGATTGTTGCCGATCCCATTGACATTGCTTATGGCTATTTATATCTAGCTTCCGAGGAAGCCCGGTTTGTCTCGGGTATTTGCCTGACAATTGATGGCGGATGGTCTCGTTAAACGGAATTTTGATCTTAAAAAAGTGGAAAATCTATGATGACATTTAGCAATATAGCTGCCTTCAAGGAAATGGAAGGCAAGGACCTGCCCGTTTCGGCTTGGATGGAGGTAACGCAGGAAATGGTGAACCATTTTGCAGAAGCTACCGGAGACTTTCAATGGATACATGTTGATGTAGAACGTGCAAAGAGGGAATCGCCTTTTGGAGGCCCCATCGCACACGGTTTCTTTTCGGTATCGATAGCCTCTAAGTTTATCATGGAAGCGGTGACGGTTGAAAGTGCAAAAATGGGCGTTAACTACGGATTGGATAAGGTGAGATTCCCGCATCCAGTTCCAGTGGGCTGTAAGGTCCGTATGCACACCAAGGTCGCTCAAATAGATGTACAGGGTCCAAATGGGATGAAAGTCTTCTGGGATTGTACATTGGAAATTGAGGGAGTAGATAAGCCGGCTTGTGTGGCTCGGTTTATCTCATTAATGTTTGAATAAATTCTTCTTCAACAGATCATGTGGATCATCATGAGGTGAGATACAAAGGTGACCATAGGAAACCTTGTATCTCATTTTTTGAATGTCTTCAAGCACAAGATTCGCCGACGAATCTTATAAGTTTAGTCTATTGCTGTTAGAAGATTATAAAAAAGTAGTATGGACAGTATCAAATCATCTTTTCAGTTAGCGGGAAAAGTAGCTATTGTTACCGGATCCAGCAAAGGAATTGGAGAGGCCATAGCCTGGGGGTTGGCAGAACATGGCGCAAAAGTGGTGATTAGTAGTAGAAAACAAGAAGCGGTAGATGAAGTAGCTGCTCGTTTTCGTGAGGCAGGGATGGAGGCAATTGGAATTGCCTGTCATATTGGAGTGGATGAACAACGAGAAGCCTTGGTGGAAAAAACTATTGCTCATTATGGCGGAGTAGATATTTTGGTCAATAATGCTGCAATTAATCCGGTCTTCGGCCCAGTGGAAGAGGCTTCCCCTTCCGTGTTTGACAAAATTATGGGAGTGAATGTTAAAGCGCCTTGGACCCTTTCCAATTTGTGCTTACCTTCTATGAAGGAACGAGGCGGTGGCAGTGTGATCAACATTAGTTCAGTGGAGGGCTTACACCCGGGATTTGGCCTTGGTTTATATAGTGTTAGTAAGGCTGCGATGATCATGCTGACCAAAAACCAAGCTAAGGAATGGGGTAAATTCGGTGTGCGAAGCAACGCTATTTGCCCAGGTTTAGTCAAGACAAAACTGAGTGAAGCCCTTTGGACAAATGAAAAATTGATGTCAAAACTGGAGCAAACCTTGCCGAGTGGCCGAATGGCTTTGCCCAAGGAAATGGCTGGATTGGCTGTGCTCCTGGCATCTGATGCATCCTCCTATATGACTGGTGGTGTCTACGCCAATGATGGAGGATATTTGATCGGAGGTTGATGATCTCAATAAAGTCGATTGTTATCTATTATCAAGATAAAATAAGAATCTTCAATGAATTTCGAATACACAGATAGAGCCAAAGACTTACAAGCCCGAGTGCAAGAGTTCATGGACTTGTACATTTATCCAATGGAAAAGGAATGGTTTGAATTCTCCTTACATCCGGATAACGCCTGGAAGAAATGGCCAAAAATGGATGAACTAAAAGCCCAAGCAAAAGCCCAAGGCTTGTGGAATCTGTTTCTACCCAAAGCTTATGGCGACCTCAGCCCTGGCCTAACCAACCTTGAATATGCTCCGCTAGCTGAATTGATGGGGAAAGTCCGATGGGCTTCCGAAGTATTTAACTGTAGTGCGCCCGATACAGGCAATATGGAGGTTCTAGCGAAATATGGTACACCTGAACATCAAGAAAAATGGCTCAAGCCACTGATGGCAGGAGAAATCCGATCCGCATTTCTAATGACCGAACCAGAAGTAGCCTCTTCTGATGCCACTAATATCTGCACTACGATTCAAGCAGATGGCGATGAATATGTGATCAATGGCCGAAAGTGGTGGTCTTCTGGGGCGATGGATCCTCATTGTAAAATCACGATTGTGATGGGAAAAACTGATCCCAATGCAGGGCGCCATCACCAGCAGAGTATGATCTTGATCCCGATGGATACTCCAGGAGTGAAGGTGCTCAGACCATTGACCGTTTTTGGTTATAATGATTCTCCTGAAGGGCACGCCGAAGTTTTGTTAGATAATGTGCGAGTACCTAAAGAAAATCTCTTGCTAGGAGAGGGGAGAGGTTTTGAAATTGCTCAAGGACGACTCGGCCCAGGACGTATTCACCACTGTATGCGCTTAGTCGGTATGGCTCAAAGATCTTTGGAGCTCATGTGTCAGCGAGTAGCTGAGCGAGTAGCTTTTGGTCGTTCGATCAAGGACTTCAGTAGCATTCGGCAAGATATTGCCAAGTCGAGATGCGAAGTTGAACAGGCTCGTTTATTAACGCTCTCAGCTGCCGATAAGATGGACCGATTTGGCAATAAGGAAGCTAGAGATCTTATCGCCATGATCAAGATTGTTGCACCAAGCATGGCTCAACTGGTGATCGACCGGGCAATACAGGCGCATGGCGGTAAAGGTGTGAGCGGAGATACGCCCTTGGCTGGATTCTTTGCCGCGGCGAGAACCATCCGTCTAGCTGACGGACCTGATGAAGTACATATGTACCAATTGGGTAGAAATACGGTAAAGAAATACACGGAATAAGTCAGTAAATTATAAGAATGGCCCGAGAGCAACTCTTATCGCCGATGCCCGGAGTGGTAATCGAGATACAGGTTTCTGCCCAAGCAGCAATTCGCAAGGGGCAGAGCCTATTTGTGGTGGAAGCGATGAAAATGGAGAATACAATTATCTCCAAGTTTGATGGAATCGTGCAGCAGGTTTTGGTACAGAAAGGAGATGTAATTCGAAAGGGCCAACCCTTGTTATCCTATCAAAAAGCTGCACCGCAGGCAATAGCTGTAGTGGAAGAGTCTAAGCAGGACCTGGATGATATTCGGCCAGACCTGCAAGCTTTGCGCGATCGTAAAAAATTTCTACTGGATGAAGCCCGCCCAAAAGCTGTCGCCAAACGTGCCGCCAAAGGACAACAGACGGCTCGCCAAAACCTCGCCCTTCTTTGCGATTCTGATACCTTTCGCGAATATGGCGCCTTAGCCGTGGCCGCTCAACGCAATCGTAGATCAGAGGAAGACCTAATTGAAAACACACCAGCTGATGGATTGGTCTGCGGGATGGCTTCCGTAAACCGGGAGCTATTTGACAACCAAGCACAGAACTGTGCAGTAATGGCTTATGACTACACCGTATTGGCAGGTACGCAAGGGATGTACAACCATTACAAAATGGACCGCCTTCTAGGCGTGGCAGGGAAGAAAAAACTGCCAATTATCCTCTTTGCCGAAGGTGGAGGCGGACGCCCTGGAGATGTGGATGTACAGACGGTGGCAGGACTCCACATCATGACTTTCTATGAGTTTGCCAAATTGGATGGTATTGTTCCACGCATTAGTATTGTATCTGGGTATTGCTTTGCTGGAAATGCAGCTTTAGCCGGAGCATCAGACATTATTATAGCTACCAAAAATACCAATATCGGGATGGGAGGGCCAGCCATGGTGGAAGGCGGTGGCTTAGGTCAATTTCATCCAAAAGAAATTGGCCCAGCAGCTATTCAAGAAGCCAATGGTGTGATTGATGTCTTGGTAGAAGATGAGATAGCTGCCATTAAAGCAGCAAAACACTATCTGAGCTATTTCCAAGGTCGCCTAGTGGCATGGGAAGCTGCGGATCAACGCTATTTGAGACAGTTGATTCCTTTGAATCGAAAGAGGGTATTTGATATTCGAGAAGTGGTTGAAACACTGGCAGATGTCGATTCTGTTTTTGAATTGGGGCAAAGGACTGCCAAGAGCATGTTTACGGCTCTTATCAGGATCGAAGGCCATCCGGTTGGCCTAATTGCTAATAATGCTAAATATGATGCAGGGGCTATCACCAGTGAAGGGGCAGCTAAGGCAGTGCGATTGATGAAATTATGCCAAAACTTTGGGATTCCCTTCCTTTCGCTGGTAGATACACCAGGAATTATGGTAGGACCTGAGGCGGAGAAAACAGGCACGGTAAAAGAAGCAGCAGAACTTTTTAAGGTAGGTGCAAAGTTAACCGTTCCGACTTTTGCGGTGGTGTTGCGGAGAGCCTACGGCTTGGGGGCTATGGCTATGACAGGTGGTAGCTTTCATGCGCCGGATTTCATTATTTCCTGGCCAAGTGGCGAATTTGGAGCTATGGGCTTAGAAGGAGCCATCAAATTGGGGTACCGGAAAGAATTGGAAGCTATTGCAGATCCTCTGGAGCGAAAAGCCGTTTATGAAGACATGCTAGCAAAAGCTTATGAACGAGGCCGAGCGACTAGCATTGCTGCCTATCTCGAGATTGATGAGGTAATTGATCCGCTCGATACCAGAGCTTGGATCGTAACAGGCTTACAAGATAAAAGAGGTATCTCAAGCTAACTTGAGACACCTCCTGATAGTGTGAAAATTACTATACCTAAAACCCTATTATTCTAGATCGTACTTGCTTCTTTTAGTAAGAAGCAACCCGTAAACTGTTGCTGTTCTTTCTCAGGTAAAGGGTGGTAATGAGAAGCCTGAATATCTCGGAATAACTTCTCCAGCCCATAGCTGCGGAAGAAACCTTGTCCACCTACAATTTCCATTGCTTTTTCCACTGTACCAATCACTGATTTGGTGAGTACTACCTTTCGACTGAGGACTCCATGTACACCCGTAGAGCTAGGTGCAAAGTCAAAGTCATTACACATTCTTAGCATATCCTCATATAGTACTCTGCTATTGATGAGCAGGTTATTCATTTCCCCGATTAATTGCGGGAGGTAGGTGGCGGATTGTTTCTTAGCTTTAGCAGTAGAAAAGGCTTTTTGAGCCGCTGCTTCCGCTATGCCTGTATAGACCGCCATAATTAATGGCATGGCTACTGTTAATACTAAGTTATAAACCATATGAGGTTGACCTTGTGGTCGGGCTAAGGCGATCGCCGACTCCGGTACGAATACGTCTTTGAATTCTACTCCATGTGAACCGGTGCTGCGCATCCCGAGGGTATACCAACTATCTTTTACCGTGACACCATCTGCATTGGCAGGTACCGGAAAGTGTAAAACTACCGGACCTTTTTCTGGGTCCTGGAACGGAGCGCTTGTGACGAATACATCTCCGACGATGGATTGACTGGCAAAGGCCTTGTAAGCATTAAGTATATATCCGCCTTTTACTTTTTTCATTTCTCCATTGCTATCGAGCCAGTCTCTCGCACCGGTACTAACTAATACAATCTGCTCTTTAGCAACCCTTTGTAGGACAGCTTCTCCTCCTTTACCATGTCGGGACTTCCACACGTTAACACCCACCAAATGCTGGTGCATGGATAGGGCTAATGCTGTTGACCCACAATACTGTGCCAGAACACGTAGGAAATTTGCTACATCGCTATGGGATTGGCCTAAGCCACCGAATTGCTGCGGGATAAGTGCGGCGAAAATGCGATGCTCCTTCAGCGCTTCATAGTTTTGGTCTACGAACTGATCATTCTGATCATAGGCACTTGCTCTTTCTTCAAAGGTTTTACCTAGGTCATGAGCCAGAGCGATGAAGATCTCACTGCTATAGGTTTTTTCTTTGGAAATCACCTCTCGGTTAGTAGAAGGAACGCTTGTCTTTAGAATAGGATTGTTAGGAATCGTTTTCATTGGTTATAAGGTTTTTTATTGCTTTGAATTCGGTACAAATCTATCCGAATCGATGCTTTGCGGAAATAGCTCTTGATTGAATGGTCATCCTCTTTGATTGAATGACGCTCCTCGATGAGATAGTGAGTTTATGGTTTGGTTAGGGATAGGTATTCCTCTTTCTTTGTCAATTGCGTGATCTGTTTCCCCCGATTTTTAAAGTAGGAAGCGCAGAAAGAAAGAGGATAGCATATGATAAAACCAGAAATACTTATTTTACAGCAGTGATTTCTAATTCAGGAAGAGCAATGACCTAAATCCGCTCAGTATTTACTCTATTCAATTATTTCATTTGAAATCACCATCTATGAAAAAAACTTACCTTTTTCTATTAGTACTGTTGGTGCCAGCTTGTAAAACCTCTTTCTCCCTCCTAGATTTTGAACAAGGATGGGATTCTTTTACTATCGAGGGGCAAGAGAACCCATTGCATCGACTGGAAGCAGCAGGCAGAGTGCTATGGGCTGCCGATTATGGTTCTGGAACTCTATATCAAAGTAAGAGTAAGGGAAAGAATTGGGAGAAGAAAGCTGCCCTCGGTGCGGAATATCTGGAAGTGCTCCAATTTGTGGATTCCCGGCACGGTTTTACTTGTGGCGATTATGGTTTTGTGTATAAAACAAAAGATGCAGGGGAAACTTGGCAAGAAATCAGTCCGCCAGTGGAAGGACGGATCACAGAGAAATACCGTAACGACCCAGACAAAGATCAGCAACCTGAAGGACTTTTTGCCGCTTACTATGGCATGCATTTTCTGGACAAGGAGGAAGGATTTGTTTCTGGTTTTTCCTACCAACCCAAAAAAGGATTTCGAGACTCCTATCGGCCTCTTTTGTTCCATACCAAAGATGCAGGAGAAACTTGGTCATTTGTTCCGAAAGAGCAAAAAGAGGATTTTTTTTCCGATTTCGTTCAACATGCACATCCTGAGAATGAAACTATCAATGGGGTGTACTATCAAAATTTATCCTATAGCTTGCAGTTGGCTAAGGATAAGGAACGGAACGATATTGTCATTCGTAAATACAGTAGCGGATCCTCACTTGACACCACCTACCTACCTCTGCATCCTTTTAAGCGTGGAATCCTCAGACATATGTTATTCCTGAATGAGAATGAAGCCTACATCTTAGGTGGATCCTTAGATGAGGGAAATGAAAAAGCCATTGTCTACAAGACTGTGGATAAGGGCAGTAATTGGTTCTACATTCCAACGAATTTACCGCATATACATGGTGCCTTGATCCAAGGAAATCGATTCTGGATAAGTGGCAAAGAAAAAATGCTTCTGCATCGAAAGATCAGGTAGCTTAATGTTGCTCCCTCTAACTGGAGGAAATTACTTACAATCCCCCATATCTTTTTCAACATTTGAACAGTGTCATGGTTCCTCTTTTGGCATTTCTAGAGATCTTGTGCTTCATCATTTCCTGCATCTGCCTGCCCACGTAGCTCATCCAATAGGCTTGTGAATAGGTCAACCTGATATTCCTCCAGGCTTTTGTAGTCAGTATCGTGCAAAACCAAAATCTCTTTGGCTTGTACCAGTTTCAATTCTGGAAATACCTCCATTAATTTTTTCATAGATTGAAGCGGAGGCAATGATTTCCGTAGTTCTGCAAAGATCAACAAGATATTCCTGCCGTTTTTTTCTAGGCTTAAGTATTCCCTGTCCATTATTATAAATTATGCTGGTCGACTGATTGAATTTGTAGAGAGTAGTATTCCGTAGAACTACCGAAATTCAAAAATAATTCCCAAACTCACTGCCCGCTATTCATGCTTATTCTATTTGTCCTTATAAATATCAAAATCTTCCAGGTAAGTTTCGCCTGCCTGCAGCGTTTTATGTATTGTAGTGATGATGAGACTTGGGATCTCTTGCTGTCTAGACAAAAGACCCAATAGGTTTTTAAGAATACAGATCGAAGCACGAATGTTGGGTTAAAATGGATAGCCAACTATTGCTTACAGTACCTTTTCCAATAGAATATGAAGTTGGGGAGGCCTATTCTCTATTTGGTCAAAGGGAGTGCCAGTAGCTAGATTGCTCTTTTTGACAAAGTAAATCTGTCTCTTGCAGGCCCTTTTGAACAAGTCTATTCAAATCACAGCATGCGGGTGCATCCTTATGAAAACCAAAAAGATCTTGCCTTTGGGGTAGAAAAAGACAAAAGGCTATTCATCTTACGGAAAAGTAGTTTTTAGCTATTTTCGAGCAAGTAAGTAGGCGACTTTTGTAGTAAGGTCTTGATTACCTAAAGAACGAAACTCCTTTGCCAGTTGTCGGGTAGCCCCAATGTGTTCCCCTGACACTAATCGTTCGCTTAAAATATGGAATCCCGAATTCTGATGTGCTGCGATGTAGGCTGAATAAGGAAGGCGATTGATTACTACTTTCCTCCCGCCTGTGGCTAATTTCCATTCTAAACCTGTAAAAGTCCAATGCCCATTCCATGAGGGTGTAATACCGTGGGCACTAAAATCTATGCAATGTGAAATGCAACCTCCGATTCGTAACCAATCATGCATTTTTTGAAAGCAATGACCCAGGTCTGTTATATACTCCAAAACGGCTTGTGAAAAAACCAAATCCACGGACTCACGAGGGATAATATCTTTAGATTCCTCAGGGTTGGCAAAGCGTATAAATTGATTATTTGGATTGTCGATGTCCTGCAATTCTGCCCGGATAGCTCTTATTCGACCTTCTGTTAATGCGGTTCTTAAGTGTGAGGATGAAAGGTACTCTTTAGGGAAGAGGTAGTTGTTTAACACTGGATTGATCTTAGGAAATTCCCTGTTGTCAGGTATAGGAATTGGATGCTTAAACAGTTGCACCAAATCGTCAAATACCTTCAGATTCCTTGCAATATCCCAATATCGAATAACATCCACTGCATAGATCTTCTCTGCACCACAAAGGAGAGCTGCTAAGCTTATACCTAGAGAATCTCCAGGACCCAATTCGACTACTGTTTGCGGAACTTTTCGGTTGAATTGGCTCCAATATTTAAGATGACGCATCCAAACAGCATAGCAGTAGCGGCTTTTTATGGTTCCACCCCTTCTTACTTTGAGGAGATTCTTGACGCCAGGCATATGTTTAAACATACCTTTAACAATAGGCTTGAGTTTTTCGGTGTTCATAGTAACTGCAGTTTATTGTATGGGTTAAAAGGTACTTCATCGGAAGTACTCGATATCTAGGGTTGACAATTGAGTGCTAGTTTTTGATTGATAGTTGTTCAGGAAGTTGATCCTTAACTAGTCATTCAATCTTTACTATCAACTTAGGTTGGGACATATACCTTTAATCACCAAATGGAGCGAAGTAGATCAAGCAGAGATCTGTTCTGATTGAGCTAAGTTAGATTACGGCTTTGAGTAGGGGACAAGAGTGGATGACTTCTACACTAGCTAGTAAGACACTAGATTTTAGTGCAATACTGAATGTTTAGGGTGGTTTTTCAACTATAGATAAGAGTGTAGCTATCAAATATATCTAATTTATATGAATAATACGAGTCATGTGTACTTCTTTTTATGATTTATTCCCAAGGAAACTAGGTGGTGTGCTGCTGGTGATCGAGTGCTTATCAGTTGTATATTTGGAAACCAAGGGAGGAGTGAAGACTAAATAACTATAGGATGGCCATAGAATAAATGAGGCTTCAACAAAAGAAAAATAACTGCTAAGAGATACTGTTTATCTTGTGATCATTATCAAAGAAACCTAGATAATTTAATAGCCATTTCTGGGCATGCTGGTACACATAGTCCACAAGCATGACATTTGCTTGGATCGATTACATATGCTTTGCGCGAATCGAAAAAGGTCTTGATTCGTCCTTTAAGGTTTAATGTGACCTTATCCTCAGCTCTAATGTATCGCATTTCAAACACTAGGAACGGGCAAACAGCTACGCAATCTTCCTTGGCTCCACAGTTGTTAAAATTGACTACTGGCTTTAGCTTGCCACTAGCTGCATCACAATTATCCTTGATTGTTTTCTGATTCATATATTAACATTGATGAATAACTATCGCCATTTGGCCGAGATTTGGTACGATTCTTTAAGACGAGTTAATTCGTTGTACCTAACGGGAAGAGAATGATCTCCCTTCCCGAAATTGAGTAGTAGTTTTGCTATGAATTGTACCCTGATATAGAAGTTGTTTAAGAATGTCTGCTGAGTTGAAGAGGAGAAGGTTCTTGGCTCAATTGAGGCTTTTTTTGAGCTGCATAGCATCGCTACGTAGCGATAAAAAAATGAAAAGTGAGCCAAAAAGAGCTTCTTAGTGACCACTGAGATGTTTTTAAGCAACTTCATAGAAATAATAGCCAAATGGAAATGAAATTGGCAAAAGAAACATCAGCAATGACTGCAAGATACCTGCATCATCAAAGATGATCCCAGTTTGAATACCTGCCCAGAGATCCACTATATCCATACTTAGTCTGCCAACTAAGGCAGTAAGGATGGCACCAAAGGTTCGAAGAACCCATATGCCCGCAATCATCGCGGCTGCCAAGGCAAGGTATCTTCCCGCTGAATTCAAGAGAATGAATGCACTAGCTCCCCAGTTTCAATACCAAAGACCTCCATCATACCTTGACCATCGAGTAGACTGTACGAGCTGAACACCAGCGCCTAAAGGGGCAAGTAGATTGGCAGAATGAACCACCACTTAAGTATAGCAAAGGTTTGTTCGGATCTGATTTGCATTATTATTGGATTGTGCCGATTAAAGGAACAGATGATGACTTGAGAAGGAACTACAGTACTTTTTCTAAAGGAATCTGCAATTGGTGAGGTCTATTCTCTACCTTGTCGAAAGGTGTACCATCCACATGTTTGGCTCCCATAAACAGAAGTCCATTTTTGAAATAAATCAAGTCGTAATCAGAGACAATTTGACCTTCTGCGATATGAAACATGGGGAATGCTTTTCCCAGAATGTCTTTTTTTTGATGCACTTCAAAGGCTGTCATTCCTTTTGGTAAACTAGCATTGAGCATCTGGGCGGCTTGTACATGCAAGGGCGTTACTCCAAAACCCTCATTAAGCAGGTAGTCAATCTTCCAGGCTCCTTCAGCAATCGGATGTTTTTCTCCCCATTTGAGATCTCCTTTAAACTCAAATTCCATGAGCGGAAAACTTCCATAATTATCTCCAAACAACGTGATTGTTCCAATAAATTTGTCTCCCTCCAAAAATTGAAAATTACGCTTCAAGTAAGTGGGTTGGATCAGGCCGCTACCGCTACGGTCTTCTGTTGGACGTAATTCAACACTGATCGATTTCCATTCTCCTTGAGCATAGGCTTTAACTTCAGCTAATGTGGTGGGTTGTGTAATGTTGTGCATGGCAGTTTTTCTTAGGTTTTGAGCAGTACTACCACAGGCCTGCAAGAGGCAGAGAGCAATAATACCGGCAATGAAAACAAAAGCATTTTTCATATCAAAATTTTAGAATGATTTGATAAGGCAAAGCTCTGCCGATAGTTAGAAATAAACAAGTAGTAATAATTTAATTAGCTAGTCATATGAAAATGACTAAAATTGATAATCAATGTATTATGATTTGTTTTTTCTTCAATTAGGAGTGAGAAAAGTGAAGAGAAGAACTGTGCGGAAGACTAAATTGAAGGATATTGGAGGAACTGCCAGGCAAATTTTTTGATATGCCTGGTAGCGGAGGAGTGATCTACCAGCAATACTTAGATGAGAAAATTCAATTAGCATTGGAGCCTAGACCGAATTGACACTAGGGAGCGGTTCAACTTATGATAAAAATGCTGTTTATCCTCAGCCGATCTTCTGGCTAGGGAGTCTATGATAATCATATCCAATCTCATGCTTAGTTCTAATGGCCATTGAAATAACCATACATCTGAAAAAGAAAGAGGAAAACTCCTGCTATAATCAGATAGTAATTTGCCGCCTTGTAAAAAGCTTGGTAGCTCTTCTTGGATTGCCATTGGGTAATAAGAAAGACTATCGGAATTAATGCCGCAATCTGCCCTAATTCCACACCAACATTGAAGCTGATGATCTTCATTAAAAATTGCTCAGCGCCTAGATCGAATGATTGCAAGCGAGTGGATAGCCCAAATCCGTGGATCAGCCCGAAAATAAAAACCATCAGTAGAAGATTTGGAGATTTAAGCTTAAACACTTTTTCAAAACCACCCAAATTTTCGAAGCCTTTGTACAGTACGCTTAAGGCTATGACTGCATCAATCAAGTGCTCATCAGCCTTGATTCCCAAATAGGTAGCACTGATTAAAGTGATACTATGCCCGATCGTGAATACGGTAATAAATCGGACTATATCTCTAAATCCACTCAAATAAAAAATAACTCCAGCCAGAAACAAGAGATGGTCGTATCCAGTAACCATATGTTTTGCGCCTACCCAAATATAGGAGAGCAGTCCGCCATTACTGAGAATCGCTTGATCAGACTCACTTACTCCATGTGCCGAAAGGAAAAGTGGAAATAAAAGTAGAGCAAGAAGCGGGAAGAGTATTAATGATTTTCGTTTCATAGAAAGTAACCTAGCATTATGTTCTTGGTCTGCGTAACCAAGATTGTTAGAGGATTTGTGATAAGTTGTACATGTTGAAATTGTACTCTTACTCCAGGTCAGTATTTTCCTGTCGATTAAACCAAAAAAACAAGCCTGCAATGATCAGAAAACTACCGATCCAATAGGCATAGGGTGGTACTCCTATGGTATCTTCATCCGCATGATGGTGATGATCTCCATCCTCATGACTATGGCCATCTTCCGCATGAGTATGTCCATCTGCCCCGTGACTGTGCCCGTCCTCTCCATGACTGTGTTCTGCCACGGCGTGACTGTGATCATGCCCTACCTGAAAAGTCAAGGTTGCCCAGTTGGATTCGTGGGTCAGGCCGGTTTCTTCGCTTGGAACCAAATGGATAGTTCGCAAATACCAACGACCATTATCCGTGACCTTGAAGCTTAGCATGCCGCTTTCATCTGTACGCATCTGCATAATGCCCTCACCATGGTGATGATGATCTGCTCCTTCTTCATGATCATGATCGTGTGCATGCCCCTGCTGCTTAGCATCAGACCCTACATAGACCAATTGATTGCGCAGCGGTTGCCCTTGCCAAAGCAACTCAACGGATAGGGCGTCTCCAATGTGCATATCGTAGGGATTGTTCAAGGGGATGAACTCAATCGGGTATCCCAAATTCTTCTGCCAGTCCGCTGTCCTCTTTTCACCCACCTGGAAAATTGTTTTTACATGTTTGGAGTATTTCTCTACTGCAGCTTTACCCAAGGCATCATTTTCTTTACGCCATTGCAGCATGTCTAAAATTCCATCATGTTCCAAATAACCATTAAAGTCTTCCGCATTCATCTCAATATTTCGAGGAAGAGTGGAAACACCAGCCACCCAGGTGCCGGCTGCTCCTGTATTAAAATTCAGGATGGTCACCCCGTCTTTTTCTTTCCACATGGCTGTATCTACCACTAAGCGTTGGCCATTGCCAACCAAACTTACATCTGCCATGCGGTTTCGATCAATAGTGTTTTCACTAAGCTCAAATGTTCCATTGAACAACTCAATATTGGCTGCGGTATTTGGCGGTAATATATAGGTGTCTAGCTTAAGAAACATGTCGTGTCCTGCACACAGGACAAAAATGAGAAAGGCAAAGCAAATTTTTTTCATAATCATTGATTACAGTGATAATGGAAGGAACAAGTTAAATCCATTTTACTCAACGGACCAAAAAACTATGGGGGATAAAGTTGAATTTGTACTCGGGTGGAAGGGAGCTATCACGGGGAAACTAATGGACTCTCTATCAGTAGTACCGTGATTTAACGACCTTTGTTGCATAATAGAGTTGGTTTTGGGTAGATTCGTGGCCGCATTGACCTTTATGCCATTAGGTAGACTACCAATACCAAATTTGCCACCATCAGAATGAAGTCTGTAATAAAGATGAAGCGCATTAACCCCTTTATTTGCCATACGCCTTGTCCTTTTCGGTTATCCAGCGCAATAGGAACATTGGAAATAAACTGTGATCCGTGTGCCAAAGCGAAAGCAAGGCATAGAATCATCCTTTGATTTTCTTCTGGAAAAACGCTGGTATTGATTAGAATCAGCACATTTAGGCCACAAAAAGCAAAATTGAACCCACCGAGAAAAGGCCCTGTCGCAGCAAGTGTTTCGAATACAGGTGTTTCGCGATGCGCTTTTGGCACCAGAAGTTTCGCGAATATTTTATTGCGAATCGCAAAAAGGTGAAATCCCAATCCAAACCAAATGGCATTTGCCAAGAGAATAAATTCAAACATCGTAATAGATTTAATAGTTATTCCTCAAAAGTATGACTATTTCGAATGTTATGAAATTTCCCTCAACAGCACCTGAGTTGGATAATATTTCAAGGACAACATTTAAAAAATAGGGTGGGAAAACAGGAAATTTGCCATATTGAATGCCTTTCGGTCCGAATCCTGGTATCTGATGAAGGGAAAGAAGAAGGTCCTTATCAAGGAGAATAGAAGAAAAACCATCTGGCATCTTACAGCATGAAGTTGGAGCTATCATCGCCTATCGAAAATAGAATTACTGAAAACATGCATTCTAGAATAAGCAAAAAAGCCGGTGTTTTAGATTCTTGCCTCTTCTGAAAAAGTGTATCTCCAAGAAAGATGCCCTGTAATAGAATTAGTATTTGAAGGCTGGTTCTTTTTCGGGTTCGTCCTGTAGGCCTTCCATTTTAGTGAATTTTGCGCGGTTCTATTAATCAATAGTCCAATTTGCAACAATCATCTTAGCAGTATGCAGTAGCGGTCTAGAATTGTTGTTTATTGAGGTGCTGTCATAAACAAAACCGGTTCTACGACAATTTTTGTGTTTTGAAGTCACCCTTTTAGCTAAAAGTCTTGCCTGCACTGGGCGCCATCCTTCTAGCTAAAACGCTGACCACAAAAATTGTGGTAGAAAGAGAAAACCTTGCAGTTGGTTAAAGGTCCTGTTCTAACCAATTTGATCAACTACGTTTTCGAAAGCAGTAGCATATGTGCTTAGGAGATATTGTACTAAAGTAAATCACCGAAGACCTTATTCGCTATCTACCAGGTGGTACATTCGGTATTCTGCGTCGAGAATCAAGTTGTTTTACCAATTACATCTCTTTCTCCTCTAGATCATCGATAATGAAGGTCATTATTTCTTTAGCACCGTCAATTCCGATTTGATAATCCAATACATTCCCCTCACGATCAATGAGTACCGTAGCGGGTAATATCCCGGCTTTATATTTATTTCGAACATTAGTCGATGTATCAATTAAGATGGGATAGTCGATAGCTAACTTAGTAATGAGCTTTTTGATCTTGTCCAGTTCATCTACATCATCAGAGCGATAATCAGTGAATCCGATTAAACCAATGGCTTTGTTTTTGTTTGCTTTATAGAATTCATCCAGAAGCGGCATTTCTTTTAGACATGGTGAGCACCACGAAGCCCAGAAGTTGAGTATGGTAAACTCGTTTTGAGAAATCAAAGCATCTATGGATGTAGACTTATCGTAGTTTTCGCTTTCAGTAAAAGTTAGTGTCGGGGCTTTTTTATTAAGAAGTACATGAATCGAATTCTCTTCAGAAATTCGTGCCCGTTGCACTTGAAATACATTAAAATGAGTGTGGTACAAGCCAATTGCACTTAATAATACAGCGACTATCCCTACTACTCTAACTTTCAATTGTCCTTTATTTTTTTTGAGTAGATAAAGGAATGCGATTAGTGTAGTTAAAACTGCAATTAGTATCGGCAGCAAATCTTTTCCTTCGAAAAAGCCTTTATAAGCCAGAATGATAAAAATAAGGTTTACTGCAAATAAGAGGGCATGAGTGGATTTGATAAACATAAATCTTTATAGGTTTTAATTAGCCGTGTATTTTTCGAACAAAATAAAGTCGAACGCAGCTGTAATGGGTATGATGAAATTAGATAGGCTTTATCTACTAGTTACCCCCTCTTCTCCTCGAACAATTTTCGTCCTGTCCGGCGGCCAGACGGATCTATCTGGCCTGCCAGACAAAGACCATTTTAGAAGATGGCTTCTAGTTGAAGCACTGGTTCGACAACACAAAATTGTCAGATAACCGTAGCCCTAGGTGTTTTTATTCCAGAGCACTGCATCATGTTTTTCATCAGGTACGCCTATCTATTGATTAAAAGGAAGCACGACAGCTAATCATTTTACTATTGCCTTGCATCTGTTGAATTATCTACAACGGCATTCTCCGGCTTTACCATCTTTTCTTCATCAAAACCCCCGTTGATGCTATAATTGTAGATGGCATGATCACCGTATTGTTGCTTTAAATCCGGACTTTTGGTTGTCATTAGCATCGGAAATTTTAAACCTTCTATATCACCTGTATAGGTGTTGATTCTTAACATAGGGCCAAAAAATTTCTGGTTTTTAGGCACTTTTAGAACATCTAGTAAGGGGCCATAGCTAACTGTATATTCGTATCCACTTAGAATATGTGTTTGTGTATCTATATACAGCGTAAAGGTGTCTTTTTCGGATTTTCCAATGGTTGGTGATTCAATAAAACTCATGTTGATTTTATAGACTTCATTTTTAAAAGCGGGATGCTTTAGTTTTGTAACATCGCCTAATCTCACATTGTTATCTTGTGTTAACCAGGGTAGGTTTACATAGTAGTAGTAAACCGAATGCTGGTGGTTTGGCGGATTTCCAACGCGCCAATTAGTACTCCACACCTCGCTGCCGTCATAAGTTATTTGTGATCCAAATAACGGCCAATATTGATAGGATCGCCTTGTTTGCATATCTATTGTTTGATCAGCTACCCAAAACCTCACAAACCCTAAAGATTCACTGTACATGGAATTCGAAAAACTTAGTGTTTTAAGGCTTTTCCATCGTTCATAACCTCCGTGAGCAGTAATCATTTTTTCAATAACTGCTTGTGTTTCCTTTGAAGCATACTTTTCTTGACTAAAGCCATTTCCAATGGCAAATAGGCTTATCAATAGCGATAAAATCAGTGTCCTCATTTTTTTATTTTTTATGATTCGCAGTCAAAATTATGGCGTAAAGTAGCTCGTTGGAAGTCTTTTGTTGTGAACAGCATTTAAAGATTTGAATGACAATCTCAAACCGGGTTCAGACAATTTTAATTCCCTACTTTTATTCCATGAATATTTTGAGGAGTCACAGTACAGATATTCCTAAAAGGTATGTTTATATAAGCGCACTACTTTTTAGTTTAGCCGTAATTATTCAGGTTAGTGCTACAGAGCAAAACCCTAGTACTGGCCTATTCTTACGTCGTTTTATTCTATTTGGCTCTATTTATGCTTTTTGGGCCTTAGTTCTAGATTATATCAATTCGCTTATAAAGCCATTTGAGAAGGGTAAGCCTATTTTGGTTCAGATCTCAGCCCGTTTAGTTTCGGCAACATTTCTCGTTTTACTCAATGTATTGACCACCAACATTATCTATTATTCTATACTAATTGCCTTTGCAGGATTTACTATTTCAGAGGCCTATCTCGACTTTCAGCCCTATATCATTAAAACCATTATTGTACGTTTTTTTGATATTATCGCTATAGGTTTTATGTTGAAGCTCATAGAAGCTAACCAAACACTGCAAGCTCAAAAGTTAAGAGTGGTTTCTTTAGAAAACCAATTGCATATTTCTCAGCTAGAAACCTTACGGAATCAACTAGATCCGCATTTTTTATTTAATACACTTCATACGCTGAATACACTGATTGGCTACGATGATAAAAAAGCGAGGTCGATGGTGATTAAAATAACTAACCTATTGCGTAAGATTTTAGATAAGAGAGAAAAGCAGCTCATTACATTTGATGAAGAGATGGACTACTTTAAGAATTATTTAGAAATTGAAGAAGAACGATTTCACGATAGGCTTGAAGTTGCTATAGATATTGAGCATGAAACGAGAGATATTATGGTGCCAACGCTCATGTTGCAGCCACTAATTGAAAATGCTTTTAAACATGGAATAGCGCAAATAGAGGGTAAAGGTCTCATTAGTTTGAAGGCGTTCATTAAAAGGGATGTTTTCACGATAAACCTATCTAATAATATTCCTGAGCATAATTTGCCAAGCCCGCCTAATTCTACTAAGGTAGGTCTTCAAAACCTAGAAAGTAGGTTGCAACAAGTGTATGGTAAGGAGTATGTGCTCAATACAGAAACGATCGAGAATAATTTTGTTGCGACTATAAAGATTAATCGTAAATAACAACTATGCGTTTATCTGTTTTAATTGTTGATGACGAGCCGCATGCTAGAAGACACATAAAGAATCTTGCCGCTAGTGATGAAGATATAGCTGTTATTTATGAATGCAAAAATGGTAAGGAAACCTTTAATTTTTTAAAGCATCAAGTACCAGATATTATCTTTTTAGATGTTAACATGCCAGGGATTAGTGGAATAGAAGTAGCGTCAAAATTGAAAACGATAAATTCCTTAATTATCTTTTCCACAGCATATGATCAATATGCGCTTAAAGCGTTTGAACTTGAAGCTTTTGATTACCTGTTAAAACCTTTTGAAGATAAACGGTTTTTTGAAGTCCTAAATCGGGCAAGAAGTGAAATTGAGGTAAGACATCAGGCAGCATTTGGTCAAAAATTCACTGCACTATATGAAGAATACAAAAAGACGATAGCACCACATCTAACGGAATTCAAAATAAAAGAAAAAGGCTTTGAGTACAAAATACCAGTAGAAGAAGTACTCTACTTAGAGGCGAATGCAATCTATGCTGTACTGCATTTAAAAGATCGAAGGGTGCTTTACAGAGCTGCATTAAACTTATTAGAACAACAATTGCCCAGTAATTTTCTAAGAGTACATCGCTCATTTATAGTCAATCAAAACTTTATCAAGCAGCGTAAATATTTGAATGATAATAGATTTGAGATAACCCTACTCAATGATGCCGTCGTTATTTCTAGCAGAAAGTATAAGGACAGTATTTCCAAAAGATTGAATTGAATTTCAGTGAAAGGATCTAATTTGGCTACTTTTGTTTGAAGGCTTGCAGTTGTGTAAGGTCGTTCGGAATCCAACGTGAGTAAATGCTACTCGCCTGTCAAACGTAATCTCTGCTTGGGGGCTGATTTTCAAGGTCTTGTCTGCAATCGATAGCTTATTGACAAACAAAAATCTGTTTTTCTGATTGACCATTAAATACATCTTCCTCAAATCCTCCAAATTTATGAATAACCTCGAAACCACTCCATAGCAAGTATGCATCAAGTTCTTGAGGGAAATACAACCTCATGTCCAATTTTTCAATAGAATTAAACGCACCATTTATGAAATAATGCCACTCTATACGGTTAATCTGAGTGTGGTTTTCATATCGCATGATCTGCTTTATCAATACCTCTCTTCCATCATTGGTTGTATATTCAGCAATGTCTTTCTGCTTCTTCTGACCTTCAACAATAAATTCAATATTCGGATTAAAGCAGTCTAACAGGAATAACCCTCCTTTCTTGAGGTGGTTTTTAACACCATCAAAGGCTTTAAATAGATCTTCATTTTTATATAGGTGGTGGATAGAATTGAATGGGATAAAAATAAGATCGTATTTACCCGGTAGATCTAAATTTCTAATATCGGCCTCAATAAACTTAACCGCTAGTCCGCTTCTAGCAGCTTTTGATTTTGCTTGTTCCAGCATGGTAGAGGTATAATCTACTCCACTAATATTATATCCTTCCTTTGCAATGGGAAGTGTAAGCCTGCCTGTCCCACAGCAAAGCTCCAGGATAGGAGCATTCTTATCTTCAGGTAGCCATCGCTTGTAAAATGGCAAATCGGCTAAACCGGTATTCATTCCATCATAAATACCCGCATCATAAATTAAATCGCCGACCTTATAGTCACTGTTCATTTTGTCTTTCAAAACCTATCTATTGTTTTTATCACTGAAGTTGTCTAAAGTTTTGTGTTGAGATGAATTATAAGGACTTGATTTTGAAGACGAAGCTGCTTTTGAGTTTCGTACATGGAATATACGGGGCGAAAAAGAGCTGAAGTATTCGAGATCAAGAGTTTGTAAGGCAACCACCAGAATAACTTTAGACAACTTCAATAAGAAGGAGATGCTAATGATTTTGAGAAGTTGCAGGGCGGATTTTTTGCTTTACCCCCCCCAGTTTTGAAATGTGGGTACTTCCCCTTGGTTTGTTGCTGTTTGTTATCAATAGTGGTCATCAGGCAAAAAAAGCCATAGCCTAATTAAAGATTGTAGCTTTTGTAGTACCGAAGGTGGGACTTCCCGATACACTTCGTTGATCGGGATAAACTTCTTGCTCCACCTTCGGTGGAGTCAAGGCCAGGTGGTGCCTGAAATAAGAAAAGCTACAACCCAATTAAGGACTGTAGCTTTTGTAGTACCGAAGGTGGGACTCGAACCCACACGAGATTGCTCCCACTGGATTTTGAATCCAGCGCGTCTACCAGTTCCGCCACTTCGGCATATTTTAAGAATGCTAGAACTTTTTTCCAGCGGGTTGCAAATCTAGGTAAAATTTGGAATTCACCAAAGATTGCACACTAATAAATTATTTTTTCGGCAAAAAAATTCCTTGTTGAAGGCTTTGTATTAATTGGCAAATTGGCAAAGCCTTCAACAAGTCCGCAAAGCGAAAGTGGATCTACTTAAAAATCCGTAGTATATCGAGGCCATTGGCGTAGAGTACCAGCCCAATTACAATTACAAAACCGGCCATCGTGGCGTATTCTAGGAATTTATCGGATGGTTTGCGGCCACTGACTACTTCATATAGTAAAAACACTACGTGGCCACCGTCTAGAGCTGGGATGGGAAGTAGATTCATAAAGGCCAGAATTAAGGAGAGAATGGCTGTCATTGTCCAGAAACGCTCCCAATTCCATTCGTTACCAAACATCTTACCGATAGAAGCAAAACCACCGAGACTTTCTGAGGCTTTAATCTTGCTGCGGAAAATCTGTCCGAAGGCTTTGATCTGGTCACTCAGGAAATTCCAACCTTTAGCAACGCCAGCCGGCATAGCTTCGGCAAATGTATATTCCAACTTCTCGGTATCGAAAAAATAGGTGGCGCCGTAGGGTACCACTCCAATTCTCCCTTCCTCTGTCGTCGTCATATTAAGGGTGATAGTATCTCTTTCGTCACGCAGGATTTTAACAGCAATCGCTTGATTTTTCATCTGATTTGCCTTGGTGGCAAACTCATTGAAGTACGGGGTTGGAGTGTCATTTAGGGCAATGATTTTGTCTTCTACCTGGAGTCCGCTTTTTTCTGCTGGAGAATCTTTCATGATTTCTCCGGCCACAAAAGGAACCCTTGCCCAGAACAGCCGTTTATCCTTGTTTTCATGACTAGATAGAATGCCGATATATTTTTCGTCGATGGGCAATTTCATTTCCTGTCCTGCTCGCTGAACGGTAAGAGAAGAAGCACTATTGATGACAACTTCCCGGATAATCTCTCTTTCATTAAATTGCTCAAAGGCTTTATCTCCGATTGATACGATCTGATCCCCATCCTGTAGACCCAATTCAACCCCTAAAGAATCTGCATGAATGCCAAACTCTACGTTTTTGGTGGGCAGGTATTCCTCCCCCCAAATGAAAAGAACCATACCATATAGTAGGAATCCGAGAATAAAATTCACGGTCACACCACCTAGCATAATGATCAATCGCTGCCAAGCTGGCTTCGAGCGGAACTCCCAAGGTTGAGGCTCTTGTGCCATTTGCTCACGGTCGAAGCTTTCGTCGATCATACCGGATATTTTTACATAACCACCTAAAGGTAGCCAGCCAATTCCATATTCGGTATCACCCACTTTCTTTTTCAATAGGGAAAACCAGGGATCAAAAAACAGGTAGAACTTTTCTACACGCGTTCCAAACATTCGCGCGGGTATAAAGTGACCCATCTCATGCAACACAATCAATATGGACAAGCTTAACATAAGCTGCCCCGCCATAATCAGAATATCCATTAATTCCTTGATTTATAATTCATCCAATCATTAAAAGTTGGATACCAACGCCAAAAACGCTGAGCACATCAACCTTACTAAAACAGCCTTTAGTGGTTCATTGTTGTCTCTTTGGACCAATTTATCGACGAAAGGTAAGCTTCAATTTGTAGCTGATCCAATGAGGTTTCACCGTCGCAAATCCAACATACAACATCACTTGTAAAGGAACACAAAGGTACTATGAATTGTGCAATTTTTTGGAAGTACTTTCGCAAATAGCTGATGAATATTAACTTTGGCTTGTATGTATCTCTTTTACACTAATAAGTTTGATGGCGAATGGGCCATGTTGGAGGAAGCAGAAGCTCGCCACTGTGTGCAGGTATTACGGATGAAGATCGGTGATCCTATTCAGTTTGTAAATGGCCAAGGTAGCTGGTTTAAAGGTCGGCTGGTAGAGTTGCATAAAAAGGCCTGCCGGATTGTCATCGAAGGGCAAGAAATGCTGGCTGATGTTTGCCCGGTGGATTTACACCTAGCCGTAGCACCAACCAAAAACATCGATCGTTTCGAATGGTTTTTGGAAAAGGCTACTGAGATAGGTATAAGTCAGGTCACCCCCTTGCTCTGCAAGCGTTCGGAGCGTAAGAGGATTCGCCCGGAACGACTTGAGCGTGTATTGATTGCAGCGATGAAGCAATCCTTGAAGGCACGCCTGCCTGTGCTGAATCCTTTGCAAAAGTTGTCTGACTTTCTTCCTGGCGTTAGTAGTGAACAGAAGTTGATCGCACATTGCCACGAGGGAGAGAAAAAGTTGTTAAAGAACATCTATATCCCGCAGAAAAGCGTTTGTATTTTGATAGGACCAGAAGGAGACTTTATGGAGGAGGAAGTGGCAGCAGCTCAGGACAAAGGTTTTCAAGCGATAGGCCTTGGAGAGGCTAGATTACGGACAGAAACGGCGGCCCTTGTGGCTTGCCATAGTATTAATTTCATGAATCAATGATAGTTTCCATGAGGAATAAGACATCACTAGCAGGTCTAATCCTGCTAATTTTTGGCAGCCTGGCTTTTACCCTGAATGAGGAACCGGTTTTAAAACTGGGCTTACTCAAATACAATGGGGGGGGAGACTGGTATTCAAATCCGACAGCCCTACCTAATTTGGCCCGTTTCTGTAATGGTCAACTGGGCACTGATTTTTCCCCAGATTACGCAGTGGTTGAAGTGGGAAGTGCGGAATTGTTCAACTATCCCTTCGTCTACATGACGGGGCATGGAAATGTGGTGTTTTCTGATGGGGAAGCCGAAAACCTAAGGAATTATCTAATGGCAGGCGGCTTCTTACATATTGATGATAACTATGGATTGGATCCCTTTGTGCGTGTGGCAATGAAAAAGGTGTTTCCAGACCAAGAATTTATCGAACTACCTTTTGAACATCCTATCTATCACCAGAAATATAAGTTCAAAGGGGGCTTGCCCAAGATTCACAAGCACGATGATAAACCTCCGCAGGGCTTTGGTCTTTTTTGGGAAGATCGTTTAGTTTGTTTTTATTCTTACGAGAGTGATTTAGGCAATGGATGGGAGGACCCAGAAGTCCACAAAGACCCACCTGAAGTGCGTCGTAAAGCCCTACAAATGGGGGCTAATATCATCCGTTTTGCTTTTGAGCAATAGCTATTAATAGAGCATTTTCGTAGATGGAAATTGTTATGAATCGGATACGTGTGATCCTTTTCCTGTTTTGTCTTTCTGCAAAGACAATGATTGGGCAAAGCGGCATGGCTTAATCCATCTCGAATTACAAAATCACCCAAACTCTGTGGATGAGAAATCGTGGGTTAGAGTAAATGCTAAAAGAATGGTCAGTGAAAATATGGGACTTTCAGGGTAAATTAAGTACCTCTTGAGCCAATAATATTTCAGATGTACTTTCCTTGAATTTATAAGAGGTTTTAGCCCGAACTTATCACCCATTGATTCGCAACAGAGCTTCAAAGATCGTATGGAGTGAAAACTTGCTTGTTCTCCACAATTGGAAGTGGATTCAGCCTTGCCGAAAGGGCTTGCAAGTAGAGAAATATAAGATTTACGAATAGATTTCTAAGGTCCTTATTGCCGTACTAAGTTGGGGCGATTCTTGATGTACTTCCGTAGATTCAACCAGAAGATACCTACCAAATAAAAAATAATAGGAGACCCTAATGTGACAAACGTAGCGTATATGAAGTATAGCCGTACTCTCGAAGTAGCCACTCCAATTTTATCGGCTAGATAATTGCAGACACCAAAAGCTGATTTTTCCAATATTCCCTTTACTTCCATCATATTGCTATTTTTTGGTAGAGGAGCTGATTAAAAGCTTTCCGTTAAAATTGTATTTGCAAAAATCTACAACAAAAATAGAGCATTTTTGCTTAAAAAAACATAAAAAAAGATAACATAGCGCTAAAAGATATAATAAGTTGTCCGACCTTCAGCATGAAGTCAATTCCCCATTTTTCGGAAATGAGTTCGAGGCATACCAGTGTGGACGGTCCACCTCAAACTCAATCCCTATAATTGGGGTGTTTTAGTAGGCTGCTACCGTCTTATCTGTCCTCACTTCAATTTCGAATTGATCGATTACTTCATATCCCGATTCATTTTTTTCTAGTAATTGTACAGCATGAAGTCCTTCCCGTTCAAATACATACTGGAAATTTTGTTCTCCGACCTCCATTCGTGTGTTTTTGCCGATGGTCAACAGGTAGGTTTCTGAGGGATTTAAGTTTACAATAGAGAATTGTGTCGGTAGTCCTACTTCGGCAGTCCGGGCCATGCTCAAGAAAGCCGTTTCGGTATTGTTACCTTTCTCGTAATGCATGATGATCTCATTGGAATCCCCTTTGTTGGCAGATAAGAAATATAAGACGCCTAGCACGCCAACAAATAGCATGATAATCAGTAGGCTAGATTCCAATTTACGGTTTGATTTTGGTGTAGTTTCGTGTTTCATGTGAATAAAATTAAGTAGTTGATGTATTGATGTTTGGGTATGGTGTGTTGGGTAGATTCACAATCCTTCCATTTGGCTTAGGGGGCTAGCCCGTCCATTTCCATGAAAGTATTAGACATACGAATCTTAGTCCGCTAAGCAATCAGCTTGCAGATCAGGTGCAAATCAATCAATCCTATTTTCCTAACAGACATACTTTTCCCATGCTCCTACAGTAGCATACTGTTAGAAGTGTATTTTAAGCATGGAAATAGCCTATCAATACCATTGGACAAAGATGGACTATGGCCATAGCCTAAATGAGAAACCATTCTAGTGTTAGGAAAACATAGTGTAGCGGATACGCTCTAAGGTATTACATAGAACTGCAGGTAAAGGATATACCTGAAGCTAACGCCGTAGGCGTTTCTTAGTGAAAGGTGCTTGCTTGGGATACAACAATATCATTGCTGCATCACCATTGTTTGTACAATACCTTGATCCGTGTCACATGTACCAAATAAGTCCAATAGTCATACAGGGGTGCGATTTACTACCTGTCAAAACTAGAGCGTTACCCAGTACGTGTTCAGTAATTCGATCTAATTGAAGAATAGCTAACAGCTTGCTGTCAGCATAGCCCTACTTTAGATAAAACACGGTGCGTATGCACTTGCTCCTATGTGAATAGGAACCCAACTTGTAGTGTGAAGAAATAACCACCGAGGAAAGAAAAGTGAACAAGGTGGCCGTGCCGATAAGGGAAGTAAGTTGATGCGTAAATAATGTTTCATAGTCAAAAAAAGTTATTGCGTTATAGCAAAGATAAAATATATAAGTAAAATATATAATGTTTAACCGTTTTTTTATCGCTTTGTTTCAGAAGCTTGTGTTTGTCACCTACTATTTCAAATTGCGTGCCAAACTGTATTTGAAGCTAATAGATATTTATAAAAAAAATAATTTGAGGTAGTCAGACACCAATGCTTATATACCTTTGGGAATGAAAACATTGGTGTTTAATTACCCCAATTTGCTATGAATGAGCGCCAAAAGAAAGATGTTACCACAACAAAACCAACAGTTTAGTATTACTGCAAATATCTGACGCATTTGGGCGGTTTAGAACGAATCGAAACTTGCATTGATTTAGGTTCTACACAGGGTTAATGAACTAGATTCATTCTTTTTTTGCGCTCACATCTTCTAGGCTAAATAGAAATCTAGCCAGAGCTGGAGCGACATACAAGGCCTGAATTGAGTACTGAATCGGAGTGTCCTACATATAGTTGTTTAGCTGATTGGCCCTGTGGCTTAATAGCCTCTGGCATCATCGTCTGGGTTGCGTTTGTCGCCGACACCTTGTAGGCTATTATCCTGCATCCTCAAGATCGCCTTAATTACAGCCATATAATTCACTACATATAGTTGGTGTCCCATAGCTTTTAATTTTTCCTTCAAATCTTCGTCCAAACCATTCTTTTCAATCAATATGCGATCAGGCAACCACTGATGATGAAAACGACTAGCATTTACAGCCTCCTCCAATTCCATTCCAAAGGCCGCCACGTTTAAGAATACTTGAAAAACAGCTGTAATAATAGTAGATCCACCTGGAGCTCCTATCACCATAAACAACTTTCCATCTTTCTCTATAATTGTTGGCGTCATAGAACTAAGCATCCGCTTACCTGGCTGAATAGCATTCGCTTCTGCGCCTACCAGGCCAAACTGATTTGGAACCCCAGGTTTGGCACTAAAGTCATCCATTTCATTATTTAAAAAGAAGCCACCTTCATCTACCCATACTTTGCAACCGTAGTTGGAGTTGAGTGTTGTGGTTAAGGAAACGGCATTTCCTTCCCTGTCCACAACTGAACTATGGGTTGTCTCAAAGCTTTCCTTAATGGTTCCTTGAAAAGCACCCGCTAGAATGTCTGAACTTAATGAGGCCTTCTCGGCTGAATAATTCGCCATGCGCTCCAGTACATAAGTCTTGGATAGAAGAGAGTCTAGTGGTACGGGATAGTAATCCATATCACCTAGATGCTGAGATCGATCTGCATAGGCTCTTCGTTCAGCTTCTACCATTAGGTGAATAGTCCTTGGATCGTGGAAGCCCCATTCCTCAATCGGGTAGTCTTCTACCATCTTGAGTAGTTGTATTAGAGCAACTCCTCCACTAGAAGGTGGGGGCATGGATATAATCTTGTAATCCTTGTATTGGCCTTGCACGGCGTCACGCCACTGTGCCCGATACTTTGCTAAGTCTCTTCTGCTAATAATCCCGTTTCCTTCTTTCATTTCTTTTATGATAGCCCTAGCTGTCTTCCCTTTGTAAAACCCAGCTCTGCCTTTTTGCTGAATTCTCCCCAAGGTTATGGCGAGTTTTGCCTGCTTTAACATATCTCCCTCTTTCCAGTCGGCTTTGATAAAAGGATTGGGATCATCGTTGACCCCCTTGAAGTCTTCCTGGAACCGATTCAATCGATTGGCTTCTGTTTGACTTATAGGAAACCCTTTTTCTGCCAAATCAACGGCAGGTTGGATTAGTTGATCAAAAGGTAGTTTCCCATATTTTTCATGCGCTTGTATTAAACCATCTACGGTACCTGGGACTCCTGCGGCCAAGTGACCCTTGGTGCTTAGCCCCGGTACGATATTGCCGGCCTGATCTAAATACATATTTCGATGGGCTTTCCTTGGAGCCTTTTCTCTGTAATCTATGGTTGCAGTTTCTCCATTCTTGAGTCGAATGACCATAAAGCCTCCACCACCAATATTACCGGCTCTAGGGTAGACGACTGCCTGGGCAAACTGTATCGCAATAGTTGCATCAATGGCATTGCCACCTGCTTCCAGGATCGATACCCCCACTTCACTGGCTAAGGGGTGTGGAGAGACGACCATAGCCTGCTTGCCTTTGGCACTTTTACTACTGCTGTAGGTTAGCGCCTGTGCGACTGATAAGGTAGGACTGCATTGAACGAAAAGAAAAAAAATAGAAAAAATTGCAGCATAATGAATTTTTGGCATGATGGTTGCTTGAGTGATGAATATAATTTATAAAAGTCTGATAATTAGGTCTCAATACACATTTTTGTCACAAGGTTCTTGAGCAGTAATACGGTTAATCTTTGCGGATAACTATTACCTGTTCATGTCCATTCGGGCATTGGCCCAAATGATGTTTCTAGGCTGTCTTTTGGAGAGTCGTAGGTGATGTTTACGCGCTGAAGTTCGGAAACGGACCCGATTCTGGCAAATCATGGGGCGTAAAACTCTTGTCGAGGTCTATGTTTTCTTTTTTGGTTGAAGGTTGCACGCTGGAAGTGAGGAGTGGATTGGCTTCCAATTTTCTTTATAACAAGATAATTACAAAGGATATATAATAGTGTTCTAGGCGTAATCCCAAGCTAGTTTGGAAAGAACTAAATGGGAAATACTGTATCGGGTCTGAAAGGTTTTCTCTCTTCCGACTGGGATTACGCCCTTTTAATCGCATGAGACAAATTTTCAATAAGATCGTTTTGGAATAAAAATTGGTTAATTATTTACTGGCTTGATTCGGCGCCATTTTCCTTGAGAGAATGGCGCTTTTTTATTTTGAGTAATATTGACATTGTGAAATAAAATTTCTATATTATAGTTCGAGGGTACAAAAAATATGGTAGAACTGCTTGCCAGGTCTATGATCCCTCCCACATTGAAAAGATGAATACTGTAAAGAGCTAACAAGCCTATTTTTACAGTATTGTAACCGCAACCAAACTAGTACTTACCGTTTTACGCTTCTGCTGAAAATCGTCGAATTACTACTATTCTATTTCTAACGGTCCTGACCAGAGGGCCTAAAAAAGTGCCTTCCCGGACAACTTCTGTGGTCAAACCAAGATGGATCCCGACTTATTCTGCCAATTGACAGTACTGATCAGCTTATGTCAGTAATTGGGATACACCTTAGTAAAACCCTAACCCGGTAGTTGACCGTGCACAAAAATCTATACGTATGAAACGCATTTTATCTTCAATTTTCTTTTTGGCCATAAGTCTTACTCTTACTGCCCAATCTAAAAATCTGAAAGCGGAGCAAGCTGCAATAAGAAATGTGATTGAAAATGAATCCAAGCACTTTTGGGCACGCGATTATCAAAGCTGGAAAAAATTATGGGTACATTCTGATTATGCCATTTGGATTGCTGCCTCTAGAGATGGAGTTCGGCAATACGATGGATGGAAGGCATGGAGTGCCAATGTAAAAGAATTTTTTGCAGACAATCCCGAGGCTATGCCTTACCAGGGCGTAGTAACCAAAGAAGATTACCGCTTTAGAATTTATGGCCAGGGAGCCTGGGTATCTTTTGTACAAAACAATAAAGGAACCCGAACTTTAGAGACACGCATATTAGAAAAACGCAATGGACAATGGAAGATCGCTATGGTCGAAATCATTCATGATGTGAATGAGGAGGGAACGATCGAAGGACCAGATGGAGATAGATAATCAATCAATTAGAGACTGATCAAAGAGGAGGATAGAAAGTATATCCATCTTCTTAATGCTAATGCGTCTTTTACTACTAAACCGATATGAAGCGTGTCTTTGCATTGTCCAAGGACACGCCATTTTTTTGGTTGTTTGATGAAGGGCTTTCTATTACTTCTGATGTAATTTTAAAATATATATATGTAATACTTGTTTGTGTGTAATGTAATTACTACATTTGAAAGGTATTCGAAAGGATTTTATCCTTACTCCGCATGGTTCTCATCTTACAGGATTCCCCTCATCTACACACATGGCATTATTTTGCTATGAATTTATCGCGATTGTAACTATCACATAAGATTGTCGTATAGATAGTTATTCCATTCAAACACTATGTCCGAAAAATCATGCTTTGTATTACCGCAAAGTAATTTTATTTCTTTCCACGGACGAACTTCACTATAAAGAATAAAAAATACGCCTGAGTTGACAGCTGCAGCCAGGATAAAGTAGATCGGAAGCAAACCGGGTTGTTTTTCAACAGTAGATTTACATATTGTTAAATAATAACCTAAGCTGCACCTATCCAAGTACTTGTAACACACTAAGGTGGTTTGATTTCAACTAATCAATGGGGTACGTAAGCCTGCATTGACAACTAACGCTTTTTCTAACACCAAACTAAGTTGAACACATGAAACGCATTTCCGCGATCACCACCGTATGTGCATTTTTGATTTGCTGGTCCTCCATTGGACTTAGCCAGAAATCAAGTATGTGGCATGCTCTTCCAAATGAACAAGAATTTATTAAAGTTAACGAGCAAAAAGAAAATAATCAAGGTAGGAAAGTACGCCTTGATTTTGAAAGATTTCGAGCCCAGCTGTTTTCTATATCGGGTACTCAAGAAGTAGTGGTGGATTTACCACTACCCAATGGACAAAACGAAGAATTTAGTATCAGATATGCTCCTGTGATGGCCGATGGCCTGGCTAAAAAATATCCAGCCATTCGTTCCTTTTCAGGAAAAGGAGTGGACGATTCGAGTGCGAATGTGCGACTAGACATTAGTCAGAAAGGCGTACATGTTATGATCTCTTCTGGTACTACTCCTTTGGTATTGATCGATCCATTGGAAAAAGAAAATACAAATAACTATCATTCGTATTATAAAGTAGCGGTTTCCACTACTACTAATGAGCCCTTTCAATGCTCATATAGCCCCATGAACGATGAAGCCCTTCCAAATCCCATTGGAGGGCTTCAAAAAACTAATCTCTGTACTTATAGAACATATAAATTGGCCCTGGCTTGTACGGGCGAATATGCGGATTTCCATGGTGGAACCGTCCCAGATGTACTAGCGGCTATGAACACCACGATGACCCGTGTAAACGGGATCTTGGAACGAGACCTTAATATCACTTTGGTCCTAGTGGAAGAAAATGATCAGTTGATTTTTTTGGATCAGGAAACTGATCCTTATACCAATGGTAGCGGTAGTGCAATGCTGGATCAAAATCAGACCACCTGTGATGATATTATTGGTTCGGCCAATTACGATATAGGCCATGTATTCAGTACCGGAGGTGGCGGTGTGGCCTATCTCGCTTCTATTTGTAAGCCCTACAAAGCTGGGGGAGTAACCGGGCAACTAGTTCCAGCTGGCGATGCCTTTGATATCGATTATGTAACACATGAAATTGGACATCAACTCGGTGCCAATCATACTCAAAATAACGACTGTAATAGATTTGCGAATGCAGCAGTAGAACCTGGTAGTGCTTCTACGATTATGGGATACGCAGGTATTTGTACCCCCAATGTACAATCCAATTCTGACGCCTACTTTCATGCCTTTAGTATCCAAGAAATCAATGCCTATCTGGATTCAAACACGGGAAACAGCTGTGCAGAGGCTTGGGATAATGGGAATAGCCGCCCCTCAATTACTACTATGATAAACTACACCATTCCGGCTAGTACCCCCTTTGTCCTCTCAGCTTCGGCTTCTGACCCTGATGGCGATGGACTGACCTATTGTTGGGAACAAATGGATCGAGAAATTGCATCCATGCCCCCCCAACCCGGTAATACGGTCGGTCCTTGTTTTAGATCTTTTGCACCTAGCGTAGAAAGACAGCGATACTTTCCCAGTATGCCCTTGCTCATTGATAATGTGCATAGCGATTGGGAAGTGCTTCCGGCAGTATCACGCCAGTTAAACTTCAACCTGACAGTGCGGGATAACCAGGTGGGAGGTGGCTGTGTGGCCCAATCAGCTGTACAAATCGAGGTTGTAGATACAGGCGCCCCCTTTCAGTTGCAGCAGCCCAATGGACAAAACGAGTGGGTAGCTCAAACGGCAGCAACCATCAAGTGGGATATCGCCGGCACAGATATGGCTCCAGTTAATGCTTTTAGCGTTGATATTTTATTATCCATGGATAGCGGACACCACTTTGATCAGGTTTTGTTAGAAAATACACCCAATGATGGCATTGAAGAGATAATTGTGCCGAATACAGTGGGTTCCGATTTCCGAGTTAAGGTGATTGCGCATGATAATATCTTTTTTGACATTTCAGATGAGAATTTTTCAATAGTGGGCCCACAGCTTTTGTCCGCAGAAATATCTGACAGCCCGATTAGTTGTGCCGGATCTACAGATGCTACTATATGGGTTGAGGCTTTTGGTGGGAGCGCCCCTTATACCTTTCAATGGTCAACCGGTAGCGAAGAATCGTCCATCAGTGAGCTAGGCCCAGGACAATATGAAGTAACTATCACGGATAGTGAAGGTTCCAGGGTAATTGAAGAGATTCGGATAGATACCTTGAAAACCCTCAACATCGATCTGGTCGGTTCAGATCTTGCTTGTAATGAAAGTAATAGTGGATCGATTTTGCCTAACGTCACGGGCGGTGTGCCTCCTTATCAGTATAGCTGGACTGGACCTGAAGGGTATTCAAGCACTGAAAGTGAAGTGAGTAGCCTTGCAGAAGGTTCTTATATGCTAACAGTTACTGATTTCCGTGGGTGCCAAGCAACGGCTACTATTGAGCTATTTAATCCAAACACGAGGTTTTATTTCGATGGAGATAAGGATGGTTACGGAGATTCCGAAAAATGGCTAGATGCTTGCTATGATCCAGATGGATATGTAAAGGTTGCAGGGGATTGTGCGGATGATAATAGCCACGTTAATCCCGGAGTAAAGGAGGTCTGTGATGGAGTAGATAATAATTGCGACGGAGAAGTGGATGAAGGTTTCGAGCGGATAGCCTACTATTTGGATGCAGACGGAGATGGTTATGGCGATGTAAATCAAATGCTACTAGCCTGCGTCGCCCCGCCGAATTATACCATCAATAGTGAAGATTGTGAGGATAATGATGCCAGCATCTTTCCCACGGCTTTGGAAATTTGTGATGGACAAGACAATGACTGTGATGGATTAGTAGATGAAGGCGGCTGTAGATTGGTTTTAGAACATGGAAACTTAAAGCGAATAGGTGAGGAATGGGAGAGAGTGTATCTGCAAAACGATTATGAATCGATGATTGTAATTGCTAATGTCATTTTGTCTTCGGAAGATCAAAAACCTGTGGTGACCAGAATACGAGTGGAGGACCATCGTAGCTTTGAAATTAAAGTACAAAACCCAAATGGCGAAGCTGTGGGCCATTACGGTATTACTTATTTAGTGGTAGAAGAAGGTGTATATACGGAGGCCGAGCATGGCGTGAATCTGGAGGCGCATCAATTCGAAACTCCCCTTACCTCCAATGCGACGAATTGGCAACTGGAGCCACAGCTCTTTCAGAATACCTATGTACAACCCGTTGTTATGGGACAGGTAATGAGTTTCAATGATGATCGTTGGTCGACCTTTTGGGCGGCTTCCCATACTGATAGGGCAGAAGCTCCTAACGCAAATGGTTTTTCTATTGGGAAACATGTAGGAGAGGACCCCGATTCAGAACGATTCTCTGAAACGCTCGGCTATGTCGTCGTAGAATCAGGTATGCATGAGCTAGATCAAGTAACATTTTACACAGCTATAGGGGATGACTCAGTGAAAGGAGTGAGTAATAGTAGCTATGGATACCCTTACGAAACACCAATGGGGCGGATTGAATGCGCCATTGCAAGTATTTCTACCATGAAGGGGGTAGATGGAGGTTTTCCTGTTTTGTTTACCGAAGACCCGTTCGCTGTAAGGAGTAAGCTTATGCTGGCAATTGATGAAGATCAGTTGGTAGATGAAGAAAGAAGTCACAATGGAGAACAAGTGGCATTTATAGCTTTCGGAGGAGCAGATGTTGAAACAAACTATTGTGAAGCTGGTGCTACGAGTTCGGAGTATGAGTGGATCGAATCAGTTAGTATCGGTGATGTTACGAATCAAAGTGGCAATGATGGTGGTTATGGAGACTACACAGATCAAGAAATCATAACAGAAGAAGGATCGACATTGTTATTTAGTTTAATGCCTGGTGCGGACAACCACAATTATCCAGAGTATTGGAATATTTGGATTGACTTCAATCAGGATGGGGATTTTCAAGATGAGGATGAGGTTGTTCTTGCATTGGAAGGTCACCGTGGAATGTATATTGATCAATTCCTGATTCCTCCTCACGCCAAGTCAGGGCGTACTCGGATACGTATAGGAATGAAATGGGGTGATTTTTCTCCAGCTTGTGGTCAAACCGGATGGGGGGAGGTAGAGGATTATACCTTGATTATTCAACCCGCTTCGGAAGCCAAGACAACCGCAATATTAGCTATTCCAGCAGAGATTGTTGAGCAGGCTGTACAGGTTCAGGTTTATCCCAATCCTACCTCTGACTGGCTAAAGGTACGTTGGGAAGGAGCTTTGGAAAAGCTTGCAAGCTGGCGATTGATTGCGCCAAGTGGAAAAGTGATTCAGCAAGAAATGCCGGCTGCTGAGGCCGACCAAAATAGTCTTGAAATCGCAGTAAGCCACTTGCAAACGGCGGTTTATTATCTAATGCTAATTGATGAGGAGGGGAATAGAAGAACAGTATCTTTTGTAAAGACCCCAAATTAGAATCTTTCTCCGACAATTTTTGTGGTCAGCGTTTTAGATGGAAGGCCGATGGCCATAGGAAGTAGGGCTTTTGGCTAAAAGGGTGACTCAATAACACAAAAATTGTTAGAGAATCACTAGGATAAGGCCAGTTATACAAACTCATAATATTTCTCATACTTATTCCTTAAAAACCTTACTTACTGAACGAAAGATGGCCCTTTGCTACCAGTAAAGGGCCATCGTTTTTCTCTAGATTGAACAATATTGGGTCAATCTCAGAATTATTCTTTCAGAATATGTCTAGAAATAACCAGCTTTTGGATTTCTGAAGTCCCTTCTCCAATTGTGCATAGCTTGGCATCTCTATAGAATTTCTCAGCTGGAAAATCCTTAATATATCCATAACCGCCATGGATTTGTACTCCTTCATTCGCTACCTCCACGGCAGTCTCCGAAGCGTAGTACTTGGCCATTGCGGAGATTTTCGTCACAACCTCTCCTTTATCTTTAAGGTTGCCGGCTTTGCGCGTAAGCAATTCGGAGGCTTCTATCTTCGTCGCCATATCAGCTAACTTAAAGCTGATAGCCTGGAAAGAGGAGATAGGCTTGCCAAATTGTTCTCGCTCTTTCGAGTATTTACGAGCAGCATCATAGGCACCTTTAGCAATGCCTAAAGACAGTGCAGCAATGGATATGCGCCCCCCATCTAGTATCTTCAATGCCTGGACAAAGCCTTCCCCTTCATGACCGAGGATCTGACTTTTGTGCACGCGACAATTCTCGAAGATCATCTCAGCCGTTTCTGAAGCTCTCATTCCGAGTTTATTTTCCTTCTTTCCTGCTTTGAAACCTGGTGTGTCTCGCTCAATGACAAAGGCAGTCATACCGTGACTATCCAGTAACTCACCCGTTCTGGCAATCACGACGGCTACATTACCGCTGATGCCATGCGTAATAAAATTCTTTGCTCCATTAAGCACATAATAATCGCCATCCTTCACGGCTACACACTTCATACGACCCGCATCACTACCTGTATTAGGCTCTGTCAGTCCCCAGGCTCCAATCCATTCGCCGCTTGCCAATTTGGGCAAATACTTATGTTTTTGCTCCTCGTTTGCAAAGGACAGGATGTGGTTGGTGCAGAGAGAGTTGTGGGCAGCTAAGGAAAGTCCAATACTACCGCAAACTTTGGAAATCTCTTCTAGGATGGTGATGTACTCTTGATAGCCTAGGCCGGCTCCGCCATAAATCTCAGGCACGAGTATGCCCATGAAACCATATTCACCCATTCTTCTGAACACATCCGCTGGGAAGTGCTGGGATTCATCCCATTCCATTACATGCGGGCGGATATAGTTTTCTGCAAAATCCCGAGCGCTTTCCTTGATCATCTGCAGGTCTTCAGTGTATTCCACCTGTACAGTCATAATTTAATGTTTTGTATATAGTTATAACGATTTGAGTCTATTTGAACGTTGTATACACCTGCACTAATAAATAATTTTCTGCTGAAATTGTTTACTGGACTTCCAAAAAATGCAGTCCAGGATTCAGCCTTTAGCAGCATTTGCCACTTCTGTATTACTTGCTAGGGCGATAGGTATGACTTTCTTTAGCTTGCCATCCCATAGCTTGCCTCATTTTATGGTAAATTTCTGTGTTGTCATAAATCCCAGAAAAGAGCTCGGCCTGCGGTCCATAGGCAAAAACCGGGATCATAGTTGCAGTGTGATCATTTAGGTTAAAGGCTAGTTTGAGACGGCCTGCTTTAGACCCAGGATTGATGGCTAAGCCTCCCGTCTCGTGATCAGCTGTTACTAGAACGAGTGTATCGCCTCTTTTGCGTGCAAAGTTCAATAAATTATTGATGGTTTGATCAAAGTCCATCAATTCTTTGATAAGAGCTTGCTGATCATTTGCATGGCCTGCCCAGTCGATCTGCGATCCCTCAACCACAAGGAAGAAACCCTGTTGATTTTTTTGGCTGAGAAACTCAGCAGCCATAAGACTGGCTGAGGGTAGATAATCTCGCCCTTCTAATACTTCAGCAGGTTGAGTCTGGGCAGTAAAATAAGCGAAGTTTTGTTCTGCAACCGGCGTGAATTTTCGCAGGGATTGACGATTGAAAGATCCAACTTTGTATCCTTTAGTTTTTAATTCTTCGACTAGATTCCTTTCGTCAATACTGCGATTGGTAAAGTACTCCAGCCCGCCCCCAATAAGGAGATCAATATCTCTTTCGACCATATCAGCCGCAATATTCTCATAGAATACACGTAAGGGCTGGTGAGCAAAAAAGGCCGCAGGCGTAGCGTGGACAATGGTCGATGTGACTACCACTCCAGTAGCATACCCTTTAGTTTCCATCTCTTCCAGGATCGTTTCACAGGCCAAGGAGTCGGGAGTCATTCCGATAGTCCCGTTCAAGGTTTTACGTCCACAAGCGAAGGCGGTGGCGCCCGCAGCAGAGTCTGTAATCAGGTAATCAGCAGAGTGGGATTTGTGTAGGCCAACCACTGGAAACTTTTCTAGGCTGAAACGGTTGTTGTTGTGAAATAGTCCGGCACTAACTTGCGTTAGTCCCATTCCATCGCCTATCAATAAGATGATATTCTTAGGTTGATGTGCAATCGGAGCCTGAATGATGGGAGCTGGGCTTGGATCTGTGGTTTTACAGCTCCAAACAGCCGCCATTGTGGCTAGTAGCAATAGTGTTTTTACCCGTTTTGACATGATTAATTTTCGAAGTCGCTTATTCATGAAATTTAAAACAGGCATTGTCACACGCATGAGCATTAATAGATGATAGCACCGCTTTTGTCGAAATTTTATTTCGAAAATGGAAGTTTATCTATAAATACTGGAATCTTATTTGGAATACCTTTAGCTTTGCATCATGAAATTCTTGATCAGCAAAAGCTGGCAAGCTGGAAAAGATTAGGCCCAAATGAGGGTTTAAATGGCCGTAGTCTCTTACTTGGATAGTGGCACTTAACATTGGATTGTCCTAGAGTACTTTATACTATAAGGAAAATCATCATTTTTCATTTTACCATCATCCAATAGTTGTCAGAGTACCGGGTCATCTTGAAACTTTTTTCCGATTGATCGAGTCTACTCATTGTATTTGCTAATAGATTGCCTTTTTAGTTTTAACTTTTTCATCCAAAAACATAGAAAAAGCGTAAACAACTAGAAAGCAATATTACAGCTACATACGAGGAGTAATAGCTCAATCTAGCGGGACATTTGTAACCAGTTTCCTAATAAAGATCGAGTATTTCTTAAAAGGGTGTTAAAATATTTGAGTATGAGCAACCCTGTAGTTTTTTTTTACTCCTTAATATGTAAAGCTAAGAAAAGTGTTTAGAAATCCGACTGTTCATATTAAAATCAACAACCTAATGACAACCCGTAAATCACTATTCCTATGTCTGGGGCTCTTTGCCTGGATAGGGCTTTCCGCCGATTCCTCGCCCCCGACAGAAGCTAAAACTGAAACGGTATTTGATTGGCTAAGTGCCGGAGGAGAAATCCTCGAAGTAACCCTTGAAAGTGATTGGACTAAACTGATTGAAAACAAAAAGGCTAAGCTGGAAGAACCTGCAAAAATCTATTTTGATGATGCCAATGGTTCCGCACAAGAAGTAGACCTAAAAGTGCTTCTACGCGGTAAGTTTCGCCGTCGTGTATGTGCTTTCCCGCCGGTAAAACTCAAGTTTCCTAAAAAAGACTTGAAAAAACGTGGATTGAATAACCACAATGACATTAAGCTCGTTACACATTGCCTAGGTGACAAAAAAGCCGGTAATGAGAATGTGCTGAAAGAGTACATGGCTTATAAGATGTACAATGCGCTTACGCCAAACAGTTTGCGGGTGCAACTAGTCAAAATCACCTATGTGGATTCATCTAAAAAGATGCCCAAGGTGAAACGCTATGGCTTTATCATTGAAGACACAGATGAAATGGCCGAACGACTAGGTGGTGTGGAGTGCGATTGTATGTATCCTGACGTGGCTAAGGTAGACGAAAAGTTAGTGGCACAGATGTCAATGTTTCAATACCTGATCGGAAATGAAGACTGGAATCTTCCCATGGGTAGAAACCTTAAGTATGTAATTACCAAAGGCGGCACTGAAGCTATTCCGGTGGCTTATGATTTTGACTTCTCCGGATTGGTAAATACCTCTTATGCATTGGCTAATGTAGACCACAACCTACAATCGGTACAAGATCGTGTATACTTGGGACACCCTGCTAGCGATCCGATTATGACGGAAGCCATGAATAAAATCAAAACCAAGCGAGGCGAGTTTGAGGCTATTATTAAGAGCTTCGACTTACTTAATGGCAGAGCAAAAAAAGAAATGTTATCCTATATGGATACTTGCTATGAATTGATTGAGACTTTGGAGGGAGCAGGAACCCGGCAATGGTTTGCTACTCTAAGTAAAGGTACAAATGTACTTACTATTCCTGTATCTCCTTCGAGTGGAGGAAAGGCTATTGGGAAATGAAAGAATCAATGATTCACCACCTATAGGTTGAAATAAAGGTCCTTCTTCAAACACGAAATTTGTCGAAGAACCATAAAAGTAAGAGAGGCCCTTTCCACAATAAGTGGAAAGGGCCTCCTGCATTTGTCCGCAGATAACTAGACGCCTTAAAGGCTTAACCCATCCTCAATCGTCACATTTTTTGTCCACAGTATTCTCGCTTAGTACTTATATTTTCCTTTCCATTGTTGCTGCAAGCGGTCTTTTATCTTCTTCTCAGAAGGGTTATTCTCTTGTGGCTCAAAAATTTGCTGTCCTTCCAATTCATCAGGAAGGTATTGTTGCTGGACGAAATTCCCTGGATAATCGTGGGAGTACAGATAATCTTTACCATAGTCGAGCTGCTTCATCAATTGTGTTGGTGCATTGCGGAGGTGGAGGGGGACAGGCAGATTGCCCGTCTTCTTAACTATCGATTGAGCCTTATTAATGGCCATATAAGCTGAATTGCTTTTGGGAGAAGTGGCTAAATAGACGGTAGCTTGCGAAAGGATGATCCTGGCTTCTGGAAAACCTACGGCTTGTACAGCCTGGAAAGCGGTGGTCGCCATCAATAACGCGTTGGGGTTAGCCAAGCCAATGTCTTCAGCGGCGGAAATCATGATTCTTCTGGCGATGAATTTCACGTCCTCGCCCCCTTCGATCATGCGTGCCAGCCAATAGACCGCTCCGTTCGGGTCACTCCCACGAATAGATTTAATAAAAGCGGAAGCTATGTCGTAGTGCTGTTCTCCGGATTTATCATAAATACTAACGTTCTGTTGTACTTTCTGTGTGACGAGCTCATTGTTGATTTCTAAAGCGCCATCCTCATCAAAATTGGTTACTAGTTCTAGTATATTGTACAACTTTCTAGCATCTCCTCCCGAATAACGTAACATCGCATCGTACTCTAGCACTTTTATATCTTTCTCCTTGAGATAATGGTCTTTAGCCAGAGCATCATCGATTAGCTGGATCAATTCTTCCTTATGTAAAGGTTTTAAAATATAAACCTGGCAGCGAGAGAGTAAGGCTGCAATCACCTCAAAGGATGGGTTTTCGGTAGTGGCACCAATCAAGGTGATAATACCTTGCTCTACAGCACCCAGTAAAGAATCTTGTTGCGATTTGCTGAAACGATGAATCTCATCGATGAATAAGATCGGGTTGGGGCGATTAAAGAATTGCTGACTCTTCGCCTTTTGAATGGTTTCTCTGATATCCTTAACTCCGGAGTTGATGGCACTCAAAGTATAGAAAGGGCGTTTGAGTTGCTGGGCAACGATATTAGCTAGCGTGGTTTTTCCTACACCTGGAGGGCCCCATAATATAAAGGATGGAATTTGGCCGGTTTCAATAGCCTGTCGCAAAACAGAAGATTCACCTACCAAATGTTGTTGTCCAACATAATCTGATAGTTCATTCGGTCTCATTCGCTCTGCCAATGGTCTCATATGGATCGCACTTTTGAATTCTCAATTCTGCGAATCAAGGTAAAATAATTTCGCGAGGAGGAGAAGGGAAGGAGCGCCAGATTGGTGGGAAATCACCTTAATTTACATTTCTTTCACCAGCATGAAACAAATTGTGAAGCCTACCGTTTTCTTAACTAAAGGAACCGAATAAGGATCAAAAGCTACCATTTGTTGATAAATTAGTGCCATAATGAGTAGCGATTTTCAAACCGAATGTTTATATTTGCCTATCACATCCCTTTAAGTGGCAAATATCACCCTCCACCATAAGCATTCTGCAAACCATTCGATCCAATTAGCAAGCGAATGAATCTTCGCCCCCACTGTGAAAGCATTCACAGCCGAACTACACAGCGATCTAATCTTAGTTCAGACACTCGCCTTAATTGAATTAAGATTTCTAAACTATGAGAAAAAATTAAGGTATGACGCTACCGACTAAAGTACCGGCACATTCTCCGCAAGGGGGGCAGCTCTTTGCATTTCAGTCTTTCTTACAGGCGCATAGTTTGCCGAGGCAATCTTTTGCGATCAATCCCAGTAGGCGAACCACTATCGTTGGCCAGCTAGGGACTAGACTTACCTTTTTCCCTGGCAGTTTTGCTAACTCCGTTGGGCATGTAGAAACCAAGGAAGTCACTGTTTTTTTGCGAGAAGCTTTTACCAAGGATGAGATGATTTTTACTGGACTACCTACCACTAGCGAAGATCGATTGCTTGAATCTGCGGGCCAGTTTCACCTGGCAGCCTACTCGACAGCGGGTGAATTAACTCTAAGAAAGACTATTACTGTTGAGTTGCCGATTCGTGATGAAGTAAGTAACCCGATGGCTATGCGTTTGTTCAGTGGAAGTAGCTCTTCGACCAGGGCCTACCGATCTGGATTTAACTTTGATTGGAAATTGGCTACAGAGTCACATTTGAGTCTGGTTAAAAACATTGGCAAGCGATATTTTCACTTCTCCATCGATACCTTGAATTGGTGGAATTGTGATAGCTTCTATAAGGCTAGACAAAAAGTGATGCTCAGTGTCAAGATGGAAACCTTAGTGGAAGAGTTTGATGATAAATTGGCCTTCTTGGTATTCAAGGATATCAATTCAGTTGTTCGCATGTATCCGACTGGGCGACGTTTCTCAGCCATCAATATTCCTACGCAACTGACTGCCACCTTGTTGGTATTGGCATCTGCTAAAGGACAGTTGTACGTGGGAGAAGCCGAAGTCATGAGGACTTCTAATCGGATGTTGCGATTACCAATAGAATCCACTTCAGAAGCCGAACTTATTCGCAAGATTCGACAGCTGGCCAAAACACAGTGATCAAATTTTGCATAGATCAGTTGATAAACCAGCTAAGATCTGAGATACGAAGCTCCGTTGATATCTAGAATTGCCCCAGTCATAAATGCTGAGCCTTTTTCAGCTAGGAAAACAATACCATGTGCCACTTCATCAGGAGTGGCCACTCGCTGCAATGGACTTTGGTTGCGAATGAGATCTCCTTCTGGCCCTTCCAGGATCGTTTGAGTCATGTCGGTTGCTACAAAACCAGGGGCCACTACCGAAACATAAATTTGGTGTGGACCTAAGGCTTTTGCTAGAGACTGACTCATAGCATTCAATCCAGCCTTGCTGGCCCCATAGGCTGGGTGTTCGGGCTCTCCACGGAAGGCTCCCCTGGAGGATACGTTAATGATATGCCCACCTCCTTGCTCCTTCATTTGCTGCGCTACCCAATAACACATATTTGCCACACCTACTAGGTTAAGGTCTAGTGTGTTTTTCCAGGCGTCCTGCCAAGTCTGATAATCGGAATCCAGAATAGGGTGAGGCAGATATATCCCTGCATTGTTGATGAGAATGTCAATATTTTCAAATTCACCGATCACTGCTTCTGTTAACATTTCCACAGCTTTGGGTTTTGAAATATCGGCCTTTATGGCAAAATGCCCTTCCCCATCTAGGGAGTCTATAGTTTCGGCGGCGGCTTGGCTATCTGATCGAAAATTGATGGCAATTTGAGCACCTCGGGCGGCGAAAGCTTGGGCGGTAGCCCTTCCAATCCCACGAGATCCACCCGTGATTAAAACCTTCTTTCCGTTGAAATCTTCCATTTTAGGGTATAGTTATCGAGCAAAAGACTGCACAAATCTAAAAATAGAGAGCTAAAGCAAAATAATTGGCATTATTGCAGCAGAATTTTAATAACCCATTAAAAACCGAAAAATGAAAAACACTATTCTAGGCTGCTTGGGCATCCTTGCCCTAATATTTAGCAGTTGTGCAACCACCGAAGAGATTTGGATTAATAAAGATGGAAGTATTCATGTGGAAGTCCACAATGACATGAGTGCTTTTATGGGATTATTAAGTCCAGAGGATTTGGCAGGTGTAAAAGACGAAGCCGAAGAAAAATCACCACAAGATGAAGATCGAAGCGATTCCTACAATAGTGGGAAGAAGTTTGGTCAAGACATGACAAAACTTTTCGAACAGGATCAAGTAGATACCACCATTGATTTTTTGAGTGTATTTCAGGAAGAAATGGAAGCGCGAGGTATAAAATCCAAAGAGGAAATGTGGCAGCAAATGATGGAAGAAGCCGATAAGGACGCTAGTCCTGAAGAAAAGCGGAAAACGGTTGACTTTTTGAAAGGAATGATGAAAACGAAGATGCGCATGCAGTTTGATCGAGCCGAAGGAAAGTATATCGTCTCTATGCTTCGAGATTATGATACGGCCGAAGAGATTCAGCAAAACATGAACTTCATAGAATTTATAAGTACGATGTCCGGAACCATGGAGAACCGAGACCCGAAGGATCTTGCGATGGCTGAATTTATGATGGGCAATACACCTACTTACAGCCTAAGTAAAAAGGAATTCCACCTTACTCGAAAAAGCACCGATTACTCCGGTGTGGACGAAGAAACCATGCAGCAGATGAAGATGATGTCTAGCTTTTTGGGAGGAATGAATCATAAATATATCATTCATGTACCTAAGAAAGTGAAAAAGATCAATATCCCGGGAGCCATCATCAAGGGTAACACCGTTACTTTTTCGGCACCTGCTTCACCAATAGGCGAAGAGCAAGCTGAATTTGAAGTCAAAATCAAATACAAGTAATAGGTTGGATAAACATTTTTTCTATTGAAAAATCAGTCTTAGTACTATAAGTAATAAAAGGTAACTGGGAGTGGAGTTTTAGTCTCCAACTCCCAGTCTTTTTAGGAAACACTTAGCAGGTAGTCCCTTTTAAACTGTTGAAATTCCGCGCTAGGGCCACTTGCTAGGCATTTAGGTTTACTTATCGAAGTAAGGTGACCGATCCAATTCGTTTGTAACCTCCCACTTCTGTCTTCACACCCCTCCATTCCGTTCCGTCTTCAAAAATGGCTAGGATTTTCCAAACATAAACATCCTGGGGCAGAGGATGGCCATTGTGCGTGCCATCCCACCCCCGAGCTGGTTTTCCTTCATTTAGCTCTGATGTTTCCCACAGCAATTCGCCGTAGGGTGAAAATATTTGTAAACGGTATTCTTTCAAGCTTAGTCCTTTGGGGAGGAATATCTGTGCATCGCCAGCCCCTTGGGTTGGTGCAAAAGCATTAGGCACATGCAAACCCCGAATAAAGGAAGGCGTGAGCGTCAACAAGGTATCGTCTGGGCAACCATTGGTAGCCATGGCCTGTAAATAGACTTGTTTTAGCCCATTTTCATAGAAACGATGGCTAGGATTAAATTCTTCACTTGTATTACCTTCTCCAAAATCCCAGTAATAGGTATCAGCATCAGATGAAGTATTTTGGAACTGAATGAAGCCGGAACCTGCTCCGTTGATAATCTCTTCGCTCCATGTGAAGGAAGCCTTGGCGGTTTTTCGAACCTCGACATAGGCCGGAAGATTCAATGTGTCCGCGCAAATATCATCAAAGGCAGCGATCAATTGTAGATCATAAGTTCCAGCTTCTCTATAAGTGTGTTGTGGTTCCAACTCTGTAGACTGATTGCCATCTCCAAATTCCCAAAAGAATCTGTTGCCTACTCCTAGATTCGTGAACTGCACTTCCATGGGTTCACAGCCTACTATAGAGTCAAGCTCAAACTCTGCGACCGGACTTTCATAGAAATACAACATCTGGCGAGTGGTGTCTGTACATCCGTAGGTATTACTTACCCATAAATTGACAGGCACTTCACCCGGCTGATAGAAAGTCTGCGCGGGATTTACGAAGTTCGAAGATTGATCTCCACTAAAGTTCCAGCTATAGCCATCAGCTCCTTGTGACTCATTGTTGAACTGCACATTTATGGGAAGCCCGCAGATAGCCTCTTTGTCATAGCTGAAAGCTGCTTCTGGAACAGGAAAAGCAAAGATCTCATCGTAAATACTATCGGTATAGCAACCAGAAGGAGTGGAAACCCGCAAGCGCACCGCATAATTTCCAGTATTCATATAGGTATGATCAGGGTTTGGCTCCACAGAGGTATTGCCATCTCCAAAGTCCCATTGGTAGTATTGCCCATTTTGTGCATTCTGCTGAAAAGAAATGGACAATGGTGCACAACCGTTGGGTGCTGTCATGTTGAAGGATGCGACCGGGGGCTCCTTGATCTCTATGGTTTTTGTTAGGGTTTCTTCACAGGCATTACCTAGTGCCGTGCCACGCAATTGGACGGTATAGGTGCCCACTTCTGGGAAAGTATATACCGGACTGCTCATGCTAGAGGTATCGCCCGTACCAAAATCCCAGTAAGCGGCCGCAAGATTGGTGGACATATTGGTAAATTCAATCTCTTGGCCCGTGCAAAGGTTGGGTGAAAACTCAAAGTCAACACTTGGCGGCGGAAGCACCGTAATGGTTTGGGTGGTGCTATCCTCCGCACAAGAGTTACTAGCATATTGGGTGATGGTATAGGTGCCTGGGTCGACATAGGTGTAGGTGGGGTTTGTCATTGAGGCCCCATTACCATCCCCAAAATCCCATTGTATTCTAGTCCCAGGTGTCGAAAAGTTTTCAAAATTGATTTCGAAAGGTGCGCATCCTACCGCTCGATTGATATTGAAAAACGCGTTGACTTCATCTGGCTCTACGACAAGGAGTTTTTCTAAGGTATCCGCACCACAGGCATTGCTGGCTATCAACGTAATGGGATAGCCCACTGTGGCAGAATCTGCTTCAAATGTTTGTACACTGGGTATGGAATCCGTGGAAAAATGACCATTGCTAAAGTCCCAGTAAAAAGCAGTTGGATTACCTTGAGAAATATTTGCAAAAAACACACTCAGGGGAGCACAGCCGGTGTCAACAGTAAATCCAAAATCGACGATGGGATAGGCGCGCACCGTAAACGTATCCGAAACAACATCCATACCACATTGGTTGGAGGCTTCCAGTTGTATCACATAAGTCGTATCGTTAATTCCGCCCTCAAAAACGATGGAAGCAGGGGGCTCCTCAGTACTAGCTGTTTGGCCATTGCCAAAACTCCAGCTGTAACTGTTTTCGTAACCCTGACTTTCATTGGTCAGCGTTGTCGTTAGCTGGCCACATTCTTCATAAGTGTCAGCTGTGAAGGTAGCTTGAGAGGGAGCCGCTACTTGTATCTCTTGCGTGCTGATTGATGCACAACCAGCCGCATTGGTCAGTGTCAGTTGTACCGTGTATTGTCCGGCATTACTATATAGGTGAGTTGGGCTAATTTCAGTTGAATTAGCACTGCCATCTCCAAATGTCCAGTTATAGGTATCTCCACCATTGCTGCCGTCCTGAATTTGGACTTCATCTCCCATGCAAACTAAGGGAGGCAAACTGAACGCAGCCGCTGGCGACGGTTGTACCGTAATTATCTTTTGTGCTTGACTGGAGCAGCCCGTGGCTGCATCCTGTATACTATAGGTTAAGGTATGTGTACCCTCAGCTGCTAGGGCAGGATCAAAAATTCCGGCTTGGGCATCCGTAATACCCGGCCCAGACCAAGCACCTCCGGATGGTGCCTGACCAGAAAGCTGAAAAGGGGCAGCATCGACACAAAGGCTCTGGTCAGCCCCGGCCGTCGCTGCCTCTGGTGCAATAACCTCTACTGTTAATTGATCTTCGAAGGCGCAGCTTCCAGCGCCTACCATGTAGCGCAATTGGTAGGTACCCGGCCCAGCCAAACTGGGGTCAAACAGACTACCATTTAGTGCATTATTTGCTCCTGACCATGTCCCTCCGGCTGGGTTCGCTGCAGCAGCCAGGTCATAGACGGCGTCAAATTGGCACAAACTTAAGTCCGGGCCTGCGTCAACACTCACCGGATCAATTACTCCAATGTTTGCTGTAGCAGTAGCTGCACAGCCGTTGGCGTTAGATACTGAATAGGTGAGCTGATAACTGCCTGGGCCGCCTGCCACAATTGGGTCGAACAAGCCAGCATTTGCATCTACAACACCTTGCCCTGACCAAGTGCCGCCTGTTGGAAAAGCCGCTGGTAAGGCAGTAGCACCAGGAGTGTTGCAATAGGAGGAATCTATCAAGGTGATTTCAGGCGCTGCATTAACTAAAACAACCACTGAGTCCACTCCTTGACAGTTGTTCCCATCTGTGAAGTTGTAGGCTAAGGTAAAACTACCGGGTCCTGCCGTCGCTGTAATAAATTGATCGCCATCCAATATATTATCTATCCCACTACTCCAGGTACCATTGACAGGACTGCCGGTGAGCAATTGATTAGGTTCATTACTGCATATCGTGATATCTGGTCCCGCATCGACATTAGGCGCGGGAATGATGTTGATGGTAAAATTATCTGAAATGGAACAAGCGCCCACCCCGTAATTATATGTCAGAAGGTTTGCTCCACTATTTGCTGCAGCCGGGTCGAAGCGTCCGCCTTGACTAACGCCACTTCCCGACCAAGTTCCTCCCACTGGATCAACCTCCAACTGGAAAGGGCTTACAGAGGCGCAAAGCGTTTGATCCTCTGGCAGCACGAGTGTAGTCAACTCTTGTACGATGAAAGTATCTGCGACTGTAAAATTGCCACAGCTATTAGTTGCCTCAAGTTGAATAATGTAGGTCCCGGCAGAATTGTATTGAATGCCACTAGGATATGGATCTGTAGAACTAGTCACAGAACCACCAGGAAACTGCCAATTGTAACTATCAATTGATAAACCATTGGATATGTACTCTAGGTTTAAACTATCAAAATGTAGGGTAGCAGTAGCGCAAGAATCGGCTAAGGGATCAAGATTAATGACTGGAGGTCCCGGCATTTGTAGCAGGGTATCCCACTGGACTGTAGTACAAGGATTGCTAACACTTAGGACCAGCTCATACGCACCTCCTTCTAAAAATTGAATGGTAGGGCTGGCTGAGTTGGCATGAGTACTATCTAAGAAAGTCCAGTCTAGATCTGAATTCACGACCCATTCAAATGTTAAACCTTCTCCGAGAGAATTATTGGTAATCTCTACATCTACAGGTGTACAACTTTCACCCGCTCCTACATCGGTAAAAATAGGTGTAGCAGTAGCTTCGGGCTCTTCATAGATGGTTACTTCTTGAGATAAAGTAAACTCACCACAGGCAAAGCTAACTAGCGTCATTTCAATGGTATAGGTCCCCGGATTAATGAACTCTATATCAATACTGTTGGAGTTAAAGAGATTGCCACTGACGATGTTCCAGTCTTCTCCTGACACACCCGTTATCGTCCAGCTGGGATTGAGGACATCTATACAGGCAGATGGATTCCCGCTCACTACTTCATTGATGTCGGTGGTGTTATTGTTGAAGGTGTAGGTGGAACCCGCACAGCTATTAGGCGGAGCGATCACCTCGAACATGGGATCAGGTGGACTACTTACTTCAATGGGCTCAATAGTTGCCGTAGAAGAGTTGCAGGGGTTCGAAGCCACGATTTTTATGTCAAAAGCATCATTGTAATTCCCGGTACTCGTCATTTGTCCACAAGAGCTTTCTTCAAAAGTATAGGTGAAAACCTCTGGCAGTGAATCTTGTGTGTAGTAGGCGACTTCCTCTCCATTAATGGAGACAGTGTATTCCGTGCCCGGAGGGTTACTCTCAGTATTGATGATAGGAAAGTTCAAAGTGGCCGGTGCGCAAAGCCCAACGGTATTTCCGGGAATTACTAAACCTACAGAGGGATTCCCTCCATTATAAAAGGTATAAGTATTGGTAAAGACACAGCCATTTTGGTGTCGAACAGTAAAAAAGATGGTGTAGTAGCCATAACCGGTATAGGTATGAGTTAGAGTGGTAGTATTAGAAAAAGTAGTATTGTCATAGTTCTCTGAGGGCGTTCCATCCCCCCAGTTGATGGTATATCCTTCATTGTCAGCATAAGAGGCAGAGGCATTGAAAATACTCAACTCAAAAGCAGCTGAGCCATTACAGGCTTTGATTTCTCGGTCGATCAAGGTAACAATCCCCGGCGGTACACCAATGGTAGCATCAGGTGTGGCGAGAACTGTCAATGTATCTGTCGCACAGGCTGTTCCATCTGCATACAAGGTTACGGGGTAATCTACTTCTTGTGGAAGAATGGGGAATCGGTAGGATAGGGTGGCCCCGTCTTCATCTGGAGAACCATCATTGTCTAAATCCCAGCTGTAAGCAATAGCATTGTCGGGATTATCTACATTCAGATCAACCGAAACCCCAGCGCAAGGCCCAGCATCAGAAAAACTAAAACTACATTGAGCACGGCTGGAGTTAAGTACACAACTCCAGGCTAATATGGTAAGTATGATATTGCTAATTCCTAATTTCATGCCAGCGTGTTTGATTGGTAGAGAGAGTTTGTTTAGAAGAAATCTTTGCAGTCGAGAATCTTTTTCCTGGATCGACTTCGACTACTCTTTCCAGAACCCATATTGAGATCAGGCAGGAATCGATATCTAAAGGTCATTTCGAATACGCTGCCTGCAATGGGACCTACCCCAGTGGTGTTCACATCTACACTGGCACCAAAGAAGAGCCGGGGCTGAGCGCCTTTATTTCGACTTGTACTAAGAGCATATCCACCTACAGTTAGGATATAAGCATCAGTATGCGTAGCATTGGGCGCAAAGAATCGGTTTTGATACAAGAGGCCCACATAGAAACTATTGACTAAGCCGTACATCCCTATGGTACTTACCGTAATATTTTCCTTGAAATTGAGAAATTTATACCCTTGCATGTCTACCTTGACATTGGGGGAGAATGACACATCAAATCCAGAACCTTGAAAGATCTTCATGGGAATGATCAAGCCGCCATGAAAGGTAGTGCGAGGCGCTACGCCCGATTCACGATTAAGGAAGGAGTCATTACCTTTTGAAGATTTGCTGACCAATTGTGGTAAGTGATGGAAGCTGACACCCAATTGACTGCGTACATTTCTCCACCGTCCTTTCCCTCGACCGAAATCACTTACTTGCCGCCACACGACTCCGAAATCGAAATCTCCGTACATTACCTGGTCGAGGACTGGCAAAACGCTACTGCCTTGCACCACTCCATAGATCGGGTCAAGTTGATCGGAGAAAACCAAGCGATCCCAGTCCAGGCTTTTCTGAACCAAGCGCCCTTCCATACCAAAATGGATATTGCTCTTTTCGCCAGGGATGGTGTAGGAAAAGACAACGCCCGCCTGATTAGATTTTAGGTTGGCAATACCTTCTGTATTACTCATAACGTGAAACCCTAGTCCCAATCCGACAAAGGGTAATTGTGTTTCTACGCTGGCGCCAAAGGTCTTGAATCCCCGATCAGCGTTTAGCCATTGGATTCTTGAAACACCAGAAAGGGTAATACCACTTTCCAGACCTGCAAAGGCCGGGTTAAGGTAAATTCGATTAGCATAAAATTGTGAAAAGGAGGGATCTTGGGCTTGTAATGAGAGGGTGCTGGACCACAGGGCTACCCATAGGAGTAGCCTCCTTAACCATAGGGATAATGGGCTGTTCATTTAAATCAGTTTAATAGGATGACCTAATCTTATTGTGTATAACTGTCTGGGCTAGAATAGAAAGGGGACATTACTTCCTTCTTAGAAGTTAAGTAGTGCAACCGTAGTTGACACAGCACTTATAGTGTTTCATAGTCGTGAGGGTTGAACCCTTGACTACTTAAATAATGACCTTTAATGAAATGCTGGGATTAGTAGGTAAGCAATGTAACAGTAGATGCATTTCTGACATAGAAAGCAACTGGCCACAATGCTCAATAAACTGAGGTTGGGTTAATGGATTAGTTCCTTGGGGAGGGGTAGAACGACGATTTGGATGTGATTAGGTAGGTATTGTGGTATCTTGTATACCTTGGACTATAGCTAATTTGAATAATGAATGCTTATTCCTCTTTTTACATATCTGGTGAAGTGTAGACCGATGAAGATTGGAATATTGAATGAGGGGAGATTCGGCAATCAACCAAGGGTCTTATTACTTCATGATGTATACCTATGTGTAGTTCTCTTAGGTCTTTTGGATAAATTCAGTCTTATAACGTATAGATATTTTAAAAAATTATAATAGAAGTGATAATTTTTATTTTTCGGCCAAGATTTTTTCTTTCTGTAGCTTAAATTCTTCTTCGGTCAAGATGCCCTTATCTCTCAACTCGCCTAAGCGCACGATCTGCGTTAATAGATCGCTATCTAGGTCCATCTCTTCCGCTTCTTTCTGGTTTGGAGGGGTTTCCTTGATAGGCGTACTTACCGGGATAGTACGAGAGCGAGGGGTTTCCATACGTTCTGCAGCAGCTACCTTGAAGCCACTTTCTACGAAAAAATGGAAATCACCATCTGCTCGCAAATTGGATAAAGCACGATGTGTATATACCTTATTGATATCTTTAAATCCGAATTCAACGGCCTTTTCCAGATGGTAGTAGGAGTTTTCCAACTCATTGAGCAAGGAATAGCAGCAAGCGAGGTTAAAATGTGTGCTGGGGTCTTCAAAGTTGATCTCCAAGGCTTCATCAAAGGCTTCAATTGCGCCCTCATACCTAAACTGTCGGAATAGTTGTACGCCTTTTTTCTTGAAATACCTTTCTTTTTCTACGTTTCTAGCAGCGGGCGCAGGTAAGGCGGGCGCACCATAGGAACGATATTGGCTAGGTTCTGCATAATCACTCTTAATCCATTTCTTATTGTAGCGTTCATCAAATTCTTCTTTTGGCATAACAAAAAGAAGAACTGCGTCAATGAATCCTAAAATGGCGGGTAACATGATCAACGGAAAGTCTTCTTCAACTGTGATCATGAAAGAGAACATGAATAATCCAAAGTGCAGAATTCCCAAGAATCGTTTTCCCAAGTAAAATCTATGTACGCCAAAAATGCCAAGAAATAGTGCCAGCGTTGCTGCAACCTGCTTTTTCCTCATCGGTGTTTCCTTTTTCTATAAGCCATGCTTCTATGGTCAAGGATGCCTTGTGGATGCTATTTTGGTGGAAAACGAAGCAAATTTTCTGATATAGCAGGACCAACCACTAAAATTTGCGTCGTTTGCGGCCAGTTTGGGATTTCCTACAGGCTAACCACAGTCAGATGGTTATTATACGGTTTGCTTGATCAAGTCTTATTATTACAAGATAAAGTCTATTTACTAATAACGTAAAACCTTTATCCAAAAGTTTAATTTTTATCGACAAAGATCGACTTATTTGACGATTTCATAATGCATGAGGTTACACTAGGTTACGTTCCATGAGGACAAAAAACCAAAATTAGATTGAACAATCTGTTGAATTTGGACCTTCCTTTTAGTGCAAGTTAGTTGTCTTTCAAAGGTGAACTTGTAGGGGACGTACTAATAGTGAACAGGAGGTTACAAAGGTTAAAGTACTTTTAATGTCTTCAGAGCGAATTCCTGGTTTTTGAAAAAAAACCGACCTTTGTCAAGCGAGGACGACAAAGCTTAGCGTTAATGTGCAGGTATGAAGAGCGTGACGGCAAAGTATTTGTGGAGTCCTATAGATAGAAACTAGATATTTTAGGTTAGAAAAAAATACATCAATGAGAGTATTTGTATCACTTGTCTTGTTCGTTTTGACTGCTTTTACCACTGCAGGCGCACAAGCAGGACATGATATTAGCATCACGATTAAAGGTTATGAACAGCAGGAGTTGTATCTAGCTTATCATTTAGGAGATAAGCAGTACATCCGCGATACGGTAAAAGTCCAAGCTGATGGGACCTTTCATTTTAAAGGCGAAGGCGTATTGGAAGGAGGAGTATACTTGGTCGTTATGGCGCCAGATAATGATTTTTTCCAAATCTTGGTGGATGATAAGAACCAGCAATTTTCTGTAGTTACCCAGAAAGACAATTCCGCCGAGCATATGTCTTTCACCGGTAGTGAGGACAATAGTCTGTTTTACAGCTATCTTGGATTTATCAACTCCAGAAGACCTGAAGCCGAACGGTTAGGAAAGGCTATATCCGACGCTAGCGGTGCGGAGAAATCTGCCTTACAAAAGGAACAAGAAGCCTTAAATAGTTCTGTGATTGACTTCCAACGAAAACTGGTTGCGGACCATCCCAAAACCTTGACAGCAGCTATCATCAGAGCTAATCTCCCTTTCGATACGCCTGATTTTGAAGGAACTGAGGATGAAATTCAAAGGCAGCGGTGGCGTTATACGCAACAGCATTATTTCGACAATGTTGACTTGGGGGATGTTAGAATGCTGCGAACGCCATTCCTATTCCAGCGGGTAGATTACTTTATCAATAAATTACAAGTACAGCATCCAGATACGATGGCGCTGGCTGTAGATTACATATTGGAAAGAATGAAGCCAGCTGAAGAGTCCTTCAAATTCTTTTTGGTTCATTACTTGAATGAATATGCCAAATCTAAGATTGTGGGAATGGACGCGGCTTATGTACACCTGGTAGATAAATATTATCGCACAGGGGTGGCTAGTTGGACAGAGGAAGAATCCTTGAAAAAGATCCTGGAAAGTGCGGATAAGCTAAAACCATTGCTAATTGGTAAAACGGCACCAAATATTGAAATGCGGAAAAAAGATGGTTCTAAGGTGAGCTTGCACGAAGTAGATTCCGATTACACCATTTTATACTTCTGGCGATATGATTGTGGGCATTGCAAAGAGTCTACACCCTTTATGAAAGCTTTTTATGAGAAGTTTAAAGACAAGGGGGTCAAACTATTCGCGGTTTGTACCAAGTTTACAGATGAGATTGAAGGTTGTTGGGAATATGTCGATGAAAATGGGATCCAGGATTGGCTGCATACTGTTGACCCTTATCACCAAAGCCGCTTCTCCAAACTATATGATATACGCTCCACACCTCAGATCTATGTTTTAGATGATAAGAAGGAGATTATTTCTAAACGTATTGGAGCGGATCAATTGGAAGAATTGATGAATCGAATCTTGGAACAAAAGGCAAGTGAAGGAGTCGGTAGTGATAAATAGAAGCCAACGTTTAATGGATAATTGGTGCTCAATGATGCATAGTGATTCATTACGAATGCTTGATTCTTTTTTTCATTAAACACATAAAGGCTTGGTCAAGTGACTTTGGCTCTTCGAAGGACGAACTTCAAGAGACCAAAGGACAGTCGCTTTAGGTAGACCGTAGCAATTTCGGTGCCGCCTATCAGGACTTCATCTTTGCCCTTGTCAATGGCTCGCAAAGCTTTTTGAGCGAAGACTGATGGTTCCATACCACTGGCAGTGGAATCGGCCATCTCATTATTTTTACTTCCATCACCTTTGAGGGCATTAATCGTTACATTGGTGTGTACATAGCCAGGGCAAATAATGGTCACCTTAATGTTGTCTTCATACACTTCTTCTCGTAAACAATCGAACCAGCCTTGCAATGCGTGTTTTGAGGCAGCATAAGCAGAACGAAATGGAGTGCCGATTTTTCCCATAACGCTACTGATTACCACAATATGACCACTTTTTCTGGCTAGCATATCTGGGAGCGCGGCTTTAGTCACTGCTACAGTACCTAAGAAATTTACATCCATGATCTTTTTGTCCACTTGAAAAGCAGTGTTTTTTACTAAATCACGTTGAGAAATGCCGGCATTGTTGATCAGAATATCTGGAGCGCCCCAATATTGCTTGATCCCTTCATAAGCCGTTGGTATCTGATCAAATTGTGCTACATCCAAGGGCAAAACTTGAGTGAGATCAGGGTGGGAGCAATTATGTTTAACTCTGCTTAATTCTTGCTCGTTGCGGCTGGAGAGGATTAGGCGAGCTCCTTGTTGAGAAAAGGCGTAGGCGAGATGCTCACCAATCCCAGAAGAGGCTCCTGTGATCCAAATGACTTTATCTTTGAAGACCATGGCTCGGTTTTTATTAGCCTAAATTTCGATAAATATGTTTTACTTTTAGCAGACTACACAAAGAAGTTGTCTAAAAATGATTGAATGGCTGCAAATTGAGAGAAGGAGAACCTGAAAATAACGGTTTGTAAACTGTAGCTTAGATAAGCTGACGACAGAATCAGTTACCAGCACCTTTTTCCTTCAAAATTAGCCTTAAAAACTTCAAAGAAATCCTATTTATGAAAACCGTATTTCTAATCAGACATGCTAAGTCGAGCTGGGATTATCCCGAACTACGAGACTTTGACCGTCCTTTGAATAAAAGAGGCTTTCGAGATGCCCCCTTCATGGCTCAAATGTTGAGTAAGAAAATTCCTAGCCCTGATAAATTAGTTTCCAGCCCTGCGAAGCGAGCTATTACTACCGCGGGTTACTTTGCGGAGGCATTTGGGTTAACGGTCGATGATGTTCGCCAAGAACAAGGGATATACGAAGCCTATGCGCAAGAATTGCTTTATATCATCCAGCACTTGGATTCAGCTTGGGATACGGTCTGTCTATTTGGCCACAATCCAGGATTTACCAATTTGGCAAATCAGTTTGCCAAGGATTTTATCTCTAATATTCCAACCTGCGGGATTGCACAAATAAACGGAGACATTAGTAATTGGAAAGATTTCCAGCGAGATAAGGTACGTTTACGGGCCTTTTATTACCCTAAACAATTTCAACAAAAGTAGGAGGGCGGGAACAGAGACTAAAGCGTCGATGTGAAGCCTGTGTTTTCTAAATTATATGATATAAATGAGGAGCGGTAAAAGCAAAACTACAGCCGGGGTTGTCTTTCTTATGTTGTTGCTAGGTGTTCTTTCTTGCCAAAAGAAGAGAACAGTTCTTCCCATTTCGGAAGAAACACTTGTGCCCATTTTGAAGGATATACAAATTGCGGAGTCTATTATTCAGCAACAAAACTACATTATTAAAGATAGCCTCACAGAGCGCTATTATGGAGTGATTTATCGAACTTATGATATAGATCCTTCCGACCTGGATAGTACGCTTGCTATTTTGCGCAAAGACCCGGCAATGATGGATAAGATCTATACAAAGGTGTTGGAAGAACTTTCTAAAGAAGAGGTGCAGGACTAGGTATGGTTCTTGGCTTACAATCGATTTGAGATCGAACCAGCAGTCAGGATTTCATCGACGAATAGGGATGTCACTTGCTACTATTGGCCTAAGGCCTACCATTCATAGGGTGAAAAGTCTTAATTTAAACGTTACAAACTTAACATTAACTTAAAATAGGAGCTCGACTAATACTTGTGAATTCGTTTATTTTTGCCTCATTGGTACAAAAATTCTCTTCTCTGTTAATTTTGTAATCCAACCGGATGTTCTAGAAATGACGATTGCCCATAAAAGGAAAATGCTAAGAGTCTAGAACACTAAGTGGCCAAACAAAAATTACCAGAGAGTCCATAATTCAAAGTAGAATGGATCCAATTAAAATTCTTGTAGTTGACGATGAACCGGATATCCTTGACTTTTTGCGGTACAATCTTGTCAAGGAGGGTTATCAGGTAGTGACGGCCTCTAATGGAGAAGAAGGAGTGATGATGGCCGAAAAGGAGAAACCTGGTTTGGTAATCCTAGATATCATGATGCCGAAAATGGATGGGGTGGAAGTATGTCGAAATCTTCGTAGTAGACCAGAATTTGATAAAACCTTAATCATCTTCCTGACTGCAAGAGAAGAAGATTATTCACAAATAGCTGCCTTAGATATAGGAGGAGATGACTACATCACTAAACCTATTCGCCCAAGAGTTTTCTTAAGTCGGATCAAGGCGCTATTACGGCGTTCAGATCGGCTCGAAGAAGAATCCTCTGATGCCGTGATCGTGGTCGGGGAGCTGGAAATAGATACTGAGAAAATTACCGTAACGAAGGGAGATAGGATTATTGAGCTGGCCAAAAAAGAATTTGAGTTACTCAACTTATTGGTTTCTAAACCGGGGAAAGTGTTTTCGAGAGAAGAGATTTTCAACAAGGTTTGGGGAACGGATGTGATTGTGGGTAATCGAACAATTGATGTACATATTCGAAAGCTCAGAGAAAAAATTGGCGATTCTTTTATCAAAACGATAAAGGGGATCGGATATAAATTTGAATTCTAGATGTTAAAAAACCCTACGCCAAAACAGATCGCTTTATTTGCAGCATTGTATATCTGCTTGGTTGTTTCTTTAGTAGGAGGATTGTTATTGGGGCTAGAGAATTTGGGATCTCCGGACTGGGCAACATACCTGATGGTGCCTTTGGTGGTGTTTTTAGCCGGCTACTTGGTGACGATCTATTATCTTCGGAAATATATTTACCGTAAGATCAAACTAATTTATAAAACCATTCACAAGCATAAACGATCTCCTGAAGAAAAGACAAATTCAATCGATATTACTTCCGACATAATTGGCGAGGTGGAGAAAGAGGTGGAAGAGTGGGCGATCACTCGGGAGGCCGAGATTAATAAACACAATGCCTGGGCAGACTATCGCCGAAAGTATATTGGTGATATTTCGCATGAGTTGAAAACGCCAATTTTCAACATTCAAGGATATTTGCATACCCTCCTTGATGGAGCTATGTATGACAATGAAATTAATCACTCGTTTTTGAAGCGAGCTGCCAAGAATGTAGAACGTCTTCATACCATTGTGGAAGACCTCAGTGCTATCTCTCGCCTCGAATCCGGTAACCTGGTCTTAGATACCGTATCCTTTGATATCAAGGAGTTGACCCAAGAAGTATTTGAGGATTTAGAAATCAAGGCTACACAAAAGGATGTTTCTTTATCCTTCAAAGAGGGGGCAGATCAGAATTATCGCGTTAGAGCAGATATTGATAGCATTCGGCAGGTGTTAACGAATTTGTTGCACAATTCCGTTAAGTACGGTAAGAACAACGGTCGAACTAAGGTGGGCTTCTATGATATGGATTCAAATATCCTAATTGAAGTAGCTGACAATGGTATAGGTATTCCCTCTGAACATCTCGATCACGTCTTTGATCGTTTCTACCGGGTAGATAAGAGCAGGTCTCGTGCTCAAGGCGGATCTGGACTTGGATTATCGATAGTCAAACACATTATCGATGCGCATAAGCAAACAATTAATGTTCGAAGTGCCCACAACTTGGGATCGACCTTTGGTTTTACTTTGGAAAAAGCAAAATAGATAGACTCACTATCCCGGATTAAGCTTACTTTTGCGCTCACAAGCAATTTTGAAAGATGATTACGGTAGCGGATGTATTTGTAAAGTATGGTGATCGAGTATTGCTAGATCATGTCAACTTAGTCATTCAAGAAAGAGATAAGACGGGCTTAGTCGGTCGTAATGGTGCTGGGAAATCCACCTTGCTTAAGATCATTGCGGGCGATATTAATCCTGATGGCGGTAATATAACTCGGCCATCTGAAAGCTCATTAGGCTTTTTGCATCAGGAAATGAATCTTCCAAAGGGAAAGACAGTGCAGGATGAAGCCCTTAGTGCTTTTGGAGATGTCAAAGCTTTGGAAAAGAGGATAGAAGAACTCAACAATGAGATTGCCACGAGAACGGATTACGAAAGTGCAGCCTACACCAAGTTGCTAGAGGAATTCTCAGAAGCCAATGATCGTTTTCAATTGCTAGGTGGGGCTTCGATGGAAGCAGAAGCAGAGAAAGTACTGAAAGGGCTAGGTTTTAAAAGCTCGGACATGGGCCGCCTGACGGATGAATTCAGTGGAGGCTGGCAAATGCGGGTGGAATTGGCCAAGATGTTACTCCAAAAGCCTAATTATTTGCTGCTGGATGAACCGACAAATCACTTGGATATCGAATCAATCATCTGGTTGGAGAGCTTCCTGAAAGATTATCCTGGGGCGGTAATCATTATTTCTCACGATAAGCAATTCTTAGACAATACCACCAAGCGGACGATAGAAGTAGAGTTAGGGCAAATTTATGACTATAAGGCTCCCTATAGCCAATTTGTAGCCCTACGAGCAGAGCGAAGAGAAAAAATGCAAGCTGCTTACGATAACCAGCAGAAGGTAATTGCGCAAAAAGAGCGGACCATCAATCGCTTTATGGCCAAAGCCACAAAGACCAAGATGGCCCAATCGATGAAGAAACAGCTGGATAAAATAGAGCGGATTGAGATTGCGGCCGAGGATACAGCGGGTATGACATTGCGATTTCCTCCGGCGCCTCGATCGGGCCAAGTTGTGCTAGAGACCAAGGCTTTGGAAAAGAGCTATGGGGAGTTGCGAGTCTTGGATAAGGTAGACTTGAAACTGGATAGGGGCGACCGCATAGCCTTCGTTGGGCAAAATGGGCAAGGTAAGACCACCTTGGCTAAAATCATGATTAGGCAATTGGATAGAACTGGCGGCGAGCTTATCCAAGGTCATAACGTTCAGATTGGCTATTATGCCCAAAACCAATCGGATACGTTGCAGTCAAACCTAACACTCCTCGAAACGATGGAGCAGGCTTCTCCTCCGGAAATGCGGACGCAGTTGAGAAATATACTGGGTGCGTTTTTGTTTAGCGGGGAGGATGCAGATAAAAAGGTTTCAGTATTATCAGGGGGCGAGCGAGCGAGGTTAGCTTTAGCTTGTCTGTTGTTAAAGCCTTTCAATTTGTTAGTGCTAGATGAGCCTACTAATCACTTGGATATCATTTCGAAAGATATATTGAAAAGAGCCTTACTGGAATTTGATGGCACCTTGGTTGTAGTATCTCACGATCGAGATTTTCTTTCAGATTTGACCACCCGAACGATTGAATTCCGTGATAAACAGCTTTTTGATCATATCGGTGATGTCAATGCTTTTCTAGAAAAGCGGGCCCTGTCCAATATGCGGGAAGTAGAGTTGAGCAAGAATAATAAAGCAAAGGCAATTGTTGAAGAGGAGGTTTCTGCACCGAAAGTGGAATTATCCTACGAAGAAAAGAAGAGGCTGACGAGGGCTGTGCAAAATGCTGAAAAGCGTATTGGGCGACTCGAGCAAGAAATAACGAAAATAGAATTGGATATGGCCGATCCAAGCTTCTACCAATCTCCTGAGGCCGAGAAAACAATGGAGAAATACAAACAAAAAAAACAGGACTTAGAAGTCGCCTATGGCGAATGGGAAGAAGCACAAGAAATACTAGACAATGCCGTAGGGGGCTAAGATTTTGGAACGGCCTCCGTCGATACATTATCCCTACCAAAAGCCTCTCGCCAAGCCAGGATTCCGCCCAAGAGATTATGAACCTGCGTGAAACCGTGATCCTGAAGAAGTTTTGCTGCCTTTTTACTCCGTTGACCGCTCCGGCAATGTACTATAATGGTTTGTTGTTTATTCAATTGATGGATATGGGCGGGAAGTGAGCCTAGAGGAATGAGTTGTCCGCCCATCTGATCTGCTTCATATTCGTATTCTTCTCTTACATCAAGCAATACAAAGTCCTCTCCATTTTTGGATAAGGTATCTAACTGCTGTACGCTGATGTCAAAATCTTGCACGGCTTGTTGCGACTTGGGGATTCCACAAAACTCCTCATAATCAATCAATGTTTTAATTTCCAAATTAGGGTTAATGGGGAATTTCAGTACTCGTGTGCTAAAGGCAGCAGCATCAAAGAGGAAAAGTCGTCCACTCAAGGGAGTTCCCACACCGGTAAGAACCTTGATCACTTCACAAGCTTGTAAACTTCCAATAATGCCTGGCAGAACTCCCAAAACACCTCCCTCTGCACAATTGGGGACCATATCAGGTGGTGGTGGTTCCGGGAAGAGATCCCGGTAGTTTGGACCACGACTCCCGTCTTCTGCTGTCAAATTGAAAACAGAAACTTGCCCCTCGAAACGGAAGATACTGGCATAGACATTCACTTTTCCGGCTAAAACGCAAGCATCATTGACCAAGTAACGAGTAGGAAAGTTGTCCGTCCCATCAGCCACGACATCATATTGACTAACTAACTCAATGGCGTTTTCCCTTGTAAAGGCTTCTTGGTACACCTCCACCTCAATGTGAGGATTCATTTCTAGCAGGCGTTTTTTGGCCAACTGAGCTTTCGATTGCCCGATATCATCCACTTTATACAGGACTTGCCGTTGCAAATTGCTAAGATCAACCACATCAAAATCGACAATACCAATCTTCCCCACGCCTGCCGCAGCCAAATACAACAAAACAGGACTTCCTAATCCGCCTGCTCCGACTACAAGCACCTTGCTCTGCTTCAGCTTTTCTTGCCCGTCCAAACCAAATTCGGGAATGGCAAAGTGTCGGGCATATCGATTAAGTTCTTCTTTGTTAAAGCTATATCCTTGCATCAAATTGAAGATTCGTTGAATTAGTGGGCGACTTGTAAAAGCAGCGACACTATATAAAAAAAAGCAATTTGTCGAGCGACAAATATAAATTTTAATTAACTTTGTCTAATCTACATTCCAGTTGCCATACTAAATTGAACAAGCTAATTTACTAAGAGTTTTATCATCCCTTAATCCTTTGAGCATATGAGAGTCTCATTACCTACAAATTTTTCACAGGCCTTTTTGATTACTAATTTGCAACGAACAGGTTGACCTTTTGACGACCTGAAATTCCAACAATCGATTCCCAAAAACAGCAAATTACAATCCCATGAAAATAGGCCAATTGGCATTAGCCGATCCTAAAAAGATAGGCTTACTGCTAATCACTGTATACTCCTTTTATCCGATCCTAGGTATTTCTTCTTCTACCTATAATGGACATTTTCTCTTCAATGATCCTCCTCAATTCGAGATTCCCGGAGAATTTAATGCACCCTTTGATGCGATCTTGAACAATGTCCCAGATGCGGGCTTGGATCTTGATAATAATGGAACAATTGATGTGGTCAAGCCCTGTTCCTGTAGACCACATGACCCTACACCTAATGGAACAAATAACAATGAGCGATTTTTTGATGATCAGCTAGTTGTAGCTACTGGCATTTCCGGTCAGATTTGGCAAGTCAGTTCTGCCACGAATTTGTATCACCCGCTATCTCAAGCTCCTATCGCAATTGGTACACCTTTAACAGAGGTGGGCAATACAGGAATTTATGTATTAAAGGTGATACATCAGGAGACCCTTAGATATCGCGCTAAAGTGACTAGCCCTGCTTATCCAGGGGAGGAATTTGGTTCGGTTGCTAATACCTGTTTCTATCCAGATGCCGAAATTCTAAACCTAGATACCTTTTATTGCGAATCAGATCCTAGTTTCTTTTTGCAAGGAAAAGCCACCTCGGGGGCTGACGAAAATGTGATACCACTATCGCCCGAAGAAACCTTCTGGACAATCCGAAGATTGTCCGACAATCGAGTTTTTGCAGAGCGAGAATTTGATCCTGGACAATTGGGAGGAGGAGACTTCCTGGTGCAATATACTTTTGTCATGGCCGACAATGCCAATGATGCCGAGAACAATACCGGTTGCCCCACAACAGTGGAACAGGAGGTTTATATTCGCCCCACTCCAACACTAGTTTGTAACGGTTTATTGAATGTTCCCATCAATCCAGTCACTTGTGAAGTTTATATTAGCCCATCCATTGTACTAGCTACAGATATTACTACAGAGCTTTTATATACGGTAACAATAACGGATGAGAACAATAACCCGGTCCCGAATCCAGTCCCTGGAACGTATGCGAATCAGTTACTAACGGCCAAGGTAACAGATGAATGTACCGGCTTATTTTGTACTTCTGGCTTGCGCCTATTTGACAATACAGCTCCAACCATAAGCATTCCTCCCGATACTACTTTATCCTGTACCGGAAATCCAGATCCTGCGGTAACCGGCATTGGAGTCGGTGCTGATTGTGATGAGATTACGGTCACCTACGAAGACAATAGAGTGGAGGATGAATGTGCGGTGCCCCGAATAAGGATTGAGCGGACCTGGACGGCTACAGACTTGACCGGCAACACCGTAAGTGATGTTCAGGTCATTGGTGTTGAACGGGGCGGGCAGGAAGATTTTATTTTTCCAGACGATATCGTTGTCACCTGTGCAGCGTACCTAGCGGATGCGCGAATTACGGATCCTGGCTATGAATATGCTGGGTTGCCTACGAATTTGGATGTAGAAACCTGTGGTTTTATTTACACTTTTAGCGACGATACGATTGGTTTGTGTGGCGATAATTCCAACAACTTCGTGATTGTCCGTGAATGGTTGTTTTTGAGCAGCTGCGGTTTCGAAATTTATACCCAGGATGCTAATGGAAATGATAATGTACAGGTAATCACAGTTGAAGATCGAACACCACCACAGATTGAAGCTACGTCCTTTTCTGTTGGAGCCAATATTTCACAGCAAAGCAATAATTCAGGCGTATGTAGTTCTACTGGCTTTATTCCACCGCCGGTGGTCAGCGATGCTTGTAATAATGCTTTCTTTAAGATTATCACGCCCTTAGGTGAAGCTGGATTTGCCAATGGGACAGACCATAGCGCTGGAGGAACTATTCCCGCTCCTGGCTTGCCTTTGGGGGTCCATACAATTACTTATGAAGCTTGGGATGACTGTGGAAATACGACTACCACGGATGTTGAAGTCACCGTAATTGATGATCGAGAACCCTTGATGATTTGTAATAGTCAAATTACGATTTCACTGGATTTTGCCGGAAATGGTATTCTCCTGCCAGATCGAATTGATGAAGGTAGCCGAGATGAATGCTGTACAGATGTGACCAAGATCAAATTAATTGAGGAACCGGATACGGAATTCCGTGATCAAATCACTTTCTTTTGCACAAATGACACGGTCACAGCAGTACTGCGCTTATGGGATTGTGCAGGCAATTTCAACAACTGCGAAGCTAAAGTTATCGTGAATGACCCGATTCCTCCCGTGATCATCAGTGAACCAGAAGATATTTTTCTAACCTGCCAGGAAGAATTTGATAACTACTTTCAGGCAGACTATGACGCTCCGGAGTTCGGAGATAATTGTTCATTTACCGTAGATTTTAGTGCAGCCGAAGAGATTGATGAATGTGGTAAAGGAAGATTGACAAGAACTTGGACGGCTGTAGATAACGAGCGAAATCAGCCAACGGTTGTCACTCAAAATGTTGAACTAGAAATCGTTAATAATTACTGGATCAATCTACCTCGGGATACCACAGTAGATTGTAATGGAATCGCATTTCCTGAACTTAGGACCACTGCGCTGGCCTGTGATAATATAATGGCCACTGTTACAGAAGAACCATTCACCCTGCCTGGCGGCTCGGCCTGCTATTATATTCGCAGAACGCATACCATTACTAATCTTTGTAATTTCGATGGGAATCCCAACCCGATGGATTTAGAGCGATTAGATCCTTCGGAGGATGCCTACGGTGCCTCAGAAGGATATGCCTTGCGGTCGGATGGAACTACATTGTTCAAGGTGACAAATTTTGGAAGTACTCCCATTGGGCCTTCAACTGGAAATTATCGTTATGTCCAGATTATCGCTGTGGTAGATGATGAACCTCCACAATTGGATGCTCCGGTTCGAGATCCTTTCTGCACACCTGAATTATCCACTTCTACGGAGTGTTTGGCACCAGTTACTTTTGACTTGACACTGACAGATAACTGTTCCGAAGAATTGGAGGTCATTTATAGTTTGGTGTTAAATAACGATACCACCATCCCTGACTCCTATGGCAGTCTAAATCAGATTGATGGAGGGTACAGATTAGAAGGTAGCTATCCGGTGGGTTCACACTCCATTTTCTTAACGGTTTTTGATGATTGTTCCAACCCAGTACAATACACACTTCCCTTCGAAGTCCAGGATTGCACGGCTCCATCACTCCTTTGTCCGGAGATGACGACAGTAGAAATTCCAGCGGTCACAGAATCCATTGGAATTAGCCCTACTGATGTAATACAAATGGTGGAGGAAAACTGCTCAATAGTTGACCTCTCCTTCTCCGCTGATATGGCACTAGACAGTCTGACCTTTACCTGTGATGATGAAGGAATGGACTTTGTTACGGTTTATGCTATGGATGAGGTTGGAAATGGAGCAGAGTGCACGGTCCAACTTGATATTACCACTCATGAGGAGGCCTGTATTCAGTTTGGAGGAATATGTGGCCTGGTAAGCAAGGTAAATGATGAGGAAATTGCAGGGGTTACGGTGCAGCTTTCCGGAATTATTGTAGCAGAAGAAGTAACCCTGGTTGATGGACAGTTCTGTTTCGAGGATGTTCAATTAGATCAAGTCTATAAACTGCGGCCGAGTAAGGATGATCGTCATAGTAATGGCGTCTCTACTTTTGATATTGTTTTGATTTCTAGACATATCATTGGGATGAGTCCTTTAGATTCTCCTTATAAGATTCTGGCGGCAGATGTGAATAGATCAAACACGGTTACTACTTTGGATATTGTGAAGATCCGAAGATTAATTTTGGGCATTGATGATCGGTTTCCTGAAAGCGCTTCCTGGCGTTTTGTACCCGCCGACTATGAATTTGCCAACGAGAACCAACCCTTTACAGAGACAATCCCGGAGGAGTTGATCTTTACCCTGACCAACCCTGACACCACTTTTAATTTCCTAGGTATTAAAGTGGGCGATGTGAACTTCAATGCACTGCCGAATTAACGTAATTGTGGTGTTTTATTTCCAAATACAAGTGAAATACAAAAAAAAAACAGATATTTGATTTTTTAATCGGTTTTTGGGATGGCCTCTCTCCAACTCTATGGAGGGGGGCTTTTCATTGCTTGCTATTTTGCGCTTCTTGCAGATATTTTGGCCTAAAAATGGCATTACCATAAGGTATAGTTTCACTTATAGGAACCTTTTGGGTAGGACCAAGGTTATGGCAACATGCCAATTTATGAGTTAACGCAAATAGGTGCCTTTCATGAAAATCATTGTGAAGATTATGTGCTAAGCGGTCCACTAAGTGATCATCGATTTCTACTGGCTGTTCTAGATGGCTGTAGCATGGGTGAGGAAAGTTTTTTTGCTTCAGCCTTGATGGGCAAAATATTGAGAAGAATTGCTAAAGATCTCTACTACTTAAGTCCCTATCGATCTACTGCACATCCCGTAATGCATGAACAATTGCGATTTATTCTTCAGCAACTATTTGCGGAGTTGAAATTTCTTCAAAACCGCTTATACCTAACCTCTTCCCAGTTGTTGACCACCTTACTGATCGCTGTGGTAGATGACGAGCATCACGAGGCCGAAGTTGGAATCTTTGGAGATGGTTTAGTGGTTGCAGACGGGCAAACTTGGGAGTTTGAACAAGATAATAGACCCGATTATCTAGCCTATCATCTGAGCTCGGGCTTTGATGCCTGGTGGGTAAAACAGAAACAAAGACTGACTTTATCTGAATTGAAGGATCTTAGTCTCTCAACAGATGGCATTTTTTCTTTTCGAAATTTTGAGGCACACGCCTATCTAGATCCATCTGTAGCAATACGGGAATTATTGATGGTAGTAGATAACTCGGAGAATGAACGAACGCTAGTAAAACAGTTGAAACAATTACAGGATAGAGAAAAGGTTCTGCCGGGAGATGATCTAGGTATTGTCCGAGCTATTCTCTAACAAAAATACCGAAACCACTTTCGTGGCTTCGGTACATATACTCAAACTCCAGTATTTTTTACTTTTCTATAGACGAATGATACGCCGATGCGCAATCACTCCTCCCATTCGAATGCGTAACATATACACACCGGCAGGTTGGGATTTTAAGGAGATTCGACTTGCTCCTTCCTTAACAGTGGTTAATAAGTTTCCTGCGCTATCCATTACATCCACTTGATCCACTGGTACACCAAATTTATTCCAAATTCGTACCTCATCGTTCGTAGGATTTGGAGATAATACTAACGATTTTAATAGATCCAGTTTAGGCACTTCTTGGAAACGCTGAATGATTAAGTCGCTAGACTGCGTGAAAATTGGTATGGTATCCAAAGTGGCAGTTACAGCTAATGGTGCTTCTACCGATAAGGTGGTCACTTGCCGACCAGCAATATCATCGATTATTCCGATCAATGAGGCCACAGGACCGTTACCAAACAGTTCCTGAGGACCAACCCGGCTTAAGGCTACGTAAATCACCCCCTCATCCTCGGCAGTTCTATCTAAAGTCAATAAATCATGACCATCATCTCCAAGCCAGCTATTGGAAAAGTCTAGTGCTATACTTGAAGGATCAATAGACTGTGGGTCAAAGCGAATGCTAAATGCAATGCCATGGAGTCCCTCTACTGGAAGGGTGGGGGAGCCCAAAACGATTGGCAAGCTAAATGCCTGTCCAGTAGGCCAGCCTTCATTTGGTGTTTCGATAAACAATGTAGGGTTATTCGGCGTGGCTTCTATCGGTTCAAATGGTGTTACTTCGCCGTGCGTAAGTAGGAAATTATCGAGAATTGCTGCTTTGTCCAAAGAATCAATAAAACCATTTCCATCTGTATCGGCATGTTTGTAGTTCAGTCCATTCGGGAAGCTGAGGTTCCAGGGAGCGGCTGGGATGCCCTGCCACTCTGTCGTTTCATTCTCTCTAATTGGGCCTTCAACCCCTTGTGCAATACCTAAAGGTAAAAGGTCAAAATGATTGGCAATATTATCGGTATTAATATCTCCAGGCCACACTTCTTCGGTTCCTAGGGTAATACATAGATTGTCAAGACTCATCTTACCTCCTATAGTGATCTTGATTTTATCTACATTGCCCGTAAAGGTTAAGGTACCCATATTAGGATCGCTTTCACTCTGGGTGACGGCAAGATTAACTCCTGCTGCTACAATACTTGGTAGATTAGCTGGCTTATCAACGACGATCTGGTCTTGACCATTTACCTGCAAGGTGACAGTATTTCCGTCGAAATAGTAATCGATGTTCAATTCCTCTACGGCACTGGGTACGTTACTTAGATCCATTTCCACCCCTGATCCATCCAGCACCATCATCTTTCCTTGCGCCAAGGTGAAGGCAGGGAATACAGATGGATACTCCACCAGGTGAACAAAGCACTCGCAACTGGATGCTATGCGGAAGAGTACTTCAGATTCTTCTAAAAATACCGCTCCTTCTTCGTAGCCGGTGAGTGGACCGAAGGATCCGGTATCAGCATCTTCAAAGCCAATACACTCGGCTGGCTCACAGGTCTCAAAAGTGAATTGTTCACTAGTGCTACAGAATAGACTTTCATCTGTTACTTGGAATAACCATTCCCCCTCGTTCATACCATTGAGTGGCCCTAGCGTGAGGAAAAGCTCTTCATAAGTGTGCTGAGCACTTTGAAGATCACCATTCACAGGACCGTAGACGAGGGTGAAGGAATCGCCGGTGTTGGTGTGTAGTAGGTTTAGGTCAACCAGGAAGGTACCATCTTCTTCACAGGGATGAGCTTCCACGACCAGATCTCTAACACTGCAACAAGGAATGTTGAAGTCAATCGTCTGGCAACAATCCGGATTTTCAGTATCGCAAACACTTATCTTGCTCGCCTCTGCTAAGCTGAGTGGTAGGTCGATTGCGATTGGAAGTGCCGCGTAGGAGAATCGTTCATAGATCTCCTCATCAAACTTAAGGTAAAAGTGTTCACTGTCTGGATCATTTGCGATAAAGTCCAGTTCCAGCGTAAAATTGAGACTAGTTTCTTGGCAGTCTACCGTATAATTTAGTCCTTCGATTTCGCAATTGGGGCAATCAATAGGTTCGAGCGTAGTGAAGGCTCGACAGTTTGGATTCGAATTATCAATGATTATGAATTCGAGCACCTGGTCGCTATTCGCCTCAATGGGACCGACCATCAATGGCACATCATCATAAGAGAAAGAACCATAATTTTGCCCGTTTCCTCGAATGGTAAAACCTTCTGGTCCCATGTTTTCCGCCTCAAAACCAATTTGTACATAAAACCCTCCATCTACACAATCCAATTGTTCTGCATAGACTTCATTGATTCGGCATTGTGTTTCACAGTCTAAGGGGCCATACTCCAAGTACCCAAAGCAAGAAGGGTTGGCAATATCTAAAATGAGTATGTCCACAATCGTTTCACCGTCCCCTTCAAAGGGGCCGATGGTAACGAATGGCTCCTCATAACTATATGGGCCAAAGATGGCCCCATCTCCGTACACATAATAACCAAGTGGACCTGGATTGGAAGATTGGAAAGCAACATCCAATAGATAGGTGTTACCATCGCAGTTGTGGGCTTCGGCAATGACTTCACTGATGTAACATTCACCAGAATTGTCACAAGGATATAAAGGAACGCTGATGACTTGATGACAGGCTAGATTGCCGGACTCCGAAACTTTTACAGTGAGGCCATCGGAGTTGGGGTTGTGTAGATAATTGGATATGGTAATAGGACGTTGATCCAGGGCAAAAGTATCGAACCATTCTCCGTCCAGGTATAAGTCAACATACTCGCTAGAGAAGCCATTGGCCTCGAAGTCAATTTTCAGGTCGTAGGCATATCCAGCTCCTGTTTCCTCACAATCCAATACGCTGACTTCTAATTCTTTCACTTCACAAGTACCAGTTGGCTGGCAAGGGTACTCCAGTTCTATAATTTGGCAACATTCCGGATTGGCGTAGTCACAAATTTCGATCCGATCCGTACCACTTTCATTGGTAGAGAAACCAATTTGTACCTCACTGCCAGCTGGTGGGTATTCGTAGTAGAAAGTCTCTCCAAGAGCATTGGTGGCCTTGAATTTATTGCTTAAGCCTTCTCCTTGGATAGAGATCAAAGCCAGATATTCCGTTCCGCTGGCATTGCAGTCCATATCCCAAATTGTGACATTCTCTATCACACAGTTGGAAGCGGTACATTCTCCTGTTGCTACCTCTACGACAGCCTGGCACTCAGGGTTATCATTCTCGGTAACTTTGAACCACAGATAATCTGGGTTGCCTTCCGGTACATATCCGTTTACGGTGATCGGCAACTGCTCAAATGGGAAAAAATCAATGAGTCCTTCTCTTCCATAGAGGTCGAAGAATTCATTATTCGTTCCGCTGGCCTGGAAATTGATCTTTACGTCATAGGCCGTTCCAGCGTCTGTTTCATAGCAATCTAAAATGTAGGCCTCGAGGCCATTGATCTCACAATTTGTATTGAGTTGACAGGGGTATTCCACTTCAAGTATGAAGCAGCACCCTTCAAATTCTGCATCACAGATTTCAATGCGATCCGTGCCACTTTCCCTAGTGGAGAAGCCCAGTTCTATTTCATGACCCGCTGGGGGGTATTCTCCGTAGAATACCTCTCCCAATGCGTTGGTGGCCTTGAATTTATTGCTTAGTCCTTGACCTTCAATGGAGACAAGAGCTATGTACTCAGTGCCAGTTGCGTTACAGTCAATCTCCCAGAGCGTGACATTTTCAATCGCGCAGTTGGAGGCTTGACATTCGCCTGTAGCAACTTCTGTGACCGCCTGACAGTCCGGATTGTCGTTTTCTTCCCTGACTTTAAACCAGAGATTGTCTGGATTGCCTTCAGGAACATATCCCGAAAGAGTGATGGGTAATTGGTCAAAACGGTAGGTGTCAACAAATCCTTCTCGGCTGTGAAGGTCAAAAAACTCGTTGCTCATTCCACTTGGTTCAAAGTTGATCTTTACATCATAAGCTATTCCTGCATCCGTCTCATAACACTCCAGTATAACAGCTTCAAAATCGTTGAATTGACATTCATCCGAAGGAACACATGGGTACTGAATCCAGAGGCTATAGCAGCAGGAAGGATCATCGTAATCACAGATGGTAACTAAGTCCACGCTGTTCTCTTGTGGTGCAAAGCCAATCTCGATGAGCTGCGTGCCTGGATCTTTAACCACTAAATAGCTCAAACCTTGGCTATTGCTCACCCGCAGTGTATCGCTCACGTTCTGACCCTCAATAGCAACTGCCGCAATGTATTCCGTACCAGCATCATTGCAACCCACTTCCTCTACACGTGCCTCCAATTGACAGATATCCTCACAAGGTGCCAAAGGAATTTTCACCTCTCGACAACACCCCTGATTGTCGTTTGTACAAATGGTATACACAAAAGTATCAAGACCTTGGAAGTTAGGGACATTGGGTAGCGTTAAGGGGAGCTGAGCGTATTCATAGTTACCGATGAATTCTCCATTTTGTGAAAGACCGAAACCCGCTACGGATGGTCCCCCATGTAAGAAATTCAATTGAATATCATACTCATAGTAAAGATTTGGATGTTGTTGACACCCCGTTATACCTGCCGTCACATGGTAAATGGGGCAGGTATCCCAACAGATATTATCGAGACCAAATTCTTGTCCTCCAATTAGCAGCGTTTTGATATCTCCTTCGAGGCATATCATTCCGGTAGAAAGGAATTGATTGTTGCCAACGGGAGGTTCAATAGTAAGTGTAACACCGGGAGCAATCTCCTGTGGTGCTTCTCCAAAATGATTCAGCACAAAGATTGGAGAACCATTTACCGATATATTTTCTTCGCCACCGCCATCAAAGTAAGCCATGCATATCTTTCTGACTGGCTTTTCCAAGGCGGTGAAGTCAAACTTCAGATTGATATTACTAACGAACAAGGATTTTCCATCCGCCAGTTCAAAATCACTGAAAAGGGTTTCATAAACTGTAGCATTCCAAAAGTCGGTGCTTCCATCAAAATACTGGAAAGGTTCCAGCGTAACTTTTACGTCCCCTTGGGTGAACGCTACACTTCCAGGTTCATCCCCACTTCTGGCACCGAAGTTCTGCTCGGGTTCAAATTGCTCAAAGGTGATGCAGTTATTCTCCTGCGCCCAAACGAGCAGGAAACAAAAAGAAAAGCTCAGACTAAGTAGTATTCTTTTGGGATTGATAATCATTGATTGGTCCTGTTTTCTGTTGTTGAAATCTAGTGCTTAGTGGAATTGACAGAAAGATTTTTGGATAACTGAAGCTAGAAAAAGAGTAGTCAACTCGAAAATACAACTATTCTTCCCATCGTCGAATAACAAAAATCTATCATGTCTTTCCTATTTGCCTTACAAATCTGCTCTTTTTACACTGTTTTTCGAAAAACATTATTGTTGTTTTTTTGGGAAAAATATCTTATTTTTGAATTGTGTTTTAGTTATAAATAATTGATTATAAGTTTATTTTAGTGTTTTTATTTTTGGATATTTTTTATGATAGATAATAAATTAACTAAATTGTTATCTACACTTTCTAGGAAAGAGCTGACTCGTTTCCGAGAATTCGTACACTCACCATACTTCAACAAGCACAAAGAGGTCAGGACCTTAGTTCGTTATTTTGATAAGATCTATCCTCGGTTAGACAAAGGAAATTGTGATAGAGAGAAAATTTTTAAAAAAATTTTTCCAGGCGAAATTCACGATCAACCTAAGCTAGCTGTCGTTTTCACCTATACACAGAAATTGATAGAGGATTTTTTGACCTTAGAACAAGTTAGAGAAGATAAATACTTGAAAAACAGGCTTTTATTGAAAGGGTTGCGCCAGCGGAAGCAATTCAAATTATATGAAAGTAAGTTGGGGAAAACCAAGAAAAGCCTTGAGTATCATGCTATTAGAGATAGCAGCTACCATCAACGAGAGTACCAATTGGCAGTGGAAGCGGATTACTTTTATACAACAATTCGTCGTAAAGGTAAAGATCTGAGTTTAGATCAGCAGTTGAGAAGCCTAGATCATTATTACTTGGCAGAGAAACTGAAGAGTGCGGTAGAAGTTCAAATTCGAAGAAAGATCCTGAAGCAGGAGTATCTCAACCCCATGATGAAGCCGGTGCTTGGAGCAATGGAGGAATATCATCATTTGTATCAAGAGATTCCGGCGATTGACCTATACTATCGGATCTTTTTGATGATTACCGAAGAGGAGACACATTACTATTTTGATGCGCTGCAAACCCTACAAGAAAAGGAACGTTTTTTTCCAAAAGAGGAATTGGCAACGATTTACAATTACTTCCAGAATTACTGCATTGGACAAATCAATAGTAACAACCCGGCCTTTTTGAAGGAGATTTTTCTATTGTATCAGTTACAATTACAGCAAGAGTTGATCATTGACGAGGGATATTTATCGGACTTGCACTATAAAAATATTGTAACCACGGGGATTCGCTTACAAGAACTGGAATGGGTAAAGCAATTCATTGAAGAATATCGAGTAGCATTGCGGCCTGCCGTCAGAGAAAATGCTTATTCGTTTAATTTGGCTTCCTATTACCACGCAGTGGGCAAATATGATGAAGTATTGGCCCTTTTGCAAGAAGTGGCTTACAGCGATTTTAGATATAACCTAGGGGCAAAGGCCCTCTTATTGCGAACTTATTATGAACAAGGATCATTCGAAGCATTGTATTCCTTGGTGGATTCTTTTCTACAATTTTTGCACAGGAATGAACAACTGGCGGATTCGAGAAGAAGCGGCTACTATAATTTATTTAGGCTGACCCGTCGAGTGGCTCATTTGAAAGCAAATCTGGCGTATTGGAACGCAACAAAGTGTCAACGTGAATGGGGCCGTTTGCAAGAAGATATAGAGGACGGAAAAACTATATTTAACAAGACTTGGTTAGTGCAACAGCTACATAAGTTGAATACTGGATTAACTGATTGAAAAAGAGTATCTTTGCATCGAACGTAACCGATTGGCTGTGACAACGTATAATAATTTCGTTAAATTATTGTTATAACCTTATACATCGATGTGATTAAAGGAAAAACGTTCACTATGAAGACATTTCCCATGCGAAAAAAATTAAATACGTTATTAAATAATAGGATCATGAAACAAAGTTTTACTTATCTAGTCCTATTCTCGCTTTTGCTATCTACACCAATGTTTTCTCAATCAATTGTCAACAATGTCGAAGCGGGAACAGCGCTGTATTATGCCGATTATCTAGAAGGTAGAAGAACGGCTTCCGGGGAGATTTTTAGCCAATCAGAACTGACTTGCGCGCACAAAACTTACCCCTTTGGAACCTGGTTAAGAATTACACGATTAGATAACCAACAGACCGTTACCGTTAGGGTGAATGATCGAGGGCCATTCTGTGAGGGTTGTGTAGTGGATTTATCAAAAGCTGCTGCTGCAAGGATCAACTTGTTGCAAGCCGGTAGAGCTGAGGTAAAGGTTGAAGCGATGGGTGTGACCCAGGCCGCCCCAACGCAAGCGTCGACCGATCAATTAACAGCTAGAGGTGCAAGCAACACCCCACAAAGCTTTAGCAATACCGGGAGTAGAATTCCGAATTCATATAGTAACATCCCAGAAAGCTACAGTCAGGTTCCTCAAAACAATACGATTCGTCGTAGAACAACATCCACTCAAGCTAATAGCACGAACACGCTATCTAGTTGGGAACAAGATCTTCGCAATCGTAGTTCGGCTCAGGTGAGACCAAGAACTTATACCTATACATCGCCGACTTTAAGCTCTAGAGCTCCTGCTAACACAAATGCGGTGCGAGAACGCACTACTTTGACCTCTAAGGGAGTTCCTTCAAATCAGACTAGGGTGGCAACCAATTACTCGTGGTCTCCTAATACAGCTATCAAAGGGACGACACCACGAACGGTAAATACTACACCAAGGTCAGTAGCCACAACGCCAGCTGCAATTCCAGCAAACTACAGCTTTGTACCCAGTGCAAGCTCAGGATACGGCGTGCAAGTTGCCTCCTATGCTAATTATAATAATGCGGATAAGCGCCAAAGAAGCGTTTATGCAAAAGGTGTCAACAACGTCTTTATCAAGCAAGGAAAGAGTCGGAAGGGAGCTCAAGTATTCCGAGTCGTAGTAGGCCCATTCAATAACCAACAAACTGCCGCGCAAAGCCTACAACAATTACAAAAAACGTATGGATTGAAGGGATTTGTCCTGAATCTAGCCAAATAAGGCAAGTGAATGGATTTCGTGTGCTAAGTCATAATAAAACATGAGTCATCCCGAATTTTGGAGTTATCCAAGGTTCGGGATGTTCAATTGATGAGGAAAGGTAAAAAACCCCTTGTAAATTTGGGTATCTGACCACACCAAATCACAAAGGGTTATGTTCAAAGAACATTTGCAAGA